>Ga0335073_10017301_pt1 | contig 10094 bp, 9 predicted proteins | sample Lox_Sample_22_FD_207093 | JGI IMG/M metagenome (GOLD analysis project Ga0335073, IMG submission 207093) | Soil microbial communities from Loxahatchee National Wildlife Refuge, Florida, United States - Lox_Sample_2.2 | ecosystem: Environmental > Terrestrial > Soil > Wetlands | place: USA: Florida... | reverse complement strand
ACCTGAACCTCGGCGGTGTGAACTTTGCGGGAACTCCGGTGGCAGGGCAGACCGATCAGCGCTCGAAGATCGGGACGTTCGACATCGCGCCGAGTTATACGCGGGTGATCAGCCAGTATTCGGTGTTCAACTTTGGGGCTTATCTCCGCAAAGATAACTACCACTACTACGGGAGCAACGATCCATTTGCGGATCTGGGGCCGATCCAGCAGGAGTCGATCGGGCAGGACCGGAGTCTGGCGAACTATGGCGTGCATGCGGATATTTCGTGGGTGAAGGGCATCCAGAACGCCAAGCTGGGTGCGATGTATGAGCAGACGTTTCTGCGCGAGAACGATGCGCTGGGAATCGTCGATCCTGGGTATCTGGATTCGCTGACGGACGCGAATGGTAACCCGTGCATGTCGGGAGGGACGCCGGATGTGCCTCTCGATTCACCCTGCACGGACCTGTATCCGTACGATCTGACGCGAGGCGGGACGTTTTATAACTTCCGGGGCCGGACGGATGTGAAGGAACTGGCGCTGTACATCGAGGATCAGATCAAGACGGGAAACTGGCTGTTCAACCTCGGAATGCGCGGCGATCTTTACAACGGGCTGGCGGATGCAAGCCAGGCAGAGCCGCGGCTGGGAATCTCGTACAGCGTGAAGCCGAGCAAAACGGTATTGCGTATCTCGTATGCGAGGACGCTGGAGACACCGTTCAACGAGAACCTGGTGCTTGCCAGCCGCGGTTGCCTGAACGCGATTGTGAATCCGCTGCTGTCGTGTTCGGCGGGAGACTCCGGGGCACTGACTCCAGGTTTCCGCAATGAGTTTCACGCCGGTTTGCAGCAGGCTGCGGGGAAGCATTTCGTCTTCAGCGGCGACTACATCTGGAAATATACCCACAACGGTTACGATTTCAGCGTTCTGGGGAATACTCCCATAACGTTTCCGGTGGAGTGGCATAACTCGAAGATTCCCGGGTTGGCGCTGCGCGCCGATGTGACGCAGTTCCATAACTTCAGCGCGTATGTGGTGATGTCGTCGGTGGCTGCGCGATTCTTTCCGCCGCAGGTGGGAGGCGCGGGGGCGACGGTGGGGCAGAGCGGGTATCCGTTTCGCATCGACCACGACGAGAAATTCAACGAGACGACGCACTTTCAGTACCAGCTGCCGTGGAAGCACATGCCGTGGTACAGCTTCAACTGGCGTTACGACAGCGGGCTGGTGGCGGGTTCGGTGCCCTGTTACAACACGACGGACCCGAACAGCCTGTGCAATCCGGATAACGGTGGCACGTCGATCACGCTGCCGGACGGGCGGCCTGGGATTGACCTGAGCGGGCTGACGTCGGACCAGCAGTTTGAAGCAGGGCTGACCTGCGACGGAGTGCGGGCGACGCCGGGGTTCGGATTCACGAGCTGCGATGCGGCGGGGTTGACCTCGAAGCTGGTGCAGATACCCGCGCCGGGCAAGGAAGATGACGACCACGACCCGCCGCGCATCCAGCCGCGGAGCCTGTTCGATATGGCGCTCGGGGAGGACAACATCTTCCACGGCGACCGGTATAAGTGGGGCGCGCAGGTATCGGCGATCAACGTCACGAATAAGTACGCGCTCTATAACTTTCTCTCCACATTCAGCGGCACGCACTATGTGACGCCGCGTGCGATCACGGGCCAGATCTCATTGTCGTTCTGACGCGGGCAGGGGAGCGGCGCCTGACCGGGCCGCCCCCTCTCGCAGATCGAGGTGATTATGGCTGACTTACCCTTGTGGGGGCGTGGAAGCAAGCGGCGCATCGCACAGATTCGCTGGAAGGGATGGGAACTCATCCATGCTGCGATTCTGGCACTGCTGATGACGGGTTTCGGGTTATGGGTGGGGATCTGGATCGCGACCCATCATTTTGACTGAGACGCCCGGTTGCGCCGGATCTCGACGGCGGCGGTCTCGGGCAGTAGAGTTGGTGCGTGAATCTGCAGGGACGCGCGGCGATTGTGACGGGGTCGGGCGGGAGCGGGTGCGGGCGAGCGATTGCGTTGCGGCTGGCGGCGGAAGGCGCACGCGTTATCGTTTCGGACTTGAATGCAGAGGGTGGGCGGGAGACGGTTGAGCAGATTGCGGCGGCCGGTGGGCGGGCGGCGTTTTGCGCTGCCGATGTTCGGCGCGAGGACCAGATTCGCGAGCTGGTGGGGTTTGCGGAACGGGAGTTTGGCGGTCTGGGTGTGGTCGTGAACAACGCCACGGCGCCGTTCGAGCATGGTTATGAGATGGGCGGCTGGCAGACGACGGCGGAGACGGATTTTGTTGGGCCGCTGCTGATGATCCGTGCGGCGGTTGAGTCGATGCGAAGAGCGCAGTCGGGCGGGGCGATCGTGAACATCTCGTCGATTTCGGCGCTGTGGCATGGGCGGAGGACGCCGGCGGGCGCGCCAGTGTTCGACGCGGCGAAGGCGGGGCTGATGCGGCTGACGACGGGGCTGGCGGAGCTGGCGAAGACAGACGGGATCCGCGTGAATTGCCTGGCGCCGGGGTGGATTGCGACGGAGGGGCCGCGCACGTACTGGGAATCGCTGACGCCGGAGCAGCGGGTGGAGCGAGGCGTGCCGGCGAGGTTGCTGGGGACTGAAGAGATCGCCGGGATGGTGGTGCGGCTGGCGAGGGACGAGTCGCTGGCCGGACGCGTGTTGCTGTGGTGGTCCGACGATGCGCCGCGGATGATCGAGTGGGGTGACCGTGGTTACAGGGCGGCGGCGGCGTTTTAGATGGCGAATATGCGGGACCGGGGCCGATGCGCGAGCACAACTAAGGTGGTATGTCAGGCGTCGCGGGGGAAGGTAGAGTGAAGAAATGGCCAATGCAGCCGATCTCCAGCGGGCATTGGATCAGGACGAGTTTTTTCCCGTCTTTCAGCCCATGGTGGAGTTACGCACGGGGCAGCTGACGGGGTTTGAACTCCTGGCTCGCTGGCGGCCCGCCAACCAGGCGACGATTTCACCGGAGCGGTTCATTCCGCAGATCGAGGCAAGCGGTTTGAGCTGCCGGCTGACGCGCGCGCTGCTGCGCAAGGCGTTCGCATCGGCGCCGCTGGTGGAAAGCGGACTGCGTCTCTCGGTGAATTTGTCGGCTCATCAGCTGCAGGACCCGGGAGTTCCGGAGATGATAGCGGCGTGCGCGGCTCCGGGCGGGTTTGCGCTGAACCGGCTGATCCTGGAAGTGACAGAGAGCGCACTGCTGGAGGATCTGGCGCGCGCCAGGGAAGTGGTACGCGAGCTGAAGCGGCAGGGCTGCAAACTGGCGCTGGACGATTTCGGAACCGGGTATTCGAGTTTGCGGCACCTGGAGTCGCTGCCCTTCGACAAACTGAAGGTCGATCGAAGCTTTGTTTGTTCGATGACCACCGCAAGGGAGAGCCGCAAGATTGTGGCGGCGGTTGTGGGTCTGGGGCAGAGCCTTGGGCTGACGACGGTGGGCGAAGGGGTGGAGACGCCGGCCCAGGCCAGCATGTTGCTGTGGCTGGGGTGCGACCTGGGACAGGGATGGTTGTATGGGAAGCCGGCGGTGAGCGAGGAGATTCCGCGCATGCTGGCGGCGGCGCCGCAGACGTTCGAGTTGCTGATACCGGCGACTGAGGGCAACACGCCGGGACTGGAGTCGCTGCCGGGGCAGCGGCTGGCGCAGATTCAGGCGATCTACGACGGGGCGCCGGTTGGGCTTTGTTTTCTGGATAAAAAGATGCGCTACGTGAGCCTGAACCGGCGGCTGGCAGAGATGAATGGCGCGCCGGTGCGCGCACATCTGGGCAAGACGGTGGCGGAGGTGATTCCGCATGTGTTCCCGACCGTGGAGCCGTATATTCGCAGGGCGCTGGCCGGCGAGGCGGTGATGGGGGTGGAGGCGCAGAAACCGCCGCTGGAGCCGGGCGGTGATCCGCAGACCGTGTTGCTGTCGTATCAGCCGGCGCGCGACGAAGCGGGTGAGGTGCTGGGCGTGAGTGTGGCGGTGATGGATGTGACGCCGTACAAGCGAACCGAAGACGCGCTGAGGGAGAGCATCACGCACTTCCGCCATCTGCTGGAGTTGGGGCCGCATGTGCCGTGGGTGCTGAACGACAAGGGTGAAGTGGTGGAAGCCAGCTCGCGTTGGGAAGAATTAACGGGGCAGCCGCTGGCCGAGGCGATGGGAAAGGGATGGATGACGATGCTGCATCCGGACGATCTGGATGCGGCGCGCGAGGCTCTGCGCTTATGCCTGACGGAAGGGGAGCCGATCGATGTGCACTACCGGGTGAAGGGCGCGGACGGAGAATGGTTGCAGATGCGCTCGCGTGGGTCGCCGCGCTTCGACGGAACGGGAAAGATTATTGGCGTGTACGGTGTGGTAGAGGAAGTGGATCAGGTGGAGCGGACCGAGGAGTGGGCGCGGCTGCGAGTGGTGTAGGTTTCCGAGGCGGTAGGCGGTAGGCGGTGTGGCTCACGATTCGATGTGCAGGACGATTTTTCCGATGATGTGGCCCTTCTCGATGCGGCGGTGAGCGGCCGCGACTTCTTTGAGTGAAAAGACTTCGGTGCGCAGCGGGATGGGATGCGAGCCGATGTGGGCGTTGAGGCGATCGAAGGCCTCGCGGGACATCTCTCCATCGAATGAAGTGCCGGTGTGGCCGGAGAATTTCGGGGCGGGCTCGACTCCGTTGGGCCAGGCGAAGGGCGCTTTGGGCTTGAGGTGAGAGACAAAGGCCGGAAGCATCTTGCTGTTGGCGGTGATAAGGCAGGCATCGAAGCCGTCGGGGGCCACGCGGTGGAGGACCGCGTCGAGTTGTGAAGAGTTGGGGTCGAGGGTGTGATCGGCGCCGAGATGGCGGACGTACTCCTGCGCGTCGGGCTGGGCGGTGGCGATGACGGTGAGGCCGCCGAGGTGCGCCAGCCAGACGGCCATGGAGCCGACGCCGCCGCTGGCGCCAAAGACGAGCAGGGTTTGCTTCCTGCTGAGGCGCAGGCTTTCGAGGCCGGAGAGTGCGGTGAGGGCGACGCAGGGCATGGCTCCGGCGGTGACCATTTTGAGTTCGCGGGGAACGTGGGCGAGGCGGTCGGCGGGGACGCTGACGTACTGCGCGTAGAAGCCGCCGGTCGGGTTCTTGTAGCTGTAGGAGTAGACGCGGTCGCCGATGGTGAAGTTTTCGACACCGGGGCCGAGGGCGGCGATGGTGCCGCTGCCGTCGACGCCGAGCACGGTGCCGGGTTGGACTTTGCCCCAGGCGCCGGAGCGATGGAATGCGTCCCAGGAGCCGACGCCGGCGTATTCGAGGGCGATGACGACGTGGTTGGGTTTTGGAGTGGGTGATGGAATTTGCTCGAAGCGGAAGGCGTCGGGTCCGCCGGCTTCGTTGATGACGGCGGCATGCATGAGTTTGGGGAGCGCGGTGGTCATGGCGGGGTCCTCCAGATGACCAGATTTCATGGTACGAGGCTCATCAGCAACAGGAGCAGGTGTGGCCTTTCCAGGCGGAGCGGGCTTCTTTGAGAAGAAGCGGGGTGGCAGCGAGAGCGGCGAAGGAGTCGAACCAGGCGATGTGGAAGAGCGCGTTGAGCGCGAGCCCGGCGAGAGTGATGGCGGCGAGCCACGCGCAGGTGGCGGATTGCACTGCGTCAGCGGCAAGAGCTGTGTTGCCGACGCGGCGCGCTTCGCGGCGCTTGAGCAGGGCGAGCACGGGCATAGCAACGAGCGCAGCGGTTGTGATGGCGATGCCGGCGAGGCTGGTCTCCGGAGGGTGTTTGAGGATGGCAGAGAGAAGCGCGATGAGGACGACGATGGCGGCCAGGGCGCAGAGCAGGATCGATGCGGCGCGGGCGGCGGTGCGTTCAGAGAGCGAGAAGCGCGGCGTGAACTGGAGGAGGACGACGGCGGCGGAGAGGAGTTCGACAAGCGAGTCGGAGCCAAAGGCGAGCAGGGCGGGGCTGTGCGCGGTGATGGCGGCGCAGGCGGAGACGCCGCACTCGATGAGCATCCAGAGGAGGGTGATGGTCTGGAGCCAGAGGATGGTGGGGCGCTCGGGGGTGCAGGTAGAGGCCTGCATGGGGTTAGTTTAGCGAGTTCGGCGTTCGGGGGATGAGTCGAAGGTTTTTCGGGTTGTATGTTTGCGGGTGAGTGGATTTGGCTCCGGCTTCCCGGGGTGAAGCAGGTGTATGCCGGGGCTGAAGCCGGCTTTGTTTTGGGCCTTTAGTCCATGGCCTTTTTAGGCCGGGGAAACGAGTCGCTCAAACAAAACGGGCTTCAGCCCCGGAGTGGCTCCTCAGTCCATCAGAGCCAGGCCTCTCTCGAATCAGAGAAGCCCGCCAACCCCGATGAAGATGTGGCCAAAAAGAACTCGCCGCAGACTACCGGTCGCTTCATCGTGCCCTGCGCAGAAGAAAGCATGCGACGAAGGGGGTGACAGAGGTCTCTTGCTCGACTACAAGCCCAGCATCCCGAAACACGCCAAGCCAGTTCCTCCGGGAGTGAAAGTGGAAGAATCCGGGTCCAAATGCCAGAAAATTCTTCCAGTCCCGCAGATGCTCCACCAGCACCACATATCCTCCCTGCCGCAACACCCGCCGCGTCTCCCGCAGCAGTTGTATCCGGTGTCCAGCGGCGCGAACCTCATGGGCCGCGAACAGGAGAAAGACAGCGTCGCAAAGGTTATCAGGCAAGGGCAGAGCATCGTATCTTCCCTGCCGGAACGGCTCTGCTGAAGGGTGAAGCCGTCGCGCCCGTGCAATCGAGGGCTCCGTCATTTCGGACGCGTCATAGATGTCAACGACGGAGCCTTCCGCTCCCGGAAATAAATTCCGGAGCGCAGCCGTGGACTCGTCCAAACCAGCATGGACATTCACCCATCGCTGCGGACAAGCTGGAACCCGTCCAGCCAACCATCGCCACCGTGTCACGCCAGCGTGGTCGTAGACATACCACGAAACAAGAAGAGAACTCAGCGTCCAGAATGCTCCGCAGACAGCTCCGCAAAGAAGCATCGCCGCAAGCCACAGCGGCAACTTCGTCGTCGCAAGCAGAACCGTCACGCCGCCCAGGCCGATGACGCTTAGAACGTAAAAGCGCACATTGAAGCGGACGATTTTGACAACCCCTTCGAATCTCCCGCCAGCGCCGTCCGCCTTCATGGCAAAGGTTCCCGAATGCCAGGCTTCCAGGAATACGGAACATCCTCCAGATAGAAAGCGTTGGCCAGGATCGGCTTCGCCGAACGGAATGGCTCCTTCTCAAGAAATGTGTTCCGTTGCACCAGCACCGACACCGGGCGTGGATTCCATTCCTGGCGAACGCCTTCCACTCGGATCATGGAGTGCGTCTCCTGCTCGTAATCGAAGGTAAAAGGCAGCGGCCCCGCGAACTTCCGCGCTTCGCGTAAGTCAGTAAACGGCGAGCCCGGCGGCGGAAATTCAGGCTCACTCGCGATATTCGCTTCCACATGAAGGTCCGCATCCCCCTGCGGCGTGGTTATTTCTACCTCATATGCGTTTCCCGTTCGCGCAACGCGACATCGCGAAAGTTCATAACCATAGTGCGTCAGCATATTTCCAAACACCCGCATCGATCTTCGATCGGTGTCGCTGCGGAGTATGCGCAATCCGCGCAGCGATCGTCCCTGCGGACTCCGATAGCGCGTGAAGATACGGTACCCAGCCAGAAAGAAGCTCAGACCGAAGGCAGGGGGCAGGAACGCAGGGCGCAGCTCGCGTGTCTGCACCATCGCGATCGCCAGAAATCCGAAGCCGTTATAGGTATCGAGCGTCAACCCAGGAGTCAGAAGCGGCCTCAGCACTTCTTCCGGAAGCGCGTAAGCCAATACGAGGGAAGCCGCCAAATGAGCTTTGATGGGCACCCGGTGCCGCTTGAGCAGGTGTAGCAATTTCCAGTCTCCTGCATGAATAGTCTATGAGCGCATCGCCGGCTTCCCGCTCCCGCCACCGCCTACAGCCTACCGCCTGGCGGCTCCCCTGCGTTACACTCTCGCTTTGTAGTGCCGTATGGCCAAATCTCACTCCAATTCGACCTTCGAAATCGCCTGCCCCGACTGCGGCGCGATGCTCAAAATCGACGCGTCCACCCGCGCCGTCATCGCTCACACTCCGGCCCCCCGCAAACGAACCTTCGAGGACCTCGACCAGGCCAGCCGCGCTATGCGCGAAGCCGAAGAGCGCAAGCAGAGCATCTTTCGTCAGTCCATGGACGCACAGAAGAACCGCGATGACGTCTTCAACAAGCGCTTCGAAGAAGCCCTCAAAAAGGCGAAAGAGTCCCCCGATACCGGCAAACCCCTTCGTGAATTCGACCTTGACTAACGCTCAGGAGAAAACGTCAAAATGGGCACGATAGACCCTGCCCTGTCCGGATCAGAATGGCTCTCCCGCATGTCCCGATGGCTCGATCCGGATCTGGACCCTGTTGTCACGTCCCCCCCTCCGCCGCAGTACTATTACAGAGAGGAAACCACGGCCCCCGCGCCCCCCGCTGAGCCGCGCATCACAACCAGCATGACCACCGAACTGCAGCCCATGAAAATCGCCAGCAAGATCGAATCCAGTCTCTCGGAAATCCCCTGGACCCGCACCGTTGCCGCCGGTTCCTTCGTCGTCGGCGCGCTTCTCCTCATCTCCGGCCGCCGCAAGTCTGCGCTTGCCGTCTCCGCGGCCGGCGCCGCCGTCGCTCTGCTGGAAAATCCCGAGATCGTTCGCGACGCATGGAACGCCATGCCCCGCGTCATCCGCTCCGGCCAGGACTTCCTCGTCCGCATCGAAGACTTCGTTGAAGAACTCAACAAACAGGGCCAGCACATCAAGAAGGTCCTGGTCAACGACTAGCGGCTCCTCGCTCAGCGTTCGTTGCGGCTTTGAAGAGCCACGAGTTGACAGCGCGCTCATGCCTCCTGCGCTTCGCAACACGTACCTGAGACTATTTAGCTCCTGCGCCGCCGCGCGCACCCGACATCCATCAACCTCTTGTGCCGCGCAAGTGGCACGACGGTAAAAGCCCCGGCCTTCAGGCCGGGGAATCGCCCGCCCCCAAAGACCGGCCTTCAGGCCCGGCGTCTTTCACTAACGCTGTGACCGCGATCTGAATCGCCATTGTGACAGGGCACGAGTTCACTCGTGCCGAAACCCATTCCAAATCACGTGGGCTTTAGCCCCTGAGGCTCTCCGTGCCGGCAACGAAGAAAGCTGCCATCCACTCCAGAAATTTGCTGTTCACAACTCCAAGCGAGTTAGCCAGGACTCGGTTTTAGGACCAGAAGAGAACGGAGCCAAGTATCGAGGCGGCCGCCATCGCCAGTGCTGCGCTCAGGAGAATTTGTTTTCCCTTGCCACGGGCCTTCCATACAACCACTACCGATACGACGAACGCGGCATCGATGAACAGTGAGATTCGTTGGAGGGCAACCTTATGATCCCGCCAGAATCCGAAAGGCAGGAATAGCGGGGGCCTCCACAGAAGGTATCCCAGGGCAGTACACCCCCAAATAATCGTGCAGCCCAGAATTAGCAACGCTCTGGCTCTCGCCAATTGCCCGCCCGCAGGAGTCCGCTCTCCGTCGAGGGATTCCGGCGCGATCCCGCCCAGGCATGGCAACAGCGCAGCAAAACCCAGTACCGACAGTCCCACCAGCACACCATGCGCGAGGATGTCGAAGAATGCGTCTTTTTCGATCACCGGGTAGATTATCCGGGTTTGATCACTACTCATCAATCGAACGTCGCCGGTATGCAGCTTCCACAACACCGCCCTTATCGGCGGCGCTTCGACTCGCGACAGCGAGCGAAGCACCCCCGGGCAGGGGTGAGCCGCCGACAGTCGCGGAGCGCACGCCGGCCGTCGCGAGTTGGATGGGTCTGATGCTGCACGCTGCGACGACCTGCCGGACGACCTGCCGATAGTTAGGTCTCTCGAGCGCCAAACACGAAACACCCCCCCCAAAAAAACAGACCCCGTTCTGGCGCCCCGCCCAGGTTCACCCCACAGCAAGCAGCAAAAGCCTCTGCCCTGCAAATTGCAAATAGATTCCGCCGACATCTCAGACCAAAGTACCTCCCCCTTCTTCATCCGCCCCATTAC
>Ga0335073_10017300_pt1 | contig 10094 bp, 9 predicted proteins | sample Lox_Sample_22_FD_207093 | JGI IMG/M metagenome (GOLD analysis project Ga0335073, IMG submission 207093) | Soil microbial communities from Loxahatchee National Wildlife Refuge, Florida, United States - Lox_Sample_2.2 | ecosystem: Environmental > Terrestrial > Soil > Wetlands | place: USA: Florida... | reverse complement strand
GGATCTCCCGTCCACCATCCCCGAACATCGTTGATGGCGTCGAAGACTTGGTCGGGAGTTTGACTGACCGTGTAGGCGACGCTGAAGTTCGGGCTGCTCAACGGCTCGCTCCGGATCGCGCGTGCAACCGTCGCCGCAGGATAAACTTGACCCGAGTGAGGGTGCAACGGTACTTGCACCCACATAGGCCGGCTTATGCAAGAGCGACTCCCGCTGATGGTGGCTTGCGGACCAACGTAAGGGCTAGTTCGGCTTGCAGGGTTCAGGCGAAGTAGTCAGAACGAGTTGCGGACTTTTTCTCGTCCCCGGATGCAATTGCCTCGCGTGTCTGTGAGTTCTCACGCGTCCCCGATCGATGAGGTCGTCAGTTTGGCTCCGAAGTTCGTGTAGGTGACTGTAGACCCAGTCCGGCAAACCACACACACTTCACGGTCGGCCTGAGTGGACATCATTGGTCACGTAAATTTTCAGGGGATTCCGGCGTCCACCGCCGTTTTCGCGGTCGCAGCCCCGTGAGCGTCCGAATTAGAATCCACGCGGGAGTCGTTGTCCAGGAAGCGGCGGTGTGCTCGGCGCTTTTCACCGCGCGGTTCCCTACGGCGGGCCAGCTGCCGGCTCAGTCGCCGGGGGCGTCGGGCCGGCGGGCGTCGGGGGTTCTTTCTTCCGGCGTCGGGCCAGGAGCACGATTAGGAAGAGGACCGCGATCACCGCGACGCCGACCGCCACCCAGACCCACGTACTCGAGCTCCCGCTCGGCGACGAGGGGTGCGTCGTGCTGGTAACGAGCAGGGACGCGACGGCGCTCCCCGACTGCCCGCTCGTATCGTTCGCCGTGACCGACGGCGAGTACGTTCCCGCGGCCGTCGGCGTGCAGACGATCAGGGGGCCGCTGGCGGCGGTACAGCCCGGTGGGAGATTGGAATAGTGGTACGTAACCGGTCCGAGCGGGCTGCCCCGGATCGTCACGGTGAGGTTCGTCGAGTTCCCGAGTCCGATCGTCGAGGGCGTGGCCACGAACGTGACCGAGAACCCGGTGACGGTACTCGTAACGTTAAGCCGGGCCGTCGCGGACGAGACGTTCCCATGGTCGTCCGTTACGTTCACCCCGACCACGTACGAACCCGCGGCGGACGGCGTGCAGACAAAACTCGAGAGGTTGCCCGCGGAACAACCGGACGGGAGCGTCGAGTAGGCATACGAGAACGGCGCGGTCCCGCCCGAGACCGTGGCGGTGATCGTACTGGAGGAGCCATTCGCGATTGTCGCCGGTACCGCCGATAGCTCGACCGATAACGGACCCGTTCGGGCCGTGACGTTCAGCCGAGTGACAGCGGACGCGGATCCTCCGCCGCTCTGCGTAACGTTGACGCCGATCACGTATGAGCCTGGGGCGGAGGGAGTACAGGGCAGCGTCGCAACGTCCGCGCTGGCGCATCCCGGGGGCGGCGTGGAGTACGCGTACGAGAGCGACCCGGTCGCCCCCGTGACGGACGTCCGGAGCGAGGTGGTGCTGCCAACCTGGACCGACGAGGGTAGCGCGGTCAGCGTTGCCCCCAACGCCGGAGGCGGAGGCGAGCTCACGGTGGCGTTCCCGAGCTGGTAGACCGACCCAGGAAGGGTTCCCGAGACGAACGCCGCGTCCAGCGCGGGTACGTACGAGACGTAGGTCAGCGACTCCCCGAAGTCGAGCTGGTCGAAGAACGTCTGGTTGGTCGTGTTTACGACATCGAGGACCGAGTCCGAGTACGCCGGGCTCATGGGTTCGGTGACCAGCAGCGTCTCGTTGACCGGGTCGTAGGTCACGAAGTGGGGGTACGTGTACCCCGGCACCGAGATCGGGCCTCGCGCGGTCCCAGCGCTCACGTTAATGACGGAGACCGTACCGGCTCCGGAGTTCGCCACGTAGGCATCGTCGTTGGATGGGTCGTACGCTACCCCGAACGGCTCGTTCAGGGTGCCCATCGTGAGCGAATGGATGACGGTGTTCGTCGAGGCGCTGATCTCAGCGACCGAGTTGTTCTCGCTCACGGCCACGAGAATCGAGTCGTTGGTCGAGTCGTAGGCAAGTCCGACGGGATTCGGCCCGACCGTTACGTTCGTGACCAACGCGCCCGTGGCGCCCGAGAGCACCGTGACATTTCCGGAATAGAAGTCCGCTACATACACCGTGTCGCTCACCGGGTCGTACGCCATCCCGGCCGGGTCCGCGAACTCCCTGGAGGGGAGTACAGTGACGGCAAACGTGGACGCGTCCACGCGGGCGACGCCGCTCGCCCCCCCGAAGTAATGTTCGAAATCGACGAAGATGGCATCGTCGGTCGGGTCGTACACCACCGCCCCGGCCGGCATCGAGTCGATGTCGGAATAGGTCCACTCGCCCGTGTAGCCGATGAAGGCGGTGCGTTCGACGGTCAGCGTGGAGGCGTTGAGCGCGAGCAACTCTCCGTCCTCGCCGTCGTAGACATAGATCTCGGAGTGCGTCGGGCTGTACGCGACCCCGAGGGGGAGGGGAGCGAGACTGATTGACCCGACCACCTGGTGCGAGGTCGCGGAGATCTCCGATAGATTCGTCTCGCCCTTGCCACTTTGGTCGTTATCGACCACGACGACCCGGGAGAGCTGACTATCGAACGCGATCCCGATCGGGTCGGCCGCGTCCGAGAGACTGATCGTCGCGGTCAAGTTTGTGTCGTTCGTATCCACGGTCGGCGCCGGAAGATACTCGGACACGTTCCCCGTCGAGAACGAGGAGACGAACAATGCGTCGTTCGTCGGGTCGACGGTAACGGCGTTGTACGTGTTGTTCGACCCTTTCGGCAACGTGATGGCGTTCGGCGCCGACTCTGTCACGGGGTCCACGATAATCACACCCGGTGTCACGCCCGCAGCGTAGAGCCGGTTCGTCGTAGAGTCGTACACCATGCTCTCGACGCCGCCGAATCCACTCGTCAGCGAGAAGGATGTCGGGTCGAATGGGGCGACCGCGTTGAAGTAGGTGAACTGGAGGCCCGGCGAGTCGGTGTACACGTAGAGCTTCGCGTTGCCGGAGTCGAACGCGATCGCCTCGGGCCCATCGCCCACGTTGACCGTTGCGTAGCGGGTGTAGTTTACCCCGCTCACGAGCGACACGTTCGCCGAGCCGAAATTGGAGACGTACATCGTCTCGGTTTGATAGTCGTACGTGAGCCACTCCGGTGTCGTGCCTACTTCCACCGTCGCTTCGATGAGATACGTCGTCGCGTTGTAGACCGTCACCGTGTTCGACGCGACCCCGCCGGTGACCCACATCGTGTCGGAGCTGTTGTCATACGCCACCCACACCGGTTCGCTGGCAGGCAGAATGCGCACCCCCAGGCCCGTCGCAGGGTTGACGACATCGACGCCCGTGGTCCCGACGTTTCCCCCCGCTACCCAGACGGTGTGGTTCAGGGAATCGTAGGCAACCTGAGCGGGGAAGAGCGTGGCGGTACCGCCGAAGTATCCGGAGAAGACGCTCTCGTTGAAAAGGTCGAACGTTCGTGTCACGACCGGCTCAGTCGGGTGCGATGCGGGTCGCTCAGCGAGTAGCGCGAGCGGACTCGAGGGAAGAGAGGGACCGGGCGTCGATGTGGCGGCGGCGACCGCCGACAGAAAAACAAGGAATGCGACTGCGATCGCCGCCCCGGTGCTCGTCGCTCTCATCGGACCGATCGGCTCTCCCGTTCGGGACTTCGGGGGCGTGCGACGTCCAGAGATTTATATCTGTCTCATCGCGGGGCCGACCCCCTCCACCGCGCGAGGGAGAGGCGGATGCTCTGAACAATTCCGAGGTAAGCAGCCGCGAGCGGCCGGCAACGAGGCAGAAAGGGTTGGGACCGGCAAGCTGACCGCCCGACCAAGGTCTACGCTACGCTACCGACCCGGGTCTCCGCGGATGCGCCCGCAGATAGTGGGGTCGCTGCGTCGGGGCCGTTCACGACCTGGTCGATCTGCTGGATGACTTCTTTCTCGACGTGCGTCGTCCAGAGCATTTCGGGGACATCGACCGCAAGGAATAGCCCTGAAATGAGAACGGCCTCGACCGCTGTCACGGCGAGATTCTGGATGAACTTACCGATCCCGACCTTGATCGAGAAGTCGTTCGGCTGGCCGGTGATGAGAATGGAAAAGCATCGGTCGGCCGAAATGATGTCCCGCAGAATTCCGGCCTTCTGCGCTTGCACCACCGTTCCGCTCTGGTCCGACTTGGTCTGGACCTTGTAGCCCTGGCTCTGCAACTTCTGCGCGATGGCCTGGCCGAGCGCTGCGAGGTCCTTGTTCTTGCCTTGATACTGCTTCGTCTTGTCTGCGACCATTCTAAACTCCCCGCGCTCCCAATCCCGTCAGGGTCATCATGGGGTCCTCAAGAGCGTGTGATGCCGTAACCGGTCGGGAAGGCACTCGGGGCGCGCCCTGCGCCAAGAGTGAATGGAACCGGGACTGCACCCGCTCAGACCTAATCGAGCGCGGCTCATCTCTTCCAACGGAGCTGCGATACCGGGGTGAGACCGTGGGGCGCAGCTGTCGCCGCGGCTAAATTCTGTCTCCAACTCGGGCAACCGCGGTCGTGGACTCGATGAAGGTCACGGGGGTGATGCCCCCAAGTCCCGGGGAGGGGATTCGCGTCATCGTCGAGAGTACCGCAGTCGCGGTGTTCAACGTCGGGGGCCAGCTCCTGGGAGTCGGGGCCGATTGCACCCACGTCGGCGGCCCATGGGGGTGGGCACGGTCGCTGGTACGGCCGTCACGTGCCCGTAGCACGGCTTCGAATTCGAACTCCGCACGGGCGCCGTGATGCGCGGGCCGGCCGCCCTGCCACTGAAGAGCTTTCGAGTTCGTGCCGAGCCCGATGGTCTCGTGGTCGATCCGACCTAGTGCCAACGGCAAGACCGGGTCCTGTCGAATCCGACCCGAACTGTGGGTGTAATAGTCCTTGCAACCACCCCGTCAACGCTACTCGCGGCTTCCAGCGGCCAGCCGGTTTTCACCGGCTGAATCATTAAGTTCCGCTGGGCAAATGGGCCGCGATGGCTGGCTTCGACCTCAGCTACTGGGCACCGATCCTCGCCACCTGGATTCTCGTGGTCGGGACTCTTGCCTTTGCCTTCTGGCAGCTGCGACAGAACCAGCGCCTCCACTCCACCTCGACGTTGCTCGATCTAAGAGACAGGTTCTACAGTCAGAGGATGCGCCAGGCTCGGAAGACGCTCAGTACGTGGCTGCTCAAGACCGACCGTGGAGAAGAGCCGGACAACTGGGAAGTCGCGCTGTTCTTCGAACTGGTCGGCTCACTGGCACGGTCGCGAACCCTCGAGAGGCGGTTGACCCGGAAAGCACTCGGAACTTGGGTCACGAGCTACTACACTTTCATCACCCAGCCGGTGGACATGATCGGTAACTGGAGGAAGGAGAGCAACGATCCACTGATCTTCGCCGATTTCGAGTGGCTCGCCAACTGGATCATCGCACGCGAGCGCGAGATTTCTCCCGGGCCGGACTTCGAACGATCCTTGCTGCAGGAGGCACGCTACGTCCTTCAAGGAGAGTCGGTCCTGGACGTAACCGCCTGAGCCGGTACTCTCCAGGCTCAAGCGCGTTGTCTGCGACCTTGGGCGGAGCGCTCCTCGCGACCGGGCGGCCTTCACGAAGATCCCGACGAAGCACAAGGGTCGCTGACGGCCGGCCCCGGTTCTTAGATCCAACCTTGAAATGTTAAGCCGGTAACATTGGGATTCTTGTACCTGCTTCCCGGATGAGGAAGAGATGACGAAAGGCTCAGGCACCAAGGCGAGCCCCTGGGAGCTGAAAACCCCCAGTGGGCTCTCCACGTTCCAGGCTTACCGGGACGAACAATCTACACCCGCCCTGCTCGTCGTTACAGTAGGTAGCACCACTCTACAGTATCAGCTCCGGTGCCTGGAGGACCTCCGCCAGATGCTCAAGACCAATGGCGATTGGATTCCCCTCGGCAGCGCCGATGAACAGAAACCTGCGGCCCCCGGCACCATCGAAGCGTGGGCGCGGTCGCCGGACAACCCGGTCGGGGGCTGGTACGGGGTCAAGAAGGGTCTTCGGGGCCGGTTCGCGAACTATGTTCCTCCAGTGATGGAGATTCTTGGTTGGGCGGAGGTCGAGCACTTCCCCAAGAACAATCGAATGCGAGCCCGATAGGCCACGCATCTCGCTACTGCCCGAACTTCCACAAACCGCTTGAATACGTGATGGTGGTCAGGAGCTGCGCTCTTTTCGATGACCTCACCCCCCAACGAAGTCGAGCTTTCCGCGGAGCGGTGGTTGCCGGTCGCGCCCGATAGGATCTGGGCACAGTGCACCACGAAGCAAGGACTCGAGAGCTGGTGGAGTCCGGAGGACCTTCGAACCACGGTGAAGCGAATCGACCCGCGAGCCGGTGGCGAACTGGTGCTCGCGGTTCGATACGTCCCGGCGATGCTCGGACAGAGGCGTGAGGACGCTTTTCGAGCCGCGGGGGTTCCGATCTCCTTCGCCCTCAAGGGTACGTTTGTGGCTCTCGAGCCGAAGCGGAAAATCATCTTCGCGTTGACGCTCTCCATTGATCGGACCGAAACGGGTATCGAGACCGTGACGGAGCTAGACTTTCACCCGCAGGAGGATGGCACGCATGTACGGCTCCACGTTCGCGGGACGAGCGAGCCGCACATGCTGGCGCAAGGAAAGGCCAACATCGAGGGCCAGCTCGAGCGTTTGGCCCGGTCACTCGGCGTCGAGGCTTCGCGGATGCCCTGACGACGCTCCCGCGGGTCTCGCTTAGCGAAGAGCGACCGGTTGTGCCGGCGTCGCGTCGGGTTCAACGACCACGGCGGTACCATAGGCGATCACTTCGGTCATGACTTCGCTCATCTCCGAAGTGTCGAAGCCGACGGAGATGACGGCGTTGGCCCCCAGACTTTTCGCGTGGGCGACCAGACGTTCGACAACCTGGTGACGCACCTGTTCCAAGAGCTGAGTGTACTCGGTGATCTCGCCGCCGCCCAGTGCACGGAAGCCGGCCACGATGTTGCGGCCGAGTCCGCGAGACCGAACGATCAAGCCGAAGGTCAGTCCTATCACCTTCGTGACTCGGTAGCCCGGGACGAATGGCGTGGTCACCACCATGAGGTCGGTGGGAGGGGCCCAGCTCGTTGAGGATGGGAGGGGGGTTGCGCCCATGCTGACCCAATTTTCCGGGGCAACATTAGTCTGGCGAGGGGCTGCAGGTGGCGAGGGACTGCGAGAGTCTGTGGATCGCCACTTTCACCCTGAGGGTATGGTCCGCTCGCCTCGGACCGGTCCGTGGCCCACCAGAGGATCTACCGTGTGCGCGTCATCTTCGCGGTGTAGGTGTTCTGGGGACTCGGGGCCACCCCCGGGTCAGCTTGCCATGCGCCCGACAGGATCCTTCCGCGGTCCGACCAGGTGCCGGTGAATGTCGCGCCCAACCCTGAATGCACCACTGTGCCGCCTTGGACTTTCCAACTGTACTTCAACGGAACCTGGTCGACGTTGGTGTAAACGAACGACGGGAAAGCCTTGCTTACCGGGTCGAACGAGACGATCTCTAAGCTTTGGACCGTGAACTTTCCCACCCGTATCTCGCTCCGGAGTTGGAGTAGGTGGCCACCGGGGAGCCACTCTACCACGACCTTCCCACGAATGTCGTCTCGTGGAGAATTGAAGGTCCGCCCTGAAAGTCGCCAGCTTCCAACGAGTCCATTCAAACGGCGAAGAGGGCTTGCGCCCCGGCGCGCCGAGTCCGTCTGCTTCGTACCGCCCCGTTTCATGATGATTCTCGCTTCCACTGGCGGCGCCGGAGTTAAACTTGACCCCCGCCGCTACCCGAGGGAGGAACCCCCCGGTGGTCGGTGAAATCGGGTCCGGCCTAGGTTACGACGAGCCCACGGAGCGACGCGGGAGACTCGGTGACAGTCCGGGCCGCAACAAGCCAATCGACCGCGGCTTTCGGGGTGACCCTCGGGGTTAGGCGCGGGTTCGTTGCCTTCTAGGTGGAGACCGGAGGAAGGCCCACATCGATCTTTCCTCCCAACGTTGCTGTGCCGTACACCCAAAGCGAGAACCCTGGCCCAGACGGCACGGTGGTTCCCATGTCGACTCGAAGTACGTCACCCGGTGCAAGTGGCGCGTTCGCGCCAGCGGGCACACCCAGACCACTACTCATGGAGGTGGGCGTCAACTCGTCCGTATCCTCTCCGAGGGAGACGAGGTGCCCACTCGAATTCAAGATCGAGAATCCGCCGGTACCGGAGATCATCGCCCAGCCCCCCGTGCTGTTCTCGACTCCGATCAAGAAGTCGCCGAGGACGATGGAACTACTTACGACGGGTACGTCGTAAATGTCGTCACCTCCGTTGCAACCGTCCGCTTGCCACGTGGCGTTCGACGGGCACGTTGCCAATATCGCATCACCGAGCGTGAGGGAGGTTCCGATCGGGGGCCCCCCTGTGGGGCACTCTACAGACGGTTGACTGAAACCGAACCCAAGGGGTCCCAAGTCGGGGCTCCCGGTAAGCGCGTTGACGCCTTCCGATTGATACCACTGGAGGCCGAATTGACCGCAGCCAACTGCGACAATCACCCACGTCGGTACTGCGGGGGCATCGTTGATCGTGGCAGCCACAAGCTCGTAGCTAACGTTCGCCGTGGAGATGTTGGCACGGAAGCTCGCCAGAGGATCGACCGAGAACGCTGCTTGTGCCGCGGCTCCGCTATCGATGACAGTGGACGGGACTGAGATTGGCCACGCCCCGACGCAGCCGGGTCCGGTCGTCGTGCCCAGGTCGTACACCTTGCCATCATAGACTAGCAGTTCGAGAACTCCGGGCTTCGGCCCCGTGGAATTGAAGGTAAATGCCCAAACTTCAGCGTGTCCGGTAGAGTAGCTGCCGTTGTATCCGGGAACTTGAAGCGACGTGAAATCATCGCCCAATGGCGTGCAGGCGGGATTCGAAAACTCCGCCGCCTGGAGACTCGTGCCCAGGGTCCACGACTGCCCGCTCGCGAAGACCAGCGACCACGGCCCGCCCGACACGCTCTTCGAGTAGTTTTCGGCCATGCTGAGCGGGGCCACGTCCGTGCTCGATGGGATCGACGAACTCGGGTGAGTGGTCAGGGACGGGAGCACGAAAACGAACACCGAGGCGATGACGACCACGAGTACGACGGTGATTGCGACGAGAACGATGACAAGACGACGCCCGGTTGCTGGGGGGCGACCGGGTGGGCGAGTCGGACTGACTTGTCCGGACTCTTCTGACACCAGGGAGACTTCCCGGGCCGAGATGGTCTCTGGATCGGTTGCCATTGTTGGCGAACCGGCCCCGAAATCGGCGCCGAGCTATTAGTAACTTTACGAGAGGTATTCCATGGTTGTAACCGACATTGCACCTCGACGCGAACGTGCTCACGCCTCTGCCGCCCGAGCCGGATTCGCAAACGGCGGACGGTGCGCTCTACCCGCGAAGAGTGAGCGGGCTGCGCGAAGCCCTCTCTCGAGGGGGTGAGGAATATCTTCACCCCAGCTTTATGGCGGGTAACGAAGAATCGCGCTCATGTTTCATCAAGAAACGGCCCCGCGCTCGAATGCCGCGAGGGGGTTCCGCGCATCGAGCGCGTCCCCACGGGGTTCCCCTCGCTTCTCCCGCTTAAGGACCTACCCCCGTTTCAACGCACCGCGGGCTCTGCTCGCGGTCACGATCTGCCTCGTGCTCCTGGCCGCGAGCGGGTTCGTCTCGGCACGAACCGCCACGATCCCGGGGACCTCCGACTCGCCCGCTTCGGCCGGGAACTGGACCACGGAGCTCGATCTCGAAAACGGTCAGAACTTCACTGCTCCCGGAATCTCGTATGAGGGGCTCTATAACGGCATCAACACGTCGTTCCCCGTGCTGCTGAACGGCAGTGCTGCGCATCAGGCCGGATTCTCGAATCAATCCGTCCTTGAGCTGGCTCCGAATCTGGCCTACATGTACGGTCATGACGACGGATTGGTGATGTTCAGCGGGGGGAACTCTTCCCAATGGGAGGTCAGCGCGAACGCCGTC
>Ga0335073_10017298_pt1 | contig 10096 bp, 9 predicted proteins | sample Lox_Sample_22_FD_207093 | JGI IMG/M metagenome (GOLD analysis project Ga0335073, IMG submission 207093) | Soil microbial communities from Loxahatchee National Wildlife Refuge, Florida, United States - Lox_Sample_2.2 | ecosystem: Environmental > Terrestrial > Soil > Wetlands | place: USA: Florida... | reverse complement strand
TGCGGCGTAAGCCGCAGCGCCACCGCGGACGACGACGTGTGCCGCCCGCGGCCGGTCACCGGGTTGACCCCGCCGACGGCGCGGCCGGCCGCCGGCACCAGCTCGTTGACCAGCGTGGACTTGCCGACGCCTGACTGGCCGATCAGCACGCTCACCCGGCCGTCGAGCGCCCGGCGCAGCCGGGACATGGTCTGCGGCGGCAGCGGCTGCCGGGTGCTGATCACCGGCAGCCCGAGCGGCCGGTAGAGGGCGCGCACCCGGCGCGGCGAGGCCAGGTCCGACTTGGTCAGCACGAGCAGCGGGTCCAGGCCCGCGTCGTACGCGGCGACCAGGCACCGGTCCACGAACCGCAGGTGGGGCGCCGGGTCCGCCAGCGCGCAGACGATCACCATCTGCTCCGCGTTCGCGACCACGATCCGCTCGAGCGGGTCGGCGTCGTCCGGCGACCGCCGCAGGACGCTGGTCCGCTCCTGCACCCTGACGATCCGCGCGAGCGTCCCCGGTGCGGCCGAGCTGTCGCCGGCCAGCGCCACCCGGTCGCCGACGACGACCGAATTGCGGCCGAGTTCCCTGGCCTTCATCGCGGTCACCATGCGGCCGTTTGGGGTGCCGTCGTCGATCAGGCAGCCGTACCGGCCGCGGTCCACGGTGACGACGAACGCCTCCGCGGCGTCCTCGTGCGCCGGGCGGCGCCGGGTCCGCGGCCGGGAGCCGCGCCCCGCGCGGACCCGGACGTCGTCCTCGTCGAGGCGGTCCGTGCGGTTTCTCAGGAGCCCGGCTCCCCAGCCATCGATCCGGCCATCGACTCCCACAGCGCCGGGAAGCCGGGGAAGGTCTTGCCGACGGTGGCCACGTTCGGCACCTCGATGCCGGGCACGGCGAGGCCGAGCACGGCGGCGGCCATCACCAGCCGGTGGTCGTCGTAGCTCTCGAACGTGTGCCCCGGCGCGGCGCGCAGCGGCCGCGGCCGCACCGACAGGCCGTCGGGCAGTTCGGTGACGTCGCCGCCGAGCGCGTTGATCTCCTTGACGATCGCGGCCAGCCGGTCGGTCTCCTGGAACCGGATGTGACCCACCCCGGTGAAGGCCGACGGCCCGGAGGCGAGGGCGGCGACCGAGGTCAGCGGCAGGCACAGTTCGGGGATGTCGCGCAGGTCGGCCTCGACCCCGTGGATGACCCCCGCGCCGGTGACGGTCAGCCCGTCAGGCCCTTGCGTGCACACCGCGCCCATCCGGGTGAGCACGTCCAGGATCGCCGCCGCGGCCTGGAGGCTGTCGGCCGGCCAGTCGAGGATGGTCACGGACCCGCCGGTCACCAGCGCCGCCGCCAGGAACGGCCCCGCGTTGGACAGATCGGGCTCCACGGTGCGGTCGCCGAGGTTGAGCCGCCCCGGGGCAACCCGCCACCGCGACGGCCGCGCCGAGTCGTCGGCCTCGACCTCGGCGCCCGCGTCGCGCAGCATCCGGACGGTCATCTCGATGTGCGGCAGCGACGGCACCGGCGGCCCGGCGTGCCTGACGGTCACCCCGCCGGCGAACCGCGGAGCGGCCAGCAGCAGCCCCGACACCAGCTGGGACGACCCCGAGGCGTCGAGCGTCACCGCGCCGCCGGGCACCGAACCAGAGCCGCGCACCGTGAACGGCAGCGCTCCGCGCCCGCCGTCGTCGACCGCCACGCCCAGCGTCCGCAGGGCGCCGAGCAGCGCCCCGACCGGCCGCTCGCGGGCCCGCGGGTCGCCGTCGAACGCGACCGGTGCCGCGCAGAGCACGGCCGCCACGGCCGGCAGGAACCGCATGACCGTCCCCGCGTTGCCCACATCCACGCAGACGGCCTCCCCCGCGCCGGAGTCAGGGGCGGGCGGAGAGACGGCGAGGTCCGTTCCGGATGATGAGACTGAGCAACCCAGGACCCGCAGCGCCGCTACCGCGAGGGAAGTGTCGCGAGCGCGCAGCGGCCCGCGGATGACCGACGGCGAGTCGCTGAGGGCGGCGAGCACCAGGGCACGGTTCGTGATTGACTTGGAACCGGGCAGCCGCAGCCGGGCGCGCACCGGTCCCTGGGCGGCGGGGGCGCGCCAGCGTCCGGAATCCATGGCCCCGAGCGTAGCGGCTGGCAGGCACTGGTCCGCTGACCGTTGCCGGGTTTGGCCGGGGCGGTTTCCGGCAATGATGTGCCAATCCGGCTTCTACCGTGCCATTTGGGAAGGGCGCATGTGCGGTCGCTTTGTCTCCGCTCGCAAGCGGCTCGAACTCCTCGAGGAGTTCGCCGCCGAGCGTGACGCCGTGTCCGCGGACCGCGACCCGGACTACAACGTGGCGCCGACGAAGCGGATCTACACGGTCCTGCGGCACAAGGACGAGGACCCCAGGGAACTGCGGCTGGTCCGGTGGGGCCTGGTCCCGCCGTGGGCCAAGGACACGTCCGGCGGCGCGCGCATGATCAACGCCCGCGCGGAGACGGTCGCGGTCAAGCCGGCGTTCCGCAGCGCGTTCAAGCGGCGGCGGTGCCTCATCCCGGCCGACGGCTACTACGAGTGGCAAACCGTGGAAAAGGTCAAACAGCCCTTTTACATATACAGAACGGACGGCGGAATCCTCGCCTTCGCCGGCATTTACGAGGTTCGGCGGGACGAGTCGGTGCCAGCGGAAGACGAGCAGGCCTGGTACTGGTCCGCGGCGATTATCACCACCGACGCGACAGACGACATCGGCAGGATTCACGACCGGACGCCGATGGTGATAGCGCCGGAAAGCTGGGCGGACTGGCTCGACCCGGCCAATAACGATAAAGAACTGCTACTCGCGACAATGCTGCCCGCCACTTCCTCGGGGGCCGGGGGACTAACGTCGCACCCCGTTTCTACGACCGTCAACTCCGTCAGGAACAACGGGCCAGCCCTTGTCGAGCCGCTTGGCGAGGCGGGGTCGCTGGCCGCAGGGTCAGGTTCCGGCGGGGAGCGGCCCCCCCTGTTCTAAGTCCGCGGCGCGCTGCCGGCTCGGCTTTGCGCCGCGCCTGCGCCGTACCCGGGCAGGAAGCGAGGACTTCCGGTGGACATCAGCGTCGTTCGCAAGCGCCTTGAAGAAATGCTCGACGGACTCGACCGGACGGTCCTTGTCCTCAGGGGCGAGCACCCGCTGGTCAGGGGCGGGGGCGCGGAGGCGGGCGACGCTGGCGCGAACCTGACCGAGGCCGACCGTAACGAGGCCGCGGTGCAGGCGACGCTCGAGCAGCGCACCGCGGTGCTCGCGGCGCTGGCCCGGATCGACGGGGGGACCTACGGGAACTGCGTGGACTGCGGGCACGAGATCCCAGAACCGCGCCTCGAGGCGCGTCCCGCCACCGCGCGGTGCGTGCCGTGCCAGTCGAAACGCGACCGTCGCCGCTGGTAACGCGGTCCTGCGCGCGCAGGTGATCAGTTGTATTCCGACCGAATCATCGCAGCGGGCCCGTAGCTCCGCCTTCACCAGCGCGCTGAAACTCCCCGGGTCGCGGGCCAGCAGGTAGCTGACCGTCCGGGGCGAGAAGACCGTGCGCGGCCGGATCCAGCTCACCTCGAGGCCGTTGCCCGTGAACAGCTCGCGGAGCTGCTCGGCGCCGTAGCAGCGGGTGATGGTGCCGTCTTGCAGGGGGACGAGCACCACGTCGGCGTTCGGCACGTCGACCAGGTGCGGCCAGCGGTGCTGCTCGGCGAGCGCGGCCATGCCGAAGGTGAGCGAGTCCACGCAGGCGAGTACCTGCCCGCCGGGGCGCAGCACCCGCGCGATCTCGGCCACGAGCCACTCCGCGGCCAGGTGCCGCGACAGCGTGCCGTCTTCGGCGATGACGCCGTCCGCGCAGCGGTCGGGGAGGAAGTCGAGCCCGCAGCCGTCGGCGGCCACGACCCGGAGCCGGCCGGCCGGTTTCCCGCTGTCCCGCGGCGCGGGCGCCGCCCGCGCACCCGGCGCGACCACGCGCAGCACGGTGTGGCCGGCGCGGGCGGCCACCTCGGCGGCTCCCGCGCCGGGACCGGAGATGTCGACAAGCAGCTGTGCGCGCCCCCGCGGGAGCCATTGCAGTAGCTGGGCGCGGGCGACGGCGGCGCGGAAACGCGAGTAGTCAGCGGCGGGATCAGCGTCTTGCACAGCGCTCGGGGGAGCACCCACGCAGGTAAGCGTTCCCCCGGCCTGGGCGTTCCATCCCTGCGGTTCCCGCGATGGCGGAATTGGCGGGCACCAGGCGGTGTTGCAAGCGTCATGGCCGTCGCCACACCGACCCACACGCCGGATCGCGCACCAAGCGGACACCCCGTCCGCTCCTTGCGGTCACGCCGGCCCGCCCATTGCCGAACGGGGCAGGTATCCTCGTACGGTTACCGAGAGGGGGTGGGTCAGGTGCCCGAGACGCTAGCCGAGCGGGGCGAGCGCTTCGAAGCGGACGTCATGCCTTATCTGGACCAGCTGTACTCCGCTGCCCTCCGGATGACGCGCAACCCGGCCGACGCCGAGGACCTGGTCCAGGAGACGTTCGCGAAGGCATACGCGTCGTTCCACCAGTTCCAGCAGGGGACCAACCTCAAGGCATGGCTGTTCCGGATCCTGACCAACACGTTCATCAACACGTACCGCAAGCGGCAGCGCGAGCCGCAGCGGTCCGGTTCTGACGAGGTCGAGGACTGGCAGCTCGCGCGCGCGGCGTCGCACAGCTCAGGCGGGCTGAAGTCGGCCGAGGCCGAAGCGCTGGAGAGGCTTCCCGACTCCGACATCAAGACGGCGCTGCAGACCCTGCCCGAGGAGTTCCGCATCGCCGTTTACCTGGCCGATGTCGAAGGGTTCGCATATAAGGAAATCGCCGACATCATGGGGACCCCGATAGGTACCGTGATGTCACGGCTCCACCGCGGCCGCCGCCAGCTGCGGGAGCTGCTCCAGGACTACGCCAACGAGCGTGGCCTGGGCCGGGCGCAGGCCGACGGTGCTCAGGTGGGGAGCGCTCAGGCCGAGGAGGACGGGTCATGAGCTGCGGGAAGCCACACGAAACGCCGTGCAGCGAAGTCCTGGACCGGGTCTACTGGTACCTGGACGGCGAAATGTCCGGTGCCGACTGCGAAAGCATCAGGCAGCACCTCGACGAGTGCGGTCCTTGCCTGCGGGAGTTCGGGCTCGAGGAAGCGGTCAAGCGGCTAGTGGCAAGGCATTGCGGTTGCGATCCGGCGCCCAGTGATCTGCGCACCAAAGTGCTCGTCAGGATCAGGCAAGTTCAGGCGGAGATTGAGCTTACCGAATAACTCCCGTCGCATACAGTAATCGTGAGTTAGCTGTCCGTTTGCGACCGGCTTTGGGTCTGCGATAATTCGCGTGATCAAGTTATCCTGTCGTTAGACGGCAGTCCGCAGCGGCCGTCAGCTTTACGCGAGGGAGGACTATCCCCATGCGGGTATCCGGCACTCCTACCTCGACCGCACGGCGTCGGGGAGCACGGTTCGCGGCCTTTTCGATCGTTTCCGGAGTGTCCTGGGGGTAGCGACGGCGAGGGGTACGGTCCGGGTGAGCAGCGGCGGGCTGCGAGGGGAAGGCGTGAGCCAGCTCTCGCGAGTCGCCTGGCTCTATATCGGTGTGGTGATCGCCGCGGCGGTGATCGTCGTCGCCCGGGGGCCGTTCACGGGGATCCACTGGCAGCAGGTCGCGGTGCTCGGCCTGCTCCTCGTCGCCTGCGAGTCCATCGCCACGGTGCTGAAGTCGCGCAGTCTGGCCTGGTCGGGCAACAGCATCGCGAGCCTGGCGGCGGTCATCCTGGTCGGGCCGGTCGGCGCCGCGATCGTCGGCGCCTGCACGCTGTTCGGCATCAGGCGCGGGCCGTCGCCGCCGCAGCGGCTGTTCAACACGGGCATGTTCACGCTCAGCGCGTATCTCGCGGGCCGGACGTTCCTGCTTTTCGGCGGGCCCGTCGGCACCCCGGGACCGAAGTCGTTCCCTGGCATCATCGGGCCCTTCGCGGGCGCCGCCGTGGTGCACGTGCTCGTGAACTTCGCGCTGGTGCAGGGCGTGCTGTTGCTGACCAGGGAGCCGGGCACGTCGGCCGGCCGGCTGGGGCTCGACTTCAAGCTGATGATGACCGACCTGGGCTACGGCGCCTTCGGCGTGCTTATCGCCGGGGTGTGGGGCGTGCTCGGGCCGTTCACGCCGGTTCTGGTGCTGATCCCGGTCTTCGTCGCCCGCTGGGCGGTGGCGCAGTTCGCGGCCCAGCAGCGGGCCTACGACGCGACGGTGAGCGCGCTGTGCCAGGCCGTGGAGACCAAGGACTTCTACACCCGCGGGCACAGCGAACGGGTGTCCCGCGGGTCCGTGATGATCGCGCGGGAGATCGGGATGCGCCTCGAGCGGGTCGAGGCGATCAGGTACGCGGGCATGCTGCATGACGTCGGCAAGCTCGGCGTGCCCACGTCGGTGCTGCAGAAGAACGGCGCCCTGACCGACGACGAGTACGCCGCCATCCAGCTGCACCCGATGCGCGGGCTCGACATCGTGCGGGAGATCGGGTTCCTCGACGAGGCGCTGGCCGGGATCATGCACCACCACGAGCGGATCGACGGCAAGGGCTACCCGATGGGCCTCGCGGGCGACGAGATCCCCGAGTTCGCCCGGGTGCTCGCGGTGGCGGACGCGTTCGACGCCATGACCTCCAACCGGTCCTACCGGGGGGCGCGGTCGGTGCCAGAGGGGATCGCCGAGCTGCGCAAGTGGGCCGGCGCCCAGTTCGACCCCGCGTTCGTCGACGCCTTCGTCACGGCGATCGAGCGGGACGGCTGGAAGGGATCGGGAGACACGGCGGGCGCGCCCGGCGACGGGACCGCCGACGTGGCGCTGCCGGCCGGGCTTGACGACGATCCCGCGGGGCCGCTGCGGGCCATCGAGAGCCTCTGACCCCCGTGGCCGCCCGACGGAACGAGCCACGCGGTTTCCCGCGCCACGTGCTCGACTCCGGCCAGTCGCTGCTCGTCCTGTTCGCCGGGCTGCTGCTGGTCGCGGCGGTCGCGCAGACCGCCGCCGCCGGCGTCAAGGACGTCCGCACGGCGGTCGCGTTCGGCGCGCTGATCGCGTTCGGTGAACTGCTGCGGCTCAACCTGCCGGGGGACAGGGAGGCGGCTCCCATCGCCGCGGCCGGCGCGCTCGCCTACGCGCTGCTGATGCGGGTCGGGGATGTCCAGGCGATGCACGACGCGGCACAGGTCATCGCGGTGACGGCGGCCGGGATGATCGTCGGCGCGCTGCCGCACCTGGCCGTCGGCCGCCCGGCCAGGCTGCCCGCGATGGCGGCGCGGCTGCTCGCGGTGGCGGCCGTCGCCGCCGTGTTCCGCCCGCTCACGGACGCTTCGATGATCAGCCTGCACTGGTGGTCGGCCCTGCCCGTGATGCTGTCCCTGGTGATCCTGGCGTGGCTCGTCGAAGCCGTGATAGCGGCGCTCATCCGCACGGACGTGCTGCGCGCCAGGTTCGGCGTGGCGCTGCTCGACGAGGTGCGCGCGCAGTGGCCGATCGGCGCGGCGATCGGGGCGTCCGCGCTGCTGATCGCGTTCGCCGCCGAGGTCATGGGGCTCGCGGCCCTCGCCGTGTTCGCCGCGCCGCTGCTCGTCACCCAGGTGGCGCTGCGCAGGTACGCCGGCATCAGGGCCACCTACCTGCAGACGGTCCGCGCGCTCGCCCGGGTCACCGAGATCGGCGGTTACGTGGAGGCGGGGCACTCGGCGCGGGTCAGCCGGCTGGCGGTCGCGATCGGGCGCGAGCTCGGCATGCCGGAGCCGGCCCTGCTCGAGCTCGAGTACGCGGCCCTCATGCACGACATCGGGCAGCTGTCGCTGCGCGATCCCATCCCCGGCGGCGCCACCGTGCTCGCGAACAGGGATGAGCAGCGGCGGATCGCCGAATACGGCGCGGAGGTCATCCAGCAGGCCCGGGTGCTGGACTCGGTCGCCGACATCGTCCGGCGGCAGAGCGACCCCTCCCGGCCCGCGGGCCGTGGCCAGGAACCGCCGCTCAGCAGCCGCATCATCCGCGCGGCCAACGCCTTCGACGACCTGGTGGGCAGCTCGGTTGAGCCCAGCCGGGCGGCGGCGGCGGTGCAGCGGCTGCGGCTCGACACGGCCGCCGAATACGACCCGAACGTGGTCGACGCGCTGAGCAGGCTGGTGAGCAGGCGTTCGCTGCTCGGGCCTTAGCGGGTCTCCCGTAAGCTGCTGGGATGTTCGATTCCGTCCTGATCGCCAATCGCGGCGAGATCGCCCGCCGGGTCATCCGCACCGCCCGCCGGATGGGCGTCAAGGCCATTGCCGTCTACTCCGACGCGGACGCGGACCTGCCCTACGTGCACGAGGCCGACGAGGCCGTGTACATCGGCGAGCCGGCGCCCGCGCAGAGCTACCTGAACGCCGTGCTGCTGATCGACGTGGCCCGCACGACCGGGGCCGCCGCCGTCCACCCCGGCTACGGGTTCCTCGCGGAAAGCCCCGGCTTCGCCCGTGCCGTGATCGGCGCGGGCCGGATCTGGATCGGGCCCGATCCAGCGGCGATCGAGCAGATGGGGGACAAGATCCGCGCGCGGAACCTGATGGCCGCGGCCGGGGTCCCGGTGGCGGCCGGGTCCGCTGACCCGGTGCCTGACGCCGACGCGGCGGTCACCGAGGCGGACCGGATCGGCTACCCCGTCATGGTGAAGGCGGCGGCCGGCGGCGGCGGCATCGGGATGAGCGCCGCCTTCGACCCGGCCGGCCTGCGGAAGGCCTTCGACACCGCGCGGTCGCGGGCCGAGCGGTTCTTCGGCTCACCGGAGATCCTGCTCGAGCGCTACCTGCCCAGGGCCAGGCATGTCGAGGTGCAGATCCTCGGCCTCGGCGACGGCCGGGTGATCGCGCTCGGCGAGCGCGACTGCTCCGTCCAGCGCCGCCACCAGAAGGTCGCCGAGGAGACGCCGTCTCCCGGTGTCTCGCCGGAGCTGCGCGCCCGCATGCTGGCGGCGGCGGTGCGGGCCGGGGAGGCGGTCGGCTACCTCGGCGCGGGCACGGTCGAGTGCCTCGTGGACACCGAGACAGGCGAGTTCGTCTTCCTGGAGATGAACACCAGGCTGCAGGTCGAGCACCCGGTCACCGAGCTGGTCACCGGTATCGACCTGGTGGAGCAGCAGTTCCTCATCGCGGCGGGCTCGACGGTGACGTTCGACGCCGCCGCGCCGGTGGTCCCGGCCGGGCACGCGCTGGAACTTCGCGTCTACGCGGAGGACCCGAAGCGGTTCCTGCCCAGCCCCGGCATCATCACCGCGTGGTCGGAGCCCGCGGGACCCGGCGTCCGGGTGGACGCCGGCTACGCGGCGGGCACCACCGTGACCCCGTTCTACGACCCGCTGCTCGCCAAGCTGTGCGTATTCGGCGAGACCAGGGCGGAAGCGCTGGCGCGCGCCCGCGCGGCGGTCGCGGACTTCCGCGTCGAGGGCCCGAAGACCAACCTGCCGTTCCACGCCGAGCTCCTGGACAACGCCGAGTTCGTCAGCGGTGCCTACGACACCGGCCTGGTGAGCCGCATGCGCTAGCCGTGACCCCGGTCGTGTACGCTCCCACTCACCGTAAGAGCGCAAAAAGGAGCTGCTGTGGCGGAAGTCCGCGCGGAGATGGTCGCGAACGTGTGGAAGGTGCTCGTCTCCGAGGGCGACCACGTGGATGACGGCGACACGCTGGTGATCCTCGAGTCGATGAAGATGGAGATCCCGGTCCTCGCCGAGACCCCCGGCGTCATCACCAAGCTCCACGTCGCCGAGGGCGACGTCGTCCAGGAAGACGAGCTCATCGCCGAGATCGGCTAGCACCGCCCGCCCCGGCAGTCCTGCCTTCCCCGCTCGCCCCGGCAGCGCCGCCCGCCCCGGCAGTCCTGCCTTCCCCGCTCGCCCCGGCAGCGCCGCTCGCCGGGCCAGGCCACCGCCGTCAGCCCCCGCGGCCAGCCTGGCAGCTCCCCGCTCGCCTGGCCAGGCCCGCCGTCTGCCCCGGTGACCCCTCCTGTCTCATGCGTCGGCGGCTGTCACCCGCTGTCCCGCTGCCTGCGTCCATCTTCCTATCACTTCCATGACTCCCTATCAG
>Ga0335073_10017297_pt1 | contig 10096 bp, 6 predicted proteins | sample Lox_Sample_22_FD_207093 | JGI IMG/M metagenome (GOLD analysis project Ga0335073, IMG submission 207093) | Soil microbial communities from Loxahatchee National Wildlife Refuge, Florida, United States - Lox_Sample_2.2 | ecosystem: Environmental > Terrestrial > Soil > Wetlands | place: USA: Florida... | reverse complement strand
TAATGGGTGACGGAACCGGCTCTGCCCCCCCGGGGCCGGACCGCACGGTGACCCCCGCTCTCCCCCCCGGCGGGGGTCACCTCTTTTTCCTGCCCATGCATTCCAGTGCGTGACGTATGTGCGTGCAATCGCTTGCGCCATCCAGCGAACTAGCGGATGGCCACCGCGTTGCCGAGCAAGCACTCCAGGAGCGCCACCGCACCGTCCTTGGACAGCGGCTCATTCCCGTTGCCGCACTTGGGCGACTGGATGCATGAGGGGCATCCCGCGGCGCACTCGCAGGACGCAATTGCCTGGACAGTTGCGCCCAGCCAGTCCTGGGCAGCGCGGAAGCCGCGCTCGGCAAACCCGGCGCCCCCGTGGTGCCCGTCGTACACAAAGACGGTCAGCCGGCCGGTTGCCGGGTGCATCTCGTAGGAGACGCCGCCGACATCCCAGCGGTCGCACGCGGCTACCAGGGGCAGCAGGCCTATTGAGGCGTGCTCGGCTGCGTGCGCGGCGCCGGCCAGGTCCACCCCCGCGTCCGCGAGCACGGCCCGCTGCCCGGGTGAGATCGTCCACCACACGGCCCGGGTACGCAGCGTCCGCGGCGGGAGGTCGAGCGGCAGTACGCCGATCGGCTGGCCGGTGTCGACCCGTCGCCGGGCGAACGAGACCACCTGCCGGGTGACCAGCACGTCTCCGAAACCCACCTCGGCCGGACCCCAGTCGGCGCGGCGGGTGGTCGCCGCCACCTCAACCACGGTTTGCTCACGCGCCGAGGTGGTGTAGCCCGGGTCGCAGGGCTGGACGAGCGCCACACAGTCGGCCAGGTCCAGCCGGGTGACCAGGTACATCTCGCCCTGGTGCGGGTACACGGCCCCGGCATGCGCCTGCACGTGCGCGGACGGCTCGTCCATCGTCCCGACCAGCCGGCCCGTCGACTCCTCCACGATGCGCACCGGCGGGCCGCCGGTGCCGCGCAGGCCGCCGGCGGCGGCCCGCCCGTGCCGGGTCCAGTGCCACCTCCTGCCCTCCTCGCTCTCCCGCTGCCGCAGCATGCCGCGGTGGGTTAGGTCCGCGGTCACCTCGGCCGCGGCCGGGCCGAACAGGGCCACGTCCGCTTCGGTCAGCGGCAGCTCGGCGGCGGCCGCGCACAGGTGCGGCGCCAGCACGTAGGGGTTGCCCGGATCCAGGACGGTCGCCTCGACCGGGCGGTTCAGCAGCGCCTCGGGGTGGTGCACCAGGTAGGTGTCCAGCGGGTCGTCGCGGGCGATCAGGACCGCCACAGCGCCGCGGCCACTCCGCCCCGCGCGGCCGGCCTGCTGCCACAGCGCCGCCCTGGTCCCCGGCCAGCCGGCGATCAGCACGGCGTCGAGCCCGCCGATGTTCACGCCCAGCTCGAGCGCCGTGGTCGTGGCCAGGCCGGTGATCCGGCCGGCCAGCAGCCCTTCCTCGAGCGCGCGGCGCTCCTCGGGCAGGTAGCCGGCCCGGTACGCGGCCACGCAGGGAGCCAGGTCCTCCGCCCCGGCCTCGGTCAGGTTCCGCTTGGCGCCCTGCGCCACGGCCTCGGCGCCGCGCCGGGACCGCACGAACGCCAGCGCGGGAATGCCGTCCGCAACCAGGTCGGCCAGCAGCCCGGCCGCCTCGGCCGTGGCGGTGCGCCGCACCGGCGCTCCGGCCTCGCCGCGCAGCGTGGTGAGCGGCGGCTCCCAGAGCCCGAAGGTGAGCGAGCCGCGCGGCGCCGTGTCCGCGGTCACCGCGACCGCCTCCAGCCCGGTGAGCAGCCGGGCGCAGGTTTCCGGCTCGCTGATCGTGGCCGAGCAGAGCACGAAGACCGGCGGCAGGCTATGCGTTGCGGCCGGTCTTCTCGATGCGTGCTGCTCGCAGACCCGGCGGAGCCTGCGCAGAACCTGTGCCACGTGGGATCCGAAGACGCCCCGGTAGGTGTGGCATTCGTCCACGATCACGCAGGACAGCCGGCGGAAGAAGCCGTCCCAGCGTTCATGCCGCGGCAGCAGCGAGTGATGCAGCATGTCCGGCGTGCTGAGCAGGTATGTCGCGCGGGCCCTGGCCCATGCGCGCTCGCTGGCCGGCGTGTCGCCGTCCACCACCGCGGCCCGGATCCCCGGGATGCCGAGCGAGGTGACCATCCGCAGCTGGTCGGCGGCGAGCGCCCGGGTCGGCGAGAGGTACAGGGCGGTGCCGCCGCCGAGCACCCGGGTCAGCGCCGGCAGCAGGTACCCGAGCGACTTCCCGGATGCCGGGGGCGTCGAAATGATCACGTTGCGGCCCGCCGCCACGTGGCTGGCGGCCACCGCCTGATGCTCCCAGGGGCCCGGCACGCCGAGGGCCTCGAACGCCGCGGTCACCTCTGGCCTGGCCCAGCCCGGCCATTCGACACGCCGGCCGGCAGCTGCGGGAACGTGCTCCAGATGGGTAAGCTTTCCTGACCGCGCGCCCGCTCCCAGGAGCCGGGCCGCGCCGGGGGGAATCGGACTCGCGGGGGGCGAATCGCCGGGTGTATCTGGCGAATCGGGGAGCTCATCTTCGGCGAGCAACGGCACCGCAGTCGTCATAAGGTTTCAGTGTGTCATCACCAGGCAAGGTGCCTCCAACTCCGATCTGGTATAGACATGACCTCAGAGCGTGATTGGATGCGCGCGGGTAGCATGGCCCGGCCGGGCGTGTGTTCCGGCCCAGGGGCGGCCCGGTGCGGCACGCTCTGACCTGACCGCATGGCGCTGGAGGATTTGTGGATCTGAAGTTGGATCACCACAGCAAGGATGGGATCGAGATCGTCGACGTGGAAGGCGAGATCGACGTCTACACCGCGCCGCGCTTGCGTGAGCTGCTGATCGAGCTGGTCAACACTGGTTTCTACCAGCTCGTCGTGAATATGGAGAAGGTCGAGTTCCTCGACTCCACCGGTCTCGGGGTCCTGGTTGGCGGCCTCAAGCGGGTCCGGGCTCACGACGGGTCGCTCGACCTGGTTTGCACGCAGGAGCGGATTCTGAAGATCTTCCGTATCACCGGCCTGACCAAGGTGTTCGGTATCCACGACACCGTGGACGAGGCGATCACGGCAAGAAAATCCGAGAAGTAGCCGCTGGCTGACACGCCGACATGCCGACAGTTGAAGTCAGCTTTACCGCCCTGCCAGCCCACGTGCGCACGGCGCGGCTGGTCGCGACCGCGGTGGCCAGGCGCAGTGGCGTCGACGAGGCGCTCCTTGACGAGGTGCGGCTGGCGGTGGGGGAGGCCTGCTCGCGCGCGGTCGAGGCGCACCGGCTGCACTGCCCGGCCGAGCCGGTCAGGATCGCCCTGACCGACCAGGCCGGCCGGTTCGAGGTGGAGGTCACCGACACCGGCCGGCCGCAGGGCTTCGGGCTGGCCGTGATCGCCGAGCTGGCCGACGACGTTCAGATTCACGAGACCTCCGCCGGGACCAGCATCCGGATGAGCTGGCCGTCCGTCGGGCTGCAGGCCTGACCGGATTTCATCGCGTTTCGATCAGGCCGGTATGGCATGACGGGCGGGGGCGCATTACCATTCTCCGATCCAGATGCGTAGACTCCCCGGCACTGCCGTTGTGGCACCCGTCGGCCAGGTTCGACACGCCCGCGCCCGTTTGGCGTGGGCGCGCACCGGGCAGCTTCGCGCGATGCCCGGCTGCGCCGTCAAGGAGGACAACAGATGTCTAAGGTCAGCCTCGCCCTAGCAGGTGGGCAGGTCGGTGTAACCGGCTCGAACCTCACCTGGGTGATCGTCGTGGGCGTGGTCGCACTGTGCGCGCTCGGCGTAGCCGGCGTGCTGGTCCGCGAGGTGCTCGCGGCCAGCAAGGGCACACAGAAGATGCAGGAGATCTCGGCGGCGGTGCAGGAGGGCGCGGCGGCGTATCTGCGGCGCCAGTTCCGGACCCTCGCGGTTTTCGTCGTGATCATCTTCTTCGTGCTGCTGGTGCTTCCGGCTGATGGCGACGGGGTCCGCTTCGGCCGGTCGTTGTTCTTCCTGGTGGGTGCCCTGTTCTCGGGGCTCACGGGGTTTACCGGCATGTCGCTGTGCGTGCGCGGCAACGTGCGGGTGGCCGCGGCGGCCAAGGAGTCCGGCGAGCACTCCGCGATGCGGATCGCGTTCCGGACCGGTGGCGTGGCCGGCATGTTCACGGTCGGCCTGGGCCTGTTCGGCGCGGCGCTGGTCGTGGTCATTTATAGGTCCAACGCGCCGAGCGTGCTCGAGGGCTTCGGCTTCGGCGCGGCGCTGCTCGCCATGTTCATGCGTGTCGGCGGGGGCATATACACGAAGGCTGCGGACGTCGGCGCGGACCTGGTCGGCAAGGTCGAGAAGGGTATCCCCGAGGACGACCCGCGGAACGCCGCCACGATCGCCGACAACGTCGGCGACAACGTGGGCGACTGCGCGGGCATGGCCGCCGACCTTTTCGAGTCGTACTCGGTGATGCTGGTCGCCGCGCTCATCCTGGGCAAGGTGGCGTTCGGCGACAAGGGGCTCGTGTTCCCGCTGATCATCCCCATGATCGGCGTGATCACCGCGGTCGTCGGCATCTTCGCGGTCGCGCCGCGCAAGGCCGACCGCAGCGGCATGAGCGCGATCAACCGCGGGTTCTTCATCTCCGCCGTGTTCTCGCTGATCCTGGTCATCGGTGCGGCGTTCCTGTTCCTGCCCGCGCACTTCAGCGGCCTGCCCGGCGTATCCGGCTCCATCGCCCGCTACAACGGCAACCCGCGGTGGCTGGCCATCGGCGCGGTGGTGATCGGCCTGGTGCTGGCCAGCGCGATCCAGCTGCTGACCGGGTACTTCACCGAGACCAACCGCAAGCCGGTCCGCGAGATCGGGCAGAGCTCGGAGACCGGGGCAGCCACGGTCATCCTGTCGGGGATCTCGATCGGGCTCGAGTCGGCCGTGTACTCGGCGCTGCTGATCGGCGGCGCGGTCTACGGAGCGTTCCTGCTCGGCACCGGCAACGCCACGGTCGCCCTGTTCGCGGTCGCGCTGGCCGGCACCGGCCTGCTGACCACGGTCGGCGTGATCGTGTCCATGGACTCGTTCGGCCCGGTCACCGACAACGCCCAGGGCATCGCCGAGATGTCCGGCGAGTTCGAGGGCCAGCCGGCGGAGATCCTGACGCACCTGGATGCGGTCGGCAACACGACCAAGGCCATCACCAAGGGCATCGCGATCGCGACCGCCGTGCTGGCGGCTACCGCGCTGTTCGGCGCGTTCCGGACCGACGTGCAGCAGGCGCTCGGCTCGGCGGCCGGGACGTTCAGCCTGTCCATCGACCGGCCCAACGTCCTGGTGGGCCTCATCATCGGCGGCGCGGTCGTGTTCATGTTCGCCGGCCTGCTGATCCGCGCGGTTGGCCGCGCGGCCGGCCGGGTGGTCATGGAGGTACGCAATCAGTTCCGGATCCACCCGGGGATCATGGACTTCACCGAGAAGCCGGACTACGGCGCGGTCGTCGACATCTGCACCAAGGACTCCCTGCGCGAGCTGGCCACCCCCGGGCTGCTGGCGGTGCTGACGCCGATCGCGGTCGGCTTCGCGTTCGGGTACGCGCCGCTCGGCGCCTACCTGGCCGGCGCCATCGCGGTCGGCGTGCTGATGGCGGTGTTCCTGGCCAACTCCGGCGGAGCCTGGGACAACGCCAAGAAGCTGGTCGAGGACGGCCACCACGGCGGCAAGGGCTCCGAGGCGCACGAGGCCACGATCATCGGCGACACCGTCGGCGACCCGTTCAAGGACACCGCGGGCCCGGCGATCAACCCGCTGATCAAGGTCATGAACCTGGTCTCGCTGCTGATCGCGACGAGCGTGGTCGAGCAGGCTCACAACGACGGGCTGCGGGTTGGCGTCGCGCTCGGCGCCGTGATCATTGTCGTGGGCGCCGTGGTGGTCTCCAAGCGCCGGTCCACCAACATCGCCGCCGACACCCCGCAGGGTGCGGCCGACGCCGCTGCGGGCCCGGGCCCGAGCGCCGAGCCCGCCGCCGTCGAGGCGAGCGAGGGCGCGGGCACCAGCGCGGACGCAGCCAAGGGCGGGGCCGCCTCAGACGAGGACGGCAAGACGGCCGCGGAGACGACCAAGACCACCTGACCGTGCCGTGGCCCGGCGCCCGTCTGGGACCTGGGGTCAGGCGGGCGGGGCCTGGTCCTCGGCGTCGGCGGCCTCCACGTCGTCACGCGATATCCCGAGCAGGTGCAGGATCGCGTCCAGGTGCGGAACGCTGACCGAGGCGTCGGCGGCGTCCCGCACGGCCGGCTTGGCGTTGAACGCGATGCCAAGCCCGGCGGCGGCGATCATGTCCAGGTCGTTCGCCCCGTCGCCAACCGCCACCGTCTGGGACAGAGGAACCCCGGCCCGGGCCGCGAATTCCCGCAGCGCCGTCGCCTTGCCCGCGCGGTCGATGATCGGCCCGATGACCTGGCCGGTGAGCTTGCCCCCCTCGATCTCCAGCGTGTTGGCTTCGGCGTAGTCGAGGCCGAGGTCGGCGGCGAGCTCGTCGGTGAACTGGGTGAAGCCGCCGCTGACGATGCCGCATCTGTAGCCGAGCCGGCGCAGCGTGCGGATCAGCGTGCGGGCGCCCGGGGCCAGCCGCAACTCGGCGCGGACCTCGTCGATGACCGAGGCGTCGAGCCCGGCGAGCAGGGCCACGCGCTCCCGCAGCGCGGCGGCGAAGTCGAGTTCGCCGCGCATCGTTGCGGCGGTGATCTCGGCGACCTTGGCCGCGCACCCGGCGCGCGCCGCGAGCAGGTCGATGGCCTCGCCCCTGACCAGCGTGGAGTCGACGTCCATGACGACCAGGCGCATCGCCCGGCGGTGCAGGCCGCCGCGCTGCACGGCCACGTCCACGCCCTGCTCGGCGGACTCGCTGGCCAGGGCGGCGCGCAGGGTGGCCGGGTCGGCTCCGGAGACGTCGAACTCGATGCAGGTCACCGGGCGGTGCGCGAGCCGCGAGATGCGGTCGATGTTGGCGCCGTTCGCGGCGATCCGGCGGGCGATCGCGGCGATCGCCGCCGGCGCGAGCATCCTGCCGAGGACCGTGACGTGCAGGCTGCCGCGGCGCAGCGCCGGCTCGGCGGAGCCCGCGGTGATCTCGGCCTCCAGGCCCAGGTCGGCGGCGACGGCGGTCACCTGGCGGTGAATCGCGGTGAGGTCGGGGGTGTCGCCGCAGGACAGCAGCACGCCGAGCACCAGGCGGCCGCGGATCACCACCTGCTCGACGTCCAGCACGCTGAGCTCGTGCGCGGCGAGCACGGAGAACAGCCGGGAGGTGACGCCGGGCCGGTCGCGCCCGGTCACGGTGACCAGCAGCGTCATCTGCGAAGTGGCCATAGCGCTGCCTACGCTACCCCGCAGCGGCACCACCGCCCGCCAGCCGCGTGACTGGGCATGGATGTACCGATGGGCCCGCTAGACCGGACCTTCTGGTACATCGATGGCGGGGGGCGGGGGGCCGGCGGAGGTGGGGGGCGGAGGTGGGGGCGGGGGTGGGCGGGTTAGGGGCGGCCGGTCTTGACGGCTGCGGCCAGTTCGGGCACGAAGCGGGCGGCGTCGAGCGTGCCGACACCTGTGACCAGGTCATAGCCCCGGCCGGCCCGGTACCCGCGGACGGCGAACGTGCGGCCCTTCTGGACGAACGCCACCGAGTTGCCGCCCTTGGTGACGTCGACGATGCCAGGAGCGTGCGCCGCCTCCAGCCGGTAGAGCGCCGGGTTGATCAGCCCAAGCCGCCGGCCCGCGTACTGGTCGGCGATCGCGACGATGCCGGCGAACTCCGGCGTCGCCTCGCTGGTTCCCCCGGCCGTGTACCAGCCGGCCGCGGCTCCGGGGAAGGAGTGGTAAATGAGCACGGCGCCGCTGAGCGCGGCGCTCATCGAGATGTCGGGGACGCCGCGTCGGCCGCCGACCACGCGGCGCACGCCGTCCTGGTAGGCGGGGCGGGCGAAGAACTCCGACAGCCCTCCGCTGCTGGCCCACGGCACCGGCGGCTTCTGCTTTGAGAGTGCCGCCACCGCCGGGTTCCAGGTGTCGTTCCACGCGGTGTCCGGCGACGTGCGGGTACCGGACGACGTCAGGTGCAGCGTGGTGCCGCCGACCCCGGTCACCAGGGGATCGGAGGCGGGCCACTGCACCACGCGGTGGCGGTAGAAGCCACTGCCGGCCCGGTTGAAGCCGGTGACGCCGTTGTCGTTCGACGCGCCCAGCACGGTGACGTGGTGACGCCGGGCGTCGGCGTACGCGTAGCGGAGCCGCCTTACGTACGCCCTGCTGGGGAAGTTCTGCTCGGGAAGGCTGAAGCTCTGGCTGATGACGTCGCCGAGGTTGTGCTCGATCACGTAGTTCTCGGCCGCGATCATCTGCGGGAACCCGCCACCGGTGGACGTCTCCTGGGCCGGCGTCTCGACCAGCAGGATGTCCGCGCCCGGGGCCATGGCGTGTGCCCACTCCACGTCCAGGGTGGTCTCGCCGGCCTTGTCGAGCATTCCGCCGTCGCTCGGGTCGAAGGGCGGGACCGGGCCCTCGGGCTGCAGCACCCGGAACGCGGGCGGCGCTGGCAGGCCGAAGCTGCGGTCGAAGGCCTTGAGGTCGGCCCCGATGGTTGGAGAGCCAATCGGGTCGACGATCACGATCGTCCGGCCCCGGCCGCTGTAGCCCCTCGCATACAGCGGCCGCAGGCCGTACGCCCGCTGCAGCTGCCGCGGCCGGTAGCACGCCACGCCGAGAGCCCTGAGGCACTCGGCGCCGGTGGGCGGCGGGCTGGCCGCGGCCGCGGCGAGCGCCGACGGCGCTCCGCCCGCTAACCCGGTACCTGCGTGTGCCGTCGCCGCCGATCCGAGCAGCGCGCCCGCCGCAATAGCGGCAAGTCCGGCCCTCATCCTCATGAAGCCCCCCCGAGCTCGATGCCCGCTTACCGTAGCCGGGCCAGCAGCGGGGCCCGGGGGCTTCGGGGAACATCCGGTTATGTCGGCCGGGGGCGGTCCCGCTGGTCAGGGCAGCATCAGGTGCAGGTCGCCGAACTCGTGCCATAGGTAGCCGTGGTCGATCGCTGTCGCGTAGCAGCGGCCGAGCAGGTCGACCCCGGCGAACGCCGCGAGCATCCGCAGGTGGGAGGACCGCGGCTCGTGCAGCCCGGTGACGAGCCCGTCGACCGCCAGCAGCGGGTTCCCGGGTGTCACGATGTGCTCGGTCCAGCCGGAGGCAGCCGAGACCAGCCCCGGGGCGGTGCCGTACACCCGGGCGGCGGTCTCGAGCGCCCGTACCACCGTGGTGCCCACCGCGATCACCCGCCCGCCGCTGCGCCTGGTCAGGTTCACCAGCCGGGCCGTGGCCGGCGGGACGTCGAACGGCTCGGGATAGGGGTCTTCGTCGCCCTCCAGGGAGGAGACGCCGGTGTGCAGGGTGACCGGGGCGAACGTGATGCCGCGCGCCACCAGCCTGGCGACGGTCTCCGGCGTGAACGGGCGGCTCGCGCTCGGCATCTCCGCACTGCCCGGGGTGGTGCCGAAGACCGTCTGGTACGACTCGATCGGCCACGGCCGCTGCACGTACGAGTACCTGATCGGCGAGCCGTGCCGCAGCAGGTAGGGCACGACAGCGGTGGACAGCCGGGCACGCCAGAGCCGCTGCGTGTATCTCGCCTTGAGCGCCAGAACGGGCCGTCCGGGCAGCTCGAGCTCCTGCCCGGGCCATCCCCCGTGGTACGGCACGGTGCGGCCGCCCCGAACTTCACGCAGCTCGACCAGCCAGTCGCCGTCCGGCAGCGGAGTGGAGAAGTGCACGGCGAGCCCGGTGGGCACCGTCCGCCCGGTAAGCCGGGCGCCGGCCAGCTGCACGGCCGCTGGCAGCGTGGCCGACGTGTTGACCACGAGCAGATCCCCGGGCAGCAGCAGCGACGGCAGGTCGGTGAACGCGTGGTGCCTGATCTCGCCGGCTGCGCCCCGGCTGACCAGCATGGCCACGCCGTCCCGCGCAGCGCCTCTGGCCTCGGGCGGCTCGTGCGCCTCGCGCTCGGGAGGGAGCGTGAACGCTAGGGCATCGCGCGCGTCGGCCAGCTCGGCGACGGCCGTCATGACGCCACCCCCGACGGCATCAG
>Ga0335073_10017296_pt1 | contig 10097 bp, 8 predicted proteins | sample Lox_Sample_22_FD_207093 | JGI IMG/M metagenome (GOLD analysis project Ga0335073, IMG submission 207093) | Soil microbial communities from Loxahatchee National Wildlife Refuge, Florida, United States - Lox_Sample_2.2 | ecosystem: Environmental > Terrestrial > Soil > Wetlands | place: USA: Florida... | reverse complement strand
AACAACTACGGTCCCCCCTACGGTTCGGCCGAAATCAACTTCGGCCGGGTCATGCGGGAGGACCTGCGGCCGTACCGCGACGAGCTCATCATCTCCACCAAGGCCGGCTACGACATGTGGCCGGGCCCCTACGGTGACCACGGCTCGCGCAAGTACCTGCTGGCCAGCCTGGACCAGTCGCTCAAGCGGATGGGCCTGGACTACGTCGACATCTTCTACTCGCACCGGTTCGACCCGGACACGCCGCTCGAGGAGACGATGGGCGCGCTTGACACCGCGGTCCGCTCGGGCCGGGCCCTGTACGCGGGCATCTCCTCCTATTCCGCGGACCGGACCATGGACGCGATCTCCCTGCTGCGGCAGATGGGCACGCCGCTGCTGATCCACCAGCCGTCCTACTCGATGCTGAACCGGTGGATCGAGGGCGGCCTGCTCGACGTGCTCGGCCGCGAGGGAGTGGGCTGCATCGCCTTCTCCCCGCTGGCCCAGGGCGTGCTGACCGGCAAGTACCTGGACGGGGTGCCCGCCGGGTCGCGGGTTACGCAGAACGGCTCGCTGTCGTCGGACCAGATCACCGAGAAGAACCTGGCGCACGTCCGCGCGCTGGCCGCGATCGCGGCCGGCCGGGGCCAGTCGCTGGCTCAGCTCGCGCTGTCCTGGGCGCTCCGCGACCAGCGGGTGACCTCGGTGCTGATCGGCGCCAGCAGCGTGGCGCAGCTCGAGGAGAACCTCGCCGCGGCGTCGAACACCACGTTCTCGGATGACGAGCTGGCCGCGATCGACCGCGACGCCGTCGAAGCCGGCATCAACATCTGGTCAGCGTCGAGTTCCCACTAGCCCCGGCGCCCCCGTTAGCCTGCCCTCCGGGGAGTGGGGGGCCCACCGAGTCCAGCTGAAGGGGGGCGGGGGTCAGGAGGCGAGGTAGCGGGCGAACCAGGCGAGGATCCTGGCCCAGCCGTCGACGGCGGCTTCGGGGCGGTAGGCGGGGCGGTTGACCGAGAAGAACGCGTGGCCGGCGCCCTCGTAGGTGTGGAACTCGTAGGTCTTGCCCTGCGCCTTCAGCTCCTCCTCGAGCTCGCTGACCTGCTCGGGCGAGGGGTACTGGTCGTCGGCGCCGAACAGGCCCAGGAGCGGGCAGGACAGGTCCTTGGTCAGGTGCTTGATGGGGCCGACCTTCAGCGGCATGCCCTCGGGCGGGGCGCCGGTGACGAACGCGCCGTAGCAGTCGACGGCGGCGTCGAGCGGCAGGCTGACACCGGCCAGGAATGCCTGGCGGCCGCCGGAGCAGTAGCCGATGACGCCGATCTTGCCGTTGGACGAGGGCAGGCCGCGCAGGTGCGCCGCCGCCCCGGCCACGTCGCCGATCAGCCGGGCGTCGGGCACGCCGCCCTGGGCGCGGGCCGCCGCGGCGGCGTCGTCCGGGCTGGCGCCGGGGGCGTCGCGGTGGTAGAGGTTCGGCATGAGGGCGTTGTAGCCCTCGGCGGCGAAGCGGCGGGCGATCTCCTTGGTCGGCGCGTCGTAGCCGGGCATGTGGTGGATCACCACGACGCCGCCGAGCGGGCCGGCGTTCATCGGCCGGGCCAGGTAGGCCTCGATCTCGTCCCCGCCGTCGCCGCGGATGGTGACGGTCTCGGCCAGCGTCGCGTCGTACATCAGGCTCCTTTAGCATCCCGGTGATGGCGGTCAGAGCCTACAGCGCGTCGTACAACGAAAGGAGCACGGGTTCCACCAGCGGATGGGTACGACGGCGACGGCCAGGACCGGGTGCGGTTCGTCAAGCGCCTGACTGGGTTACCGCGGGCTTGCGCGCGCAGACGCGCTCGACGATGCCGAGCCGCAGCCGCTCGCTCTCCTCGACGTCGAAGCCGAGTTCCCGCACGTAGGTGAGCGGCCGCCGGCGGAAGTGCTCGCCCGCCAGCGGGATCGTGATCCGCTCGTAGAGCCACTGCACGGCGCGCAGCGCGGACGCCGAGGCGGCCACGTGGTCGACCAGGAGCAGGCGGCCGCCGGGGCGCAGGACGCGCGCCATCTCGGTCACGGCCCGCCGGTCGTCGGGGATGGCGCACAGGCCGAGCGCGCACAGCACGGTGTCGAACGAGGCGTCGGGGAAGGCCAGCGCCTGGGCGTCGCCCGTCCTCAGGTCGGCCTCCCGGCCGAGATCGGCCGCGCGCCGGCGGGCGATGCCGAGCATCGCCGGGGACCAGTCGACGCCGGTGAGCCGGGTGCCTTCCGGATAGAAGGGAAGGTTGCGGCCGGTGCCGACGGCGACCTCGAGCACCTCGCCGACGGCCCGGCGGCAGACCCAGGGCCGGCTGTCCCCGAACAGGTGCCGGTCCCAGAAGCTCATGTCGCGGTCATAGCGGGCGGCCTGCTTATCCCAGTACGCCGACCGCCGCCGGTTGACCTCGGTGCGCACGATCCCGGTTCAGACGGGAAGCTTCACCAGGGTGAGGAAGAACGTGTCGATCTGGCGGATGGCCTCGATGAAGTGCTCGAAGTCGACCGGCTTGCTGACGAACGCGTTGGCGTGCAGCGAGTAGCTGCGCGCGATGTCCTCCTCGGCCTGGGAGGTGGTCAGCATGATCACGGGGATCGTCAGCAGGTCGTCGTCCTGCTTCAGGTCGGCCAGCACCTCCATGCCGCTCTTGCGGGGGAGGTTGACATCCAGCAGGATCAGGCCCGGGCGGGGCGCGTCGGCGTACTGGCCCTCCCGGCGCAGGAACTGCATGGCCTGCTCGCCGTCGCTGACCACGTGCAGCCGGTTCTGGATCTTGTAGTACTCGAAGGCCTCCCTGGTCATCAGGACGTCACCTTCGTCGTCTTCCACCAGCAGCACGTCGATTACTCGGGACTCGTCGAACTCAGTCATCGGCTTCCTCGTCTTCGTGCAGCAGGGCGGCCGCTGCTTCGTCCGTTAGGGCCCCCGACGGGTCGGGGTTCTGGTCTGGCGGGGACTCATTCATCGTCTCGGGCGGCATCGGCAATGTGAACAGGAACCGCGAGCCTTCCGTGTAACTCGTGTCGAGCCAGATCCGGCCGCCAAAGTACTCGATGATCTTCTTGGTCATGGCCAGGCCGATGCCCGTGCCCGGGTAGGCGCTCCGCTCGTGCAGGCGCTGGAAGATCACGAAGATGCGGTCAGCGTACTCGGCATCGATCCCGATGCCGTTGTCGGCGAAGGAGAACAGCCAGAACGGCTCGTCCCTGGTGCAGGTGATGACGATGCGCGGGGGCTTGTCGCCGCGGAACTTCAGCGCGTTGCTGAGCAGGTTCTGGAACACGGCGGTGAGCAGCGTCAGCTCGGCCAGCACCAGCGGCAGGTGGCCGGTCTCGACGGTGGCACCGGTCTCCTCCATCGCCGTAGCCACGTTGCTCCGGGCCTGGTTCAGCGCGGCGTCGCTGGAGATCAGGGAAGGCTCGCGGTTGGTCCGGCCTACCCGGCTGTACTGGAGCAGGTCGTTGATCAGCGCCTGCATCCGCCGGGCGCCGTCCACCGCGAACTCGATGTACTGGTCGGCCCGGGCATCGAGCTGCCCGGCGTAACGGCGCTGCAGCAGCTGGGTGAAGCTGGCCACCTTGCGCAGCGGCTCCTGAAGGTCGTGCGACGCGACGTAGGCGAACTGCTCCAGCTCGGCGTTCGAGCGCTCCAGCTCCTGGGTGTGCTCCTGGAGCAAGGTGTTGGCCCGCTGCGACTCGGCCAGGGCCAGCAGGATGCGCTCGCGCATGCTGTTCACGTCCGCGGCCAGGTCGGTCACCTCGCGCGGGCCGTTCAGGGTAACCCGGTGCTCGAAGTTGCCGTCGGCCACGAGGCGGGCCTCGGCCGCGAGCCGGTGCAGCGGCCGGATGGCGGTCGCCCGCAGGCCGACGGCGAGCAGCACCACGACGGCCGCGAGACCCGCCGCGACCGCGATGAACACGACGTCGAGCACGGTAGAGGAGTCGTTCAGCTGCGCGAGGGCGTGCGCACGGGCGCCCAGGATGTCGTCCTGGAGCACGCCGATCCGGTTCCGCAGGGCGTCGAAGTCCGCCTTGCCGGTCAGGATGTCCGGGTTGTTGACCACGGGCTTCCCGGTCTTGTCGACCTCAGCGATAGTCGGCTGAGCGTAGTGAGTGCGCCAGAAGTGCGCCTGGGTGGTGGCGCTCTTCAGGTCCCTGGCGGCGGAGGCCGGCAGGTCCTTAGTCACGGCCTGGAGGGCCTTGGCCGCGGCCTTCTCCTCGGTCACGCCGGTGTAGTACGGCTGCAGGAAGTCTTCCCGGCCGCTCAGGGCGTAGCCGCGTACACCGGTCTCCTGGTCGACCATGGCGGTGTCGAACCGCTGGGCTTCGAGCGCGGCCGGGTCGAGGGTGCTGACCACCCGCTGGCGGTTGTCGTGCAGGCTGAGCAGGGACAGGCCGCCCGCCACCATGGCGCCCACCGAGAACAGCAGCAGGATCAGCAGGGCCACGCCGATGATCCGGCTCAGCGGCCAGCGCCGGGCCGCCCGCTCCCGGAGGCGGGCGGTCGCCGGGCTCGTACTGGTCATGGTTCGTACGGGGACGAGAAGCCGAGGGCCAGGACGGCCAGGTCGTCGTCCAGGTCTCCTCCGTTGAGCTCGCGGACACGGTCGATCACCTGGTCGAGCAGCGCCTCCCCGGGCTGGCCGGGGACGCTGGGGACCTGCCGGAGCAGGTCCATCAGCCCTTCGCTGCCGAGCCGCTCCGACCCCTGCCCGATCCGGCCCTCGATAAGCCCGTCGGTGAAGAGCAGAATCGACCAGCTGCCGTCGAGCCGGATCTGGGTCCCGGGCCAGTCCCGCACCTCGGACAGGCCGAGCGGGGCGGCCGGGCGGGTGGGGAACTCGGCCACGCCGTCCCGGCTGAGCAGCAGCGGCGGCAGGTGGCCGGCCATCCGCACCCAGCCGCTGCTCCGGTCCGGGTGCACCGAGACCATGCACATGGTGGCGAACATGGTGTCGTCCTGCCGCTCGTGGTCGAGCAGCTCGCTGAGCGTGGCCAGGTTCTCCTGGGCGGGCCGCCCGGCCAGCACCATGGTGCGCCACGCAACCCGCAGGCACACGCCCAGCGCGGCCTCGGCCGGGCCGCGTCCGCACACGTCGCCGATGAGGGCGTGCACCCAGCCGTCGGACGTCTCGACCACGTCGTAGAAGTCGCCGCCGAGCAGGTGCTGCCGGCCGCCGGGCAGGCAGCGCGCCGCCACCGTCAGCCGCGAGTCGGTCAGCAGCGGCGACGGCAGCAGGCCGCGCTCGAGCCGGGCGTTCTCCTGGGCCAGGATCTGGGCCACGTGCAGGGCGCGCTGCGCCTCCTCGGCGCGCCGCCGCTCGACCGCGTAGCGGATGACCCGGTTCAGCTGATGCCCGGCGACCTCCCCCTTGACCAGGTAGTCCTGGGCGCCGGCCCGGACCGCCTGCTCCCCCAGGTGCTCGCTGGCCTGGCCGGTCAGCATGACCACGGCCGCCTCTGGCTCCTGCTGGAGCAGCTGCCTGAGCCCGTTCAGGCCCTGGGAATCGGGCAGGCCGAGGTCGAGCAGGACGCAGGCGGCGCCGGATATCAGGCCTTTGGCCTGGGTGAGCGACCGCGCCCGCTGCACGACGACCGAGGCTCCGACCTCGCGCAGCAGCTCGCCGACGAGCACGGCGTCGCCGTCGTCGTCCTCGACCAGCAGGACCTGCACCTGCTCGTCGTCGGCGGCCGTGGTGGCAGCCCGCAGTTCAGCGTTACTTGTCATCCGGAACCTACATCGGTGGGGCGAGCTCGTGTCGCCGTGGAGCTAGCTAGCGTACGGGAACAGATATCAACATTTGCGCAGATACCCATCATGCCCGCCCCAGGTCAATGCGCGGGACAGCCCTAGATCGCCTGCGGGAACCTGAACACGCGACCCGGGTCGTACGTGGCCTTGACCTGAGTTAGGCGGGTGAGGTTAGCACCGTAGTAGGCCTGCCGCCAGTTGGTCAGCGCCGGGTCGATGTAGTTCTGGTACGCCTGGCCGCTGGCGTAGGGGCGCATCGACTGCCAGAACGACTGCTGCCAGGCGTGCTGGCGGGCCACCGCGGCGGCGGGCGCGCCGACCGGCCAGGTGGTCGTGTACTGGGCCTGGAACAGGCCGTTGCGGTGCACGTAGGCGGTGGCGTTCGGGGCGACCCGGTTGACCGCGCCGCCGAGCGCGTCGAAGGCGATGCCGCCGGACGCGCCCGACGCGCCGCCGGCCCGCTGGAAGTTCTCCACGCCGGCCAGCAGGGTGCCGATCCCGTGGCTGCTCAGCGGCTTGGTGAAGATGTCGGACTTGGCGTACTCCGAGGCGCGCGAGAGCTGTCCGGCCGGGTTCTGGGTGGGCAGGTGGCACTCGTTGACGCTCAGGCTGGCGCAGCCCGCCTCCACCAGCATGGCGTGCAGCCAGGTGGTGGTCTCCATGAACGGCGAGGACGGATGCGACCCGGCCGCCGCGTACAGCTTGTCCAGCTGGGCGGCGGCCGCGCTGATGCTGCCCAGGTAGGTGCCGCCCACCTGGATGGAGGGAACGGAGCCGCCCGGCGCGGCGGCCAGGTGCAGGTTCGACCACAGCGCGTCGGGGGCGTGCGGCGCCCAGGACTGCCAGGCGGAGATCACCCGGGCCGCCTGCGACCACGGCCAGGACAGGAAGAACAGGACGATGTTCCCGACCGGGTGGGTGCCGAAGGTGAACGACGTGACCACGCCGAAGTTGCCGCCGCCACCGCCGCGGCAGGCCCAGAACAGGTCGGCGTTCTGGCTCGAGTTGCACGTCCTGACCTGGCCGTCGGCCGTGACGATCTGGAGCGACTTCACGTTGTCGCTGGTGGTCCCGTAGGCCCGGGAGACCACGCCGACGCCGCCGCCCAGGGTGAGCCCGGCGATGCCGACCGTCGGGCACGACCCGCCCGGCACCCCGCGGCCGTGCGCGGCGAGCCCGCTGTAGAAGTCGATGAGCCTGGTGCCCGCGCCCACGGTGGCGGTGCTGCCGCTGACGTTCACCCCGGACATCCGGGTCACGTCGATGATCAGGCCGCTGGTCGAGGACCAGCCCGCGTAGCTGTGGCCGCCGCAGCGGGCGGCCACCGGGAGCCCGAACTTGCGCACGAAGGCCAGGCAGGTCGACACGTCGTGCGGGTTGCGGCAGTAGGCGATGCCGGCCGGGTGCAGCGAGTCGAAGCGCGGGTCGAACAGCCGCTTGGACACGGTGTAGGCGGCCTCGCCCGGACGGACCAGCGTCCCGGCCAGGTCACGGCCGAGAGCCGTCCAGTCGGACGGGCCGGGTGAGGAGGCCACGCGGGGCGTCGCGGCCGCGCGGGCGCTCTGGGTCGCGCTGTCGGCCATGGCCGCGCTGGTACCGCCGACGCTGGTCGGGCCGGAACTGCTGCAAGAGGCCAGCAGCCCGGCTCCCCCGGCGGCCGCGGCCAGCCGCAGGAACTCGCGCCGCCCCTGGTCCTTGGCCATCGCGTGTGCCCTCCTTCACATGAGCTTCCGGAAGTTAAGACGCCGCCGGGCCGTTGACAGTTGTGCGGCGGCAGGTTCGCACGGATTCTGCCCGTTAATGACTTGCTTGCACCAGCAAGCAGGAATATAGTTGAGCTACTCAAAGATTTAGTAACTCAGAGGTTGAGTGCCTCAGGAAACAGGACCGGAGGTGAGCGGCATGGACGAGAGCCTGGGGGCAGTACTCGACACCGCAGCTGTCGCTCACGTCGAGCCGCTCACCGACGACCAGCTCAACCAGCAGATCAGCGACACCCTGCCCGAGCTGTTCAAGCACTTCCACGAGCTCGGGCAGCGCATCGCGACGGAGTTCGGGATGAACGGCAGCGACGCCATCGCCCTGCTCAAGCTCGACGCCCCGATGACGATGAAGGAGCTCGGCCAGCGGATGGGCTGCGACCCCTCGTTCGTCACCTCGATCGCGGACGCCCTGGAGAAGCACGGGCTGGCCCGGCGGGAACCCTCGCTGCGGGACCGGCGGAGCAAGAACATCGTGCTCACCTCCGAGGGCGAGACGGTCAGAGACCGGCTCTACCGCGAGATCCTGGCCCAGGCACCGTGGTGCACCGCGCTCGACACCAGCGAGCGCCGGTGCCTGCTCGGGCTGATGCGCAAGATGCTCCGCGCCCGGTGCGGGAGGTGATGCTGTCACAACTGCGGCGGCTATGACGTCTCCAGTATGAGAAGCGATGAGACGCAGGCCGCAGGGTCGTCAGTACCGAGGACGGCGACCCGCACGGGGAAGGAAGCACGGTAACGGGGAACGGGAACCTCGGTCCGTTCGGACCAAATAAATCTTTCAGCACCAAAGTACGGCGCGTGACCCTGGGCACTGCCGCCTGGCCACGGCCTTAGTTCAGCACGCCCTCTATCAAGGAGAGATAGTCGTGTCCGCCACAACACCAGACACCGGCCACCCGGCCCGGGAGGTCAGTACCGGGGCGGCGTCCAGCGCCACCGCGTCGACGGCCTCACCGCCACGCCGACTTGGCCTGGCCCTCGCCGTCATCGCGACGGCACAGCTCATGGTCGTGCTCGACGCGACCATTGTCAACGTCGCCCTGCCGCACGTTCAGGACGCGCTCCACTTCTCCGGCAGCAACCTGGAGTGGGTGGTCAACGCGTACGCGCTGGCCTTCGGCGGGCTGCTGCTGCTCGGTGGCCGGTCCGGCGACCTACTGGGGCGCCGCCGGATCTTCATCTTCGGCATCTTGCTGTTCTCGATCGCCTCGCTGCTCGGCGGCTTCGCCACCGACCAGGCCTGGCTGCTCGGCGCGCGGGCCTTGCAGGGCATCGGCGGCGCGTTCGCCGCGCCTACCGCGCTGTCGCTGATCGCGGTCACCTTCCCCGAGGGGCCACCGCGTAACCGGGCGATGGGCGTGTACGCCGCGATGAGCGTGGCCGGCGGGGCCGTCGGCCTGATCGCCGGCGGTCTGCTGGTCCAGTACCTCGACTGGCGCTGGGTGTTCTTCGTCAACGTGCCGATCGGCCTGGCGCTCGCCTTCCTCGCCCCCCGCGTGCTGCGCGAGTCCGAGCGGCGGCGCGGCGCCTTCGACCTGCCGGGCGCGATCACCGGCAGCCTCGGCCTGGCCGCGCTCGTCTACGGCCTGTCCAGCGCCGCGACCAGCCCGAACGGCGTCTCGCACTGGGGTGACACCAAGGTGATCGTGTCGCTGGTGGCGTCGGTGGTGCTGCTGGTGGCGTTCGGGTTCATCGAGGTGCGCAGCAAGCACGCGCTGGTCCCGATGCGGGTGCTGCGCAGCCGCGACCGGACCGGTTCTTACCTGATCATGCTGTGCGTGGGCACCGCGCTGTTCGGCATGTTCTTCTTCCTCACGCTCTTCCTGCAGGACGTGTGGGGGTACAGCGCACTGAAGACCGGCATCGCCTACCTGCCGATGATCAGCATGGTCATGGTGGCCTCCGGGATCGCGTCCCAGCTGATCAACCGGATCGGCGCCCGGCCGCTGATGGTGGCGGGCACCGCGATCGCGGCCGGCGGGATGTTCTGGCTGTCGCGCATCACCGAGAACAGCCACTACGCCTCCGGGCTGCTCGGGCCGATGATGGTCACCGCGCTCGGCATGGGGCTGACCTTCGTGCCGCTGTCGCTGGTGGCGCTGGCCAAGGTGGCCGACAACGACGCGGGCGTGGCGTCCTCGCTGCTGAACACCGGCCAGCAGGTCGGCGGGTCGATCGGCCTGGCGATCCTGGGCACGGTGGCCTGGAGCGCGGTGGCGACCAGCATCCACTCGCAGACGGCGGCGGCGGCTAAGCACGCCACGTCGGCCCTGACCGGGGCCAAGGCGGCCGCGCTGCAGAAGGCGATCACCGACCACGCGTTCTCGGTCGGCTTCTCCAAGGGGTACCTGGTCTCGGCCGGGATCGCGGCCCTGGCCCTGGTCATCACGCTGGTGGCGATCCGGGTCAGGAAGTCGGACCTGTCGGGGATCAACCCGATGGCGGCGCCGGTCGACTGAGCCGGTCGACTGAGCCGGTCGACTGAGGTAGTCAGGGATCGTATGCGGGGCCCGAGCGGGCCTCGCATACGATCGTTGCATGTCCGCAGGCCGGTTCTACGTGCGCACCGTGATCGGGGCCTGAGG
>Ga0335073_10017294_pt1 | contig 10098 bp, 14 predicted proteins | sample Lox_Sample_22_FD_207093 | JGI IMG/M metagenome (GOLD analysis project Ga0335073, IMG submission 207093) | Soil microbial communities from Loxahatchee National Wildlife Refuge, Florida, United States - Lox_Sample_2.2 | ecosystem: Environmental > Terrestrial > Soil > Wetlands | place: USA... | reverse complement strand
AAACTTTTTGGCTCCCGCAAATATTCCATAGAGATGCAAGGCGTTCCTGCAATGTGTCGCCTGCAATCAGCCACGCTTCGGCGGTGAATTCCGGGCTTCCAGCCATCAATTCCTTCAAAGTTGCCATTTTGGATTCACCCACAATGCCGCCCGAGAAAATTCCCGGATTTGCGGCAGTCGGCAAAGTCGGCCCGCGGTATTTCAGGGCCAGCCAAATGCAATAAATCCCTACAGGGAAATAAAATAGCCACGCAGGCCAGAACTCCCAATGACGCCAGCGTGCGAGTTCTACGGCAAAATGGTTCATGGTCTTTGGGAGGAAAAATCGTCTGAACAGACGCAACGCGGCAAATATGAGCACCACGGGAATGGCAAGCACCCACCCCTTATTATCCAACGCACTGGCCCATGACAGCAATTTTGTGCCGACAACTTGCGCCAATTCCAGAATTACCGCCGTCCAGCACAAAACCGCCATCCCAGTGACAGTAAGAAATTGGTTGAACGGCAAACGCAAAAAACCGGCGGCCAGATAGGTCGGCAACCTTGCCCCGGGAATTACTCGGCTAAAGATTAAAATGGAGTTGCCATGTTCAGCAAACCAGCGCTCACTCTGTTCCGTGCGGCCGGAAAACCGTCGCAGTAGCGTTCGTTCAAAAAAATTCCGCCCGGCAATCCGGGCAAAGGCGTAAAGCGCAATGTCCCCGATCCAAATCCCCAAGAAGCATGCGGCAAACGCAAAAGACCACCTCAGCGAGCCTGCGGCAACCAATAGTCCGGCGGTGACGGCGGCGGCGTCTTCCAGTACGAACGTCCCTAGAAAAATCAAGGCAACCAGCCGGACTTGGGGCCACATATCCAAACCAATGGGTAACTGCTGAAACGTTCGCAGCGGCATGGCATGGCGGGGTTCGGCGTTAATGTGCTCCGAGGTTCGCCGTATCCGCCTGGTGCTTGAGGGTGGACGGTGCCACGCCGAAACCGTCGGGCATTTTCATGTCCATCAACGCACCCATGATGCCTATGAGCGCATAGTGATGAACGGCGTGTGCAACGATATACATAATTTCGCGTCCCACCGTGGAAGCAGAAACCTGTGAAGCATTCAACGAATAACTCGTTTTGCAGGTTACGTTCAGCGTGCGTTTGACGCTATCTGCATCCAGGCGTTGATAATTCTCGCGCAGCAAACGCGTCGCGTTCAGCGCGGCAAAACGGTCGGTCTCAATCAGCGTATTGCGTTGGCGGGCGTCATAATTCAAGTCGCCATCCTCAGCCGCCGCATAAAGATTCTGGAAATGATCGAGGCAATGACGGTAATGCGCGCCGATGGATGCGTTGAAGGCCGCTGGCAGCTTGCGGGTGAAAGCGCTGTCGCTGATTTCGATGAGAAGCGTCTCTCCCTGATTAAGAATTTCCACCACGGAATTAATCAGTACCGGGGCAGTGGACAAATTTCCTTCGTTCATGAGTCCTAACTTTAAAGGTAACGGTTAATAACCGGAATCTGCCCCCGGTATAAAATCAGTATGACGAGGCTGCAAATAAACACCGCGACAGCGAGGCCAAAAAGAAGGCCCCCGTCATTTTGAACGACAATGCCCAGCACGGTCAGGTGCATCACAATCGCACCACTAATCACGCCGAGTGCCAGCAAGGCGCCTATCCAGGGGCGGCCCGAAAACAACAATAGCATGGAGGCAATCAGTTCTATCGTCCCGGTGCCATAACGGCCCCATGGCTCCATGTGAACTTTTGTGAAGATATAGATGGACTCAGGTGCGCCCGTGAATTTAAAAAAAAGCGTTTGCAACATGATGCCGGCGGCTGTGATACGACAAATCCAACCGACAATCTTCTGTTGTTTGGTCAATGAGTCCATAAACTTACCTGCTGCCGGGAATGGCAAAGGCCCCCAGGTCACTTCCCTTTTTTTTCGACCAGGGCAGGCCAATAAGAATCGGCTTTGGCCAGATTGCCCTTTTGATCCTTGTTGAACTTGTCGCGTACGCCTTCGCTGTATTGAAGCAAAAGCCGGTTATCAACTATTTGAAAAGCATTTACATCGATTTCGACTAATTTTTTGCGGGTAACCCCATAGGCACAATAGCCGCCGAAGGCGGGCTCGTATTTTTGCGGCGCGGCATCAAATGTCGTTTTATCCGCTGCCGAGGCGAAGTAATAAGTCCCGCCATCATGCGTGCTCGAAAACTGCTCGACGCCCTTCACGGGCTTGCCCACGGTGAAAAATGCAACCGGATCGTAACCCTGGAGGGCCAGCCCGTTGTCGTCCACGTTGATCAGAATTTTGGTACTTTGCGCGAAAACCGGCAAAGCCAGCGCCGTTAAACCGAGAATTATTAGTAAATTTTTTATCCTCATATAGGGGGTTTGTCGTTGAGAGACCAAGAACCTTACAATTTTTTTACTTATTTCTTCCTTGGGCAGGATCGGTTTGGATCAAGCCGGTAAGATTGTGGAGGGCGGCAGCCACGGCGTCCGGATGTTCCCACGGGATGAAGTGGTTGTACTCGGGCATTACCATCGCCGCAAAGAGGTTGGTCTTGCCTGCCGCAGCGAGTTGCGCGCGCAGCCAATCCACATTGGCCACCGGCACGAGGGGGTCTTTGCCGCCATGCAACATCACCACTGGCACGGTTAACGTAGGAATTTTCCGCTGCAATTCGGCCAAATCGGCCCGTACAGACAATAATTCCCGGTTGCATTGACGCAATGGGCGTGGCAATAGCCAGGATGTGCAACGCCAATTAAATAAATATTGTATCCACAATGGTTTTTCCAAGGCCGGATCCACGTCGCCTCCGATCAGTAAAACGCCACTGACTTTGTCGGGAAATTCCAACGCTGTCAGCAGAGCCACCGGTGAACCATAGCTGTGGCCGACTAACACGACACGGTTGGTGGCTATGCAGCCGATAAACATTGATAGCGCTGCCGCCTGTTCTTGCAAATGTGGTTTTTTTTCTGACGGCTTGGAACCGCCAAAACCAGGACGGTCATATGCAAATAAATTGGCTCCCGGGAATGGCGACCTGAATTGCGCCGCCCAAACGCCAGCGCCACCGGGCGTGCCGTGAACAAAGACCAGATCAAACATCGCATTGGTCGATGCCCGCTTCTCCACCCAGCGCAATGTAACTCCATTGGTTGAGATGATGTGAATTGTTCCACCTAATCGGGTTGGATCGTCAAACTTTTCAGACAAACCCGGAAACGAAGCCAAGGCCATAAAACATAACAGAAAGAAGATTACAATCGCACAAAATACCTTCATGTACGTGCGTGGACGCAGCAATTTTCGGCATTTCTCGGCCAAACTTTGAGTCGATTTGAGCACGTTGAGACAATCAAATAGTGATTCTTTTTAACAGCCAGTCTGACAGAAACCTGGCCAGGTCCAGCTTGCTGGTGCACTCGCGGACGGGACTCGCCAGGTGAAAAAAGCCAAAGCCTGAACCATAAGCTCGCCCGTTAAGAACACAGGCGTCGATATCATTGTCTTTTATCTGGCACCAGGCCTTTTCGAATGCTTCAGCTTTCGTTCCGGCCAACTCATATTTCCAGCCAACAATAACGCTGTGGGGAAATAACGTGCGCATCTGGCTGATGATTTTTGTCGCCGGTTCTAAGTTGATTGTTAAAACACCTGACCGGCTCGCAATTTTTGGTGAAGAGCATAACCGACCTTGTTCATCCTCCACCTGCTTCACCTTGTAATCGCAAAGCGCAGCAGTATGAAAGACAGCGGTAAATTCATGGCTGCGACTGGCTTGGGTTAATAAATCAAGCAATTCATCGTTTGTGTCAAACCTCGTGACCTGACATTTGCCATTCGGGTCCTTGTGGATGGAACCAAGTCCCTTCAGGCAAAAAACCTCAAATCCCGCGCAAGATAGTTCGTCAGCCAACAAAACCCCTAACTCACCCGTGGAGACATTAGTGATCTTTCGGACTTCATCTATTGGTTCTGAACTGGGACCACAAGTCACAATAATTTTCATATTTTTTAGAGTCTCATCCTGGAGTTCAGGGGTCGGGTATACGACGATATGTCTTTGGGTCGGCACACAGGGCCAAAAGGCCGTCCTGGCTTTCGACTTCCCCGGTGATTTCGACCGGTTCGGCGACGAAATCAAGAACCTGCTGATTCACCGGTTTGCCTGCGGCGGATACCAGCAGGAGGTAAATGGGCGGACCGGCTTTTTGCTGTACCAGAAGGACAGGCGGGATACCGCCACTGATGCACACAATGGCGCAGGCACGGTGTGGTGTAAGCTGCCCGGGATTCATTGCCCCGAAATAGCATTTGCTGTCTACGATTTCGCCAATGAGGGTCTGTTGGCCCAGCGGAACGGCTTGCGGCAAGGGTAATGTGATTGATTTGCTTTTATCCACCACAATGGAGGTGCTAACCACTTCAATCATCGTCTGGTCCCCACGATAAATCAGTGCGCCCTGGAGTGTGACGAATTTGCCATCAAATGGCGCAATGGCTCCCGGACTTAATCCATATTTCAATGGAGCGACCAGGAAGTAAGTGGAATAGGTCACCGGTTGGCCGATGGCGTGGGGACGCATGACCAGCAGATGCGGATAGGGCCAGACCCGGAAAATACCTGAAAAATGTTTTTCATCTCCCCATTCAAAAACGGCTGTGCCAATCATACGTTGCGCGACGGCAAAAGAGATTGCCATAAGCAACACCGCGAGCAGCAGGCAAACCACTATGGCCCGAACCGTTTTGCGAATGCCAGGGGCGGCTTTTTTCTGCCAGCCGATATAAAATTCATCGTTCATGTTTCAATGCGCGCTGGTTCAGCCCGGACGCCCGGAGGATTTGGCCGGGGATGTACAAAGATGCGACCGTTTTGGACGCGGACGTTAAAGGTCGGAACTTTTTCTACGAACGGCGGCGGTGACGCCCCCGTATCGGGCAAATACTGGTAACCGTGCCAGGGACACGTGATACAACCTTCGACAATTTTGCCTTCACCAAGTGGGCCGTTTTGGTGCTGGCAGACATTCGATATAACCGAAATCTTCCCATCATATTTGAATACGGCGATGCGTTCACCGGAAAGACAGGCCGTCTTGGCCCGATTCTCGACGATGTCGTTTACCCCGCATATGTCAATGAAGCCATCCTCGGAAAGGAAGTTTTTATGTAGCCTGTCAATAAGCGATTCTTTTCGCGCCGCCGCCACATGCAGTCCCAGCACGGTCAGCAGACCCAATGCCACAGCACAGAAATAAATGGGGTTGGTCTCGCTTTGTAATACGCCAAAGGTGGTATGCAGCAGGAGCAGCCCGTAAGCAAAATAAACAAGCATGTGCAGGGCCTTCCAAACCGGGGGACTTAAGTTGGCCAGCCAGAAATCGTGGCTTGTAGCTGCCATCAGAAATAAAATGATTAACGCAAAAAATCCGAACGGCTGAAAGGGAACCGACGCGATCGTGCCATCAAATTTTCCGGAGGTAAATATGCTCAAAATTGGATTCACCGGACCTGCCGCATGATAGGTCGTCACCACAAAGACCACATGGACCATAGCCAGTAAAAAGCACGTGACCCCCGCGTGCCGGCGGTTGTAAAGCAGCGGCAAAAATTGGGGACTCAACCGGCACAAAGGCCCGGTGCAGAGAATGACATGCAGAAGCAGAAACGCCGCGGTGCCAAACGCGCGCATCAACATGATTTCCTCAGTAACATAGGGAAACAAAATTTCTGTCAACGCGCCAAATGTGAATAGATAGAGCGCCACGCTCCCCACGAGGACGGCATCATAAATGGCCTTTTGCCGGTTCCATTGGACTGCCTGGTATTCAACAGCCATATTCGTTATCTTGGCGGGGTGTTAATGTTGACCGCCAGGGAGACGTCAACAATTTCGTTGTCTGCCAGGCTGTAAAGTATGAAGACGCCCGCCGATTGCATCGCTTCATCTGGCAACGGCAGCGCCATGGGGCCAAATCCTCCTAGCAAAATACCGTTTTCTGGCAAACTTTGTGAAATGATTTGGCCGCCCGGAACCCAATAGACGAGCAGATCAGGCTCCAAAAACGTTTTTGATACGGTAAATTGAATGGCGTAACGACCGGAATCCTGATTTTCTCTTAAGAGTTCCGCCTGAATGGTTTCCTTCGGGAAAAACTGATTTTGCCTCCATTCTACCGCTCCAAATTTCATAGGGGCCGAGGCAAGCGCTGCCGGCAGCTCGGGAATTTTGGGTACAGGCTTTCGCTCTCCAACTCCAACGGCGAAGGCAACAGGCAGGACAATTCCAAGAATGATCACAACACGTTGATGCAGTTGGCGGAGTGGCAAAATCATGACATTTTTTGATTTTCGTTTTTGGATTCCTCTTCATTGGCCGCACAACGGTGTGCGTTGTATTCTTCCGGCGGCTCATGAACCCCCGCCAGCCATCGCGCCATTAAAATGGGCCATAAAGCCGCCGTTCCGGGGATAATCAATAGCCGAAATCCCCAGGTCGCATGTGCAGCATGGGGATCAATTTTTTTTACGCCCCTGATCACAAACGGCGCGGCAAACACCAGTCCGCACAGGAAATAAGTTCCCAAAAAAATTAAAAATGCGGCGGCAATCATGAAATTTCGTTCGGCTAATTTTCGCGATGATGCGGTTTCTTTGACCGTAAACTCTCCACGAATCCAATGAAGCCCATGGCTTGCTTTTCCAAGCGCGCCTTCATATCGGGCTCTTTTAGCTGCCCCGATTCATGCAGCAGCTTGTGAACACCGGGCATGAATACACGTTCAGGATAAATGTAAGCATTGCGATAACCCAAAATGGCTTGCAATTGCTCAACAGGCCTTAGCGCACCCCAAATTCCGGCAGCAACGCCGACAAAACAAACCGGGCGATATTCGAAGCTTTCTGGAAAGGGAAGCATGTCTATGAAATATTTCAGGATGCCGGGTATCCCGCCATTGTACTCCGGAGTGACGAGGACAACACCGTCGGCTGCAAGCACGGCATCGGCGAATTTCCGAAAAGCAGCGGGCTTTTGCTCATAGGCAGACGGCAAGATAATCTCCGGCGGCAATTGCATTAGATCGAGCACCTGAAACGGGACGCCGAGCGCGGCATAAACGGACTCAATGTTCGCAGTGACCTTACGGGTATTGCTGCCGGGGCGGTTCGTGCCGCTGATGATCACAATCATGTATTACCTCGTTTGAGTGGTAAATGAAACCGCGCCGCCCGTTCATTCAGGCAGCCCGGGAAATTTTTTTCTCGCGCATTTTTTCCACAAAGCGCACGAAATTTACCGCCTGATTGCGTAGATTCTTTTCAGTAACAGCATTTAACTTCCCATTTTCGCCAAGCAGGCTGTTGACACCGGGCAGAAATACGCGCTCCGGAAAGACGATTCCATTTCGGTAAGCAAAAATATGCTGTAACTGTTCGGCTGGCCGCAAAGCGCCCCACAGACCGGCAGCCAGACCTACAAAGCAAACCGGACGCTGCTCAAAACTTTCCGGGAACGGCAACATGTCTATAAAATACTTCAGGACGCCGGGAATGCTGCCGTTGTATTCAGGTGTGATAACAACGAGGCCGTCAGCGGCAAGAATGGCATTGATGAACTTCTTGAATGACGCGGGTTTTTCTTCGTAGGAGGAAGATAAAAAAATCTCCGGTGGCAGATGCGCGAGGTCGAGCACTTGGGCTTCAACTCCAAGCGCTGCGTAAGCCCTTTCAACGTGGGCAGTAACCTTGCGAGTATTGCTGCCCGGCCGATTGGTACCGCTGATAATAGTAATCATGTATTTCTTTCAGTATTCCCAGGCCAAACTCCTCACCGGGCAAACTCTGGCCGTATGAATTAATATGCCTTTCCAACTGCACCCTCGTTAGTCGCGAAAAGCGGGGATTCCTTACAAAGTCCTCGCCATTTTTTACGACTTCTTTTTCTTGCTGGGACCCTGCATTTCCTGAACAGTGAATCCAATGCAGGACGAAAATTCCCCAGCGCAGGAGGCTACAACGTCGATTCCCGCATCCTGCGACCCGGAACGTTGGGTTGAGGAGCACGGCGATTATCTTTTTGGCTATGCCATGGCCCGCTTGCGCGATTCTGCCAGGGCTGAAGACGCGGTCCAGGAGACGTTCCTGGCCGCGCTTAAAGCGGGCAATTTTGCAGGCAAGTCGGTGGAGAGAGGCTGGCTTATTGGTATCTTAAAAAACAAGATTTTTGACCATTTTCGCAAGACGAGCCGCGAAACGTCTTTCACCGATTTGGATTTTTATTCGGAGGAGGAAAGCGATCGGTTCGTCGCCAAAGGTATTGGAAAAGGGGGATGGATTCAAGGACTTGCCCCTCTTGAATGGCCCTCCAACCCCGGCGAGGCACTCGATAATGAGGTTTTTTGGAAAGTATTTAACGATTGCGCCGGCAAATTGCCCCCGAAAGTAAACGCTGTTTTTTGTCTGCGTGAGATGGACAACGTGGAGAGCAATGATATCTGCGCCCAATTGGAAATTTCGGAGAGCAATTTATGGGTTATGCTTCATCGGGCCCGTATGGCCCTACGCCGCTGCCTCGAAACGAACTGGTTCGGAAAAATGTAAAATCGATGTAAGGATTTGAAAATTCTTCCGACCATTCCTAGGCATGGCTAGGTTGCTTATTGCCGTTCGTTCTCTTTTTCTTAATTGTCGGGAGTCGGTTCGCCTCCAATCCGGCGCTCTGGACCGTCCATTGCCCCCGCTGCAACGCTTAGGCTTGCGAATTCACCTCTTCCTGTGTGTTTGGTGTCGCCGATACGGAAAACAAATTCGCTTCTTAAGAAGCATCGTCCGCTATGAGGAGCATCATTCTCGTTTGTCAGCGGAAGGGTTGTCGCCCGAAGCCCGGGAACGAATCAAGCGCGCTCTTGAATCTGCCAAAAAATAACCTGATTTTGACCTCCCTAAAAGGCTTCTTTCCATAAATAGGTATTGTGAAAATATTAATTGATCCTATTCGTCTGCTGGTAAATGGTCCGAGCCATTATGAATTGTGCCTGGCTCGTAATATGGAAGAGATTCATGCTGCTCAGGCGCTCAGGTTTGAGGTCTTCAACCTTGAACTTGGTGAGGGGCTTGCGACGTCTTGTGCCATAGGCCGGGATGAAGATCCTTTTGATGCCGTTTGTGAACATCTGATTGTTAAGCATCGGCCATCGCAAAAGATCATCGGCACCTATCGTTTACAGACGGGAGCCGCCGCGGCGAAACACCTTGGTTACTATTCGGAGCAGGAATTTGAATTTCAGGTTTTTGAACCACTACGTCATCAAATCATTGAGCTGGGCCGCGCGTGCATCCACCGCAACCACCGCAATCTTTTCGTCCTTGGCATGCTATGGAAAGGCATCGCGGATTATGCTCGAAAGCATGAAGGGCGTTTTCTTATTGGTTGCAGTTCTATCACCTCGCAGGATCCTGCTGCCGGGGCGTCAGCTTATACAGTATTGTGCCGGAAACATTTATCTCCATTACCGTGGCAGACGAATCCCAAACCTAAATATGATTGCCCACTACACTCACTGTCCGAAGAACCCTGCAAAATACCAAAGCTCTTGCGTGCCTATCTCGGTATTGGGGCAAAGATCTGCGGGCCACCCGCAATTGACCGCGAATTTAAGACGATTGATTTTCTTACCATGGTTGATTTGAAATCACTTCCTCCGCTTGCGCGTCAACGTTTTCTGGATTGACCACAATGTTTGCAACACTTTACAGCCGCATATGAGGGGATTGTTCCAGCGTTCATTCCGTGCTGTTGCCGGACTGTTTCAATTTATCATGGTCGTGGCCGTTGCCCTTTTCGATTATCTGTTTCGTTGCGCATTCCAGGGGGGGAATTCCCTGTCTGCGGCACGCGCGCTGTGGCTTCGTCGCCATTCTCGTCGCGCCCTCAGCATTTTCAAACTCAGGATGCAGGTTGAGGGTCCAATTCCATGCCGTGGCTTGCTTGTCTCCAACCATCTGAGTTATCTGGACATTCTGGTAATTTCGTCCATTACGCCTGCGGTCTTCGTAGCCAAGCGTGACGTGAAATTTTGGCC
>Ga0335073_10017293_pt1 | contig 10098 bp, 12 predicted proteins | sample Lox_Sample_22_FD_207093 | JGI IMG/M metagenome (GOLD analysis project Ga0335073, IMG submission 207093) | Soil microbial communities from Loxahatchee National Wildlife Refuge, Florida, United States - Lox_Sample_2.2 | ecosystem: Environmental > Terrestrial > Soil > Wetlands | place: USA... | reverse complement strand
GAGTATAGGAATTCAGAGGGTGATAAGGGGCCTTCGAAAGGGAATAGAGGACCTGGTGCAGCTACCTACTAGGCAAGTATCTATGTGGTACATTGCTTGAGATGTAACATTTTTTTGAATGAACAAAACATGCACCCTGTTGTCCATAGCAGTGAGAACCACTCCAATTAACCCTAAAACAAACTTCAATCGATTCCGTCCGGAACGTTCGTCCGAAGATTTGTGTCATCATCGATGATGAAAAAGATGATTATTGCAAGGACCCTGAATGCGAGCAATCCGGAAATTTCTGGATTTCTCGGAGTGACGTCAGTCGACCCAACCATCTCGTTGGATTGTCGGACTGTGCTCTCCGGAGGTGGGATTGTGCGGTGACGCCTCGTCCGTGCGGTCCCGAAACGAAGCTTAAGCAAGAATACGCCTTGACGAAATTTCCCGGTCGTCGCAAGGAAGTCACTAGTCCAGAAGACAATGATGCTGTAAATCGGAGAAGGATTGCCGATGGTCAGGGAAGAGCCAGAAAATAGTCATACAATGGGATTACATGACTGACCCGTTTGCTTGCTCTGATTGAATTGCGTCAATGCCCAGATAAGGGTCGGCCCACTCGCTGAATTTGTGCGCCGCCCGAGCCTTAAGACTTATAATTGCCGACTCTATCAAATTTAATATGAGTGACCAGTCGCACAGTCCTCCGGCTTTCTTTCTTTAATGCTTGTAAGCAGTGCGGGGAAGGGTTGTTGAATCCGGAAAAATCGGCCGGGGCCTGCCTGCAATTTGAAATAAGTCGCTGAGCCGCAGCCGAAATAAAGCCTATCCTGTTTCAGCCTGAGTGAGCACTGACTGAATAAGCTTGGCGGACAGTCGCGCAGTGTACTACACACACTAGATATTTATTACATACAATACCAATTCACCAATCAAGCGATTATTACCACATTCGATCCAATTCTCGCTCGGCCTTGCCTTGTTAGTGCTACATCAACACATTTCCTCCATTCTTCTCCGTCTGCTCTGATATCCTCCTCTATCGATCCCTGCATACTCGTCGACTGGTCAACTTCCCTTCGACCTTGATATCCTGCAACACAAATAGAAATACCCCTGTGCACAAGCCTCATCCCAATTCACCACCCACATACAATCGCATCCTAGTCCTTGATCCGCAACTCCGGTTCCGCCAAAGTTCCATTTCCATTTTTCTAACAGCTTATTTCCTTCTTTTTCCGAGGCAAAATTGCGTACGACGTGTCAACCCGAACAGGCGCCGCCGCAGGAATCGGCGGAGGCCATGATACTCTTCACCATTCCTTCCTTCATCATTCTGCAAGAAATGGAACGGGCTTGACGGCACATCACGTAACTGGCCCGGGAGGAGGAGGAACTTGGTCAGTTGCATCAGCTGCAAAACTTATTTTTGGAAGAGCAAGAAGCTTATCGTCTCCAAACCCACCTTCTCCGACAGGCCTCCACACTGCGCTAAGAGCACCTAGTCCCTCGCCACTTGGAAGAGACGCTCATAACCACGAGCACGGTTCGGTATCACCTCCCGAATCGCTTAATAGTATTTCTATTCCTTTGTCGATGCCGATGGAACGAAATCATTCTGCGAGACCGAGATTATATTCCGCTGGACCGAATTCTTCGGTTCCTTCGCTTGCTGTCGAATCAACTCAATCGTCTCCACGAAGTTCCTTTGATGGTGGGAATACAGGTCCCTCCCTCATTCCGATTACCGGCGCTGTAAAGACATTGTGCAATCGAGGCTCTGCAATTGTCTCAGTTCATCTCTCTGAACCAGTAATCTATCTAACTGGTTTCGAACCCTCGGAATACCAAGATCGAGCTCCGTCAATACTGCGAGGAAGTCTAATTCTCAAATTACTAAAACCGACAAAGATAAAAGCTATCACACTTACTTTCCGAGGACGAGCACGGACAGAATGGCCAGAAGGCATTCCTCCGAAAAAGACGGAATTCTATGAAGAGGAGGGACTAATGAACCATACTTGGCCCTTTTTCAATGCGCAATTTAGTACATCGGAACATTCACATGGAGCAGATGCCTCACGACTAATAGACTTTCAAAGACATAGCATGGATTTAAGTCGACCTTCTATGGATTCTGTCTCCAGTCTTGCCTTGAGCGATCATAATCTACCCATGCGCTCTTCAACGCCGAATGGGAGTCCCAATCTTGCGGTGCCACCCAATGCAAATGGAATGTGGGGAATTCCTTATGGTCAAGCGCGTTCTGTTTCGAAAGATGAGAATAAGACGGTTACTCAGATGAGAGGATATCGAATATTTCAAGCTGGAGAATATGTGTATGTCTCTTCCTTGTGATGAAGTTGACGTTAGATATAACTTTGAATTACCTCTTGATTCCCTCCTTCCCGAATCGATCGATTGCGATATGGGTTCTATTCGTTATGAATTAGAAGCAAACATTGAACGAGCGGGTGCCTTCAAATCCAACCTAAGTGGCAAAACAGATATCCTTCTAGTCCGTAATCCAGCTGAATCCAACACCGAAATCTACGAACCCATCTCCATCACTCGAACTTGGTACTTCGCCCCAACTGCATTCTCCTCTTCCCCGCAGAAGCTAACAAGGATAGGGAAGATCAATTACATTACGACATTTTGATTTCCGGAAAAGCATTCCCTCTAAACGGCACAATCCCAATCGCCTTCAAATTCACACCCCTAGCCAAAGTCCGTCTCCACCGAATAAAAATCTTCCTAAGCGAGAACATCGAATACTGGTGTCGAGAAAAGAAAGTGCATCGTCTAGAACCAATGCGAAAACTCCTCCTTTACGAAAAACAAGCTCAGAAATCAGCTGACGGATCTTCCCTTGCTCCATTATCACGAGAAACAACATTTATGTTCCCTGGTCCTTCGTCGGGGATTGGTGTGGCAGGTGCTAGAGCACCTCCTCCTACAAGAACGGGAAGTGTTGGAGGTAATTCGATTACTGGGGTTATAGGAACTAGCATTGCAGGACCTAGTCGTTCTGGAGCGAATCGACAACAACCTCCTAGGGATGATCCTGCTATGTTCTCGTTGTTGGGGAATTTGGAAGGTGGAGATTCGTCTGGTTTAAGTACCGAGTTTGAAGTTAATGTACAATTACCTGGTTGTCAAATTGCTCGGACCCCCTTGGATCCAAAGAATAAAGCTTCGCCGATGGTTCCTGTCAGATTCCACCACAGCACAATTTGGGAGAATATTGTGGTGCATCATTGGATTAAGATTGTGTTGAGGATTTCTAAAGTCGATGAAAATTCAGAAAATAAAACGAAACGACGACATTTTGAAATTTCGATTGATTCGCCAATTCATCTTCTTTCGGTATCACTCTCCCTCATCTCTCGATTTCGTGTGCTGATCGGTAGTGTCGTTCTCAAGGAAATACATATCTTCCTGCTTATGGAGGTCCAAGTGCTGCTTTTGTCCCAGGAACAGATTTAGCAGATTGTCCCTGTCGACAAGCTGCTAATTCAGGCTCTGGTATTAATCCTGCAAATACTGATAATGCTCCTTATCAACCTTCTCCATTACATGCTGTTCGTCCATTACATTTATTACGACAACCATCGATTAATCCACCTTCTTTCTATGACGATGTTGCTCCTCCGCCATTACTCACTCCACCGCCTAATTACGATGACCTCACGCCTAGAGTGGAAGTCCGAGATGGTTACTTTTCAGCGGATATTGGGAGTGGAAGTACTTCTGATGACGAAGACGAGGATACAGACCCGGAATCTTCCGTTGGGAGAGCGTCTATGAGTAGTGTTGAGAGTCTCCCAGAACAACATGATGACGCCATCCCTGAACGTCATCGTGTTCAGTCAGTGGATATCGTTGATCAAGCGGATGAACATGGTCTTAGTATCCCGGAGCGAACCAGTTCAACGTATGATCGCAATAGTATTTTGGAGAGAAGTAGTGTCAATGAAGAAGAGGATGATGAAGAGGAGGATATTGTGCATATGGTTGGTTTAGAGGATTTGAGTTTGGGAGTGAGAACGGCAAGTCCCAGACCGAGAACATCTGATAGGGTCCATGGATGGTCCTTTTAAACGGAGTTGTGTGTCTTGTAAAGGGTTTGTAGATATAGTAGCATTGTGGGCATGTGAGATTAGGCTTTGTAGCGATACTGAAATCTGGGGATATTCTATTTAGTAAGATCACTCTTATAAATTACCACATAATCCTAGTTGTGAGTCAGTTCAGGGCCAGGGTTCCTTTTTCACTACAGCTATTTAAATAAAATCAGATCTGATCATTTACCCAACCACCAGAGACGACTCGCTTGCTGACTGAGGTACTTCCCAATGCACTTTCTTCCTTCTCCTTTCCCGTTTTCTTGCTTCATCTGAGAAGAATACTGAATTGTAACGAAAAAATGGCTACACCACTGAAACCGGGCGAGACGATGTTCGGACACATCAAGCATTGCGTAAAAGTGGATTGGGATGACAAAACCGGATCCGAAAAGTGTATGATTCTTCTTCATCAAACATCTGACGCGGTAGTTGCTCTAATAGCATCATGTGTTGCATTTGTCAGTTTCGTAACAATCATCGTGTTGGGAAGTATTACAGGAGACAAGGACCTGTCTTTCAGAATCATGTTTGCGGCTATTAGGATTATACCGATTCAATGTTTTCTCTATGTTTACTCTGGCGTTACGAGACAGGACCCCCTTCGCGACCTTCAATCCAGATTCTCCTCCTGCTTCTTCAATTCCTTGTCGCTCTTGTTGGCTCTTCTAGTTGGACGCTTTGTTATTCAACACCCGACTAACATATCTAAACTCGCGTGCTGTAGAACTTCTATTCAGGATAGAGGGAACGGGGTAAAAGAGTGACTCACTTTGTGAAAAATATATTGAGCATTGTCCAGCAGGTCCGTGCCCACCACAGGTCATCTTCATATTTGGAGGGATCAAAAGAACTTTTCCGACCCCGTTTAACCGCACGCTCATGCCGTCGCTTTGCTTGGATATATAATATCGTGGAAAACGGAACATTACCAATTGAAATGCATGGTAGATTCTTGGCGTAATGGTCTCAGCTGTAATATACTCCTCAAGAGTGCTCCAGTCCAAGGACTTGTTCTCACTCGCCAAATAGTGGTTCTCGGAATAACTTGGAGCCGCCAGCGTCATTGATGTGCTGAAAAACGAAGATACTGATTATTAAGGCTTCTCGAGACATCTGGGTCTCAGACATAAATAGTGAAGTTTGAGGAAATCTAATCCGAAGCGATATGCGTACCTGAATCGCCTCGCCGATCTGATCAACCCAGTTCAGCAGGGTTAGGGTAGAAGGATATCTATTTAAAATAAGAAAGATAGCAGATGGAATCCAGCGCAATTGCTTCCCTTGATGTTGATGTTGATGCATGGCAAAGAAAGACAAGAAGAAAACGGCAGCACACAAAGAGAGAGTTGCGCAGAAAGTAAGCAATTGGAATGGTTGTTCATATCTAACTTATTGCTAGACTGCTGCCAAACAATCCAAGAAAGAAACAAAGAACAGCAAAAAACAACGTCGGGATCATGACGAGGACGATGAGGATTTGGACATCGACACAGTCCTCGAACAATACAAACGAGAACAAGAAGCCCTTCAAAAGGTCACAGAGGAAATATGTACCCAACCACCGAGTGTACGAAGTAACGCAACTCTGACCGCGAGCATTCTTAAAAACGAACTTTTCCTATTTGGAGGTACTCCCTTCCGTTAGAAGGTCTAATTCGATTAGGAGAAAAGTTTGAGAATGAAACGTCGGCATTTTATAATGATCTTTATGTTTATGCTCCTTCGTTAAATAGATGGACGAGATACACATCTCCAGGGGCACCACTTCCTCGATCAGGACATCAAATGGCTGTCCATCCTCTTTCGGGAAACATGTACTTATTCGGTGGTATTCTTCCTATTCTGCCTTCTTGACTGATATAAGGCGAATTCTCAAGTCCTAAAGGAAATACCTTCTATCATTACTCAGACTTACATGTCCTCAATCCTCAATCTCGACAATTCACCAAAATCCAAACTTCAGGATCATCACCCTCAGCACGGTCCGGCCACAGAATGATATTCTGGCGACACTATTTAATCATGTTTGGTGGTTTCCACGACACATCTTCAATAACTAAATACCACAACGACCTCTGGATATTCGATACTATTGAGGAGAAATGGACAGAGATTAAACATGTCACTTCACGATCTCCGGAACCTCGTTCAGGATTTACACTATTACCGAGTAACGACGGAGCAGTTCTACTAGGAGGGTATGCAAAAGTTAAAGGACCTGCAGGCAAATTGAGGGGAATTATTTATAATGATATCTGGGCGCTGAAAATGAATGTGGATTTTTCACAGATTAGATGGGAACGCAGACGGAAAGCACCATTTGCACCGAGTGCGAGATGTGGAGTGTCTATGGCTCCACATAAGGGACGAGGAATCTTGTTTGGAGGAGTATTTGATCAGGAGGAAAGTGAAGAAGACTTATCCAGTATTTTCTACAATGATTTGTACTGTCACTCTTGAGATGGAGCTGATTGAAGACATGCATATCAAATTGAAAGCAATCGATATTTTGAATTGAAAATACGACCTCCGAGAACGACAAAGAAGAAACCCGTTGTGTCGAAAAGTAAACTCGACAGGGAAGACGAATTAAAAGCAAATTTGCATTCTCTAACTCTGGACGATGCCGAAATGTTGGATACTTCAGCTGATTCTTTGCCAGAACAAGAAGAGGAATGCAGTTTTCGAATAGAAGATATTCCTCCAAGTCTTACCCTCCCACAAGCACGGTTCAATGCATCTCTGGCAGTTGGAATGGACGATAAATTATACGTGTACGGAGGTACTTTTGAAGTTCCCGGACGAGGGGAAATCACGTTAGATGATTTCCATGTGATTGATTTGAATAAGCTGGATGGTGTACGCGAGTTATGGTCACGAACAGTGATACCTACAGATCAAGAAGAAGACGGGGACGACGATGAAGAATGGGATTCAGACGAATCGTCTGCAGAAGAAATCGATACAGAAATCGCAACCTCGACCACCAAGGAAACCGAAGAAACCGAAGAGAACATGGGCATCGATGTTCCGCGCACTGTTTCGCTGGCAGAAGCCAAAGAGGCAGACGAGAAAATGGACATCGATATTCCGGGTACGGCAGAAACCAAAGTCACCATCATCCCGGAAGAAGAATTAGTTTCAACTTTTAATCCAGCGTATCCGACTCCATTACCCTTCGAAAGTCTCAAATCGTACTACGATAGGACGGCGAGAGAGTGGTTGGAAATTTGCGAGAGCGGCAAGTCCAAGGCGGGGAGGAGGGAAGCTTTTGTCAAGGCAGAAGGGTATTGGTGGGAATGTAGGGAAGAAGTTAGGAATCTCGAGGAACAGATGGAAGAAAGTGGGGTTAATGAAGTGGTTGTTTCGCAGGCGGATAGGAAGGAGAAACGACGGTAAATCAAAGGTTGCTGTGCCAAATTTGGATGGCTTTGGGGATTCGATCAGGTCTGGATTTGTCGTCGGATAAGAATGAGGATGTTGGATTTGATCAGATGTCGTTCTTGTAGTGTGTTGTAGCAATACCTAAGCTTTGTCTCTGGAACGTGTGGGTGGCTTTAAAGCTGGATATCTTAAGCAGAGCCCGACAGGTTCGCTATTGCTATGGAATCACGCAAGTTGCTGTAGCCATGCTGCACCTTTGAGCAAAAGTCCACCTTCACATATAATATTATTATTGAAAAGAGTAGGAAAATGAGCTTAGAGTTGCAATAATATATTGAATGAGTGAGATACAGAGTTGAACACCGTGGTCATCTAAATACAAATACCGCCCTAACAATGCAATTTACTCCAGCAGTATGTGGTGTATATACAAAAGCCTCTCGGAGGAAATCCTTAACAATTCCAAGTCCGTTTACCCACTGCTAGAACTATTCCCACTATCGGTCCTAGCCAAGAGACTTCCAAATCTGGTTGCATCACCACTAACCGGTCTCCCAAAAAGCTGTCCAGGACTAGAACTAGTCGGTCTCCTAATCCCCTCAACAGCTTCAATCCCCTCCATCGAATCCCTTCTTTCTATCTCCCCTTGTACTCCAGGTCTCCTATGTACAAGCCCACTCCCCTCAATCTGCGAAAACGCAGGAGGCATATTCCACGCAACATCCTCATACCTAGGAGGAATTTCCTCATCCCAACTAATCCCCATTCCCCCCCTCGCAGTCACCATAACCGGAAACGACATTCGTAAAACACGTGCATTTCCAGAAGGTTGCCATTGTCCACCAGCCTTTTTAGGTCCAATTGCTGTATGCAACATTTCTTCAATGACAACACACTCAATCACCAAATTATGCGCTACAAATACTCCAGAAGGAGCTTCTACATTACAAGCAGCCATTGCTCCTGGAGCCGTACCAACTTGTAATAAAGCCTCTAATTTACCTTCTTCATAATCTCGTTTAAATCCCGTTTTCATGTCGCCGGCACCGACTATCCTTGTATCTTCGTAGAGAATGCCTTTTCCTTCTTGACCACCTACTTTTTTACTGTGCAGGGGACAGGCTGGAGACACTATTTTTGCGAGTTCGTCGATGCGCCAGGTGAGTTTTTTGAGTGTCCAGCGGAGTCTGGGGTTTATTAGCATTCCCTGGATGACGATGTCGATTTCGTTGTCTTGGGAGCCGGGGTGGAAGATGGATGGTAGTGTGATGGTTGCACTCATTGTTGTAGGAGGGAAAATGCGATGGGAATGTCGTGGATCAGGATGTGGGAGGATGGATCGTTGGATGTATAATGAGTGCGTTAGGATAACTGGTTTATTTGAATCTGTTCGTTTGGGGGAAGGTGGTCGGATTGTATCCGTCGTGGAGGAAGCTAGTGAAGATGGTGTTGTTGATGAAGGATGTGCCTCTGCAACAAGACTATAATCGATTCTAGCTAAACTCGATCGCGTCGTCGCTGGTAAATCCCCCGGAATCAGAAAAGAAAAGGGAAATCCGTGCGGTAGACCATTGTTGTATAACAACTTTACAGGATGTTCAATGAACACCCATGTATGCAGAATCTTTTCTTGCGTGGTACATGCTGGACAACCATGTTGAATTGGTTCTGACGTAGTAATAGTCATCAAAAACTTCATCTCCAATCTCGCAATTTCAAAAGTCTCCACATTTCCAGTTTGTGCGCGCGGTCGTAGTTCGAGAATACCACTTAATAAAGACCCTGAAGAATCTTGAGGAGGTCCATAGGAGACTAGCGGGGGTGACTCAATCTTGATTTTTAGAGAATATGGGTCTGCGCTGGGAACTGTTGTTCCTTTTTTCGTTGCGGGGGTAAATGATGAACTCTTTCTGGAAGATTTGGATTTGGTGGACCAGTCCATGAGGATTCCTGGAGACATGATGTTAGCGGATGTCCTCCTCATGAAAAGAGCAAAGTGAAAAGTTTATTAAAGGAGGAAAGTGCGGGGAGTACAATTATAAGTCTGTGTTTCTGCGCCGGGACAGGAGGAGGTTGTTGTGGTTTGTGTATTAGTTAGGAAGCGGTAGAGCGGTGGTCGGCGCGAATTGCCTGCAGCGGGACTTCTGCTGCGCTTGAGGATCAGTCGGGATTGTGTCACAGCCAAGGACTATGATGTGAATATATGCACAGAATGCGTAAATGCTGTTACAAATGGGATTAGGGTGGACTGTCCAAACACGGCCATTGGATCATCAACGAGTCACGCGCTTATTTAACTCTATTATGTCGCTTTTCGTCTATAAATTCCAACAACACACACTTCGAATTCCCACGGCACGGATCTCAGCGCAATAACACAATTTGGATCCACTGCCTTGGCTCTGGGAGACCAGAAACCAGATAGCCTCAGATTCATGACTCTCAGTACTTTGGTGCTTTGCTTTGAATAAAGATGATTATTCCGTGATTCATATTTCCGGGAGTAAGACATCAGCCCATTTCCCGCGGAATTGCCGACCCCACCTTTGCCAGTTATTTACGTTGGGACCCCACAAGAGAATAATCAATCCGATCC
>Ga0335073_10017292_pt1 | contig 10098 bp, 8 predicted proteins | sample Lox_Sample_22_FD_207093 | JGI IMG/M metagenome (GOLD analysis project Ga0335073, IMG submission 207093) | Soil microbial communities from Loxahatchee National Wildlife Refuge, Florida, United States - Lox_Sample_2.2 | ecosystem: Environmental > Terrestrial > Soil > Wetlands | place: USA: Florida... | reverse complement strand
AGCTCGTGGCCCGGCTGCACGAGTCCTCGTCGATCTCGGTCCTGGACGGTTACCAGATCGTCTACGTAGCCCGGGTGCCGACCAAGCGGATCATGACGGTGGCGATCTCCGTGGGGACCCGGTTCCCGGCCTACGCCACGTCGATGGGCCGGGTGCTGCTCGCCGCGCTGCCCGACGAGGAGTTCGAGCGGTACCTGGCCGAGGAGACGTTCGAGCGGCTCACCTCCCGCACCGTGACCAGCCCGGCCCGGCTGCGGGCGATCGTGCGCGAGGTGGCCGGCCAGGGCTACGCGATCGTCGACCAGGAGCTCGAGGAGGGCCTGCGGGCGGTCGCCGCGCCGATCCGCGGCGCCGCCGACGTCGGGACCGCGGCCATCAACGTGTCCGCCCACGCCAGCCGGGTCAGCATGGTCGCGATGCGCGGGCAGATCCTGCCGGCGCTGCTGGAGACGGCCCGCCAGATCGAGGCCGACCTGCAGGCTCAGTCGTCGCCGTGACGGAGGTTACCCGCGCCTGCGCGGCCGGTCGCCGGTAGCCCGCAGCCAGTAGCCGACGGGGAACAGCCGGACGTGCAGGTGCTCGTCCACCAGTCCCCACAGCCCGCGGCGGGCGAACAGGGCCACGAAGATCGCGACCAGGCCCAGGATGATCAGGTACCACGCGTTGTACGAGGCCAGCGTCTGCTGCAGCACCATGTACACCACGGTGCCGAGGATCGGTCCCTCGATCGTGCCGAGCCCGCCGATGATGGTCGCGAACGCCATCTCCGCGGTCCACTGCACGCTGAACACCGCGCTCGGCTGTACCTGGAGCTGGCTGATGGCCAGCACCGCGCCCGCGGCGCCGCAGCCGGCGCCCGCGACCACGAACACCAGCATCCGGGCCAGGCCGACCCGCGCCCCGGAGCTGCGCGCGGCCACCTCGTCGTCGCGGACCGCGGTGAGCACCAGGCCGAGCCTGCCGCGCAGCAGCAGGTAGATGACGACCAGCGCCACCACCGCGACGGCCAGCCCGGCCCAGTAGGTGTACGCGGTGAGCAGCGCCGGGCTGTACCCGGCCAGGCCGGGCAGCGGCAGGCCGGTCCCGCCGCCGATCGAGGAGAACTTCTCGATGAAGAGCATGACGGTCGTGGCGAGCACCCAGGTGGCGATCGCGAAGTACCCGGTGCGCAGCCGGGAGACCAGCCACCACAGCGGCAGCGCCGCGATCCCGGACAGGATCGCGGCGACGGGCAGCGCGGCGAACGGCGAGGTGCCGTGGAGGGCGAGGATCAGCACGAAGTAGGCGCCGAGCCCCACGAACGCCTGCTGCCCCACCGACACCAGGCCCGCGTACCCCGCCAGCAGGTTCCACATGCTCGCCAGCGTGAGCACGATGAACGCCTGCACCAGGATCGCGGTGGTGCCCGAGTACACGATGTACGGGAACAGCGCGAGCACGACCACCACGATCAGCGCGACCGCCCCGGTCCAGGCGACATTTCTGCGCGACCGTGTGACCCGGAAGCTCTCGGCCGGCCGGGCCGTGGTCTCGGTGGCCAGGCTCATGACGGCGCTCCCCGGCTGATCAGGCCCTGCGGGCGGACCGCGAGCACGACGAGGAACACGAGGAACCCGGCCAGGAGCTCGTCGGAGATGTTGATCTGGGCGCCGATCTGCTGGGCCACGCCGAGTATCACGCCGCCGAGCAGGGTGCCCCACAGCGAGCCGAGCCCGCCGATCACCACGGCCGCGAACGCGAACAGCAGGATCGTGTCGGTGCCCGCGGTCGGGTCGAGCTGGGAGGTCATGCCGTAGGCGATGCCGCCCAGCGCCACGGTGGCGAACGCGATCGCCGCAGCGACGCCGAACACGTGCCGGTAGTCGGCCCCGGCCAGCTGCGCCGCCTCCTTGTCGTCGGCCACGGCCCGGATCAGGCGGCCGTACCTGGACCGGGACAGGAAGTACTGCAGCCCGAGCAGCACGACCACGGCGACCACGAAGATGAGCAGGGGCAGGTAGCCGATCTGGATCTGCGAGCCGAGGCTGAACGAATCGCTCTCCAGGGCCAGCCCGGCGCCGATCCCGCGGCTGTTGGCGGTGAAGAACTGGAGCAGGCCGTTCTCGATCACCACCGACAGGCCGAAGGTGACCAGCAGCGTGGTGAGGATGCTGCGGTCGAGCGCGCCCTGCAGCAGCGTGCGCTGCAGCACGTAGCCGAGTACCGCCATCAGCGGTACCACGATGACGATGGACCAGAGCACGGGGATGTGGGTGACGGCGATGACACCGATGGCGATGTAGCCCGCCACCACCGCCAGGTCGCCGTGCGCGAGGTTCACGACCTTCATCACCCCGAACATCAGCGACAGCCCGCAGGCGAACAGCGCGTACAGCCCGCCGACGAGCACCCCCTGGATGATGGCGTTCACCCAGGCCATTACGGCTCACTCCCTTCGCCGGGCGGGCTGGCCGAGACGGCGTCGGCCAGCCCGAAGTAGGCGGCCTCGACCTGGTCCACGGTGACGTCGGCGGGCCGGCCCTCCAGGGTGGTCCGGCCCTCCAGCAGGCACTGGATGTGCGAGGCCACCCGCAGGGCCTGGCTCACGTCCTGCTCGACGAGCAGCACGGTGAGGCCGGTGGCCAGGATCTGCGGCAGCATGCCGTAGATGCGCTGGACGACCACGGGCGCCAGGCCGAGCGACAGCTCGTCGAGCAGCAGCATGCGGGGGTTGGCCACCAGCGCCCGGCCGATGGCGACAGCCTGCTGCTCACCGCCGGAAAGCTGGGCGGTGGGCTGACCCCGGCGTTCTCGCATCCAGCCGAACATCTCATAGACCTGCTCGATGGTCCACGGGCCCGGGCGCGCGTACGCCGCGCCGACCTTCAGGTTCTCCTCAACAGACAGCGACCCGAACAGCCGCCTGCCCTCCGGGACCATGACGATGCCCTGGGTGGCCCGGCGCTCGGGCCGCAGCCGGGTCACATCCTGGCCGTCGAACGCGACCGAACCCGTGGTCGGGTGGTGCAGCCCGGCGATCGTGCGCAGCAGGGTGGACTTGCCCGCGCCGTTCGCGCCGATGATCGCGTAGACCTCGCCCGGGAACACCTGCAGCGAGATCCCGTCCAGGGCCCGGAGCTGCCCGTGGTACACGACCAGGTCGCGGACCTCCAGCAGCGGCGTCCCGCTGCCCGGCCGGTCCCCGCCCGCCTCCCCGTCCCGGTTCGCGGCCCGCGTGCTCACGGGTCACCCCGTTCCGCGCCCGCCGCGCCGTCACCTGCCGCTGCCGAAGGAGCCTCCAGGGACCCGCCGGCCAGCGCCGCGGTGACCTCGGTGCCGAGGAAGACCTCGCGGACCGCGGGATCGGCCAGCACCGCGCCGGGCTCGCCGTCGCCGACGAACTTGCCACCGGACAGGCAGGTCAGCCGGCTCACCACGGCGGTGAGCGCGCGCACCACGTGCTCGATCCAGATCACCGCGATACCCTCGGCGTTGACGCCACGGACGATCTTGACCAGCTGGGCGACCTCGGGGTCGGTGAGGCCACCCGCCACCTCGTCGAGCAGCAGCAGCGTGGGCTGGGTGGCCAGGGCGCGGGCGAGCTCGAGCCGCTTGCGCTGCAGCAGGCCGAGCCGCTCGGCGGGCACGTTGGCCTGGCCAGACATGCCGCAGCGGTCCAGGGCCTCGACCGCGGCCGCGTAGCTGGGCCGCCGCCGCAGCCCGCCGCCCTGCTGCGCGGCCACGAGCAGGTTCTCGAACACGGTCATGTCCGCGAACGGCCGCGGCACCTGGTACGTGCGGCCGATGCCCAGCCGACAGCGCGCGGCCGCGTCCAGCTTGGTGACCGTGCGCCCGGCCAACCGGACCTGGCCGGCCCCGGGGGCCAGGTCGCCGGAGATGAGGCCGAACAGGCTGGTCTTGCCGGCGCCGTTCGGCCCCACGATCCCGACCACGTCCCCGGGGCTGACGGTGAACGACAGGTCCTCCGCGATGACGACCCGGCCGAACCGTTTCGTCACATTGTCGAGCTCGAGCAGCGGCTCGGTCATCCGGTCACGTGTTGGTCGGCTGCAGGTCGGCCGTGATCTTCGCCTCCGGCAGCAGCGTGTTGTCCACGATCTGCATCTCCAGCGGGTACTTGGTTCCCTTCTGCCACTGCACGCCGGCCGGCGGGGTGATCGCCACGCCCGGCGCCGGGCCGCCCGAGGCGAAGTCCAGCGGTCCGGCCAGCGCATGGATGTTCACGTTGTGGATGGCGTTGGCGACCTCGGTCTTGTCGTGCGGGTCGCTCACCGAGGTGAGCGCCGCGTGGGCGACCTCGAACAGGCTGTAGTTGCTGATGTTGGCGTTCCACTGCCCGCCGGTCGCCGACTCGAACTCGTTCGCCATGGTCTGGCAGCTCTCGCCGGTGAACGTGGAGGTCCACGGCAGGGTCGGCACCCACCACGTGTCGGTGGCCACGTTGTACACCGAGGCGCCCATCGCGTAGGCGTCGGTGGGGAACAGCAGCACCTTGGCCACGGTGGCCAGCTTAGGCCGGAAGCCCTGCTGAATCGACTGCTTCCACATGGTGGCGAAGTCGGGCGGCAGCGGCACGTTGGTGAAGAAGTCGGCGCCGGCCGATTTGAACTGGGAGATCATCGACGAGTAGTTCGTGGTCCCGTCGGGATAGGCCGAGGACATGACGAACTTGTAACCCGCGGCCTCGGCGATCGGCGGGAACACCGCGCGGAACGCGTTGCCGTCCGAGTCGTTGGGGAACGCGGCGGCGACCACCTTGTCGGTGTGCAGCTGGGCGTGGATCCGGTCCCACATCGGGATGAAGGCCTTGACCAGGTGCTCGGCGCCGAGGAAGTACATCACCACGTACTTGGCCTTCTCCGTGGCGTGCTGCGGGTTGCCCTTCGGGAACAGGTTCAGGTACCAGGACTCCCACGGGATGTTCGAGCAGACCAGCGGGGTGCCGAGCGATTCGGCCTGGCTGGCCACCGCGTTGACGGTCTCCGGCGTGGACGACGCGAACAACAGGTCCACGTTGTCGCTCAGGATGGCCGTCCGGGCCAGGTCCCCGGCCCGGGTGACGCTGGACTGGCTGTCGTAGGACTTGATGGTCACCGAGTAGGTCTTGCCGCCGATCTTGAACCCGCTCTTGTACGGGGTAGTCTGCTTGATCTTGGAGATCACCCAGTTGTCGGCCGCACCGAACCCGGCCAGGTCGCCGGTCAGCGGGTGGATCCAGCCGATCGTGATGGCCTTCGTGCTGCTCGACCCTGAGCTGGCGCCCTTGATGCCGGAACTGCAGGCCTGGAGCAGCCCGCCGGCCCCCACGACGGCTGCTCCGGCGCCGGCCGCGCGCAGCAGGCCCCGCCGACTCAAGCTGCCGGCCAGGCTGGTGCTGTCGGATTGCGCAGTCTGGTCACTCATCCGTAATCGATCTCCTTATGAGGTCGCGCAACAGGGCGCGAGACCGCCTATGAGGGGACACCGGTGGATACTTGCCCGGGCTTACTGCCCGGCGTGGTGAGGCTAACATCACCTGAATTCCGGCGCGGCAGTCTTTGTTGCATCATATGAGGATCGCTTTGGCTTATTGAGTCGTACCGGCTTCCACGAAGAGCGCGCGGCCTTATGGCTGCGCGATACCCCGGTGCGGAACGCCTGGTGCGGACCCTCATCGCCTTTATGCCTCGTGGACTGCTGCTCACCTCGGTGACGCGTGCTGGGTGGAGCGCGGCCGCGCGGGGGCCGTCCGGCCGCGGCGCCAACGGACGGATGCCTCGTTCGCCAGGCGAACGAGCGTGCATAACTTGAACAGCATGGCACCACGGCTGGCCACAGATAGTCAACGGCCGTTACGCAACTGTTGTCGCGGTCAGCCGCCCGGGGGCCGGCTGAGCCGGGTTCCCCGCAGCGTAGACGGGGCGGAGAATCCTGGCCGATCTCACCGTGGGCCGGCTCGGTGGGCCGGCTCGCCCCGGGCAGGCCGCGGGCGGGAATGCCGGCCCCCGGCCGGCTGTTCGCTCCTAGCGGACAGATGAGTTTGACCACCTACCTGACGGCACCGCGCCCTGGCGCGCGCGCCGTGCAGTCATAGCGAGGAGGAAACCGTGAGTTTCTTCGGTTCCCGCAAGAGCCGGATGGTCAGCGCGCAGGAGGCGCTGCCCGGCCGGTCCGAGTCCATGCCCGTGCCCGCGCGGCACGAGGTCCTCGACGCCCCGCTGCGGCCGCCGTACCCGCAGGGCTCGAGCGTGGCCGAGTTCGCGCTCGGCTGCTTCTGGGGCGCGGAAAAGGAGTTCTGGCAGATACCGGGCGTAATCTCCACCGCCGTGGGCTACGAAGGCGGCTTCACGCCGAACCCGACGTACGAGGAGGTCTGCAGCGGCCGGACCGGGCACGCCGAGGCGGTCCGCGTGGTGTTCGACCCGGCCAAGGTCTCGTACTCCGACCTGCTCAAGGTGTTCTGGGAGTCGCATGACCCGACCCAGGGGATGCGCCAGGGCAACGACCACGGCACGCAGTACCGCTCGGCCATCTTCTACCACTCGCCGGAGCAGCAGGCACAGGCCGAGGAGTCGCGCGACGCGTACGCCAAGCGGCTGGCCGAGGCCGGGTACGGGCAGATCACCACGGAGATCGTCCCCGCCCCGGAGTTCTACTTCGCCGAGGACTACCACCAGCAGTACCTGTCAAGCACTAAAAACCCGTACGGCTACTGCCCCGACCACGGGACGGGTGTGTCTTGTCCGGTGGGGGTCGTCCGCGCCGACGGCTGAGCCTCGGCGGTCTCGCCTGGTAGCCGCATGTGGCGGGTCTCAGGGTGGCACTGCTGCCTTGGGGCCCGCTACTTGGCGTCTGGGCTGACATAGGTCCCGCGCCGCGGCACGGTGAAGACGACGCCCTCGGCGCGGAGGATTTCAACCGCGTGGAGCACGGTGTCGCGGCCGACGGCGTATTCCTCCTGGAGTTGCTTCACCGATGGCAGCGGGCCGGTCCGCCACTCGCCCTGGGCGATCCTCGCCCGGAGGATGGCAGATAGCTGCTGGTAGGCAGGCTCCGGTGCCCCGTGATCAACGGTCACAAGATCAAGTTAGATGCATTAAGAGCAGACCTGAACACCGGGTATCTCTGCTCTAGTCTGCTCTGCTCTGCTCTACACTTAGTGAGTGTGACTGAGCGGAATCCCTCGGCTGCTACTTCCGCAGGAGCCAGACCCGGGGAAGCGGGCTCATTAGCGATGAGATCGGACAGGCGCCGGTTCCCGGGTCGGCCTGACAAGGTTGCATGCTTCCGTGACTTCGTGCGGCTGGTGCTCGGCCCAGTACCTGTTCTGGAGGAGGCCGTGCTGCTCGCCTCCGAGCTGTCGACCAATGCCGTGCTGCACACCGCCTCTGGCAACAGTGGAACCTTCGAGGTCGCGGTCTACGCGAGCACACGACACGCCCGTATAGAGGTTCACGACCAAGGTTCAGAACGGGTACCCGAGGCTGTGTCGCCTGATGGGCTCGCTGAGGCAGGGAGAGGCGTCAGCCTGGTGGAGCTCATCGCGTCCCGGTGGGGCCAAAGCGGAGATGCTACCGGCAGGTCCGTCTTCTTCGAGCTGTGCTGGTAGGACACCGACTAGCTCTGGCAGGCTCGCTGATCTACTGGTCGAACGCTGAATTGCGCATTGGCCAGGAAGGCGGTACGGCCTCGATACTGGCAGTTGTGAGCAATGAACAGCCCAGCGACGCCGATCGGCTGACCGCAGCCGCAGATGAGGTTGAGGCCGGCCATGGTCCTGTGGCCATCTCGCGGCCGGGTCACAAGCTGGTGGTGGTCGTGTCCGCCGAGGACTGGCAGCGGCTGGAGCAGCTGGAGTCAGCCGAGTCAACCGCATGGTGGCGTCGCGATGCTGCCGAGCGCGCCGCCCAGGGCGAGGAGCCTGCGGCTGGCGAGGATGGCCCCGGCCTGGATGAGGCCGGATTCCGCCGCCTGTTCGGCCACCTGCTTAATGATGCTGGCGCTGCGTGAGTCAATCGCGCGGCCGCTGGCAGCTTGACGTCCGGCCTCGCGCACAGCGACAGCTCGCTCTACTGCCCGAGAAGATCGCCGCCGCCGCAGCCGAGTTCATCACAGGATCGCTGCTGGATAATCCCCGCCGCGTCGGTCACTCACTGCGGGACGAGTACTCCGGGCAGCATTCCGCTCGGCGAGGTGCTGACTGGCGCGTGCGGTACAGGATCGACGAGGACACCCATACATTCGTCGTACTAGATGTCTCCCACCGCTCTGACACCTACGGCACGTGACAGGTAGAACTGGGTCTCTTCGTCCCGAAGCCAAGTCATCGAGTCTTCGGGCTTTGGCTCGGTGCTCCTGACGTGGGGTGCATCGTCCACCAGCGTCCCTCGGCGTCCGCTGCTGACGACACCGGTAGTTACTCACTTGGTTACTCAGGTCCGGGAGACCCCTTGCTTGCAAAGTACGCGCACGTTGTCGGTTACCGTCGCTGGCCTGAGGCTCAACCTCTTCTTTGTCTGCCTCAGTCGGCCGTTGTCCGGCCGCGTTGTGGTCAGGAGTAGTGGTCATGCGTGGACCACGACCGACTGCTCGCGAAGGACGTTCGCGTGCGTCGGTCAGCTGCCGCCTTATTAGCTGACCGCGTACTGGCGGGGACGCCCTCGATTCGGCGTCCGCCAGCTAGGCTTCCACGCTATTTGCTGCCCCCTCACGTGCTTCTCTAGTGCGGCTTACTTATGCTGCAGCCTATGAGATGCTAGGTTTATGAAAAACCTCATCATCGTAGGCGGCACGGCGGGCGTTGGCAAAACCACAACGTGCCGCGAATTGCAGAAAATACTCCCGCGGAACGTATTTCTTGACGGCGACTGGTGTTGGGATATGCGTCCATTTGTGGTCACAGACGAAACGAAAAAGCTGGTAGAGGGCAATATCACTCACCTACTCAACAGCTTCCTCGATTGCTCGGAGTTTGAGAACGTTATTTTCTGTTGGGTGCTTCACGAGCAGAAAATATTGGACGACCTTATTGCCAGGCTGAACCATAACGACTGCACAATACATTGCTTTTCGCTCGTCAGCAATAAACGGGCTTTGTCAGAAAGATTGAGCTACGACATTGCAGGAGGGAAACGGGAACCGGACATCATAGAGCGTAGCGCAGCGCGGATACCGCTATACGATGCGCTTGACACTGTAAAGATTGACGTGAGTGCTATTTCACCGGCAGATGCGGCAAGGCGGATCAAAGATTGCCTGGCAAGGGTTTAGCCAGCCAGTCCTCGCTCTGCCCCGTTCGACCTGACCAAGACAGATACCACCGAAGGCCGACGGAAGGCTCCGTCCAACTGACAGGTGCCAATGGGTTTACCGGGCAAGATCACTGCTCAAGGGTCTGCCCGTAGGGACGCGACGTAGGAGCGCCCTTGACTGTGATCTTGAACGGTAAAAGAATCGGCGGCACCGTTGGACGGGCCACCCGCACCGATCGGTATAGCGCGGTGCGGGAGACCGCGTAACGGCGAGCAACCGCATACTCAGCGCGGCGGGGCCAGTCGCCTGGCGTCGGCCGCCGCGCCCGTCAGCGCCCCCGCGCGAGAGGGCACGGCTCAGCCGACGCCCCGGGCGCCGAGCTGCCCCCTGCTCATTCCCCGCTGAGGACCAGGTGGCCACGCTCGCACTGCCTCACGCATTCCTCTCCGGCACTTCGCGTCTTCAGCTCTCGGTCTCTTTGCGCGGGCCCGGCCCGCGCATGGCGTGCCGAAGGCGTGCCCTTGAAGTAGTAGAGAAAGTTGTAACAGCATCTGGGCAACGCCGGTGTGCTGTCCCGCTTGATGCTTGACACTTTGGCTCCGCTTGATGCTTGACACTCCCGCTCATGCTGTGGGAGTTGAGCGTGTCCGAGCAGAGATACCGCGCCGTGCTGGAAGTCGGCGCCGGTGTTCCGGTGACCGAGGTCGCCGGACGGTACGGGGTGAGCCGCCAAAGCGTGCACACCTGGCTGGTGCGCTACCGGCAGGAAGGCATTACAGGGCTAGAAGATCGCAGCCACCGGGTTCATCACCATCCATGGCGCATCGCCGCCGGAGCCGAGGAGCTGATCTGCGAGCTTCGGCGGGG
>Ga0335073_10017290_pt1 | contig 10099 bp, 11 predicted proteins | sample Lox_Sample_22_FD_207093 | JGI IMG/M metagenome (GOLD analysis project Ga0335073, IMG submission 207093) | Soil microbial communities from Loxahatchee National Wildlife Refuge, Florida, United States - Lox_Sample_2.2 | ecosystem: Environmental > Terrestrial > Soil > Wetlands | place: USA... | reverse complement strand
GCACATTTCCCCGTGCCTAGTAAGACACTCCCATCCGGACCCGGCAACCCCGCCAGCCGCGCGTGAATCCCTTAAGATGAAAAGTCCGATCTCATTCTCAATTAGGAGAAGTATGAAAAGGCTTGTGTTGGTTGGGGTAGTGGTGTGTTTAGCGGCGGCGCTGGCGTCGGCGAAAGAAGACGAGAACAAGGCCCTGGACCGGGTGCAGGCGGCGGCCGATGTGTTGAACGAGATTCAGGGCGCGCCGGACCAGGGGATTCCCGAAAATGTGTTGGGATCGGCGGAGTGTGTGGCCGTGGTCCCGTCTCTGCTGAATGGTGGCTTTGTGGTGGGCGCGCGCTACGGACGCGGTGTGGCCAGTTGCCGCACGCCGAAAGGATGGAGCACGCCCGCGTTCTTCATGGTGGAGGGCGGGAGCTTCGGCTTCCAGATCGGTGGGCAGGCGGTGGACCTGGTGATGCTGGTGATGAACGACGACGGCATGCGAAGTCTGCTCTCGAGCAAGTTCAAGCTGGGCGCCGACGCCAGCGTGGCGGCGGGGCCGGTGGGACGTCACGCCGCGGCGGACACCGACTGGAAGCTGCGGGCGCAGGTGTTGAGTTATTCGCGGGCGCGCGGTGTTTTCGCCGGCGTCGCGCTGGACGGCGCGGTGATCAAGACTGATAAAGACAGCACGCGGGAATTCTACGGCCACATGGTGACGCCCAGAGCGACGCTCACCGGCGTGGCGGCTTCGCCGCAGGGGGCTTATCCATTTCTTTCCACATTGGCCAAGTGGGCGCAAGCGGCAGCGGATAAGTAGGCCCCAGCACTTCCCTTCGAATTGTCATCCTGAGAAGCCATACTTCGCGTAGCGAAGGAGGCGAGGAAGGATCCATGCAATTTGCTTGGGAGTGCATAGATCCCTCGCTGCGCTCAGGATGACAAATAGGCGGAGGGTGAGTGCGCAGCGCTAAAGCGCTGCGCCACCCGACCCCGCGCAGTTTGACACGGATTTTCGCGGATGCTACCGTCACCCCTTCGTCATCGATGCGTCAGCGATTCGAGTACGCGCTCGCCTGGCTGCTGGTTAAATTCATCGGAGCCCTGCCGCGTCCGGGGGCGCGGACCGCGGGCATCACGCTGGCCTGGATTGTCTACGTCCTCCACGGGCGGCTACGGCGGGTCGGCATGCGCAACCTCGAACTCGCCTTCCCCGAAAAATCCCGGCGGGAGCGGACGCGGATCCTGCGCGGCGTCTTTACTTCCTTCGGACGGCAGGCCGCCGAGGTTTGTCTTTTCCCCAGGTACACGAGGGAGAACGTCGGCAAAGTTGTGGTGTACGACGGATTCGAGAATTTTGAACGCGCGCTCGCCCGCGGCAAAGGGGTGCTGTTTCTTACCGGACATTTAGGAGGCTGGGAGCTCTCGGCTTTCGCGCATTCGCTGCAGGGGCATCCTTTGCACGTGGTGATGCGGCCGCTCGACAACGTGTACCTCGACCGGCTGACGCGCCACTACCGCACCATGCACGGCAACAAGATGGTAGACAAGGACGATTTCGTGCGCGGGTTGCTCTCGGCGATGAAGGCGGGCGAGACCGTGGGCATCCTGATGGACACGAATATGACGCCGCCGCAGGGCGTATTCGTGGATTTCTTCGGGGTTCCGGCGTGCACGGCGAGCGGGCTGGCGCGGATCGCGCTGCGCACCGACGCGGCGGTGGTGCCGGGATTCACCATCTGGGATCCGGTGCTGCGAAAGTACCGGCTGCGCTTCGATCCCGCGGTGACGCTGGTTCGCACCGGCGACGACGACGCCGACGCGGTAGCGAATACGGCGCTGTTTACGAAGGTCATTGAAGACTATGTGCGGCGCTATCCCGACCAGTGGCTGTGGGTGCACCGCCGGTGGAAGACCCGGCCGGAAGGCGGGAAGCCCATTTATTAAATCTTCTTGTCATCCTGATGAGCCGGACTTCGCGTAGGGAAGGAGGCGAGGAATCTCTGCATCTTGCTTGGAAGTGCAGCGATCCTACGACTGCGCCGTCAGTCGACTACGCGGACGAGCGACACGGCTCAGGATGGCACACTGCCGAATCAGAACCAGTCGCTACGGTAGGCGATCCACCAGCTGGCGAAGAGGATAGGCACGGTGGAGGCCAGGGCCCACCACAGGGGCAGCAGGAAGTCGGCGAATAGGCCGAGCACGGTGAAGCTGATCCAGAAGATCTTGCGCTCCATCTTCCCATTCTAGTCCGGCTTTTCTTTCGCTAAACAAAGGTATAAAACGGAGCCATGACGAGCGTAACCATGAGGCATTCGGTTCGCGAGGTCGCGGACTTTGTGCAGGCCCGCCTGCTGGGAGATGGCATGGTGGAGCTGAGCGGGATCGCCAGTGTGCAGTCGGCGAAGACGGGAGAGCTGGTTTTTGCCGGCGATGAGAAAGCCTTGGCCGCAGCGCTCGAGTCGAGGGCGGCGGCCGTAATCACGGGAAATTTCGCGGAGGGGCAGGCCAGTCCCAAACCGCTGCTCCTGGCGGCGCATCCGAAGCTGGCGTTCGCCCGGGCAGCACACATGCTGTGTCCGAAGCCGGCGCGAAAGCCCGGCATCCATCCCAGCGTGATGGTGCACCTGCCGGAGCGCATGGGAGACGAAGTCACGATCGATGAACGCGTGATCATCGGACCCGGAGTTGACGTCGGCGATGGGACCTGGATCGGGGCGGGCTGCGTGATCGGGGCGGGCACATACATTGGTCGCAATTGCGAGCTGCATCCCAACGTGACGATTTATCCCGGAGTAAAGCTGGGGGATCGGGTGATTGTGCACTCGGGGGCGGTGCTGGGCAGCGATGGCTTCGGCTACGTGCGCGATCCGGTCACCGGTCGTTACGAAAAGTTTCCCCAGGCGGGACGGCTGGAGATCGGCGACGACGTGGAGATCGGCGCCAACAGCACGATCGACCGGGGCGCCCTGGATGTGACGCGCATCGGGCGGGGAACGAAGATCGATAACCTAGTGCACGTCGGCCACAACTGCGAAATCGGAGAAGATGTGGTGATTGCGGCGCAGACGGGGCTTTCGGGGAGCATCACCATCGAAAAGAATGTGATCCTGGGCGGGCAGGTGGGCATCGGCGAACATGCCCGCATCGGAGAAGGAGTGATGCTGGGCGGGCAGGGCGGCGTGCTTCCGAACAAAGAACTGCAGGGAAACGGCGTGGCATTCTGGGGCACGCCGGCCAAACCGGTGCGGGAGTATCTGAAAGAGCTGGCGATGCTGGCAAAGCTGGCCAAGAAAGAAGAGTAGGGCGCATGGCGACGGTGGTCATCGGCGGGCACTCGCGAAGCGTGGGCAAGACCAGCGTAGTGGCTGGGTTGATCGCGGCGTTGCGCGAGTACAAATGGACCGCGATGAAGATCACACAGTACGGGCAGGGGATCTGCTCGCAGGATGGCGAATCGTGTCACTGCGCGACGGATGATCACAGCTGGGCCATTTCGGAGGAGAAAGACCGCGGGGGCGACTCGGACACCGCGCGCTTTCTGGCCGCGGGCGCGGAGCGAGCGTGGTGGGTGCGAACGGAGCAGGGACGTCTGGCGGAGGCGATGCCGGTGGTTCGCAAGAGATTGGCGGAGGCGGGCAACGCGATTCTCGAGTCGAACAGCGTTTTGAAATTTCTGCGTCCGGACTTGTACCTGACAGTGCTGGACCCGGCAACGGCGGACTTCAAGCGGTCGGCGCAGGAGTTTCTCGATCAGGCGGATGGAGTCATTTTGCATGGGTCGCCGAGTTCAGCGGCGTGGAGCGGAGTTTCACTGAAGCCGGTGGCGGGCAGGCCGGTGTTTCGCATCACGCCGCCCGAGTACGTCACCAGCGAGATCGTGGATTTTGTGCGCAAGCGGATTCCAATGCGGGTAGATAAAACGTGAGATCAGCTGCGTGGTCATCCTGAGGAGCCGGTTGGCGGCGACGAAGGATCTATGGATTTGGGGTGGAACTGCATAGGTCCTTCGTGGCCTGAAGGCCACTCAGGATGACAAGGCGAAGTGGGTGAGCGCCGTTTCTGAGTTTGCTATCCTTGGTTGTGCGGAACATTCGCAGCAGCGCGTGGCTTCTGGTTTTCCTTTCAGCCGGGCTGCAGATTCTGGTTTTTCCTCTTCCAAGTTTGTATGTGCTGGGATGGCTCGCGGTAACGCCGCTGCTCGTGGCACTGCTGCGAGCCCGGGCGCCGGAAACACTGCAACTGCGGGCGGGGATCAAGCTGCGTCCTGCTACTCCGTTGCAGGCCTTCACGCTCGGGTATGCGTGCGGGATCTTGTGGTACGCGGGCACGTGCTACTGGATTTTCCACACCATGCGCCAGTACGGCGGAGTGAACGCGCCGGCGGCGGTGGGCATCCTGGTTCTGTTCTGCCTGTATCTCGGTCTGTATCACGGTGCGTTTGGCCTGGTGATTGGATGGCTGGCGGGAGACAGCCCGCTCAGCCGGCGGGCGCTGGTGTTGGCGCCGGTGGTGTGGGTCGCCGTGGAGCTGGCGCGCACGCGGATCACCGGATTTCCCTGGGACCTGCTGGGAACGAGCCAGGTGGATAACATTCCCCTGGCGCGCATCGCGACCATGACTGGGGTCTACGGATTATCGTTCGAAATCATGGTAGTGAACGCGGCGCTGGCGGCGGCGTTCCTGGTTCCGCGTGAGAAACGGAAGATGCTGCTGCTGGCTTCGGTGGTCTCGGCGCTGGTGCTGCAGGCGGGGCGGCTGATTCCGGCTCCCCCAGTGCCGGCCGATAAAGTGGCGACCTTGGTGCAGGCCAATGTCCCGATTCTCGAAGGCGCGGACTGGACCCGGGATTATTTCACCGAAACCCTGGCGGACTTGAGCCGGATCAGCGTGCAAGGCGCAGGCGCTGGGAAAACGAATTTGATCGTGTGGCCCGAGTCGCCAGCTCCCTTCTACACCAGCGACACGATTTTTCGCGATGCCGTGAGCCAGGTCGCGCAGAGCGCCAGGGCGTGGATGCTGGTGGGGAGCATCGGAATCCGCAATGCCAGCACGACAGCCGATCAGAAGACGCAAGTCTACAACTCGGCGGCGCTGGTCAGCCCAACTGGGGAGTGGGTCTCGCGCTATGACAAGGTGCACCTGGTGCCCTTCGGGGAATACGTGCCATTCCAGCGCTTCTTCGCGTTTGCCGGAGGGCTGACCAAAGAGGTCGGAGATTTTACGGCCGGGCAGTCGCATACCCCGCTGCAAGCGGACGGCAGCCGGTTGGGCGTATTCATCTGCTACGAGTCGATTTTCCCTGATGAAGTGCGGCAACTGGCGGCGAGCGGCGCGCAGGTTTTTGTGAACGTCTCGAACGACGGATGGTACGGCGACAGTGGAGCTTACGCGCAGCACCTGAAGCAGGCGCGCATGCGGGCCGTCGAAAACGAACGCTGGTTGCTGCGCGATACCAACACCGGAGTGACCGCGGCGATCGACCCGTATGGGCGCGTAGTGGCAGCGGCGCCGAGGAAGATCCGGACGGCGCTCGAGGCGCCATACGCGCTCGCAGACGGAACAACGTTCTACACGCGCCACGGCGACTGGTTCGCGTATCTGTGTGCGATAATTTCTGGGGTGGCGCTATTGTTGCGCCTTCCAATCCGCAAGAAGGCAGAGCGATAAGGCATGGTTGAAGAGCTGGAACAAGAGTACGCAGCGCTGAAAGACAAAGTCCACGAATTACGGGAGTACCTTTGACGCCGGCAAGCTGCAGCAACGGCTGAGCGAGCTCGAGAAGCAGACCTCCGATCCGAACTTCTGGTCGAACCCTCAACAATCCCAACAGGTCATGCGCGAGAAAAAGCGCGTCGAGGACATGCTGGCGACCGAGGCGGACCTGGTACGCCGCAGCGACGATATTGCCGCGTATTTCGAACTGGCGCGAGAGGGCGAGACCGTGGACAGCGATCTGCGGCGCGAGATCGATGCGCTGCGGGGGAAAGTCGATCACCTGGAGACGGAAACCCTGCTCTCCGGCGAGAACGATGAGCGCAACGCCATCGTGACCATTCATCCCGGCGCGGGCGGGACCGAGTCGCAGGACTGGGCCGACATGCTGCTGCGCATGTATTTGCGATGGGCGGAGCGGCAGGGATTTCAGACCGTTCTTTACGACTACCAACCGGGAGAAGAAGCGGGGCTGAAGTCGGCGACCTTCGCGGTCAACGGAGAATACGCGTTTGGCCTGCTGACCAGCGAGATCGGAGTGCACCGCCTGGTGCGAATTTCGCCCTTTGACCAGGCCAAGCGGCGGCACACCTCGTTCGCCAGTGTTTTTGTGTCGCCGGAAATTGACGACAGCATTGACGTGGTGATCCGGCCGGAAGACTTGCGAATCGATACCTACCGTTCGAGCGGCAAAGGCGGGCAGCACGTGAATACGACCGATTCGGCGGTGCGGATCACGCATATTCCGACTGGGATTGTGGCGGCCTGCCAGAACGAGCGCTCGCAGCACAAAAACAAAGACCGCGCCATGAGCATGCTGCGCTCCAAGCTCTACGAGCATGAGATGGAGAAGAAGCGCGAAGCCACCAAGAAAATCGAAGAGTCAAAGCTGGATATCGACTTCGGATCGCAGATCCGGTCGTACGTGCTGCAGCCCTACCGGATGATCAAAGATCACCGTACCAAGACGGAAGTGGGCGACGTGGATCGGGTGCTCGATGGCGATCTGCAGCCGTTCATCCGGGCGTATCTGCAGATGCGGCGCGGGAAGAAGCAGGGGTAGGTCGGCCTCCGGCATTATCATCCTGAGGAAACCGCACTTCGGGCCAGCAAGATCTGTGCCTGCATGGTGACGGCAGTCCTTCCTGGGATTGTCATCCTGAGGAAGCCGTACTTCGCGGAGCGAAGGAGGCGAGGAAGGATCTCTGCAATTTCGCGATGAACCAGCGCACAGGTCCTGCGACTGCGTCGTTCGTCGTCGGCGCGGACGAACGACTGCGCTCAGGATGACAAAACGGGAAATCTAGTCCACCTCGCGCAGCACGACGGAGACGATCTTCCACTCGCCGTTCCATTTTGTGAGGGTCACGTAATCGGTCCAATATGTGGTTACCAGCTTGGCGGAGGCGATGTCACCCGAGATGTCAAGCACGGTGATGTCTTTTTTCTGCTCGGAAGGTGGAACAGGGGCCGGGCCGGCCGAGCGGACATCCTGCAGGATCTGCAGGCCGGTGGTCTCGCTCATGCGGAGTTGGCCATCGTCGCCGCGGATGGTGTGTTTCAGGTAGTGCGGGTGCAGCGCTTTCTCCATGCGGGCGGCGTCGGCGGTGTAATAGCCCTCGATATAGTCGTTGACGGTGGCGCGAATGGCAGCGTCATCGGAAGCCGGTTTGGTGGCGGCGGCAGGCAGGTTGAGCAAGAGGAGTGTGAGCAGGCCGAGGCCGAATGCGATGCGTTTCATGGTGGAGTTTCCCTTCGCGGTGATACGACAGCAGGATTATGACCCAGAAACTGGGGCGCTACAATCGGCACCGAAGTACGTGTCCCGATCTGCCATACTGGTGGCGATGGTGCTGAGCGCGAGATGAGACCCCGGAAGAACTCAGCGGTGAAACTCGGGCGGCGGTTCGAGCAGGCGCTGCTGTTCGCCAACCGGAAGCATGCCGGGCAGCTGCGCAAGGGGACGCCCGCGCCCTATATCTCGCACCTGATCGGGGTCGCGTCGCTGGTGCTGGAAGCGGGCGGCGATGAGGACCTGGCGATCGCGGCGCTGCTGCACGACGTAGTGGAGGATTGCGGCGGGGCTCCCAGGCTGCAAGAGGTAAGGCGGCGCTTCGGGCGGAGGGTGGCGCACGTGGTGGAAGGGTGCACGGATACCGATATAACGCCGAAGCCGCCGTGGCGCCAGCGGAAGGAAGCTTACCTGCGGCATCTGCGGAGCGCCGACGCCGATACGCGGCTGGTCTCGGCCGCCGACAAGCTGCACAATGTGCGGCACATCCTGACCGACTTCCGCGAAGATGGAGACAAGATCTGGGAGCGCTTCAACGGCAAACGCGCCGGGACGCTCTGGTATTACCGGGCCCTGCTGAAGGAATTCCGGCGAACGAAACCGAACCGTGTGGTGAATGAGTTCAGGCGGGCGGTGCGGGATCTGGAGAAGGCGGCGGGAGCGAGGTAAGTCGGCTGCGGACGGGCGAGGGCGCCCGTCCTCCAAGTAAGAAGCAGCGGTTCCTTTCGTAACGTTACTATTCCTGAAAAATCTGGGCAAAGGGCGCAGGGTGGGTGATCCTGTAAGTGGAGAACTCTCCGCGTAGGGATCGGTGTATGCCGCGCATGATCGATGTCATCCGCAACTCTGCTTTGCCGTCGAACACGATGCAGTTTGCCGCCAAGGGGGCGTTGCTGGTGCCGCCCCACGAAATGCTCGAGATCCTGGTCTACCTGGCGAAACACAACAAAGTATTTGGCGAACAGGCACGGCTGACCCTGGCCGGGTGGGATGAAGTGTCGGCCCAGGAGGCGGCTCGGAATCCGAAGACGCCGGTAGAGGTCCTGGAGTACCTGATCGATCCCGTGAACCTGCGGCCGGCGCTGTTACCGGCCCTGATGGAGAACCCCGCGGTGGGGGAGTCGCAGCTGGTGAAGCTGGCCAACTCGGTGATGCGGGAGCAGGCGGAGACGATGCTGGCCAGTCCGCGGGTGATGCAGTCGCCGGTGATCCTAAGCGTGCTCGCCTCCAACCCGACCCTGCGGCAGAACGAGACGAGAGCGGTTCAACAAAGGCTGAAGGACCTGGAGCCCGGGGCTGCGGAAAGTGGGGTGCCGAGCCCGGAGGCGTCGGCCGCCAAGGTGGAGGAAAATGGACCGGTGGAAGCTTCCGGCGGAGGGCCGGAGGCGGGCGTAGAGAATGTGAGTGACGCCGCTCTGGAAGCATTCCTGAAGGAGCACGCGGCGGAGATCGCGGGCACCGAGGAAAAGCCTTTCCAGGCCATTGGCGGGATTTACGAAGAGCTGCCCGCGTCGACCGAGCCTGCCGCGGTGGCTGCGGCCGCAGCACCCGCCACGGCAGAGGCCAGCGGCGGAGCTGCGGCGGCTCCGCAACGCGCCGCAATGAAGAAGTGGATCTTAAGCGCGGACGAACAACGTGGCAGCGCGCTGCAGAAAATTTCCAAACTGGATGTGAAAGGGCGCATTCAGCTGGCGATGAAAGGGAACAAGGAAGAGCGTTCGATCCTGGTGCGCGACGGAACCAAACTGGTGGCGCTGTCGGTGCTCGATTCTCCCAAGATTACCGACGCCGAAGTGGAAAAAATCGCCGGCCAGAAAAACGTGCTGGACGCGGTGCTGCGGGCGATCCCGATGAGGCGGCGCTTCATGAAGATGTATCCGGTGGTGCGGAACCTCACGTTTAATCCGCGCACGCCGATTGATGTATCGCTCGGGCTCTTGAAGAACCTGATGGTGCAGGATCTGAGAAGCCTGTCCGGCAACAAGGAAGTGTCGGAGACGGTGCGCAAGCTGGCGACCAAGATGTTCCGGCAAAAGCTCGATGTGACGAAGAAGTAGTTTCCTTCCGAAATGCAGGATGACAAGCCATTACGAGTTTCGCAGCGCTGAGGCGCCGCGAAATTCCAAACAACAGGCACCGCTCAGCCCAGGCCTAAGCGCTAGAATGGTCATTCCTCATGACCCCGCCGACGGACCCCATCACCGAACTGCTGCAACGGACCAAGACCATCGCCGTGGTGGGGCTATCGGACAGCCCGCTGCGGCCCAGCCATGGAGTTTCCGCGTACATGCAGAGCCACGGGTACCGCATCATCCCTGTCAACCCACAGATCATGGAGGCGCTGGGCGAGAAGGCGTATGCCTCGCTCAGCGAAGTGCCAGAGAAGATCGATCTGGTGAATGTTTTCCGGCGGTCGGAGTTGGTGGGAGAGGCGGTGGAGGAGGCGATTCGACTGAAGGTGCCAGCGATCTGGATGCAGGAGGATGTAGTCAACGAAGAGGCAGCCGGGAAGGCGCGCGCCCAGGGCATTTTCGTGATCATGGACCGGTGCATTCTGAAGGAACACCGGGCGCGCTTCCGGTAGCGCGTCAGCGAGGCTGAGATACG
>Ga0335073_10017289_pt1 | contig 10100 bp, 4 predicted proteins | sample Lox_Sample_22_FD_207093 | JGI IMG/M metagenome (GOLD analysis project Ga0335073, IMG submission 207093) | Soil microbial communities from Loxahatchee National Wildlife Refuge, Florida, United States - Lox_Sample_2.2 | ecosystem: Environmental > Terrestrial > Soil > Wetlands | place: USA: Florida... | reverse complement strand
GCTCTCCAAAGGCATGCAGGTCTTCATCCGCGAAGGCTCCGTCTCAAAAGACCTCGACGCGCTCGCTCCGCTCATCGGCGAATTCACGTCACCCTTCCTCGGGCTCTGCACCGACGACCGCAACCCGCTCGACATTTACGAGGAGGGCCATCTCGACTATCTTGTGCGCCGCGCCATCAAGCTCGGCGCGCCCGTCGCCTCCGTCTATCGCGCGGCAAGCTGGTCAGCCGCGCGCGGCTTCGGACTCATCGATCGCGGCCTCATCGCGCCCGGTTACCTCGCCGATTTCCTGCTGCTCGACGATCTCGAAACCTGCGCCGTGCACAGCGTCTTCCGCCGCGGCCGCAAAGTCACTACGGAAACCTTCGCCGCGCGCGAGCTGCCGGCGCCGCCCGCCGAAAACTCCGTGCATCTTGCGCCCGTCACCGCAGAAACCTTCGCCACACCTGCCACCGGCCCATCCACTCCCGTCATCGTGATCATTCCCGGGAAAATTCTCACCGACCGCCTCGAAGCCAGCCTCCCTTACCGCAATGGCATGCGCCACGCCGACCCCGAGCATGATCTGCTCAAGCTCTGCGTGCTCGAGCGCCATGGCCGAAACGGCAACATCGGTCGCGGATTCGTCAAAGGCTTCGGCTTCCGCCACGGCGCGCTCGCGTCCTCCGTCGGACACGACAGCCACAACCTCTGCGTCGTCGGCGCAAACGAAGAAGACATGGCCGTGGCCGTCAATCGCCTGCGTGAGCTCGGAGGCGGCTTTGTCGCCGCGCAGAACGGACGCGTCCTCGCCGAACTCGCTCTGCCCTTCGCCGGCCTCATGAGCCTGGAACCGTTTGAAACAGTCCGCCGCGATCTCTACTCGCTTCGCGCCGCCGTCGAGAACATGGGCTGCACCCTTGCCGAGCCCTTCCTGCACCTGGCTTTTCTGCCGCTGCCAGTCATCCCTCACCTCAAGATCACCGACTTTGGCCTCATCGACGTGGACCGCTTCGAATTAATCACCTAGCGCATTGTCAAAATTTACGCGCCCACATGTAGTTTCGTGCGAGAATCACCTGCATACTCGCGATTTTCCTAAGGTCGTGACCCATGTCTCAGAAAGCTCACGCGCCGCACCTCACCCTCGAAGTCGAGCGCAAAGGCCACACCATCATCGTGCGATGCAGCGGCAAGCTGGTCTCCGGCGTCAACGACATCCTCTACGCGCGCGTTAAAGAGCAGTTCCCTCACACCAAACACATTGTCCTCGACCTGAAGGACCTCGTCCGCATGGACAGCTCCGGTCTCGGCACGCTGGCCCGCCTCTATGTCTCCGCTAAATCCGCCGGCATTACACTCGAGCTTACGCACCTCAGCAAACAGGTTCGCGAGCTGCTCGGCCTTACCAATCTCCTTGAGGTATTCGCCTTCATCGGGCAAAGCGGCGTCAAGATGGGCTGATCGCCTCCAGCCATCTATCTGCATATTTGCCGGCCTGCCAGGTTCTGAATCCACTTCCCGTTTTCTTACATCGTTGTCAGGGGATAAGATTCTTCCGTCAAGCAAGGAGGGAAGCGCGCATGGGCCTGATCAACAGCATTCTCTTTCCGGTCGATTTCTCGCCCTCCTGCATTGCTATGGCGCCTTATGTCCGTCGTGCCGCAACGTTGTTCCACTCGCGCGTCTCGCTCATCCATGTCTTCGATCCGGCCAGCTACAACGGCTTCGAGCTGTACATCCGCAAGCCCATCGAAATCGCAGAAGAGCATCATAATGTCAGCCGCGATCGGCTCGATTCCTTCCTCGCGGCTGAGTTTCCTCTCGCCGAATGTCCAAGAATTGTCGTCTCCGGAGATGCGGCAACAAGAATCGCAGAAGTCGCGCGCACCGGATTCGACCTCATCATCATGCCCACGCATGCCGGCGCCTTCCGCCGTATGCTCATCGGCTCAACCACCGCAAAAGTTCTCAATGACGCTGACTGCCCCGTCCTTACCAGCAGGCACGCGCTTACAATCGCGCCGCGGCCAATCGAGCATCGCCAGTGGCTGTGCACCATCGGCCTCGGCGAAGATTCAGAGCGCGTCCTGCGCTATGCGCATCAGGCCGCAATCGAGGCGCGCGGCCAGCTTCACATCATCCACGCCATTCAGGCCACCGATCCTGACCTGCCGCTTCAACTCGATCTCGAAGAGCGGATTCAATCCGAGGAAAGGCAGCAGGTGCGGGAGCGCATCGATGAGCTGCAGCAGAAGGCCGGGATCCGGGCGCCCGTTCACGTCGTCGTTGGCTCCATCAAAGCCGCGCTGCTTCAGGCAGCCGGCGAGTACGATGCCGACGCACTCATCATCGGACGAAGCCCGCAGTCCGGAGCAGACGGCCGTTTGCGGGACCTCACCTATGCCATGGTGCGCGACTCCCCGTTTCCGGTCCTGAGCGTCTGAGTCATGGCCGCGCTTCCGTGTGCACAAACGCCGCTCCGGCGCAGCCTCTGCCGCCTCAAAACTCGATCCTTCCCTGGAACGCGATCATTCGCGGCGCGCTGTCCCCGCCCAACCCCACGCCCAGCAGCCCCGTCGGCGGAGAAATCGTGCTCTCCAGTGTGCCGAACCGCGCCGGAATGGACCCACCCGGAACACCGGCCTCGACCTCGCTGGGCAGCGCAAAATTCGGATGGTTGAATGCATTGAACATCTGCGCATCCAGCCTGAACGTCACCCCTTCGCGCAGCGGAAAGGTTTTCGTCACGTACACATCCGAGTTCACATATTTCGGCCCGCGAACCGAGTTCCGTCCCGAATCGCCAAACTGGCAGTTGGCAACCGAATCGCCACCGGTGCATGCTCCCGTCGCCGGATCGACAACAGACACAAACGCATCCGGGTTCAGCCACTGCTTTGTCCCCGCAACAGTCACGCCGCTGTAGGGCAATTTTCGATAAAGCTGCGCGCCCGGAACCCGGTTCGCATATTCAGGAGCGTTGAACTGCACTGTGCTCTCGCCGTTTGCCTGAAACACGCCTTCGCCGTTTGCGATATACGGCTGGCTGAGCACGCTGAACGGCAGCCCTGAATGCAGGAAAGCCGTCTCCGAGAACGACCATCCTCCAAATATCTGCCGCAGCACCGCATGCCGCGAGTGGAACGGCACTTCATACACTCCAAAAGCGGATATGTTGTGCCGCACATCGTAATCGCAGCTTGCATACTGCCGCCTCAGCTCGCCCGGCAACGGAGACATCAGCCCTTGTGTCGAGAACGCCAGCAGCCCGCCGTTCGATACTTCATCCAGACAATGGCTCAATGTATAGTTCGCTCGCAATGTCAGCCCGCTCCATTGCTGAGTGTAGACCGTCTGCAGCCCGGCGTAGCTGCTGTTGGCGTCCGTGCGAAACTCGTTCACATTGCCGAACCGCTGGTCCAGCGGCCGCTGATATGGGAACGGCGTAAAGCATCCGTCGCACACTGTCTGGTATCCGTTGAACTGCACCTGATACGGCTCGTGCAATCCACGCGTGCCGACAAAATCCACACGCAGGTCGCCACGCGTGCCTTCCTGCTGCTCAATCCCGGCGTTGTACTGGTAGTAATACGGCGTTTTCAGCGTTCCGCTCGGAAACGTATTCAGGCTCACGGCCAGCGGGCACGTCGGTGCGCCCGGCAGAATTCCCGCGCACGGCGCGCCGCCGGTGCGAAACGTGCTCTGGAAAAGCTCGTTCGCCGCGGCTGTAGCGTCAATCGCGCTTCCCGGAACATTGGGAGCAATGCCGATTCCGCCAACCTGCCCGCCCAGGCCGCCAACAAACGTCGAATCGTTCGGCGCATTCATCGCCGCAAGATCGGCAATCTGCGCCGGAATAATATCGTTGAACACTCCAAATCCGCCGTGGATCGCTGTGTGCTGCAGAACCTGATAAGCGAATGACATACGCGGCTGATAGACAAAAAGCGGCGTCGCCGGAAACAGGTCGTGAACATTGCCCAGGACAACCTGGTTCAGCGGCTGGTCTGTATCATGCGATGCATTCAGAAACGATCCCGCCATCCGCGAAAACAAATCCTTCGCGCTGGTCACATTCGTATTCCACGTCACGCGCATGCCATAGGTAAGGGTCCACTTCGGAGTCGGCTTGTATGTGTCCATGCCGTAAAACTCCAGGTTGCCCGTCGAAACGCGTTCCTTCAGCGAAACCGGAAAGCTCTCGCTGGCCGTGTACGCTGCACCATAGGTGAACTGCGCCAGGTCGTTGTACGTCACCGTCGGAACCGTACCCTCGCCCAGATCATAGTTGCTTACATCCAGGCGGCGGGTGTTGATACCGAATTTCCATGTATGCCTTCCGCGGGTCCACGTCAGATTGTCGTTGATCTGCCACTGCGTCACCTTGCGCCCCTGCGGATACGTGTTGTCATTCCCGCCGATCGTGGTAAACGGAACGCTGTCGCTGCCTGATGCCAGCACAATTGGAAGCGTCTGCTGCACCTGGGCGTAATTATTCGGCTCAAAGATGCTCGAATACCAGCTCGCGCCCGGGTTGAACTGGTTCACCAGCCCCGGACTGAACAGGTGCGTGTAGCCCACGACCAGCGTCCTCTGCGGCTGTGGTGAATAGGAATTAAAAATCGGATTGATGGGATCGGTATATGCCGCCTGCAATCCCGTGTCCTGCTGAAAGCGGTACCACATGCTGTCCTTTGCGTTGATCGTGTGGTCGATCTTCACCACAATCAGGTTTTCGCTGTCGCTGTTATTCAGAGAAGCCTGGCGCTGGCTCGCGCAGCCATCGCCATTCATGCCCAGAGGGCATCCCACAATCGGCACCGGTGACCCTCCCGGCGCAGGCAACAGCGAAAACATCTTCTCGTAGAACGGAATTTCCTCCGGCTGCGCCGGAAGCTCTGCGCCCGATACCGGATCGGTCCCGCCAACAGCCAGTTGCCCCAGCACATACTGCTGATACGCAGGCGTGGGCAGCGTAACCTGCGATACCAGCGGCAGCGCAATCCGAATCCCTTCATAATGCCCGAAGAAGAACAGCTTATTTTTCAGGATCGGCCCACCCACGCTCACGCCGAACTCATTGACTGTAGAGCGCGGTTTCCGGGCCATGTTTCCGGGCGTGTCATTGGCATGGAGAAAATAATCCTCCGCATTGAAAAGCGATCCGTTCCATATCTCATAGGCGTCGCCGTGAAAAGCATTCGTGCCCGACTTAGTAAAGTAATTCACCTGCGCCACGGCGTACCGGCCCTGGTCGACGGAAAACGAATTCGTGTTCACCGTCGCCTCCTGCACCGCATCCAGCCCGATAACGAGATTCGTCGAAAGCCCGATATTCAGCCCCAGCCAGGGATCGTTCGTGTCGTAGCCGTCCAGAATGTATCCATTCGAAGTAGCCGGCAGGCCATTGAACTCCACGTTGCCGTAACCTCCTGCGGCTTTGGCGTCATTTGACGAGCCCGCCGTATTCATCAGCGCTCCCTGCGCAAACTGCGCCAGATATGTTAAGTCCTGCCCCGGATTCGGCAGGTTCTTGATGGTCTTGGCAGCAATGGTGGTCGTAATGTTCGGATTATCGAGGCTCAGCAAACCCTGCTGCGCTGTGACTTCAACTGTCTGCTTCGCTGACTTCACAGGAAGCAGGAAGTTCAGCGATACCGTCCTTCCCACACCAACCGCAGTCGGCTCCGAGGTCGCTGTCTCGAACCCGTCAGCCTTCACTGTCACCTGATACGTTCCCGGATTGATCTGCGAAAAAAGGAAATGTCCGGTCGCATCCGTTTGCCCTGTGCGAGTGGCTTTCGTATTCACATCAATCGCCGTGACTGTTGCATCGGGCAGCACGGCTCCGGTTGCATCAGTAACCGTTCCGGCTAATGCGCTGGATGTTCCGCTCTGCGCGTAGAGGCTCGCCTGGACAGCAAGAAACACCCCGGCCATGAAGAGAATTCGAGAGAAGTACAACTTCATGACTCTTAGTTAACTATAGTTAATTATCAAATGCAAATAATAGTTCCTTGGCTGGCCACATCTCCGTTTACAGACAAGGATTCAGCCGGGAAAGCAAAAGGCGCGCTCCGGCGCGCGCCTTTACCAGTTCCCGGTATGTGATTTTTTGGGCTGTGGATGCTTTCGCCGGACTACTTTTCGTAAACCAGGATCCACCCTCCGGAGCTTCCATTCTTGCCGAGGTACTCCACCCGTGCAACAGGTGCGTATCCCGCCAGATTGGCCGTCTCCGGATAGCTGCTCGTTGACTGATCGAAGGTGAGAATGGATCTGGGCAGCGTATCTCCGTGAACTTTGGTGCCGACCAGCAGGAATCCGTTTGTGGTGTCTCCTCCAAAGGCCGTGAGGATGTAACCTTCGCCCGCCAGCTCCGACGCTGCCTCCTCAATGTCAGTCGCGCTCACGCTCATCACCTGCGTGTCATATAACGTGGTCGTGTCCCCCTGCCATCCGTAGGAAATCAGGTTCACCTGCCCGTTTGCATCGAAGGATGCCGCGGTTACTACGCGGCTCTGTGCTGCATCTTTGGCCGCTGCATCCTGGACTGCGTTTGGCGCAACAACCTCGCGCTTCATGTCGTAGGCGTTGCCGCTGCTGCTTTGGCTCGCCTGGATCCACGCTACCGCATACGCATTATTGCCCGGCTCCAGATCGAGCGAGGTGATGACCGAGTTCGGCGAGGCCAGCGTGGACGCAATCCCTGTGCCGCCGCCGGTCAGGTCTGAAGCGAACTTTGAATAATTCCCGCCGTCATAGTATGTCGTAAGTCCCGACTGCCCCGGCGGCAGATTCGTAAAAACAATCTCCCAAACGCAATCGTAGGCCACACTCGAATCGCAGTTTCCGTCGCCCAGTTGCAGCGGCGACGCCGTCATATTGGCAAAGTCCCCGCCGCTGTTGTCGGCGAAAATAAGTGATGTCACGTTGCCCGCGCCCTGGTTGGCCACCGAGGGCGAATCGACCTGCTGAAAGCGCAGGTCGCCCGACTTCGGCGAGCGCGCCCCCACCGTCAGCGTTGCCGATGTGCTCGTCACCGAGCTCACACTGTTGCTCACGCTGACGGCAAAGCTTTCGCCACTGTCTTCGGCAGTCGCTACGGGAGTTGTGTAAGAAGAGCTGGTCGCGCCGCTGATCGGCGCGCCGTTTTCGCTCCATTGATAGCTGAACGGGCCCGTTCCGGTCACCGTTACGCTGAAAGTGGCCGACTGGCCCACCGGCACGGTCTGGCTCACTGGCTGGCCCACAATGGAGACCGCCTGCGCTGCCGGCTCACTCGGCGTCGTCGGAGCCGAGACCATATTCATCGCGCCCTGGCTGCACCCCACTACAAACATCATCAAGCCCAATGTCAGAAAGGCAAAGGCCGTCAAATCCCAAATCTGCGGGGGAACTGCTCGACGCGTCGCTACAGCGCTCGCACTTTTCACCGGGTTCATAGACATCCAACGTTGATTCGACTGCCGAGAATCTGTGCCTCAGTACCGCAAGCGATGCACGAAACCGCCAACCATGCCTCAACTACAGAGACATGGAGATAATCGGAAATCAGCGTCCAGGGATTAGCCTCGGGGGGTAGGGGGATGGGGGCAGGCAATCGACCAGACCAATTCTCTGGCGACGACTCATTCTAAGCACAACGTGCGGCTTCGATCATTTCTCTCCGCATCGTTCGCTGTGGATTTTCGACAATGTGAAAAGTCATGCACATCTATGCGCATGTCATTTCACGCTTAGGCTGGGGCAACTCTACTCTTACAGCATCTCGACCAGCCGGCAAAACCTCTTTCCCCGCATGAACTTGCGGGCATCAATCTATTTCTCCAGGGCCGCAAATCAAGAATTTTCGTTCCGGCAGATGCGCACACGCCCAACTTTCTCGGGTGCGCACTTGCCCGGCGTCTTCAAGAATGTGCAAGTACCGTGCCACAGCGGTTCAATGGAATATCCACAGCTCCATCCGCTTTTCTGTTAACTCCTCAATCAATAGAGGCATCTATCGTCGTAAAGTAGAGATCAGGGGAGAATGACTTCGGCGCGCGCAAAGTTTTTCGAAATTGCCGGTGCCGTTGTGTGCGCCGCCGCCATTGCCGTGCAGCCCTCAACTGGTGTCCGGGCCGCCCAGACCGGCTCTCAAAGCGAAACTACTCATAAAACTGCACATACATCGACCTCAACACCGAAGAAGAGACCCTCGACTGCGTCCCGTACCTCGCGCACCGGCAGCCGCAGCGCTCACACCAGTCATCACACCTCGACAAAGCATACGCGTCGCGTCTCCAGGCATCGCCATCGCCGGCGCCACAAGCTCACCGCGAGAGAGATCGCCCGCAGCCGCAAGCTGCATGCAGCCTTTGTTGCCTCTTCGCAGCTTCGTCCCATGGCGCAGCAGCTCGCCACTCTGCGCTCGCCTGCCGCCTATGCCGGAGTCGCCGCCTACGCTCACGCCCACTCCGGAGAGGCCGCTTCCGCCGCTTATCTCGCTCTTGGCCACGCTTACCTGCTCGACCACAAATACACCGATGCCGTGGCTGAATTCCGAAACGCTGACCGAGTGGGCACGGCCCTCGCCGACTACACCGCTTATCTAACGGCGCAGGCATATCTGCAGGGCAATCAGCTTCCCAGCGCCGAACCCATTCTCGCCACGTTTATCCAGAAATACCCTGATTCCATCTTTGTCCCGCAGATTCCTGTTCTCGAAGCTAATCTCTTCATCCAGGAGGGCGATCCACAAGCTGCGCTTGGCGTCCTCAATGCGCATAGGAGTGAGCCCATCGCCGGCAAGGCCGATTTCCTGTTTGCTCTCGCGTCCGCCAACCGCATGGCCGGTAATGCCACGCTTGCGCAGCAGCTTTACACCCACGTTTATCTTGACTACCCGCTCAGTAACGAGGCTACCCAGGCCCGCGCGCAGCTCATATCCACCGGTGCCATCGATACCATGCCCGCATCCCAGCGCCGCCGCCGTGCTGACGCCCTTTATTCCGCACACCGCTACAGCGAGGCCGAAGAGGAATACCGCTCGCTCGCAAAAAGCCCCTCTTTCAACGATGCCGCGCGCAACAGCATGCTCGTTGCCGCCGCTGCCTGCCAGTGGAAACTCCACACCCTCAACCGAGACGAGCTCGACCGCCTGCCCGATACCAGCGACGAAGCCGGCGCACGCCGCCTTTATCTGCTCATGGAACTCGCCCGCGACAAGAACGACACCGAAACGCAGCAATCCATCGTCACCCAGATGGAGTCGCGCTTCCCTACCAGTCCCTGGCTCGCCGAAGCTCTCGACTCCAGCGGCAACATGTACCTCCTGAGCAAGGATTACCCAACGGCCATTCGCTATTACTCCGATCTCTCGACGCGCTTCCCTGAATCCTGCGAATCGCCGCACACCGGTCCCTGCTCCAACTACGCGCCCAGCGTGCATTGGCGCGCCGCCTGGCTCAATTACCGGCTCGGCAATTACGCTGACGCCGCGCGCATGATGGACGAGCAGCTCACGCGCTACGCCGGAGGCCAGGAGGTTCCCGCCGCGCTCTACTGGCGCGCGCGCCTTTATGCCGATCAGGACCACAACCCGGCGATGGCCGCAAAGTATTACCGCACGCTCACCCGCGTCTACCGCCACTACTACTATGCCGATCTCGCCGAGCAGCGCCTGGCCCAGATGGGCCTCACTGACAGCGACGCTCCAACCGGCTCCGCCGTTCTTGACGCGCTACAGCCTGAGGAGGTTCCCGAGCTCAGCGACGACGTCCCCGACCAGGATCCGCACCTCGTCAAGGCGCGCCTGCTCGCCAACGCCGGACTCAACGAGTACATCGCGCCCGAAATCCAGGCCGCCGACGGAGCCGACGAATGGGGCAGTCTCGCCGAAGCGCAGATCTATGCCTCCTATGGAGAAGCATGGCGCGCCATGCACCTGATGAAGCGCGCCATCCCCTACTACACCTCCGCGCCCATCGATGCGATTCCCCTCGCCTACTGGCGCATTCTCTTTCCCGAAAACTATTGGCCAATCATCAAGGAATACTCTGCGCAAAACGGCCTCGATCCATACATGGTCGCATCGCTCATCCGCCAGGAATCGGAGTTCAATCCCGGTGCAATCT
>Ga0335073_10017288_pt1 | contig 10100 bp, 13 predicted proteins | sample Lox_Sample_22_FD_207093 | JGI IMG/M metagenome (GOLD analysis project Ga0335073, IMG submission 207093) | Soil microbial communities from Loxahatchee National Wildlife Refuge, Florida, United States - Lox_Sample_2.2 | ecosystem: Environmental > Terrestrial > Soil > Wetlands | place: USA... | reverse complement strand
GTTGTTGTCGTCGTGGACTCGCGGAGGCTATCCCATCGTTACTCAAATTCAATGGGTGAAGGTGGATGGAGGGTTACCCAGAACAACACGTTTACCATGAAGTTCCTTGATGATGGGGAAATTGATCGTTGGACGACTGGGTCGTGAAGAATCGTAACTAGGTGGTTCGTCCGTCATCGTGTCAATAACCTGAAATTCTGAAATTCCCGCGACAAAGGGGATCTTCAAGGAAAACTGGCGTCGATCAGATTGGCGAAGAGAATCAAGCCTGAGACGACGGCAGGGAAAATCAACACCACGAGAGTGAATGAGATGCCATTACTGGACGATGTAGAAACGCGAATCCACACATCAAACATGGACAGAAGGGACATATATCAAACCCCCTCCCCCTTCCGCGGAAACCTCGTCACACTTACTCCCACTTTCCTCACTCGCACCATACCCACCACAAGCAGTCTATCTCAATATAATGGCCGAAGTAACTGACATTCACGCTGGTATTCCCCCATTTCCTAACTTCCAGACTAATCTGTAGAACCCGCTGCCGCTGCGGAAGGTATATCCTTTATGCTCATTGCGAGTGAGATTGTCTGACATGTTAGTTCCCCCTGCGACAGAGGGTGCCGAAAAGCCTATCCCGGTTGCAAAGGACGATGCAGTCCCTGCAGCACCCGAACCCACGGTCCCCAAACCCGACACCCCCATCACCGTTGACAAATCTCCCAGTCTCGCCACCAAAGGTACCGCTCCCAAACCCCCCAATCTCTGACAAAAATCTCTTTCCGCTGTTTTTGGATGCTAACAGGTAGGCGGCGCTCTCCTTGGTAAAGCCAAGGGATGGGCACAAGAGAACCCCAAGTTGGCTATTGGCGGTGTTGCAGGGACAGCTGCGCTCATTACGATGATTGCCGCGGCGTATCCTTTGTGGAAGAAGGTTATTCAGCCTCACTTGGCTAAGATGAGGAAGGAGAAGGCGACGGGGAGGGGTGTCGTCAAGAGGAGTGTTGATGATGAGTATTTGGATGAGTTGGTTGCTGATGAGGAGTTGATGGACTTCATGTCTGAACTTGCGGACGTGTTGGAGGAGTAGATTCAGTCCAATACTCATTGTAACTTTGGTGGTGGTACTAGTCTGGTTAGGTTTAAGTGGGCTAGAGGAGTTTCTTACTTGTAACGAAAAGTGTTTAGGTTCTTTTTTAAAATAAGGTGTTGGTAATGTTCAATTGGTGGTTGTGTTGTGTTTTTTCCATTGTGTTATCCAGAGTTGAGATTGTGATTGCGGGAGGATGAAGATTCGTATTATGCCATCGTGGATGGTGCGTGATTTGACGGCTTTCTCAAGCGGTGCAGTATTCCCGATTTTAATTAATCCAAGTCCGTCTTCCTTCTCTATTTCCATGAAACAGTCTACGGTGTCGACGGTGTATTCATGCTTTACGTCCCATGCGGGAGATTCCTCGAGGACGATGGAGAGTTGTTCGTTCAGGGTTGACGACAGGGGAAACTCAGCGATGAGATCGGTTTGGGAGGACAGTGGATAGAGGAGGATTGTGGGGAAACAGAGATCGGAGTGGGGATTTGTTGGGTCGGAGAGATGGTATGATTGGATTGGTCCGAGGTCTGGGGGATGAGACGTCGTCTTGACAATGATTTCACGAGCCTGCGTCAATGATGTCCGTGCAAGAGTGGTACTTTTAATGCAGATTGCAAGTTTCGTTCAGCTTCCCGTTTCTTTGCTGCTGATTCCATTGTCTTTTGAGTTCTCGCTTCAATGACACCCTTCCGTTTTGCAATCTCCAACCTGAGATTCTGAAAAGTCGAGTTCGACGAGTCAATGTTCATAGCTCGAGTGATTGCATCGTTAGCCTCATCCAACTTGTCCGTCGCTAAACAAGCTCGCGCAGATCGATATAAAGCCTTGACATTCTTCCCATCTCTCATCAACACTTTTCCACAATCCCTCAACACATCCCTATAATTTTCTCCGCAAGTCAACTCAATTCACAGGGGCAATACATACGCAACTCCAAATTCACGGCCGCTCGATTCAAAAGCAAAGTACTCTCAATCTCCTCGTCCCCCGACTTTGCGGCCAATCCCTTCGAGTAGAATTCCAGCGCATCACGAAACCTCTTTTCTCTAAACGCCTCGTTCCCCTGCGTTTTAAAGTTTGCGGCGATTTCCGTGGGGGTGCCTTCGTAGGCGAGGGCCTGGAGAGCTTCGAGTTCGAGGTTGTCTTCTGCGGAGACATCGAGATTGTGCATGAAGAGCGGGTGTCGTTCCATTTGCTTGAAGAAGTCTTCTCTGGAGACAGAATTGAGTTCTGCGAGCCCGGGTGGCAGGGCAGGAGTTGCGGACATCTTGTCGTCGTCGTCTTCAACGTTCATGATGTGTTTTTCCGCCCTGAAAGATTTCTTCCCGCTGGCGATCCTCTCCAAAATATTTTGAATTCCCCAGAAAGCTGGTCAATTTCCCGCGTTTCTATAATTTGACCTTTTCTGGAGACGGCTGCTGCGAAATCTCGGCTCTGTTTTGTCACGGCTTTGTGCTCCTTGAGGATGACTGTGCCTGCCGCACTGCATGGATTCGTAGTACTTGCGAAGTCTGCCACAGGTGCTGCGTGTGCCGATCTCATCAAGCAGGCAACAGCCGCAAACGGCGTCTACACATTCACGCCTCTCCTCCAGGCAGAAAATATGCAGAAAGTACAGAACCTCTGCGAATTGTGCTGACGGGGGTAGCTTGCTGGCACAGAACACGAGAAGAGCTTGAATCTGCTCAAACTATTCTCATACGGAACTTATCAGGACTACAAAAGTGCTTCTTTCCCGGTAAAATTAGCGGTCTGACCTGTAGACAACGAATCCAGTTTTCCTCCGTTGAATGACGCGCAGCTCGACAAATTACGGCGGCTCACGCTCGTTACCCTTGCATCTGAATCTCATGTATTTCTATTTTTTGATGATAGTCTAATTGTACATGCAGGATCTACCATACTCGACCCTCATGACATCCCTCGACATCACAACAACCCGCGATTTAGAAGACCTCTGCATTAACACAATCTACGCCTCCCTCCTCACCGGAAAACTCTCCCCACACACCCAAACCTTCCAAATCACAAGCTGCACCTCCCGCGACCTCTCCCCCACAACCACCGACTACTCCGGCATGATCTCCACACTCACCCAATGGTCCGCCCAGTGCGACCTCGTCCTCGCCGAAATCGCTGGCCGAATACGTGACGTCCGCAGCTCCGCCGCAGCTCGGAAAGCCGCAGACGACGACTTTGAAAAGGAACTCGAAGCTGCCAAGAAGTCTACTTCTTCCTCCTCGCATGCAGCACCCGGAACAGGTGCCGGAGGAGCCGGAAGCGGAGGTGGGAAAAAGGGAAAATCAAAGTCTGCACTTTCCAGTAGTGGTGCAGGCGCACGAACAATGTCGCTAGTACAGGCCCTAGTGGATGACGTAGATGCAGAATTGATGCAGGATGTGGAGGAAGAACAGGACGTAGTGTCTGCCGGTCGTGCCGCTATGCCCTCTGCCACGGGGGGAGAGTCTCCCAGCGGGAGGAAAAGGAAGTTAGTTCGGCCCCCGCGATTCTCTTTGTTTGGCGCCGGCTGATCTTTTGTCTTGTAGGGGTCGAGTTGAGCGGGTAGTCACTTGATTGGAAGCAGATCATGCCGGTCGATCACCGTTATCGCGGCCGGAGGTTCGTTGTTGCCTTTTCTTTTACTAGCATTCTAGAGTTGTAATTCGTTTCGCGGAAACAAACAAAGGAAGCCGCCAACTTGAAACATCCGCTTTCCCTTTAAAATGTCAAGGCGGGATGGCAACTCGGGACATGATAGGTCCGTGGACGATTTTCAATGCAATTTCAACCTTATTCACTCCCTTCCTTTGTGTGTGTTGAAAACCCCACGGCTTAGAACTCTTGCGTCACACACGTGGCCCCACTATCTATATAATTCCGAGAGGGTATGGGCAAGGGCGATGTTATATAAGAGCTTCCAACCCCCCCACCACCTCGACGGCATAACTTCTTCCTCTTCCTCCCCTCCTTCTCGCCCTCGTTCATGGTTCAGTTGTCTCCATCTTCTCGTGGCCCCTTGTTTTTCTCTTATCAATGGCGATTTACATACCCTACTACCTCGATAGCCCCTCCCAATCACCCATTCCGACACCTTCACCTTCACCCGCCCTCACTCTCACAAGTCATGTGTCGGAGATTTCAGATGCGACACTAGCGCACAGCCATCTCAAGCGGCCAATAGGCTTCCTCGAAGACACACCACATGACCTATGTACTACCTTAAACTTTGCTTTCGAATATTATTTTATGCTGACTTTTCGGTTAGCTATCGTCCAAGCGTACGGACAGACCGTCATGCCGCCCCGGAAACGACGAAGACAAACAGGTATTGATCCCGGTTTCCACCTAACTTTCCGGAAATTTTGCAAAGCGTTGATCACCGTTTTTGGTAGTAGTCCCGGCCGCACGTTATGGATCCAATAGTACGAACATCTTTTTGCGGATGCAAAACACAGAAATTCCCAAAGAGGAAGACGACCCGTACTTGTTCATTCCGAGTCGGTTACCGCCTCCCGATGATTTCCTCATCGACTTGAACGATCAGCGGTACCTGCAACTGTTTCTCGAGAAGGGAAGAGTCATGATTCGTCCGTTGGGATTTTTCTTCCCCACGGCGTGTGAGCGAATGTTTAAAACGTCCCTGGATTATACTCGACTACGTCACGCGATCATCGCAATCGCAATGCACTACTCCGAACGGACTTCCAGCACCCGACATTGTCCAAATCCCCGACTCGATCAGTACCTCGAAACCTTCTCCCCCAACAACAGCACCGGTCAAGACGGCAACAACTGCACAACTCTCGTCCGTACCTCCGATCCCACCGTCTCCGAAGGTGAAATATTCGCCCTCTTCCTCGTCCTCACTATAACCCTCGTCCGTCTGTCCGAGACAAAAGACGTCGATTCCCTCCGTCGACATGTAAAACGTCTCTACAGACTCTTCCGAACAGCGCAAGCCGAAGTCTTCGAAGGCCGTCGCGAACAACTCTCCCCACTCCTCTTCTCCATATGGCGTCAAGTCATGCGCATAAACGTCACTTTCGCCCTCGGCGTAACTCATTTTCCCGCTCATTTCCCTCCCCCGGCATCCCACCCGGGTGGTCGCCCCGCACAGGGCCACGGGCCCATTCGTCAATACTTGGGCTCTGCTTCGCGTGAATTCGAGGCCTGGACATTGGCGTCTTTGGAGTTGGATGATTTGGGCAACCGGATTTTCAGACTTCATTTACGTGCGAGTATAGTCCGGTCGGCGAGTCCGCCAGATCCGATCGACGAGAAGGCGTTGATCCTGAATACGCAACAATTTGTCCTGGAGAATGATTTGTGGAAACAGAAGCCCGTGATTCAGGTTGCAGAGTATATGGAACAGTTACATCGACAGCAGTATGCGCCAGAACCGCCTCCTGAAAAGTCGTTTTTGGGATATCCGTCCATTCGGTTCAAAAATCCCTTGTATGCGTGCTTATTGTTGACGCATTATGCGTTGACAATTTCGTTGTCGTTGATTGTGGATCCGCGGGTGGGACCACGGACAAGAGACCGGATTGATGCGGCGGTGGAAATCTGTCGCATTTACGCTTCGTTGGGAGGGAATCATCCCGTCGGGAGTTTGACTTGTCTCGCGGCTGTATGGTGGGCGGGGTTGGTATTTGACGCAAGAAAGTATCCACTCGGTATGCACAAACCCGCAGGAAATTGGGCTAATCATGTACAGAAGCGCGATGGGTGAGGGATCGGCTTGCGGATCCAGTGCATCGGGGATTGGGAATGAGATACCTTACGCATTTAAAAGCTGTCTGGAAACGAGCTCATAAACGGGATTGGGATGTCTGGACAGAATTTCCCAAGGAGGAGGAATTTGCGAATATCGATAGTCTATAGGGGGGATACCTACGGTGTAGATTGGTACTGAACTAGCGACGAGGTTACGCTGGTCATGACAAATTGCATAGCAATGGCAGAAGTGGGTATACAACTAGTCCTGGTAACTCTTGGCAACAACTGAAATGACAAGTTACACTATCCCACCCATGTTTGAATGATATCGGACCGTAGCCGAAGGCGCACAGGAGAAGCGGGGATTGGTTTGATCGATCGTCAGATCCAACGGCACGTTTCTGAGATTAAAAAGGGGTAGAATCATGTGATCCTTCTAATCCCCGTTAAGATGGCGTAACGCAACCGAGCCACGCTTCGTATGTAGGTTGTTCGCTAATGCCTAACTACAGCTCCACAGGGGCGAAGCCAGTGCGGAAGATCAAATGGTTGGTCACAAAGCCCTGTACCTTGTCGGCAAGTACATTTTACCGAAAAAGGAATCTCACCCGAACTTGTCGACCTCGGAAAGTTCAAAGTTATTGCTTGCAGTCTTGTTCACTAGGATATTCTTAACATTGGTGATCATAAAAATCCTCCATCCTCAATTCCATGCAATTTTCCCGCATATGGCAAGTACGGTATATGAACGTTATAGATAAAAAATGTCCCTTCGAATTCTTTCCACTTGCACTCTAGAATGTTCCCATCTCTCGAAAATGCCACAATCTCTAACTGTACCATCCGCGATGCGCCGCCATCGGCGAATCGTAGTATTTCGGTTGTCCGGGTTTATGTACACGCGCTGCGATTTCCTTCCAGAAGCTGATGGTAGCTTCTAGACAACCCGATATAATCGTCAGGAAGCCTAGTGTATAAAAGTATTTCGGATCCTGCATATGCGTGACAAAGATGGTCGCCTGAAAGAACCGCAGTATTTGAACCGTGTATTTGACTATTCCCATCAGTTATGGAGATCCGCATTTCGTACGTATCATGATTATTGCTTCTACCATCGGTCGGCCTACGGTATATTGTCCCAAAGCAAGAGCTTCAGGAATGCGATAGAGCGGTCTATTAGGGAGTTTGTCTTCATGGTCGAACCACTGGCCATTTTTTTCTACTTTCAGTGTGCTATTGCATTAGGGGAAATACCGTCGACGTGCATGATCGATACGATGAACTATGGAGATACCGTCTTTTGGCTTAAGTACTCCGGGGAGACAGGATTTTCGGTCAGCCGGAGGGCCTGCGCGTGAGCGGGGTTGCGTTTATCAAACGTAATAATTGTGGGTCATGCAGGGGACTGCAACGCTAATTTGTTTCAATACGCCCGTGAAACAAAGATTCTGATTACTGTTACTATTTGAAGCTGGCAGGGCTTACAACATAAGCGGGTCGGCAAGAAAGGCTCTGTAAATTTAGTAGCTCCTGACTGAGTTGGGCACAACTCTGGTGCAACAATCGATGTCAGAAATATTTAAATCCATGTGTGATCAGGTGTTGGCCTGAGATGAGTAAAGTTATTTTCATTGAAACTGAGTTCAGATATTCACGCTGTGCGGCTAACGGCTCCAGTTCTCCGCAATAAACGCATGTCTGCTCGAGTCTCCGTAATCATTCCAATTTAAGTTTCGCATTATCAAATCCAATTCTCTTTTGACCGTGCGCTCGCCCCTCGGAAGTCACGGATTGAGTTTCTGCAGACTCGGAAAATTTCGCGAAAGTCGGAATGAATTCACACCACGGACGGAAGCGGAGCGATATTAATTCCCTTTGCCCCGCTTGAAACTCATGAGATCCATGTTCGTGGGTGGGATTCCAGTTGCTTGGTCCCGAAATCCGCATTCCCGAAACAAAGAAAACATGTGCAAACATAGCCATTTTTTCATGTGCTAGCGCAACGGTCAGTCCACGTGGGATCTCTCCTTTATGGAATTGGTCAAGTTCGGCTTGACGATTTGCGGACCGAAGAGATTTAAGGTTGTTTGCAGAATTACCTGCCCATTCGGGACCTTTGGCGAATGTTTAAAATGTCGCTGGTTTCATCTCCCGTCTTACCTCAAATAGAAGGAGCTTCCCACCGAACAACTCTCCCAGCTGTCCAAGGATGTTTTCCAAGTTTCGCGTGTCCAAAAGGTGCTCTACAATGGAGGATGCTGAAACCCCAGGGCTTGTGCTAGTCAGTTCAAGTCGAATCTCTGAAAATGATTCCAAAAGGTGAGGACATTTCCCCAATGCGGCTGAGTCAGTAGGACTTGCCGACATCGGGTAGGAAGACCTATTCACGACCAGAAGTGTGCCGGATGTGTCAAGGACCGTCAAAGTGTATGATTCCTCAAGGCCTGTACGCTCTAATTCAACAGTGTGTTTTCCCAAATTCTTCGACAAGATGTTTGAGATGTATTCAACGAGACCGCGAATGCCACCCCAGAGCCAAGGACGGCCAAGACGAGACTCAAGATACCACCAGTCTTGCTCTTTCAATGAAACAAGACGGCCCAAGTCGCGCTTTACCCGACATGAATTCCTCGCTTGGCGCCCCTGTTTCAGCGGAAAGTAATTCAACCAGACTCTCCGACGGTCTTTGTCTCAATGACACTTTCGGACCGTCTTGTGATTATGTCCTTTCGGAACTTACACGCCAGTTACCCTCCCTCACGCGCGAAGACGCCATGCCACTTTCGCAAATGATAACCCACCAATTGCGTCGATGGACGTGGCCTTCACCGCAATTGACCTTTCGACGAACAAAGATTATTGAGAAAATCTCACGAGCATCGGTGACGATCATTGACTTCGAATGTTACAGTATTGCGCCTTTCTTAAATGGCACCACTTCGGAAACGAGGACATCTCACCAGTTTACGAGCACCCTTGTCATGTCAAACATCTCTGACCCTGATAATCCTGAGCTCCAGCTCGGATGTCTTTGGGCACCTGCCTTCGACGGCAATGAGGGAGCAACATTCGCCAAAGAAACTGACCATATCATTTCCGTCTTTAAACATTGCTCTGGGGGCGTAAATGGCTACCGCGATAGGTTTGTTAATGCCGTCGCTATTATGTCGATAAGTCCGCTCTATTCCAAGCACTTTACGAAATGGGACTCTAACCTCGTTTGTCCCGATGCGGCTATTCAGAGAGCATGCGCATGGGGAGTTGTGGCGGCAAAGTCGAGGGAAATCGAATATCGTCTATTCGCTGCCTCTCTAACATGCTTTCTCAATTTCGAATTACACAATAATTTGGCGTTTCATAATCAGAATTTCGATGTCTCTCTGGTCGAGAGAAAGAATGACATCTCATGCATTCTTGTCCCTGTCATCAGGATTGCTGATGTGGAGATTGGTGACCCTTCTGCTGGGAAAGGCGCTCACAGTAGTTGTCGGTCAAGAATCGAACGCACCGGGTCCGAGGGCATTGGATTCTACAATTTGGGATGCAGCGGTAGACACAATAGTCCGTCGAGGGGAAAGAATGATTCCTTGGAGAACTGGACGGAAAGGAGCTTGGTCTCTCAGCGATCAATTTGAAGAGATATATCTCGACGACTTTTCACGTGAACAGGCAATTGAATATTCATGGATATCAATAACTTTGTTAGATCAATCGTATTGCAAATAAACCTGTGGAGTACCGAGTCAGGGTTGAAAATTCGCAGACCGAAAGTGTGGTGACAGCAGCTGAGTGTAAAGCAATTCAAATTCCCCCGGCAGTTATGTTCCTGGTCCAACGAGCTGACTTGGATAGAGGAAGCCTTGGGAATATGGATCTCACGGATCTCAACCTCTTCTGCCTTCTCCCACCAATGAGATGATCCATCGGACCGGCTTTTGTTTATCCCAGTTCACTCCACCCGCCTCGCCCTCCTGGCTTGAATCCCGAAACATATCTCGGTCTTCGATGTTCCCATGGCAGTGCGGCTGTCCCAGCTGCCATGGTGAGTTGTCTCTATCCCCCAAGAGTTATAACTCTCCGAGCTATAGTCACAATTATCCGGGTTCCCTTGGCTCAATTCCCAAATCGTCGATCTGAATCAAGAAGGTTTTGTTGGGCAATATTAATTGCATGCGTGGGTCAATTCCTGGCAGTTTTTCTGGATGATGCTTTAACTACATAGATCGGCTTAGAATTGAGTCCTTTTTTCAGGTATATAGAATATTGGTTTGCTGTGCGACACTTC
>Ga0335073_10017287_pt1 | contig 10101 bp, 8 predicted proteins | sample Lox_Sample_22_FD_207093 | JGI IMG/M metagenome (GOLD analysis project Ga0335073, IMG submission 207093) | Soil microbial communities from Loxahatchee National Wildlife Refuge, Florida, United States - Lox_Sample_2.2 | ecosystem: Environmental > Terrestrial > Soil > Wetlands | place: USA: Florida... | reverse complement strand
ACGGCGAGTCCCCAGCCGAGCGTGATGTTGGTAAAGCCGCCATGAATGGTTTCGCCGGGATTGTTCGTCGGAAACAATACGACCATGGCGACAACGCCTGTACCGAAGAGAATTAAGACGAATGTTCCGAGAAACTCGGCGATTAGTTCAGCCGTAAAGGAGAATTTGGCGGTCATTCGGAGCTTCGCGGCTCTGCGCCTCAGAAATCGCGAAACAGTGTAGCAGGGACCAAGGGCGCGCGGACGATCAGGCGTACCTTAGTTCCTGCGCGCCGTCCTCGGCGGCGCAAATATAGGTTTGAGGCTCAATGCCGGTCGCGGCGCGATAACGTGCGGCGACCTGGGCGGCGAAGTCCTCGGCGTTTTCCTCGTGTACGAGATTGACCGTGCATCCGCCGAAACCGCCGCCGGTCATGCGGCCTCCGATAAAGCCAGGCAGGCCCTGGGCAGCGTCGACCATGATGTCGAGTTCGCGGGAGCTAACCTCGTACAGGTCACGAAGGCTGGTGTGAGAGGCAGCCATCAACTCGCTCACTCGGGCGAGGTCTCCGCTAGCGAAGGCGCGGGCGGCATCGAGAGTCCGTTGATTTTCGTATATCACATGCGAGCACCGCTTCAGAATGATGGGAGGAAGATCATCGGCGTACTGCTTTAGCATGTCGACCGAGACGTCGCGCAAGGCGTGAATTGCCGGATTGCGTCGCGCCAGGATTCGGACGCCTTCTTCGCATTCGGCGCGGCGCGAATTGTAGGTTCCGGCCGCGTGGTCGTGTTTCACCATCGTATTGCAAATCACCAACTCCACTCGGCTTGGAATTGGAACCAGCTGGAAGTCAAGACTGCGGCAATCGAGAAGAATGGCGTGGCCAGCCTTCCCCATGCACGAGACGAATTGATCCATGATGCCGACGCGGGCGCCGACGAAATTGTTTTCTGCCTGACGGCAGAGCTTGGCGATCTCCGGGCCCGGCAGTTCGGATCCGGCTTGGCCGAGCAGCGCGCATGCGGAAGCCACTTCAAGCGCGGCTGAAGAACTGAGGCCAGAGCCGATCGGGACCTCACCCTGCACCAGGATGTTCGAACCGGCAAGGGGAACCCCGCGGTGCTGCAGCTCCCGAGCAACGCCAACAACGTAGTCGCACCATGAACCCGTGCGGTGCTGTGGAAGATGTTCCAGTTCGAATAAGGAGTGATCGGGAAACTGCTGAGAATGAATGGCAAGTTTCCGGTCGGGTCGGGGCGCGATGCCTACGTACGTGGAGAACGCGATTGCCGCTGGCATGACGAAGCCGTCGTTGTAATCAGTGTGCTCGCCGATGACGTTGACGCGCCCGGGCGCTCGGTAGACACGAGGCCAAGCGCCAAACAGTTTTTCAAAATGTTGGCAGAAGGCGGAGATATTCATCTGGCCATCGCTGGCAAAGGGTGCCGCAATATTCTCTCTTAAATATTCGGATTTGCGAAATGTAGTTGCACGGGCGCCTAGCCGGCGGGCGAGCAGGGTTTTTGACGCGAAACCGGCATTGCCGTCTATACTCGGGTCTCAGCGGAAGCCGCGGCGAGGGAGTCCAGGTTGACAAATCCGCGCAGAAGTGGGTGCCCGGGGAGCGACTCACATGGACAAATCCTGTATGGCGCGGGCCATTCAACTTTCGATTGAGAATGTCCGCCGCGGAATTGGCGGGCCGTTCGGAGCGGTCATCGTCAAGGATGGCAGCATCATCGCCGAAGGGGTGAACTGCGTCACAACGATGAATGATCCGACGGCGCACGCCGAAGTCGTAGCGATTCGCGCGGCGTGTTCCAAGCTGGGGAGCTTTTCGCTGCGGAATTGCGAAATCTATACATCCTGCGAACCTTGTCCGATGTGCCTGGGCGCGATTTACTGGGCGCATCTCTCCCGCATCTATTTTGGAAACGTAGCCGCCGATGCATCCAAGATTGGATTTGACGATTCGTTCATCTATCGTGAATTTGGCGAGTCGCCGGCGGAGCGGAGGATCCCCATGATCCCGATGATGCGGGATGAGGCTTTAGAAGCGTTCCGCGCATGGGAAGAAAAGCCGGATAAAATTCTGTATTGATGAGCCTCGAGATGAAACTGGATCGGCCCCTCCTCAAACAATTGCCGAAGGTGCTGCTGCACGAACACCTCGACGGAGTCTTGCGGCCGGAGACAATCATCGAACTTGCTGGCGAGTCGGACTACAAAGGGTTGCCGAGTGAGGACCCGCGGGCGCTGGCCGCATGGTTTCATCAGGGTGCAAATCAGGGCAGCCTGGCGAAATATCTGGAGGGCTTCGCGCACACGATTTCCGTCATGCAAACCGAAGAGGCGCTGGAGCGCGTTGCCTATGAACAGGCTGAGGATCTGCACGAAGACGGCGTCGTGTACTTCGAGACGCGATTCGCTCCGCTGTTTCATACGAAGAACGGCCTTACACATCAACAAGTGGTAGCAGCTGTGCTGAAAGGCCTGGCACGAGGGCAGCGCGATTTCGGAGTGCGTTCGGGATTGATTATCTGCGCCATGCGCAATATGAATGTCTCTCTCGAAATGGCGGAGCTAGCGGTGGATTTTCGAGCGCGGGGCGTGGTTGGGTTCGATCTGGCGGGCGAGGAAGGCGGGTATCCGCCGAAGAAGCACGTCGACGCGTTTCATTACATCCAGCGCGAAAATTTCAATATCACGATTCATGCGGGAGAAGGATTCGGCAAGGAATCGATCTGGCAGGCGATTCAATATTGCGGGGCGCACCGCATCGGGCATGGCACGAGGCTGATCGATGACATCGCAGTATACGGTGGCAAAGCAGCGAAGCTGGGTGATCTCGCGCAGTATGTCCTCGATAAGCGGATTCCACTGGAAATCTGCCTGCTCAGCAATGTACACACCGGAGCGACGCCGAGTCTCGAGCAACATCCATTTAAGATTCTGTATCAGGAAAAATTTCGCGTCACGCTCAATACCGATAATCGGTTGATGAGCAATACGAGCATGACGCAGGAATTTGAAGCGGCCGCGCAGACGTTCGGGCTCACGCTGGATGATTTTGAAAAGATCACGATTAATACGATGAAAAGCGCGTTTTTGCCCTATGGCGAACGGTGCGATTTTATCTATAAGAAGCTCAAGCCCGGATACGCGCGAATTCGGCAGGAAATGAAGGACATTTCTTGACGAGATATCACCTTATTTCACCGCGCGACAATGTCGCCGCAAGCGAGATTCCTCGGCCCGCTTGTAAAGGCGAGGGGCGCGATGACTCCAACTTAAAGGGGTATTGGCTGCCGAAAAATTATTTCCCATAAAATTGACAAGCGCGAACACCCGTTTTTAAGATAGTTGCATCCCACGCTTTGAAGCTGGTTTGGCCCAACGTTGAGACTCTCGCGTTGCCGGCGGACAAATATGATCAAAGTCACAGACCTCACCAAACGTTACGCGCGCACTGTTGCCGTCAATCAAATTTCATTTGAAGTAGCCAAAGGCCAGATCGTTGGGTTTCTCGGTCCCAACGGCGCCGGCAAGACGACGACCATGCGCATGCTCACCTGTTTTCTGCCGCCTTCGGCGGGAAGCGCGACCGTGGCCGGATTCGACGTGCTCGAGCAGCCGCTTGAAGTAAAGAAGCGAATCGGCTATTTGCCGGAGACGCCGCCCATTTATCCTGAGATGGAAACACTCGAATATTTGCGCTTCGTAGGCAAGCTGAAGGGCTTGTCGGGTGCGGCGTTGCAAAAGCGTGTCGATTATGTTTGCGAGCGCTGCGCCATCGCCGACGTGAAAAACAAGCTGCTGGGAAAGCTCTCAAAAGGATATCGTCAGCGAGTGGGACTCGCGCAAGCTATTATTCACAATCCCGATGTGCTGATTCTGGACGAGCCGACAGCCGGGTTGGATCCCAAACAGATCAATGAGACTCGCGATCTTATTAAAGATCTCGCCGGTGAGCACACGATAATTTTGAGCACGCACATTCTGCCCGAGGTCGAGCAGACCTGCGAGCAGGTGATCATCATCAACAAAGGGAAGTTGGTTGCGACGGACTCGGTCCGGAATCTGCAGGCTCGCGCGCGGGGGGCGGAGTCAGTGGTGCTCGAAATCGCAGCAAGGACTGGGTCTCTCGATAGTGCGATCGTGCAGCATAAGCTCAAGCAGGTCGCGGGCGTAAGCCAGGTTGCGTGCAAGCGGCAAGGTGATACCCAAGCGGTCTTCGAAGTGGAAAGCGAGAAGGGACGGCTTGTGCGCGGTGATCTGGCGCGTGCCGTCGTGCAGGCAGGATGGGATTTGAACGAACTGCGGCCATCGGCGATGAGTCTGGAGGAAATCTTCCTGCAACTCACCGGCGCCGAAGCGTCGACTGAGCCGGAAAAACCCGCGCCCCAGGAGGTGTTGCAATGAGAAATGCATGGGTTATTTGCAGGAAGGAGCTGGGCAGCTACTTCGCTTCGCCCGTCGCATATCTCCTGCTCTTCATGTTCGGTCTGATCTTCGGATATTTCTTCTGGGCCGCGCTGCAATTCTTCGTCCGTGAAGGAATCGAAATGCAGATGCAGGGGCAGTCGATGCCGATGAACATCAACGAACAGATTATTCGGCCGTTGTTGTCAAATGTCAGCGTGATTGGATTGTTCTTCATTCCGATGATCACGATGCGGCTGTTTGCCGAAGAGAAGCGGACGGGGACGATCGAATTGCTGGCGACTTCGCCGGTGCGCGATCTGGAAATTATCGTCGGCAAGTGGATGGCGGCGCTGATCATGTATTCGTGCCTGCTGCTGTTCACGGCGCTGAATTTCGCCTTCCTGTTCCGGTATGGCAATCCCGACTGGAAGCCGCTCTTGATCGGTTATCTCGGGCTACTGTTGCAGGCGGGCGGACTGCTGGCCATCGGAACATTTATTTCGACGCTGACAAAGAACCAGATCATCGCCGGAGCGGCTACGTTTGGCGTGTGCATCCTGCTCTGGGTGGTGGGATGGATGGGCGAGTTCGAGATGGCCACCTGGGCGAGTGTCTTTTCTTATTTGTCGGTCGTGACGCATTTCGAATCGTTCGCACGCGGAGTTCTTAACTCCAAGGATTTGATTTTTTATGCAGCGGTGATCTTCCTGGGACTGTTTTTCACGGCGCGATCGATGGAATCGCTGCGGTGGAGGTCATAAAATGGCAAGTCAGTGGATTAAGGCGAGACAGACAAAGTACGTAGCCTACGCGACGACGTACATCCTAGTCGTGGTTGCCGTCGTGGTCGTGGCGAACATTCTCGCCGATCGATACAACAAATCCTACGATTCGACTTCGAACAAGCGCTACAGCTTGTCAGAGCAGACAGCGAAGATCGTGAAGGGACTAAAGCAGGACGCGACCATTACGTATTTCCAACAGAGCACGCAGTTCCGCGACGCCCGGGACCTTCTCGATGAGTACAAGAATCTGTCGACCAAGGTTCAGGTCAAGTACGTCGACCCTGATAAAGATCCTCAGGAGGCACGGGCGGCGGGCATTCGCAACCTCGGCACCGCGCTGGTCCAGGTTGGCGACAGAAAAGAAGTTGCCAAGGACATGACCGAGGAAGGCATTACCGGGGCCTTCATCCGCGATCTGAAGAACACGACGCGCACGGTTTGTTTCGTGCAAGGCAGCGGCGAGCATCAGCTCGATGACAGCGATCGTGAAGGCCTCTCGCGCTTCAAAGATATGCTTGGGAAGGATGATTACGAGACTAAAGTCATCGATCTCCTGACGAAAGCCGAGGTTCCGGGCGACTGCACGACCCTGGTTGTAGCCGGCCCAACACGTAATTACGAGCAGCCGGAAGTCGATGCCATCAAGAAATATGTGGAAGACGGCGGACGCGCGCTGTTCATGCTCGATCCGCCATTGAAGCTCGGGCAAGAGGCGATCGCTGATAACGATGCGCTCACGAACCTACTGCAAAGTTGGGGCGTGACGGTACAGAAGGATCTGATTCTCGATTTCAACCCAATTGGGCAGATCGCCGGGCTTTCAAAAGAGGTCGCGCTGGTCACAAATTACGGCACGCAGCCGATTGTCAATGAAATGAAAGGCGAGGCTACGGGCTTTCCTTTGTCGCGTTCGCTCGATATCAAGAACACCGACAAAACCAGCGTCGAGAAGATGTTCGATTCGTCTCCCACGAGTCTTGCCGACAACAACCTAAGCTCAGCTGAAGTGAACGTGAATGATCCGAAGAATACGAAAGGACCACTCACGCTGGCTGCCGCCGGGACGTACACGACCGGCAAGGAGAATTCGCAAGGACGGTTCGTCGTGGTCGGCAGCTCGAGCTGGGCGGCGAACCGATTTATCAATTTCAACGGCAACAGCGATCTGGCTCTGAACACGATCAACTGGCTGGCGTCGGATGAAGATCTCATTTCGATCCGTCCCAAGCCGCAGGACGATCGGCGGATCACCATGACCGGTGCGCAGATGCAGTGGGTCACGATCACGAGCCTGGGTCTGCTGCCCGCGATTGTGGTGATCGGCGGAATTGCAGTGTGGTGGAAGCGGAGATAGCGTCAGGCCCAGATACAAATGGGCTCTTCCATACTGCCGCGATCCGCACGATTCTTTGTGGCAAACCGCGCCCTTGGGCACGCGTCCGCAGGTCAGACTTAAAGAAGTGTCGCGCGGATCGCGAAGATCCCTCGCGGGGCAAATCGCTCGCTCGGGAACACGAGGGTTCAGGTTTACGAAACTGTGAGAAAACTTCACCAAATTTCCGCTTGTAGCTTATGAAACTGCACAGCCTGATTCTTTCTACCATCGTATTGCTCGCCCTGATGGGCACACTTTATTGGTCGGAGCATCGCAAGCCGAAAGAAGAAACCACGGTTTCGGCCGATAGCAGCCCCGCGATCCTGAAATTGAACGATTCCTCAGTCACGCAGGTCGATCTTAAAAAGAAAGACGCGCCCCCGATCATGCTGGCCAAGGATAGCTCCGGATTGTGGCAGATCACGGAACCGAGGAAGCTCCCCGCCGATCAAAACACGGTTTCCACCATGGTCTCGACACTTTCTTCTTTGCAGTCGGAGCGCGTGGTGGAAGATAAGGCTTCCGATCTGAATGCGTACGGGCTGGCGCAACCTGCGCTCGAAGTCGATCTCACCGAGAAAGACAACAAGAATCAGAAGCTTCTGATTGGCGATGACACTCCGACTGGCGGCTCTGTCTACGCCATGCTGACGGGCGATCCGCGAGTGTTTACGATCGGGAGCTACAACAAGACCAGCTTCGATAAATCGGTCAACGATCTTCGCGATAAACGACTGCTGACGGTTGCTGCCGATAAGATTACGCGGTTGGATTTGGTCAGAAATAATCAGACCATCGAATTTGGACGCGATAAAGATGAGTGGCAGATTTTGAAGCCGAAGCCGTTGCGCGCGGATACGTTCGAGGTCGGTAGTCTCGTGCAGAAGCTCACCGAGGCTCGCATGGACGTGAGTGGATCAGATGCGAGCGCGAAAGATGCGGCATCGGGCTTCGCCCACGGCACTCCGGTTGCAGTTGCGAAAGTGACGGATCTCGCCGGCACGCAGGAACTGCAGGTTCGTAAAGACAAAGACACGTATTACGCGAGATCCAGCGCGGTCGAGGGCGTGTATAAAGTCGATTCAAGCCTCGGCCAAGCCATGGACAAGGGCCTCGACGATTTCCGCAATAAGAAGATTTTCGATTTCGGATTCAGCGATCCGGACAAGATCGAGATGCACAATGGATCGAAAACCGTGTTCCTGAGCCGGACGGGCGCGGATTGGTGGTCGAACGGAAAGAAAATGGATGCCATCAGCGCGCAGGATTTCGTCTCCGCGTTGCGCGATCTTTCGGCGAATAAGCTGGTCGACTCGGGATTCACCAGCCCCGCCGTGGAAGTCATCGTCAGTTCCGATGGCGGCAAGAAAGTGGAAAAGGTTTCGATCGCGAAGTCCGGCAATGATTACGTCGCGAAACGAGAGGGCGATCCTACGCTCTATCAGCTCGACGCGAACGCGATTGATTCGCTGCAGAAATCTGCAGATGGAATCAAACAAGCTGCACCGGCAACAAAGAAATAGGCTGTAGGGCCCAGGATAAGGGCAACCCGACGGGTATCAAATCGCGTTTGCCCGAGTAGTCTTCTGCAACACATCCTGTAACATTCGACAACAGCCCACGCTGACGTGTTTGCCACCCCTCTTGCCGGGGATTCAAATCACCTCATTCCGTGACCTTAATCACTGAGTCTCTTTTTGCATTCAGGCATAAACGCTGCATTCGGCTCGCTTTGGATAGGTGCGCCACACCTATTCGGAAAGGACGTCGCCAGAACACCTGAGGCCCCTCTGGTCGAGCAATTATTCATCGTCTTAGGCCATCCTGATCCATACCAGAGAAGCTGAACACAGGGTTCTGCACGCCCTCCGAGCGGGATACCACAACGGAGATTAAGCGTTCGAGCTGGCTGTAAGGATCGCGGCTACGCGAGTGCAGTCGTGTGCGCGAATCGAGTTACCACGGGAGCCCTTGTCCATGAAGACAAGCGAAAAAGAAACGATTGAGAATCACCTTCTTAAAGCCGGCGTTTCGCGCCGGAATTTCCTTCAGCTCTGCTCAACATTAATGGTCGCAGCGCCGGTCGGATTGAATCTGACCAGCAAGACGAGCCTGGCCCAAGTCGCGCGAGCGATCGGCAAAGCCCGGCGGCCCTCAGTGATCTGGCTCCATTTCCAGGATTGCACCGGATGCACCGAGACCTTGCTGCGCACCTCGGCACCTGACGTTGCCCACCTCATCCTCGACATTATTTCGCTCGATTATCACGAGACTCTGATGGCTGCCTCGGGCAAGCAGGCGGAAGCAGCTCTGCATTCCGCGATCGAAGAGAATGCCGGCAAATACGTACTCGTGATCGAAGGCTCGATTCCCGCCAATCAGGATGGCATCTTTATGGAACTGGCGGGACGGCCCGCAATCCAAGTTGCCAAAGACGTCGCCGCGCAGGCGGCTGCAGTCATCGCGATCGGATCGTGCGCTTCCTGGGGCGGCGTGCCATCGGCCGATCCGAATCCTACGGGAGCGATGGGCGTCGATTCGGTCATTTCCGGGAAACCGATCGTCAATCTGCCTGGCTGCCCGCCGAATCCGTACAACCTGCTGGCGCTTGTTCTGGAGTACGCGACCATGGGCCGATTGCCGGAGCTGGACGAATTTCATCGTCCAAAGCTTGCCTATGAACGCGTAATTCATGAGAACTGCCCGCGTCGCGCTCATTTCGATGCGGGAAGATTCGCCACAGCTTTCGGCGACGAAGGCCATCGCAAAGGCTGGTGCCTCTACAAGCTTGGTTGCAAGGGTCCGGTCACACATGCCTCCTGTTCGACGCGCCACTTCAATGAGATTCCGGGCGTGTGGCCGATCGGAATCGGCGTGCCGTGCCTGGGATGCACCGAGAAGAACGTCGTGTGGAGGATGGGAACGTTCGAAACTGTGCCCATCCATTTAGCGACTCCTCCGGATACCTATCCGCCAATTTACAGCACCGCCGGGAAGCTGCAGATGGGCGCGGCGGCGGTAGTGGGAGCGGTGGCCGGAGCAGTCGGCGGCGCAGCCTGGGTGGCGTCGCAGCGCTTTCAGAGCAGCACGGAAGCGGGCGTGGCGCGAGTGGCGGCCGACATCGCATACGCCGAAAAGCTGAAATCGAAAACAGGCGAGAAGCCCAGCGACACGAAAGAGGCCTGACATGGCCATCACTCGTCGAGAACTTTTTACCCGTGTGGGAAAAAGCGCAGTGCCGGCCGCGGTTGCGGTGACGGTCGGCACCGACGTCCTCAAGGCCGCGGAGCCAATCCCGGTCCCAACCGCCGCCGTGGGTTTGCTTTATGACGCGACGGTCTGCATCGGATGCAAAGCCTGCGTCGCCGCCTGCGCCGAAGCGAACGATACGCCTCCCGATACGCGCAGCGATTCTCTGCATCAGGCGCCGACCGATCTGAACGATCTCACGCGCAACGTAATCAAGCTCTACAAATCCGAAGATGGCTCGGAGTTCTCATTTGTTAAGCGCCAATGCATGCACTGCCTCGACCC
>Ga0335073_10017281_pt1 | contig 10103 bp, 9 predicted proteins | sample Lox_Sample_22_FD_207093 | JGI IMG/M metagenome (GOLD analysis project Ga0335073, IMG submission 207093) | Soil microbial communities from Loxahatchee National Wildlife Refuge, Florida, United States - Lox_Sample_2.2 | ecosystem: Environmental > Terrestrial > Soil > Wetlands | place: USA: Florida... | reverse complement strand
TCCCTAAGATCGAAGTGTCTGGAGTGAAACGGAATCACTCTGGATGCCCAGGGTGACGGGGTGTGGCTGATGAGCTGTTGCCGCTTTTGTGGCTTGAAAGGAATGGCCGCCCCGTTGCCCTGGACGCCCTGGCCGCTGACTGAGATCTGATGCGAACCGTCGCTGTTTAGGGACCTGATGGCGGGGTCGTCCACGGGCTTTACCTGCGAGAACGGAAAGGTGGCCTGGGTGACGGCCACGGATGTGGTGTGGGTCGGGATCGACGCGGGCAAGAGCAGCCACCACGCGGCGGCGGTCGACGCCGCCGGAAAGCGGCTGTGGTCGGTTAAGGTCGCCAACGGCCAGCGGCCGATCGAGGAGCTCATCGCCCGCGCGGCCGGGTCCGGGGCCGAGTTGCGCTGGGCAGTGGACCTGGTCAGCCCGGCCGCCGCGCTGCTGCTGGCCATCCTGCTGTCTAGCGGGCAGAAGGTCGTGTACGTGCCGGGCCGGGTCGTGCACGGCATGGCCGGGGTATTCCGCGGCGAGGGCAAGACCGATGCCAAGGACGCGCGGGTCATCGCCGACACCGCCCGGATGCGCGGCGACCTGGCCGAGCTGACCGCCACCGGCGAGCTGGTCGTCGAGCTGACCAGGCTGACGTCCTACCGGGCCGACGTCATGGCCGACTGGGTCCGCGGCATCAACCGGCTCCGCGACCTGCTCACCAGCATCTTCCCCGCGCTGGAGGCCAGCTTCGACTACTCCACCCGCTCGGCGCTGATCCTGCTCACCGGGTTCAGCGCGCCCGCGGAGGTCCGCGCGGCGGGCACGGAGGGCCTGGCCTCCTACCTGCGCGAGAACGGGGCCTGGGCCAAGGGCATCGACGCGATGGCCGCCACGGCCGTCCGGGCCGCGCAGCAGCAGACCGTCGCGCTGCCCGGCGAGGCCACCACGGCGCTGCTGGTCAAGAAGCTGGCCCGCCAGCTCCTGGACGTCGACCGGGAGGTCAAGGACACCGACAAGCTCATCACCAGCCGGTTCCGCGACCACCCCCAGGCCCGCATCATCGAGAGCCTGCCCGGCATGGGACCGATCCTCGGCGCCCAGTTCCTGGTCGCGACCGACGGCCGCCCGCTGGAGGCGTTCGCCGGCCCCGGCCGCCTGGCCTCCTACGCCGGGCTGGTGCCCGTCCCCCGCGACTCCGGGCGCGTCACCGGCAACTACCACCGGCCCAAGCGCTTCCACCGGCCGCTGCGCAACGTCTTCTACATGATGGCGCTGTCCAGCCTCCGCGCCGAAGGCCCATCGAAGGTCTTCTACCAGCGCAAACGAGACGAGAACAAACGGCACGTTCAGGCCCTGCTCGCCCTGGCCCGGCGCATGGTCGACGTCCTGTGGGCGCTGCTGCGTGACAATCGGGCCTACAGCCCGACCCCGCCATCGCAGGTCACCGCTATCGCTGCTTGACACGATCACTGAGATTCCTTCCGTCTGCCGTCTTTGGCTGTAACGGTCACGCTAGGCCGCCTGCTGAGCACCCTTGTATCCCGGATTTCTGGGGGGTCAGGCCTAATGGCGTACGCTCCTTCGATGGGCGGTACCTGGGCGCGGACCCGGGCCCGCGAGCGCATCGCGGCCCTGGGTTCAGCAGGGCTCGCGGACAGGGACCTGCGCCGGCAGGTTCTCGCGGTGCTTCGCGAAGTGATCGACTTCGGCCCCTACGCATGGCTGCTCACCGACCCGGTCACCGCAGTCGGCGCCGCGCCCCTTGCCGAGGTGCCCTGCATCACCGAGTTGCCAGCCCTGATCAAGGCCAAGTACGCCACAACGGTCAATCGCTGGACCGCCTTGCGCGTGCAGGCCTGCCCTGCCGGGCTCCTGAATGACGCGGCCGGCGGCGAACTGGCGCGAAGCCGTGTCTGGCGCGAGGTGATGAGCCGGCACGGAATAAGCGACGTGGCGTCGGCGGTCTTCGCGGACCAGTACGGCTGCTGGGGCTTTCTCGACCTGTGGCGCGGCGGCACCCGAGAACCGTTCAACGCTGCCGACGCCGAATTCATCGCCAGCCTGGCCGCGCCGCTGACCCGTGCGCTGCGCCAGTGCCAGGCGCGAACCTTCGTTGAGCCAGCATCTCCGCACCGGCACGATGTCGGGCCGGTCGTACTGACGCTCGATGAGGACCTCCGGATCACCAGCCGGACGGCAGCCTCGCAAGCCTGGCTGAACGTGCTGCTTCCACCCGAGCCCGACGAGCGGGCCATCCCGGCCAGCGTCTACAACGTGGCCGCCCAGCTCCTGGCCGCCGAGGAAGGCATCGACGACAACCCGGCGTGGGCACGCACGCATCTGGCTGGCGGTTTCTGGCTCACCCTGCGGGCTGCCAGGCTCTCTCCTGACGACAAGCCAGGCGTGCCCGCCGGCCGCGGCGCCACCCTAGTCGTCACCATCGAGGAGGCGTCCGCCGCCGAACGCCTCGACCTGTTCAGCCGCGCCTTCGCCCTCACCGCGCGCGAGCACGAACTGCTCGGACTGCTTGCCACCGGCAACGACACCCGCGCCATGGCACGCCAGATGTCAGTGTCCGAGCACACGATCCAGGACCACCTAAAGTCGATCTTCAGCAAAACCGGCGCCCGCGACCGCCTCACCGTCCTATCGCGCGCTCTGGGCACTAGCTAGAGGCAAGCCAAGTGGCTACGCCTAGAACAGCAGCCTCATGACCTGAACCCCATGGCGCCCCCGCCGCGGTGCTGGCCTGACCGAACCAGGATCGCGATCACGCACAGCCCTGGCTGTAGCGGTCCAGCGATCAGCAAGCCAGGTGGTCCCGTGATCGTGGCAGGCGACTCGGGCCATCCCTCGCCGTTACCGCCCTCGGCCCGGACCCGGCCAACGGATGTGGTGGTGGCCCAGGCGGCTCATCTCTCCAGTGGGCACGACGGCACCTGGCCAGCGCAGGCAGCCCAGCCGCGCTCACCGGCAGCCGGGGGTGACGTCCCTTGGAGTGGTGTAAGTCCTCGGCCCTGACGGCGTGCCTGTGCGCGCAGGAGGGACCACCGTGTGATCGTCAGCGAGACCACGCCAATGGTTCTCGCGGAAGGACACAAGCACACGATGGCCCTGGATCAGTCTGCCCTGCTCGAAGTCCTGGAAGTGCTCAAAGCTGCTGAGGTGGATGACCGGATCCGCCAGGCGGCCCAGACGATTTATCAAGCCTTGATCGAGGCGGAGCTGAGCTGCGTGATCGGCGCCCTGCCGCACCAGCGCACCGATGCGCGCACAGCCCAGCGCAATGGGCACCGGCCGCGGACGGTCACCACCCCGGCCGGGGATCTGGAGTTGCGGATCCCCCGGCTGCGGGCCGGGTCGTTCTTCCCCTCCCTGCTGGAGCGCCGCCGGCGGGTAGACCAGTCGCTGTTTGCGGTGGTCATGGAGGCGTACCTGCATGGCGCCTCCACCCGGAAGGTCGATGACCTGGTCAAGGCCCTCGGCGCCGATACCGGGATCTCCAAGTCTGAGGTGTCCCGGATCTGCGCTGATCTCGATACCGAGGTGGCGGCGTTCCGGGACCGGAGCCTGGCCGGTCAGCCGTTCCGGTATGTGTTCCTGGACGCCACCTACTGCAAGGCCCGCGTTGATCACCGGGTCGTGTCCCAGGCCGTCGTTGTCACTACCGGCGTGGCTGGCGATGGGCACCGCGAGGTCCTGGGCTTCGACGTCGGGGACAGCGAGGACGGGGCGTTCTGGACAGCGTTCCTGCGGTCGCTGAAGACCCGCGTCCTGTCCGGGGTGCAGCTGGTCATCTCTGATGCCCACGCCGGGCTGAAGGCTGCCATCGCCGCCGTGCTGCCCGGCGCGGCCTGGCAGCGCTGCCGGGTGCATTGAAGCCGTAAAGATTCAACGCGACGATTCGGGTTCTATTGCCGTTACGGACGCGAGCAGGTCGGCTGCGGTGCCGTAGTAGCGGCCGGCCGGGGTGGCGAGGTAGCCGGCTTCTTCCAGCAGGGGCAGGACGTCATCGATGGCGTTGCGGATGGTGCCGCGGCTGACTGCGAACAGGTCGGCCAGGTCTGCTGGTTGCAGAACTGCCGCTGGGATAGCACGGTGGCCAGGATCCGGTCGGCGTCGGTGATCCCTTGCCGGAACATTCCGCCACGGGTTCCCGGCAGCCGGTCGCCGCCGCGTTGGCGATGGCGGTGTTGTTCGATGGCGGCCGCGTAGGACAGCGCGATCCGGTCTGCCATGGCCTGGAAGTCTGCGCGGCTCATGCCGGTCAGGCTGGGATGAGATAGCACGCTGCTGGCGTGCATCCGGGCGGGGGCCGGGCTGTGGTCCAGCCAGTCCCGCAGTTGCTGCGCATGCCTGAACAGCAGGGTGGTTTGGGTGATGGTGACCTGCTGCTCGCAGAGCAGCTTGCGGGTCTCGGCGATGGCCTGCCCGATTGAGGTCGGGTTGATCTGCAGCAGTTCGGCCAGGACCTTTTGCGAACAGACTTGCCGCAGGTAGACCACGGTGATCAGGACGCGGCCCGCGTCCGATAGCAACGGCCGGCCGTGACTGGCCTTGGCTTGGCGGCGGGGACCTCCGCGCTGGTGGTATTTACGGTGTTCGGCTTGAGCGGCCTGCAGCGGGGCCAGCCGGCGGCCCAGCGCGCCGAGTTCGCTGGCGGCCATCCCGGTCAGCCGGGATCGGCGAGCATCGCCAGGGCCTGTGATCTGGCCCGTTCGCAGGCACCATGTTCTGGCCGGGTCCCGGGGGCGCAGGCCGGCTCGATCGTGTAGTTCCAGCTGCCGCGGTGGGCATGCGGGCGGATCGGCAGTGCGGCCAGCTGCTGGCGGCTGATCGAGTTGCCCACCGGGTAGCTTGCGGTGTCCAGCTCGGCCGCCACCCGCAGCCCGGCGCGGGTGCGGGTGGCGGCGATGCTGTTCACCACGACCTGGTGGCTGGTCAGGGGCCTGCCCCGCCAGTTCATCGTGATGTGGGAAAACAGCCGGTGCTCAATCTTGTTCCACTTGGAGGTGCCCGGCGGGAAGGGCAGACCGTGACCGCCAGCCCCGTCTCAGCGGCGAACGCCGCCAATTCAGCCTTCCAGACCCGGTAGCGGTAGCTGTTGGAGCCCCCGCAATCCGCGGTGATCAGCAGCCGGGCGGCCTGCGGGTAATGGATCCGGCCCCGCGCCGCCCACCAGCGGCGGATCGACGCCACCGCGAACGCCGAGGTGTCGTGATCAACACCCACATTCACCCACCCCGAGTCGCGGGCCAGATCATAGATGCCAAACGGGATGGCCACCTCGACGCCAGGGCCAGTGAAGAAGAAGCTGTGGTCTTCCACCTGCACCGGGTTACCGTGGGGCCGCCAGGTCCGCCCCGGATTCGGCAACTGCCCGAGCTGCTCCTTCTTCTTGGCGTCCACGCTGATCACCGGCTGGCCGGCCGCCTGGTGGGCTTTGACCTGCTCGTTGATGTAACGGAACTGGTCGTCCCTGTCCGGGTGCTGCTTGCCCTCCAGCGTCTTGACGTTGGCCTGCAAGCTGAAACCCTGGCGCGCAGCAGCCGACTCACCGTCGGCGCCGAGACCGGATGGCCTTGCCTGGTCAACTCGGCGGCCAGGTTCCGCAGCGACTTGACCGTCCAGCGCAGCGGCGAGACCGGGTCCCCAAGCTCATCCGGCTCCACCAGCGCCAATAACGCCGGAACCGGATCCGGGTCCAGATCCTCGGCCCGCCGCCGACCCCCACCAGGCCGCCGGACCCGGCCGCCGCGCAGCGGATCCTCCCCCAGCTTCCAGCTCGAACACGCCGGCCCGGACCGTGCTCTCGCTGACACCAGCTGCCCGGGCCACCGTCCGCACCCCACCATGCCCAAGCAGCCGCGCCTCCTGCGCCATGACCAGCCGCCGCTGCCGCTCGTTCAGATGTGGGAAGAGCACCGTAAACCGCAGCACCAGCTGATCGCGGACCTCGCCAGGTATGCACACGCCGGGTTAACGAGACACACCGGAAAAGCAACACATTGAATCTTTACGGCTTCATTTCCTGCGTAACGTCCTGGCCGCCGTCCCCAAGGGCTCCGCGAAGATGGCCGCCGCCGCGATCCGCACCATCTTTGCCCAGCCCGGCCCGGTGCATGTCCGCGACCAGCTGGACACCATCGCGACAATGCCCGGCCGCCAGTTCCCCAAGGTCGAGGCCATGCTGCGGGATGCCGCGGATGACATCACCGCCTTCGCCGGGTTCCCGGTCAGCCACTGGAAGAAATCTGGTCTGCTAACCCGCTGGAACGGCTGAACAAGGAGATCAAGCGCCGCACCGACGTCGTCGGCGTCTTCCCCAACCCCGCCGCGCTGCTGCGCCTGGCCGGCGCAGTCCTGGTGGAGGCCCACGACGAATGGCAGGTCAGCGAACGCCGCTACCTCTCCGAAGGCTCCATGGCCCTCCTAGACTCCCCGCCTGCCGGCCCGAAGGAGGTAGCCACACCAGCACTTCTCACGGCATAGTCACAAACAGCCCGCTGACCAGAACACGGTGAAGATCACTTAGTGAGTGTTTGGTAAGCCGCGCGGTGGCTGGAGGCATCGGCGGCTGATCGGGGCAGCCTGACGGCGTGGCGGTCCACCGATGTGCGGAGCGCGGGCCCCAGGATTCCTGATTTGTGACGACCAAGAACACTGTGGGGCCCGCGCGTGCCCACACTACGCGGCCGGCCCGGCCTGGCCGGGGTTATCCCAGCGACCTGTCCGATGCGGAATGGGCAGTCATCGGGCGGCTGCTGCCGGGGCAGTCCCGCCGTGGCCGCCCGCCGGTGCATGAGCGCCGGGTGATCGTGAACGCGATCCTGTATGTGAACCGGACCGGGTGCGCCTGGCGCTACCTGCCTAAAGACTTCCCGCCCTGGCGCACCGTCTACGGTTACTTCGCCGCCTGGCGCGACACCGGCGTCCTGCAACAGGTCCACGACCGGTTACGCGATCTGGTCCGCACGGCCGGCGGCCGCGACCCGCAGCCCACCGCAGCGGTCATCGACTCCCAGTCCGTACGGGCGGCCGACACGGTGCCCAGGGCCAGCCGGGGCTGGGGTAACGCCAAGAAAGTGAACGGCCGCAAGCGCCACATCGCCGTGGACACCGCCGGGCTGGTCCTGGCCGTGGTGGTCACCGCCGCATCCGTCCAGGACCGCGACGCCGCCCGGCCGCTGCTGTGGAACCTGGCCCGCACCTGCACCCGCATCCGCCTGGCCTGGGCTGATGCCGGCTACGCAGGCAAGCTGACGGCCTGGGCGAAGACGAACCTCAAGCTCACCGTCGAGATCGTCCGCAAGCGTGACGCCCACGCCTTCGAGGTGCTGCCCCGCAGGTGGGTGGTCGAGCGCACGCTCGCCTGGATCACCAGCCACCGCCGCTGCGCCCGCGACTACGAACGCCTGCCCGCCAGCCACGAAGCCATGGTCCTATGGGCCATGATCGCCCTCATGGCCCAGCGCCTCGCCCATCCAGTCGATTAATCACACACTCACTTACACCACATCGCGGGACGCCACCGTGCCAGCCTGAGGCCACAAGTGGCGGCACGCGAGAACCCGTGACCTGCGGGCTACGGCAATCTACCGACCGCGCTCCGCACGCGTATTCGGCAGGAAGGGAAACTGGGCATGTCACCGGACAACCGCCCGAATGCAGCCACACCGGGAAACCAGGCCAGTTGTGGTACCGCATCAATGCAGCTAAGCCCATGAAGATCGCGATCTACGGCTGGGATGCTAGAACGAGGCCTTTGTGTCAAGTGGTTCTGCGGAATTTCTGTGACTGGTAGGACTCTTGGCCCTGCAGGGGCGGTCGAGGCTGTAGAAGTCGGCTGTTCCTGTCTGTGATAAGCGGCAGTTGTTGCCATTCGATGTCAGAACTAATGCCGCAAGTATGTCTAAAACGGGCGAAGGTGACGTCCCTTCACCTGGTCTCCACAGAATGGCTACCGGCCCTGCACATCCCGTGGTTAGCAAATTGACTTAACGCCGGCCCCGGGGTAGCGGCCGTCAAGGCCAGCTCGGTCCCGGGCCAACTCGTCTCAGGGGAGCATCTCATGACCAGAGTGGACAAGACTCCAAGCAAGGCGCTGAAAGACATGCGCCACGGAGGCCAGGTCGTCGACGACGACGCGCCGCAGGCGAAGGAACTCTCGGCCGTCAGGGAGCGGATCTCCCTGCTCAGCTCAGTGATTCCGGGCGACGGCGCCGACCAGGTCACGACCCCGTTCGGCTACCTTTTCGACGATCTCGCAGCCCAGTTTCCCGCGCGTCACCTGCCCGGGGGTCCGGCCCACGTGACCGCGGACCTGGAGGCGCTCGGCGTAGCGCTGGCCGAGACACCCGAGGCGAACGGCAATCCGCCCGGGCTGGTGGGCAACAGCACGATCCCGCCGGTCTACACCTACTGGGGCCAGTTCATCGATCATGACATCACGGCCAACACCGACCGGCAGAACTCGGTGACCGACCTGACCATCCAGCCGGTGCAGCCGGTTCCGCCCGCGCAGGTGCAGAATGAGCTGCGCAACCTCCGCCAGCCCGCGCTCAACCTCGACTCGGTCTACGGTGACGGCCCGGACATGGCTGGCGGTGGTCCGGCTACCGGCCTGTATGACGGCCCGGCGCTGCGGGTGGGCGAGGTCGCGCAGGTCAACGACGACGGCAGCGCCATCCGCGGTGATCATGTCACGCCGGCCGGTGACGAACGCCACGACCTGCCGCGCAACGGGACGGCCGCGATACTCGGCGACGCCCGCAACGACGAGAACCTGATCGTCGCCCAGTTCCACGTCGCGTTCCTGCGCTTCCACAACGCGGTCCTGGACTGGGTCCGCGCCCACCCCCCGGGGGACGGCTACCAGCCGGGCGACGACATGGCCCTGTTCACCCGGGCCCGGGACCTGGTGCGCTGGCACTACCAGTGGCTGGTGGTGCACGACTTCCTGAAGACGGTGACACTGCCCGGCACCGCGGACAAGGTCCTGCTCGGCGGGAACCGGCTGTTCGCACCGCGGGACGGCGAGGTCTACATGCCGCTGGAGTTCTCCGTCGCCGCGTACCGGTTCGGGCACAGCATGGTGCGCGCCGCGTACGACTACAACCGCAATTTCGGCCGCCCGGGTGTGGTCATACCGTCCGCGCCGTTCGGCCTCATCTTCAACTTCACCGGCCAGGGCCGGCCGCAGCCGTTCAACGGCGGCACCACGGTGCTGCCATTCAACTGGGTCATTGAGTGGGACCGGTTCACCGACAAGGGTGACAGCCAGCCCGACCATTTCGCCCGGAAGATCGACACCCAGCTGGCGCCCCCGCTGTTCGACATGATCAACCAGATCACCCCGGCCGAGCAGGCCCTGCCCGCTCCGGTGCAGGACATCCTCAAGCGCCTGGCCGTCCGCAACCTGCTGCGCGGCTACCAGCTTGCGCTGCCCACCGGGCAGGCGGTGGCCGCGGCTCTCGGGGTGGCCCCGCTGACCGAGGCGGAGCTGCTCCAGGGCAACAGCGCCGCGGTGAACGACGCGCTCACCGGCGGTGGCTTCATCCAGCACACGCCGCTGTGGTTCTACCTGCTCAAAGAGGCTGAGGTGCGGGCCAACGGCAACAGCCTCGGCGAGGCGGGCAGCCGGATCGTCGCGGAGACCCTGATCGGCCAGCTGCGCTACGACCCGGATTCCTTCCTCAATGTGCCGGGCGGCTGGAATCCCGCTCAGGGCGTTCTGCTCGCCAATGGCGATCCGATCGTGACGATTAAGGACCTGTTCCGGTTCGCCGGCGTGCTGCCCTAGTTCAGGGCTCGCTGGTACCCAGAAGCTCGCTGGTAGTGCGGTTTCGCTGAGCAGACCCGGGGTCTGCTCAGCGAAACCCGCCAGGTGATATTGGCGGATCGGCGGCAGTCGCGGACGTGCCTTGTCTCCGGAGGATCTTGGTCGGCAATGCCTGGTGCGGGAGATACTGTCTTGGTGGGCGTGCCACCGGGGAATGGGCGGATCGGCATCCTCGGGCCGGTCGAGCTGGTGGGCGAGGGGTCGGTCGCGCTGGGCGGGGTCAAGGAGCGTTGCTTGCTGGCGGCGCTGGCGGTGCGCTGCGGGCAGGCGGTCAGCA
>Ga0335073_10017280_pt1 | contig 10104 bp, 9 predicted proteins | sample Lox_Sample_22_FD_207093 | JGI IMG/M metagenome (GOLD analysis project Ga0335073, IMG submission 207093) | Soil microbial communities from Loxahatchee National Wildlife Refuge, Florida, United States - Lox_Sample_2.2 | ecosystem: Environmental > Terrestrial > Soil > Wetlands | place: USA: Florida... | reverse complement strand
AGGAAGGAGCTGAGGATGCCTATGGTCATGGGTTCCTCGTCGTTGGTTCCATGATATTCCAGCGCGCCGGCCAACGGCGGCGCATAGGGAAAGCGATGCGCGGTCAGAAGCCGGCTGATTTCCAGTTCAGGATTCTCGCCCTGATCGAGCCGCCGAAACAGCTTGAGAACGAGTTTATCGCCGAATATGACAGACGAATTGCTTTGCTCGGATTTGCTGACGGCGGGTTCGAGATTGAGAGCGCCCGCGATGCGCAATTGGCGGAAAAAGCTCGTGTGCATGGAGGTCACAGTTCCGTGGCTGCCCTGCAAACTGCGGCGGCTGGCGATGATGTCCAGCAGCACGCGGCAAAACTCCTTGTTGGCAATGGCGTCGTACAGCACGCCGTCGGCCTGGGGATTTTTTACACTGATACGGGCGATCACCAGAGGCGCCCAGTCGCGGCAGACCGAGTCCATTTGTTCGCCGAAGGCACAGACCAGCGGCAGCACATAGAGGTCGGGCTCATTTTGGGTGAATTCGATTTGAAGAAAGGCCAGGCAGGCCGTCGCTGAGCCGGCGAGCGGGATGGGAACGAGTTCGCGCACGTGAACGCCCTTGATGGTGCGGGCTTTGCCGGCAAACCAGCGACGGGAGACGAGCCACGATTGGAGCGCCCGCTCGAACTGCATTTGATGGTAATCGCCGAATATTTCCTCCCAGGCGGCGTCCACGGTAAAGAGCGGGCGCGCTTCCGGGCCCACGGGCGTTCCCACGACCTGGACCTGTGCGGCAGCTTTGACTTCCAGAGAGAACCAATAGAACGCATGGGGCCCGAGCGTGAGAAAATAGGGTTTATCGGTAATGACTGGAAATTCGGTTAGCCCGAAGAGCTCAACCGGCACGCGCGATTGAAACGCGGCCAGGTCCAGTTCGACCGGCTGGACAAAGCGCGAGAGGTTGGCGACCACCAAAATCGTTTCGTCCTGCCAGCGCCTGATGCACGCGAGAATTTTGCGGTTTTCCGGCTGAAGAAATTCCAGGGTGCCCAGGCCGAAAGCGCGCCAGCGTTTGCGCAACGTAATGAGCCGTCGCGTCCACCAGAGCAGCGAGTGCGGGTTTCGATGCTGGACGTCCACGTTTACGGCTTCATAGTGGTTTTCCGGGTCCAAATTGATGGGCAAAAAGAGACTTTGCGGATTGGCGCGCGAGAATCCGGCGTTTTTGTCCGCGCTCCATTGCATGGGAGTGCGGACGCCGTTGCGGTCGCCCAGATAGATGTTCTCGCCCAGTCCGATTTCATCGCCGTAATAAATGACCGGAGTGCCGCGCAACGAAAACAGAAGGGCATTGAGCAATTCGATTCGGCGCCGGTCGTTGCCCAGGAGAGGCGCGAGGCGGCGCCGGATTCCCAGGTTGAGCCGCGCCTGATAGATGTGGGCATACATGCGATACATGTAATCGCGTTCCTCATCGGTCACCATTTCCAGGGTCAATTCATCGTGATTACGCAGGAACAGGGCCCACTGGGCGGTTTCCGGAATCGGCGGCGTCTGCTGCAGGATGTCCACAATGGGAATGCGGTCTTCCATTCGCAATGCCATGAAAAGCCGGGGCATCAGCGGGAAATGAAATGCCATGTGACATTCATCGCCCTTGCCTTTGCCAAAATAGGCGACGGCATCGTCGGGCCATTGGTTTGCCTCGGCGAGCAACATGCGGTCCCCGTACTTTTCATCGACGTGTTTGCGCAATTTGGTGAGAAACTCATGGGTTTCAGGCAGATTTTCGCAGCCGGTGCCTTCGCGCTCGTAGAGGTAGGGCACGGCGTCGAGCCGGACTCCGTCCACGCCCAGGCCAAACCAAAAATCGAGCACTTTAAACATCTCACGATGGACAACCGGGTTGTCGAAATTCAAATCAGGCTGGTGCGAATAAAAGCGGTGCCAGTAGTACGCGTTGGCGACGTAGTCCCAGGTCCAGTTCGAAATTTCCGTGTCCTTGAAAATGACGCGTGTGCCGGCGTATTTATCCGGGTTATCGCTCCAAACGTAGTAATCACGCCATCGGCTGCCCTTGGGGGCGCGGCGGGCGCGTTGAAACCACGGATGCTTGTCCGACGTGTGATTTAAGACCAGTTCCGTAATGACACGCAGGCCGCGCCGATGCGCCTCGCGCAGAAAAATCTTGAAGTCGCCCAGCGTCCCATACATCGGGTGGACGTCCGTATAATCGGCGATGTCATAGCCGTCGTCCTTGAGCGGCGAGGGATAAAAGGGAAGCAACCAGACGGCAGTCACGCCCAGGTCGCGGAGATAATCCAATTTTTCCGTCAGGCCGCGGAAATCCCCCGTGCCATCGGCGTTGCTGTCAAAAAAAGCGCGGACATGAAGTTCATATATGACGCCGGCTTTGTACCAAAGCGGGTCGCGTTGCAGCGGAGTAAATATTTTTTTCACCATTGGCGGTTTAGTTTCGGCTCCCGGTTATACTATCCGAAGAAGAATGGAAGTTGTCAAATATGGGTTGGAAGGGGCCATCTGCGCCGTCCCCTTCGTTCCTTGATGTGCAAAACGCTGTGAGGCAAGATTATATCGCGATGAAAACAGCGACTGTCAGCGATTTGCGGAACCGATTTGCGCGCGTGGCGGCGTGGATAGATAAGGGCGAGGTGGTGGAAATTACCAAGTCCGGCAAGCCATTCGCCCGGCTTGTGCCCATCGCGCCGGAGAAACCGCGCCGATTCAAAATGCCCGACATTATGGCCCGATTGAATCGGGATTTTGGCGACCGTGTGTACTCCGCTGATGAAGTCGCCAGGATGCGCGCAGCAGAATTGGAAGGCGAAGAAGGATGATTGCCTTCTCCGATACGTCTTTTCTCTGTGCGATCTACCTGAAACTCAGACAAGCTCCGCTCCCTCACGGTCGCGGCTCTGCTACTGTACGGATTCCGAATCGAAAAAGATTCCGCTGACCACTACGTTTGGGCCGTTCATTCTGTCAAAACGCAGCCGGACAGAGTCCCGACAATCAAATATGACATATTTGCCATCCTGGTACTCGCGGACAGCCTGTGTAGGCGCCGCCAGCGTGAGGGCGGGCAGGTTGTAAATATCGACGGCTTCCTCCCGGTCTTGACGGTCGTAGTCAACGGCGTACGCTGCCAAACGAAAGGGGTGCGGCTGCTTCAGGCGGATATCCAAAAGCAACGTGTTGCGGCTAAAGAGGGTTGCGGCATTCCGCGTTCCCTCATTGCGACTGTTGGATGCCAATGCCCGGGTGTCGTTGACGTCGTGAGCCCATTGGGTAGCCGTAACGGATTTGGACTTGATGGTCACCGATTGAACATAAGAGGGCAGTTGTTCGCGATTCGTTTTGTTGCTATCGTAACCGAACAGCACGTATCCGTCCTTTCCATAGACTCCACCCCAGTTTCCCCGGGTAGTGTCATCCTGGCCGAGCGCCTTCACCGGGTCGGGATAAACCAGCGGCTGCGGTGCCCAGGCTGGGGTTGTACCGCTGTATCGGATGTCAAAGGAGCAATGGCCGGGCCCAACGCCGGTGAAACAGACCCGATCACCTTGCTGCGTGGCGCCGTCGATTGCCGGCACAGGATGATAGCTTCCATCCCACGCGATGTGGCCGTTGATGCGTATGGTGTCAATCGTGCGCTCCAGGGCGGGTATGCTCACGCGGGCCATGATGCCGGCGGGAATCTTCAGTTCGGCGCGGCCTTTCGTGGCATCGAAGCTCCAGTGGATGATGCCGTGGGGCGTGGGCGCGTCCGCCGCGACGCGGGTTAGCAGCCGGCCCAAATGCGGCGTGATGTCCACGGTCGCGAACCCCGGCGTGGCCGGCGTGATGCCTGCCACATACCTTGTCAACCAGGTAGTGCAGCCGGCGCTCCAGGGATGGCACAGGCTCGTGACGCCGGCCTGGTTGCAAGGGACCGGACCGTTTTGCGGAATGATTGCATTCCACGAGGGCCAGTAGCATTCCAAAAACGTGGTCGCGCCATAATTGATCTGCCCGCCCCAGTCTTCCAGCGTGGTCTGAAATGCCTGATCGGTCCAGCCCATACGTCCCATGGCCTGGAGGATGAAAAACTCGTTGAATGAAGACAATGAGATGCGCCCGACGGGATTGGCAAAGACGCGCCGATACAGAGTGTTCTCTTGCGCGGTCGTGGGCACGCCGGCATTGATCGCGTCGGCGGCGGAAAAAATGGTGGCGCTATTTACCCAATCTGGTTTGGCCTGGATCAATTGCGCGTAGTGGTCGGCCATCTGCGTGTATTGCTTTTGCAAATCATCCCGGCCAATCGTTCCCATCGCCTGCGCGAACTGACGGCAGGTCTCGACAAACAACATTCGGTATGCTTGACAGGCTTCGTCGCAGCCGGAGTCCATGAAACCGCTGCCGAGCCGGTCGTCCCAGCCGTAAAAGTTCGGTTTGGGATTCTGGAACCAGCCCCCGGCTTGCGATAGCTTGCCTTGGACATTAGGAATATACTGCGTCAGCAGCGCGCGATCGTCTGTATAGTCGTAGTAATCCACCAGGCTCAATACCCAATAAAGGGCGTAGCTGGGTATACGCTGGTAATTATTGGCGGTCACATCGAGGTTCTGCGCGACATCACCCCAATTGCCGAATGCCGCCAGGGCCACGCCCTGTGCGATGTGGTCGTCACCGGTCCACGGAACGCGATCTCCCCGGTCCATTAAGATGGCGCCAATCAAATTCTTCAGGAGATTCAGCTTCACCGTGTAGGCCCCTGTGTACCAGATTTTCGTCAACATAGGATCGCTGCACGAAAAGCTGCCTTTATAATTCGCGGGTTTGATCTGGCAGACCAGGCGAACATTGGTGATATGCCACGGGCGGCCATCGAACGAGCGGACATAGATCCAGCCGAATCGAACGCCGTTGAAGTCAAATTTTCCCTTGAGCTTGAGGCACCAGGTGTGGCCGCCTGTTTGTGTTGGCGCCGCGATGCAGTGTTCCCACGCGGGCGCATTGAATTCGCTGACGCCCATTTCCACGCCACCCGGCATATCCGGGCTGTCAAATTCCAGCCATGCGGCGTTTTCCACACCAAAATCGAATAGGATGCTCCCGGTCCCGCGAACGGTAATGTTGCAGTGATGCCCGCAGGCGGACTCGAGGCCAGAAAATGCGCCGGACTCAGTCGTGGAAACTTTTACCGGACGCAAAAGATAATACTGCAGATCGTTCGTGGTGCGTGGATCCCGCCAGCGGTAACGGACCAGGGGATCTGGCGAGAGCGGGACGGCGGGGCCGGCAAAGGCGCCGCTATGCAACGGCTGATATGGGCCGAGATTGGGCGTTTGATGTTTGGGCAGGGGAAGTATCAGGCTGGTCTGTATCGGTGGGCCGCTGTCGTCTGATGAGCCGATCGCCTGGCATGTGGCTGCCAGACCGAGCAGGATGGTAATAGTCGCGGTAATTGACTTGTATTTCATTTGAATGGTTCTTCGCGGTTTTCAATGGAATGGGCCGCCAAGGGAAGCTCGTTTAGGAGCGCAATGTTTATAGTGCATGTTTATAGGCGATCTTTCAAAGCTTTGCAAGAGCGGGATATCCCATCGATCAATCGCCAACGAATTTGAAGATATCAATTTGTGTGAACGTGTATGCCATGCCCCGAATATGTCGCTCCCGGTTGGTGAGTTCCGCAAAGCCCTTGACACCTATAACGCGGAGCGTTATGGTTTCGTATGGATGATACGCAGCTTTGCCTGCCGCGAAACTGAAAAGCTGTTCAATGACGAAGTGTCCCGGCGATTGCCGGGGCAGATTCAGCGCGTGGCACGGCGGAAATTGATGTTGCTGAATCAGGCGCGGAGCCTGAGCGATTTGCGTGTCCCGTATGGCAACCACCTGGAAGCGTTGAAAGACGACCGCAAGGGCCAGCACAGCATCCGCGTGAATGACCAATGGCGGATTTGCTTCCGCTGGCAGGGCGAAGATGCGGTTGACGTAGAAATCGTGGACTATCATTGATTATGAAAACGAACAAATTGCCGCCGATTCATCCGGGGGAAATTCTCCGTGAGGAATTTATGAAACCGCGTGGCCTGTCGCAAAACGGATTGGCGCGGGCGTTAAACGTGCCTCCGCGCCGCATCAATGAAATTGTCCTCGAAAAGCGCGGCATAACGGCGGACACCGCCTTGCGGCTGGCGCGTTATTTTGGCACAAGTGCGGAAATGTGGGCTGGTTTGCAGGCCGACTACGATTTGCGGCAGGCTCGTTACGAAAAGCAGAAACAGATTGAGCGTGACGTTGAACCGCTCGCCGCGCTTGAAACGGCAATGGCATAATCCCTTTGCCGCTTCGTAGCTGCCGCGTTGCGTCAAGGCAGCAATGCAAACCGTACCACTCCCCACATTCGAGAATCAAGCCAGCAATCGAATCTGCGGTATTTTTTTGGCCTGCATGTGGCTGGCTTTAAGAACTTGCGGACCCGAAAGCCACAGTTGCCGTCGAAAGCGGGCGAAGGATGGTGGAGCCGAGGGGAGTCGAACCCCTGACCTTCTCATTGCGAACGAGACGCTCTACCAACTGAGCTACGACCCCAACCAATTTCATTGATTCTACGCTGCCTTGACGCGCTGCGGCAAGATAAAAGCACGTCATCCTCAGGACATAAATCTTGTCCGGCAGTGCTTTTGACGGCAAACTTGGCGCTTTCAATGCAACAGGTGAATCTGGGCATTATTGGCGGCGGGACGGTGGGCGGCGGCGTGTTTCACGCGCTGGCGCGCAATGGCAGTCTCATGGCCTCGCGCATCGGCGTGGGCGTGACCATTCGCAAAGTCGCGGTCAAATCGCCGGAAAAGCGCCGGGTCCCGGCCATTCCACGCGCGCTTCTCACCAATAGCTGGCGGGACGTCGTCGAGAACCCGGAGATTCAAATCGTTGCGGAGCTGATGGGGGGCACGACGGTGGCGCGGGAAGCCATTTTGCGGGCGCTGGAGTTGGGCAAGCCGGTAGTGACGGCCAATAAGGCGCTGCTCTCGGCGCACGGTGAAGAACTATTCGCGGCGGCAAAACAATTTGGCGCCAATTTATATTACGAGGCGAGCGTCTGTGGCGGGATTCCCATTATCAAATCGTTGCGTGAGGGGTTCGTCGGCAATCGCATCGCCGCGCTATACGGAATCGTGAATGGCACGTGCAATTACATTCTCACGCGGATGAAACTTGAAGGGGCGGATTTTGCGGACGTGCTGGAAGACGCCCAGCGGCTGGGGTACGCGGAGACGCCGCCTGACCTGGATGTTGACGGTCATGATGCCGCGCATAAGATTGGCATTCTGGCGTCGCTGGCCCACGGATTTTGGGTGAATCCGAGGCGCATCCACGTGGAAGGCATCCGACACGTGAGCGCGCTCGACATTCGATTTGCCGCGAAGCTGGGTTATACTATTAAATTGCTGGGCATTGTCAAGAAGGTGGAAGCGGCGGGCCCCGGTCCCAGGCGCAAGGGCGGCGTGCAGGTTTCGGTCTATCCCACGCTCATTCCCAATACCCACGTGCTGGCCAGCGTCAATTACGCGTTCAACGCGGTGTTTGTGCACGGTGACATTGTGGGAGATTCATTATTTTACGGGCGCGGCGCGGGCAAGGACGCGACAGCGAGCGCGGTGCTAAGCGATTTGGCGGACGCGGCGCTGGATTTGAAATTTGGGAATCAACATCGCGTTCCGCCGTTCGTGCCGCATGAATGCGCGGGGGCGGTCCTGCCGATTGAGGATTGTTTTTCTGAATATTTCGTGCGATTGCACGTCGTGGACCGGCCGGGCGTGCTTGCGAAAATTGCCACGATTTTTGGCGAATCCCAAATCGGCATTTCATCGGTCATCCAGCCCGAAGGGCACGAAGGCCGGAGTGTGCCGCTGATTTTCATGCTGCACCATGCGCCGAACGGCGCGGCTATTCGGGCGCTGAAAAGGATAGGAAAACTGCCCGCGGTGAAGGGCCGGCCGGTGATGATTCGGGTGGAAAATTTTGAGCAAATCAATTAGCTTAATGCCATGAGCACGGTTGCTGAAATAAATGAGACGATTCATCGCCTGACTGACGACGAATTGCGTGCGGTTGAACGCCGTGTCATTCAGGAATACCGGGAGCGGAAAATCGGGCTTATCTTTGACGATTCATACGGAACAATGACAGAGGAGGATCTGCGGGCCATTCAGGAGCACACCTTGCGCATAATTGATGGAGAATCGCCAGAGCCATGAGCAAGCCACAGCGCGGCGAAGTCTGGCTCGCAGATTTAGGCCTGGCCGCAAAGGTCCGGCCCGCGCTCATCATTAGCGTTCCCTTTAGGGACAGCGACCGTGCGCTTTTTACCATCGTGCCGCACACAACAAAAATTATTGGATCGGAATATGAAGTCCATCTGTCGATCCCCTGGCTGGAAAAGGGAGCATTCAATGTCCAATCGGTCATGCCTGCGGTCCCGCCGCAATTCATCCGCAGGTTGGGAACATTGACTCCTCAGCAGCTTGCAGAGATTGAGATTGCTTTGCGCCGATGGGCAGGATTGAAATAGGCATGTCCCTTTTATTTCATTCTACCAATGGCCAGGCGCCCGCAGTTGATTTGGGCGGCGCGTTTCATGCCGGACTTGCGCCGGACGGCGGGCTTTATTTGCCGGAAAAATTTCCGATTCTGAAGTCGGATGAGATCGCCGCTTTTACCGGTTTGCCATATCAGGAAATTGCCTTCCGCGTTTTATCGAAATTCACCGACGGAGTAATTTCGCCGGACGATTTGGCGGCGATGTGCCGGGAGGCCTACAATTTTACCGTCCCGCTGGAAAAGGTCTATGATCGCGTGTTTGTCATGCGGCTGGACCAGGGGCCGACGGCGTCGTTCAAGGATTTTGCGGCGCAGATGATGGCGCGGATGTTCGGGTATTTTTTGCGGCATGAAGGCCGACCCGTCACAATCCTGACGGCCACCAGCGGGGACACTGGCTCCGCTGTGGCGCACGCATTTCATAATGTGCCCGGCGTGCGGGTCATTGTCCTGTTTCCGTTTGATGAAGTGGGCGTGAGCCAGCGCAAATTGATGACGACGCTGGCGGACAACATTCGGACGGTGGCCATTGACGGAAAATTTGACGATTGCCAGGCGATGGTGAAGCGGGCTTTTGCTGACCCTGCGCTGAAACATATTCAGTTATCGTCCGCCAATTCGATTAACATCGGGCGGCTATTGCCACAGAGTGTTTATTACTTCTACGCGGCTTCGCGCGTGGCAAAGCCTGGCGAGCCGGCCGTGTTTTCCGTTCCGAGCGGGAATTTCGGGGACATGATGGGCGCCGTGGTCGCGCGTGAAATGGGTTTGCCGGTGAGAAAAATCATTGTGCCGGTGAACGAAAATGACGCTTTTCCGCGCTTTCTTGCCAGCGGCCGTTACGAAAAAATTTCGCCTTCGCGCAATTCACTTTCGAACGCCATGAACGTCGGGCATCCGAGCAATCTGGCGCGGTTGGTAGCGATTTACGGCGGCCGCATGGATGAGACGGGCAAAATACATCAGCAACCGGACCTCGCAGCTATGCGGCGCGACTTGTTTTCCAGTTCCATCTCGGACGAACGGACGCGCGCAACCATCAAGGAGGTTTGGGACAAATATAAGTTGCTGCTGGAACCGCATGGCGCGGTAGCCTGGCGCGGTTTTGAGGACTGGCTGGAATCTGAAAAGGCGAGTGGCGCCGGCAATGCCCCGGCGGTGGTGTTGGAAACGGCAAATCCCGCAAAATTCCCGGAGGAAATCGAGAAATTATTTGGGTGGTCACCGGACGTACCGGCGGCGATGCAGGCGGCCTTGAAATTGCCGGAGGATTATGACCGGATGGGGGCGGATTACGAAAAGTTCAGGGAGTATCTGATTTCGAGGCATCGGAAATGAAAGTGTTTCGCGCGAAGGAAGTGAAGGGAGGCGAAGCGGCTCTCGATTTCGGACAGTTTAATCCAAATCCTCACCTCACGGCACGAGGACAAGACATGGGTGACACTTTGAGGACAAGACATGGGTAACACTATTTTGATAAAAGAGGCGGTTTTCCGCGGTCATGCCGTGG
>Ga0335073_10017279_pt1 | contig 10104 bp, 5 predicted proteins | sample Lox_Sample_22_FD_207093 | JGI IMG/M metagenome (GOLD analysis project Ga0335073, IMG submission 207093) | Soil microbial communities from Loxahatchee National Wildlife Refuge, Florida, United States - Lox_Sample_2.2 | ecosystem: Environmental > Terrestrial > Soil > Wetlands | place: USA: Florida... | reverse complement strand
GTATTCCGGTTCCAGCATCCTTCCGGAGGCGCAATGCGAGACTGTACTCAATCAGGTCATCCTGCCAACGGTGGCGCGAACGCGATTTACCGGCTTCCTGTACGCCGGTCTGATGATGACTGCGGAAGGGCCCAAGGTGCTGGAGTTCAATGTCCGGCTGGGCGATCCGGAAACACAGCCGCTGCTGCACCGGATGCAATCCGATTTTGTTCCGGCACTGATGGCCGCAGCCGAAGGACGGCTTGACGGAACCCGGCTTGAATGGCGCGCGGGACCGAGCGTTTGCGTGGTGCTGGCGTCAGGAGGCTACCCAGGCTCTTTCGAAACCGGGAAGCCGATTACGGGAATTCGCGAAGCCGAGTCCACGGGAACCACAGTTTTTCAGGCCGGCACGCGAATCGGGCCTGCAGGGTTGGAAACGGCGGGTGGACGCGTGTTGGGCGTCACGGCCAGCGGCGCCGATCTGAAATCCGCGATCTCCGCGACGTACCGGGGGGTGGATTGCATCCGCTTTGAGGGGATGCACTACCGCACGGACATCGGACGCAAAGGCCTGGCACGATAGCCACCCGACTTCTGCAGAATCTCCTGGTTCAGTTCTCCGTGGGCGTCTTGTGGATTTCATCCACCACCAGAACTTCCTGGGGAGCTTTGCGGGCCTCCAGTTTGAGGCCGAGGCGGCGCAGCGACATCATGAGGGAATCTTCACCACCGTTCATCATGCGAAGGGCTTCCGGCGGGAGGCTGACGCCGGCGGCAACGGCCGAACGGATCAGCATGGAGCGGTAATCCTCTGGACTCAGGTCGAGAACGAAGTCATAGCGGCCGGTCAGTTTCGTCATATCCACGACCGGGCGATCGGTAAATCGGCCGAGGATATCCACGAAGCGGACCATGGCCAGCTTCTTACCCTCCATGCGGTCGTTAGCGAAGGAGAAGTAGGAGCCACAACCATAATCGAGATACACACCCATGCGGCCGCCGGTAGCCTTTACATCCACGGCCTCCGTGCAGGGAGCGGCGCCTTCGGGGTCGGCCGGGGATTCCGCCAATTTCGGGCCGTCGCTGCCGGGGAGCAAGGCATAGACGGGCAAGTCTTTGGTAGCGCGATGGACCTTGAGCCCGAACCGATCGGCGAGTAGCGCCTGGAGCATCTGCGGAACCTGATCGCGCGTACCTCCATCGGGGATTTTGGCAGAGACGTCGAAACGGTCCGCGGAGAGCCAATCAGGACCTTCGATCTGGTAATTCTTTACGCGGAAAGCGGTCTGGATGAAGTCCTTGAGCGACCACTGGGCGGCATGTACCTGCGCGCCGTCGATATGGATTCCGATATTCACATGCTCCGGCGTGAGCGGCGCCGGCTTGACGGATGAGACTTCGAATTCCAGCCGTGCGGGTGCGCTCTGGCTGAAGCCCGCCGCGGCCAGTACGGCCACACAGAACATCCGAGTGAGTTGCATACTTTGAATGTACGCTGAGCGCCACCAAAAGTTCGCATCGCCGACGGCGGGCACGGGGCCAATGGACTTGCCCCCACGGGTACAATAGGGTATACCGGGGACGTAGCTCAGATGGATAGAGCGGTCGCCTCCTAAGCGACAGGTCGGCGGTTCGAATCCGCCCGTCCCTACCATTTATCCGTGCAGCATCCGGACTCACCTCCCCCGGGGAAGAGTGCAAGGCCACATGTCATTTGTCCATCTTCACTGCCACACCGATTACTCCCTGCTAGACGGCGCATGCGACATCGACCAGTTGATCCGCATTACGGCCGAGCAGAAGATGCCGGCCGTCGCCATGACCGACCACGGCAACCTGTTCGGGGCGGTGAAATTCTACAATGCCGCTAAAGCCGGCGGCGTCCACCCGGTAATCGGCTGCGAGGTGTATGTGGCGCAGCAGGGCCATAAAACCCGCTCGGATTCCGACCGGTACAACCATCTCGTGCTGCTGTGCGAGAACCAGGAGGGGTACCGCAACCTCATCGACCTGGTTTCCACCGGATACCTGGATGGTTTTTACTACAAACCTAGGATTGACCTGGATTTGTTGTCCTCACATTCCAAGGGACTGATCGCCATGTCCGCCTGCCTGCGCGGGCACATCGCGGAGACGATTCTGTCCGACAAGTACGAGGATGCCAAGCGGCTGGCTTATACCTACTCCGATATTTTCGGCCCCAACAATTTTTTCCTGGAGGTGCAGGACCATCACCTCGAGCAGGACAAGCGGCTGACGCCGCAGCTCAACCGGCTGTCGCAGGAAACGGGACTCAAGCTGGTGGCGACCAACGATTCCCATTACCTGCGGCGGGAGGACGCGCGGGCGCACGAAATTCTGCTCTGCATCCAGACAGGCAAATCGCTGAACGATCCCAACCGGATGCGGTGGAACACGCCCGATTTCTATTTGAAATCGCGCAACGAAATGATGGAGCTGTTCGGAGAGCTGGAAGAGGCGCTCGACCGGACGGGAGAGATCGCCGAGCGGTGCCACGTCAAGCTGGAACAGGTGCAGGAGCCGTTTCCGAAATTCGAAGTGCCGGCGGAGCACAGCACCGATACCTATTTCGAATACGTGGCACGGCAGGGATTCGAGAAGCGGAGGCCGCGGCTGGAGGCGATGCGCGCCAAGGGCATGCTGAAGCACGACCTCGCAGATTACGCGGAACGGCTGGATCGCGAAATTCAGATGATCCAGAAGATGAAATTCTCCGGCTATTTCCTTATCGTCTGGGATTTCATTCGCTACGCGAAATCGCAAGGAATTCCGGTGGGGCCGGGACGCGGCTCCGCGGCGGGGAGCTTGGTGGGGTATGCGATGGCCATCACCGACATCGACCCGCTGCAATACGGGCTGCTGTTCGAGCGCTTCCTCAATCCGGAGCGCGTGAGCATGCCCGATATCGACGTGGACTTCTGCATGAACCGGCGCGGCGACGTGATCCAATACGTCACGGAAAAATACGGCCGAGAGCAGGTGGCGCAGATCATCACGTTCAATACGCTTGGCGCGCGCGCGGCGATCAAGGACGTAGGGCGTGTGCTCGAGATGCCGTTCGCCGACGTCGAGCGCATCACCAAGATGGTGCCGAACGTCCTCAACATTTCGCTCACCGACGCCATCGCGCAGGAGCCCGGTTTCACGGAGGCGCGGAAGAAAGACGCGCGTGTGGATGATGCCCTGAACGTCGCGCTGCGCCTGGAAGGGCTGGCGCGCAACTGCTCTGTGCATGCGGCGGGCGTAGTGATCTCGCCGCAGCCTTTGAAGGCGCTGGTTCCGCTGTATAAAACAAACCGCGACGAAATTGTTACGCAGTTCGACATGAGCGGGCTGGAGAAACTCGGCCTGCTCAAGATGGACTTCCTCGGCCTGACGACGCTGACGCTGATCGATGACGCACTGCGGCTCATCCAGAAGAGGCATGGTGTGAAACTGGTGCTGGAGGATTTGCCGCTCGACGATCCGCCGACGTACGAAGTTTTCACCAAGGGATTTACGAGCGGCGTGTTCCAGTTCGAATCGCCGGGCATGCGCGACATTCTGCGCCGCTACCAGCCCAGCCGCATCGAAGACCTGACGGCACTGAACGCGCTGTACCGCCCGGGGCCGATTCAGGGCGGAATGGTGGACGATTTCATCGAGCGCAAGTGGGGCCGGCGGGCGGTGCAGTACGACCTGCCGGAGCTGAAGGAGTTGCTCGAAGAAACCTATGGCGTGATTGTTTACCAGGAGCAGGTGATGCAGATCTCCAACCGCCTGGCGGGATACTCGCTGGGCGAGGCGGACCTCCTCCGGCGCGCCATGGGGAAAAAGAAGCTCGAGGAAATGGTCAAGCAGCGCGAGCACTTCATCCAGGGGGCGCTGGAACGCGGCTTCCCGCAAAAGAAGATCGAGAAGATTTTCGATCTGATGGAGCAGTTCGCCGGCTACGGCTTCAACAAGTCGCACTCGGCTGCGTACGCATACCTGGCGTTCGTCACGGCTTATTTCAAAGCGCACTATCCCGTGGATTTCATGGCCGCGCTGCTGACCTCGGAAACGGGCAACACGGCGAAAGTGGTGAAGTACATCAACGAATGCCGCGATATGGGAATTATCATCCTGCCGCCGGACGTCAATGCGAGCGACTGGAGCTTCACTCCGGACGGCACGGCCATCCGGTTCGGGCTGGGAGCGGTGAAGAACCTGGGGCAATCGGCGGTAGAGGCGATTGGCGCGGCACGGGCGAAATCGGGGCGGTTCCGGTCGCTGCTCGAATTCTGCGAAAAGGTGGACATGGGCGCAGTGAACCGGCGCATGATCGAAAGCCTGATCCGCGCCGGGGCGATGGACTCGCTGGAAGGAACGCGCAGCCAGAAATTCGCGGCTGTGGAATCCGCGATGGAAGCCGGACAGCGGGCGCAACGCGACCGCGAGTGCGGGCAGGTGGGATTGTTCGGCGAATTGCTGGAAGCCGAGGAGCACGGGCCGGCACCGCTGCCCAATGTCCCCGATTGGACGGATAAGGAAAAGCTGGCGGGCGAAAAAGAATTGCTCGGCTTCTGGGTGACCGGGCATCCGCTGGATGGGTACGCCGACAAAATTTCCGAACTGGCAACGCATGATTCGGGCAGCCTGGAGGGGCTTGCGAAAAACACCGAGGTCGCGATGTGCGGCGTGCTTACCGGCATTATGCGAAAGCGCAACAAGGAAGGAAAGCCATGGTGCGCGATGACGCTGGAAGACCGCAACGGTAGCGTGGAGGCGCTGCTATTCGCGACGAACTACGAACGGCTGGCCGCGCAGGTAGTGGAAGACCAGACGGTGCTGGTCCGCGCGCTGGTACTGCCGGAAGAGAGCGGTGGAGCGAAGATTTCCGTGCAGGAAATAGTGCCGCTCGAAAGCGCGCGTATCGACCTGCCGGCGGTGATCTCCATCCGGATCTGGATCGGGAACAACGGCGGCGGCAAGGCGCTGGCGCTGGAGGACCTGTTCCGGAAAAAACCGGGGCCGACGCAGGTGCGGCTTCGGCTGGAGGCTCCGAAGGATTTCTCGGTCCTGTTGGATGTGCCGGCAAAGGTACGGCCGGATAAGGAATTTCGCGCCGAGATCGAACGGATCTGCGGAGCAGATGCGATCGAGAGGGTAGCGGGGTAGAACGAATTGCGGTCGCCCAGCTCTTCAGACGGAGACGCGGAGAACGCAGAGGAAGCTTGGCCCGGCGCATCTATACGGCCCCTACTGAGCGACCTCGCAACTCGCTAAGCGCCGGCTTGGCCGGCGACGATGATGGCGATGGGCAGGTCGCCGACCTTTACGTTCAGGACCGTGTCCTTGTCGCCGTCGCCTTCCTTGGTAATCTGAGGGAAGGTGTTGCCGGCAGGAGGTTCGAGCGAGAAAACGCAAGGGTGATTGGTTCCCGAGGTCTTGCTCATGTTGACGAGCTTTTCGAAATCCGGCATGGCCGCCGGGTCGGCGTCGTTGGCAATCGGAGTCAGCAATGCGAAATCGCGCTGCGGAGCCACGCCCTGGTGCGCGCCATCGACCGGGAAATCGCTGTAGCGCATGGTGTACACGCCCGGTTTTATGGTCTGGCCGCGGCGATCCGCACCCTTCGAGGGAAACCGCAAAATGCCCAGGAACGTGCCTTGCGCGATCGGCAGCGTGATAGCGGGGTCGGTCGGCTTGGCGCCCGTCGGAATGCTCTTGCGGAACCAGATCTCAACCCATGGGCCGGACGAACCAACCACCCTGTAGCCCTGCGCCGGAACCAATGCGGCATAAGCGGCTGGCAAATCCGCGGGAGCCGAGGTAATCGGTTCCAGCTTGTAATCCTGAGAGAAGCCCAAAACGGCGGTGCAGAAGAGAATCGCGAGGAGCTTACGCATGAAAATCATGGAGCGGGAGACGGGATTCGAACCCGCGACATCGACCTTGGCAAGGTCGCACTCTACCAGCTGAGTTACTCCCGCGCGATAGAAAATCCATTTTCCCCTGAAACCTGAGCTCTGTCAAACCGTGCTCAGAACTCTTTGAAAAACATAGACTTATAAATATGCAGCGAAGCTGTGCCAGTATGCTAGACTACTGTTCGGTTTGGATGGACGGAGGTATCGGTTGCCCACCCGCGGGTCCTTCCAGTCGGGCATAATCCGGTCCCACAATCTTGTGGAAGCTCTATCATTCACCGCAGACGCCGCCATGAATCTTTGGGATCAGCTCCGCAATCATTTACAACAAAAGATCAGCCCCGAAAGCTACGATAACTGGCTACGAGGCACGTCGTTCGCCGGCATCGACGGGACCACTCTCTTTGTATCGGTGCCTGACCGCGAAACGCGGGCATGGCTGGAGACGGAATACGCCGCTTTGCTGCGGACCGCGATCCGCGAACTGGCGCTGTCCATTCAGAATGTCAGTTTCGAAACGCGAGTTGCGGATGCCAATTCGAACGCCGCGGCAGCCGCGGCGGATGGGGCGGATCTGGATGGGCGCACCAGCCCGCTAAACCCGAAGTTCACGTTCCAGACATTTGTCGTTGGGGCTTGTAATCAGTTTGCGGCAGCGGCCGCGAAATCGGTGGCGGAGAATCCGTCGCGAAGCTACAACCCGCTGTTCCTCTACGGTGGCGTGGGCATGGGCAAAACGCATTTGATGCACGCCATCGGGCGCGAACTGATCGACCGGTATGCGTCGATGCGAGTGGTGTATACGTCGAGCGAGAAGTTCATGAACGAGATGATCGCCTGCATCCGCACCGAACGTATGCAGCAGTTTCACCAGCGCTACCGTGAAGCTGACGTCCTACTCATTGACGATATCCACGTTCTGGGGACGAAGGAGCGGACGCAGGAAGAGTTTTTTCATACGTTCAACGAGCTTCACAATCATCAAAAGCAGATCGTGATTTCAAGTGACGCAGCGCCTAAAGAGATACCCGGCTTGGTGGAGCGTCTCCGGTCGCGTTTCGAATGGGGGCTCATGGCCGACATCCAACCTCCCGACCTCGAGACCAAAATGGCGATTCTCGACAAGAAGGCCGAGGCGGAAGGTGTCCACCTGCCGGACGACGTGCGGACCTTTCTGGCCGGCAAGACGAAATCCAATGTCCGAGAGTTGGAAGGCGCCCTGATCAAGCTCATCGCGTATTCGTCGCTCACCGGAACTCCGATCCACCTGCACATGGCGCAACAGGTTCTGAAGCACTTGGTGCACGTGCAGGACCGCCGGGTAAGCATCGACTCGATTCAGAAGGCAGTCGCCGAAAAATTCCAGATCAAACAATCGCAGCTTAAGGAACGGAGCAACACCAAGAAAGTAGTGTATCCGCGGCAGGTTGCCATGTACCTGGTAAAGGAGCTGACGGACGCTTCCCTGCCGGAAATCGGCCGCGCATTCGGCGGAAAACATCACACCACCGTCATCCACTCGATCCATAAAATTGAGCAGACGCGCCAAAACGATCCGGAATTGAACAGGCTCCTGCACAGTCTAATGGACACATTGCAATAGGGTTCGGCCGATTTCCACATCGCCAGTGAAAATAGGCTTAGGAAAAATGTGTATAACGGGTAACAGAGCCAGTTATTACTGTTCCATACACCCGGTTTGCACCGCTTGGTATGGCGGAAAGTAGCTGAATTTAGTATAATTTAGATTGCCTTCAACATCTGCACAGGGCCGATGAATACGGTTCTCTTTAGTGGTCATTTATACACCCTGTAGAAGAGAGGAGCTGTGGCCATGGAATTCACTGTCTGCAAGTCCGACCTGGTGCGGGAGTTGAGTCTCTCGCAGGGCGTCGTGGAAAAGAAGACCACGATTCCGATTCTCTCGAATGTGTTGCTGGAGGCCGCCGACGACCGTATTACGCTGACTGCCACTGACCTGGAGCTGGGGATTCGCTGTTCGTGTCCGGCGCGTGTGAAGAAGGGAGGTTCGGGTACCGTGCCGGCGCGTAAGCTGCTCGACTATGTGCGGCTGTTGCCGGAAGGCGACCTGACGATGAAGTTTTTGGAAAACCACTGGGCCAGCATCACCAGCGGGCGCTCGCGTACGCGCATCGCGGGGATGTCGCGCGAAAGTTTTCCGGAGCTGCCGGAAATGCCGGAGCCCATCGCGGAGATTCCGGTTAAGACGCTGACCTCGATGATCGCGCGGACTTCGTTCGCGATCTCGATGGAGGAGAGCCGGTTCACGTTGAACGGGGCGCTGCTGCTGATGGGGCCGGAAAACCTGACCATGGTGGCGACGGACGGCCACCGGTTGGCCTTTGTGCAGGCTCCCGCGGGCGAAAGCGGGAATATCTCGCAGCAGTTCCGCGCGCTTGTGCCGAAGAAAGCGATGGGAGAGCTGACCAAGCTGGCGGGCGAAGCAGGTGAGGATGGCAAGGTGCTATTCGCCGGCGACGACAACCATCTGTACTTCCAGGTGGGACAGAGGCTGCTGCTGACGCGCAAGCTGACCGGCAATTTCCCTGATTACGAGCGCGTACTACCAAAAGACCATCCGCTCATGGCGAAGCTGCACCGAGACGAGATCCGCTCCGCCATCGAACGAGTAGCGCAGTTCGCGGATGAGCGTTCACGCGCCATTCGCGTGCAGTTTACCAATGGCGAGGTACGTGTGTTCTCGTCTTCGGTCGAGACGGGCGAGAGCGAGGAGAGCGTACCCAGCGAGTATCAGGGGCCCGATCTGGAGATCGGTTTCAATGCCCAGTATCTGCTCGATTTCCTGCGCGCGATTCCACAGGACAGCGTAGCGTTCGAACTGAAAGACCAGAAAAGCGCGGGAGAAATGCGACCGGCAGGAGAGACCGTACCGGATCAATACCGGTACGTGGTCATGCCGATGAGGATTTAGCGATCAGCTGTCAGCGATCAGCTTCTGTGGTAAAGGGATGTCGACTGAAGGCTGAACTCGGAAGATTTTTATTTATATGGCAAATGATGTAAATATGACTTCGCCCGGGGTCTATGATGCCACCAGCATCAAGGTTCTGGAAGGCCTGGAAGCGGTGCGGTTACGGCCGGCAATGTATATCGGGTCGACCGGCGAAATGGGATTGCATCACCTGGTCTATGAAGTGGTGGATAACTCGGTGGATGAAGCATTGGCCGGGTTCGCCACGGAAGTGGCGGTCACGATCCACGACGACAATTCGGTCACGGTGACGGACAATGGGCGCGGGATTCCGGTGGACATTCACGAAGACGAAGGAGTTTCGGCAGCGCAGGTGGTCATGACCAAGCTGCACGCCGGAGGCAAGTTCGACTCCAAGAGCTACAAGGTCTCGGGTGGGCTGCACGGGGTGGGCGTGAGCTGCGTGAACGCGCTTTCCGAGCGGCTGGAGCTGGAAATCTGGCGCGACGGCTATACATGGCAGCAAGAGTACTCGTGCGGAATTCCCAAGGCTCCGCTGGCGCGCATGGGCAAGGCAGGACGTAAGACCGGCACGCGCGTGACGTTCAAGCCGGATGCTTCCATCATGGAGGTAACGGTCTTCAATTACGACACACTGGCGACGCGGCTGCGCCAACTGGCATTCCTGAACAAGGGCCTCAAAATCACGCTCAATGACGAGCGGACAGATCCAGAGAAGGGCAACGAGTTCCTGTTCACGGGGGGCATAGCGGAATTTATCAAGCACCTGAACCGCGGCAAGACGGCGCTGCACGATAAGCCGATTTATTTCGAAGGGCAACGTGATCTGCCCAACGGCGGCGTTCTGAACATGGAAGTGGCGCTGCAGTATAACGACGGCTACTCGGAAACCACGCTCAGCTTTGCGAATAATATTCACACCGTGGACGGCGGCACGCACCTGCGCGGATTCTATTCGGCGCTCACCCGCACCATCAACGCCTTCGGGCAGCGGGAAGGGCTTTTCAAGGACAAAGACGATAACCTCACCGGAGACGACATTCGCGAAGGACTGACGGCGGTCGTGAGCGTGAAGGTGCCGCAGCCGCAGTTCGAAGGGCAGACCAAGGGGAAGCTGAACAGTGACATCGCCGGGCAGATGACGCAGTTCGTCAACGAGAAGCTGACCGAGTATTTCGACAAGAACGCGGGAGTGGGCCGGAAGATCGTCGGCAAGGCGATCGACGCGGCGCGGGC
>Ga0335073_10017278_pt1 | contig 10105 bp, 15 predicted proteins | sample Lox_Sample_22_FD_207093 | JGI IMG/M metagenome (GOLD analysis project Ga0335073, IMG submission 207093) | Soil microbial communities from Loxahatchee National Wildlife Refuge, Florida, United States - Lox_Sample_2.2 | ecosystem: Environmental > Terrestrial > Soil > Wetlands | place: USA... | reverse complement strand
AACCAGTTGAGCTAGCGACCCGCGCGGGCCATCCCTGTCGTAACCGCGATTCATTGTGCCTCTTCCTTCTCCCGAATCTGCCGCCCGAGAATGACCGTTTGGTCAGTGGTCGTCCAGTCGCTGCCGTGTACAAGTTCCGCAAGGAAATGGGCGGCAGATGCGATGTCAGCCTTGTGGCCTAGGGTCTGTTTGGCACGTTGCGACGAAATCGAAGGACTGTCGATCGACGCGTCTGCGTTAGAGGGAGGGTCACCTTGAACCCGCGCCGCGTGCTAGGCTGACCCCGATCGTGGCTTTCAAGCTCCCAGAGCGATACCAGCTGGCTTGGCGCTCCCTGGCCAACCTCGATGCCTTGCGCCTACGGCGTCTTGGCCAGGCGATCGAGGATGCCCAGCCTCACTTGTACGCGGAGGACCTTGCCAGGAAGGCGGCACAGCGCTCGCGCGTTGAGCTCCCAGTGGTTCGACCGATCATAGATCTGCTGACCAGTCTTTCAAGCGCTAGAGCGCGACAATCTCAATCGCTCGGCACGCTGCTCAAGGATCTACGCGACGACGCTCGCCGCCGAGGCGGTGATTTTGTCCCAAAGACGAGCTGGGGAAGCTTTACCGCGTTCCTGAAGCGCGTTCTTGAAGCGGAGGCCATCGTCATTACGGCGAAGGCACAAACCGTGATGGTGGCCCATCAGCACGTGTTTCTCTCCGCTCGAGTCCTAACCGACCTTCGCCCTGTTTTTGGCAACGACGAGTTAGGGCGTCTACGAGCCGGAGTAGTAGTCCATACCCTTCAACTCGATCATCTGGACGGGGGAGGCAAACGCTCCTTTTTTATCGCGCTGGACGACGAGGATGTCTCCAAGCTCCGGGCAGCCCTGGACCGCGCCAGCGAGAAGTCTCAGTTGATCGAGAACGGCATGAAGGGACGACGTTTCCTGTTGCTCAAGAGAAGGGATACGACATGAGCCGCGACGCCGCCGCCGCGATTTACTACGAGGAAGAGTGGGTCGACGATCGCAAGGAGGAGGTCAAACGGTCCGAAGAGTGGATGGCCTCGTCGAACGCCGAGAGAGAGTTCTATCGACTGTGCGCATGGTGGGAGTTGGACACGAGATCTGAGCCTTCGATAGCCAAGATCATCGCTCACCCCGCCTACCGTGAGATCGTTGCATTGGGCCGGGCTGTACTTCCGCTTATCCTTGTCCAGTTTCAAGTCAGGCCTAATCACTGGCATACGGCACTGTCGGAGATCACGGGGGCGGATCCTGTTCCTGCTGACCATGCGGGTGATCTCGCAGCGATGGCAAAAGACTGGCTGAAGTGGGCTGCGGAGAACTCCGGCACCTTCTAGGCAAGCGAAGCAGGGAATGGATCCTGTACTGGACAAGGAGATTCCGAACCTCGACGCCGAGTTTCCCAATCTGCGAGCGTCGAATGCGAAGAGGACTAGCGAGCCGACCCCACAGTACAACTGCATCGCCTGGGCTGCGGGAGACACGAAGCGAAAGTGGTGGCCGGGAGTGGGTAAGGAAGCGTTCTGGCCCCACGGCGTTTCGGGCAAGGCGAAGGTCGAGTCATTCATCGCTGCATACAGGACAAAAGGCTACTCGGTCTGCGCGGATGGCTCGTTCGAGGCGGGCTTTGAAAAGATCGCAATCTATGCCGATGGAACCGAGCCACGCCACGCAGCTCGACAAGTTCCTGACCGTCAGAAGTGGACGAGCAAGCTGGGCAATTCCCCTGACATCGAACACGATCTTGCGGATGTCGAGGGGCCACTCTACGGCAGACCGCGGATCTTCATGCGCAGAAGACTTCCACGTCAAACCCGCTAGTTAGCCGGCGCGTCGCCCGACCTTATCGAATCGCAGATCGCGGGGTTGCGCGCAGCCGCGCCCGTGCGCCTCGCAGGGTGGCGGCGACTTGTTCAGCTACCCTACCGAGCCGGGCCCCTAGATAATTCTCGCAGGTAGGCGGCGACGCCTTTCTGCGCGTTTCGTTCGCATTCTTCAATGACGCGTCGCGACCATTCTCGAGAGAGTCCTCCGGAGCGCTGCTTGAAGTCGAGCATCGCGTGCGCGAGACAGCCCTTCTTGAGTGCCAGCGCCATAACTTCGGTGTTCCCCACTCGGCTCTTGAAGGCTTGTATGTAGCCGAGTTGGTAGGCTGAGACCCAAGATCCAACGCCCATCCGTTGAATGCGGATGCGGTTCTCGAAGAAATGGGGGCCGGGGTAGGCCGAAGAACATTGCGGCTCTTGGCATGGTTGTAGATTGGGCGCCGGACCAGACTCCCCCCCTTCCGACCAAAGCTGGAGCAGCAGCGGGAGCACCGACTCGCACCCGAGAGCCTGATCCGTCGCAATCTCGCAATCTCGGGCGGTCTGACCGTCCCCCACTCCGGTCGAGTATCCGAGGTTGAAAGCAGCCTCCGCGCCGGGCATCTCGTTCGGCGCCAGGCCTTCAAGCGCCGCCGACAGCCCTTCTTGGTGTGCTGCTTCGGAGGCCATTTCTGCCTCCGCAGCGGCAATGGCCGGCTCCCCGACCGAACTGCCGGGTTCATTTCGTGCGACTTGCTCTTGCACGGGGCCGCTTGCGTCGACGCAGCGCTGGTAGGCGGCTTGATCCCCGTAGCCGATCCAGGACCGGCAGTCCGAACGAATCGCCTCGGCGGTGCGCGCATGCACGCAGGCCGCGAACACACTGATCAGGACCGCCGGTGCTAGCTGTCTCATTGCCTCTCCGTGCTCGGATGTCAGCGGCGCCATTCCATCTTGCGTCACTACTGACGTGGCAGGCAAGGCGTAAGCAATCTACGAGTGGCGAATGCCCAGAAGGGCGCCGCCGCGGACGAGAAAGCGCGCCAGGCTGCCGCAGTACGAGAGCCAGGCGTACCGCCGGCTGTTGAGACAGCTCGCGTCGGGTGTTCGAGCTCAGCGCACCGGCCGGGGGTGGACGCAAGAGGAAGCGGCCCACCGGGCAGACATGATCCTTCGGCAGTACCAGCGCCTTGAGAGCGGCGAGGTCAATGCGACCCTCACGAGCCTGGCGCGCCTATGCGACGGCTTCGGCGTCGGGATTCACGATCTTTTCGTTCGCTGAGTCGCCAGCGCGGAGGCGTGGCGCCAGAACCTTGGAGGCCTCCGGGCGATCAACCACAGGTTCTCTGGTACAATCGTGATTGGCGAGGTGAGCCGCAGTGGCGCGGAAGACAAGAGCAGAGCGGGAGCGCGAAGAGTCTCGCGCGAGCGAGCGCTTCGACAGCGCGCTTGCTCGGATTGTTACCGCCTCTCAAGCCGTAGACTTCGTGTGTGGAGGGCCTCCCAATGGGAAGCCGGGCGGCCACCTGTATACCAAGCTGGCGTCATTCCTTCGGCAGGGATACAACACCTGCGCAGAGTTTGAGGATCTGGCTCGCCGGTTGGCAGAGCACGGACAGCCGGCACCCGGCGATCCAATCTACAGCGCGGCGATCGACAGCCCAACGATTCGGCGGGCCCTCGCGGCCGGAGTTTCTACCAAGTAGGCGGACGTACCCACCGGGCCCGCTAACAGAGATCCCGCTTGAGCCTACCCCCGACCGTGTAGAGCGAGGCACGCCGCGCCTCTGACGCCTCCTGCTGAAGCCGTTCGTAGGTCTGCCGGTGCATGCCCTTGGGCTTCCGCGGTAGTCCCCACCCGATGCCGCTTCCCAGCCGGTTCAAGATTCGCTCCACCTTGAGAAGCATTCTCCCTCTGCGGCCTTTCTGCTGTGTCTTGTAGGCGAGCCCGTGGCACCGCCGGCAGGCGAAGCGCGCCCATACGAAGAAGAGGGCTCGGCGCCGCCGGCTACAACCGGGGCAGACAAACCACAGGCGGGAATTTCCGAAGTGACAAGATGTCCGCGTGAGACGGATTTCTATCCAGGCACCCGTTGTCGGGGATTCCACTCGAGCAACGTTCCAATTCTGCTCGAAGAGGACGAGGGTGTGGCCGCGCACTTCGCCGAGAAAATCGCAGCGGCCCCAACGACCTGGTTTGCCGGCAAGGTCCCCCAGATCGAGCCGCGGGAAATTCTCAAGCGTCAGACGCGCCATGGCCACTTACGGAGAGCTGCGTGTTTGTCTCCAAGAAATCGAAATCAATAGGCAACCGCCATCCGAGCCGTGCAAAAAACCGATTTCGGAGAAGCCTTTTTCGGAATTCGAGCAAAATTTGTGTCGACGGGATCGGAGGCGAACACGAACACCGGAACCGGACTACCCACCCCGGGGCCTTCCAACCTCGTGCGCAGGATCCGGTTACTTCCGCCGGGCCGCAATGAACGCCGCCACGTCTCCCGGCTCAAAGCGGAGCGCGTTCGAGATCCGGATGTGCGGCAGCTCGCCGCGCTCGCACAGCTGGTAAACCTTCCGCGTGCAGATCCCGAGCTTGGCGGCCACCTGCTTGACGTTCAGCAGGTTGTCGGCGCCGCCAGGGAGCGAGCGGAGGACCGGGGCACCGGGTAGCAACGGGGTAGCACTTGGGCTGCGAAACGACGTTTGCCCCTGCGAAGCGCTGGACTCGGGCGAGGGGACCGGAGTAGGCATTGCGCCCGGTTGTGAGTCGCTGTTCGTGCCTGAGAAGTTTTCGGAAGGACTCTTAATCCATAGGTTGAAGGTTCGATTCCTTCGGCGCTCACTAATTCCTTGGTTTGATTGGGGCTTGCTCGGCCCCGAGCGCTGGGCCGCGAGTCCGTCGCTCAAATCCGCCCGCGTCGAGGTCAAGCAGAAGCGAATTCGCTCGTGGGAGCGCGCTCGGCCACTCGAGGGATCTCGATCACTGCCGTGCGATTCGCGGTGTCAGCTACCTTCCGTCAAGCTCTCGCGACCGAAATGTTCGTGGCTGCACCCGCTCGTGCACACGCTGTTGCCATGAACATGCCGACGCAGCCTGACGCCCCAGACGTTTCCTGCGATGAGCGAGGCCGTACCCGCAACCTCCAGAATCAAGTGGTCGAAATAGAGGTGGGACACCAGTAGCAGGACCGAGCCCAGCCCGGTGAGTATCGGCGGTGCCCAGCGCCGGTGCCGCAGCGCCGCGATCACCGACATCGTCACCGCGACGAAGAGGGCGATTCCGAGAACGATGCCGTGAGTCCTCTCGGTGAGCGCAAAACCTCCTCCCAGGCAGGAGAACAACCCCGCGTACACCGACAGGCAGGCAGGGCAGGTGCTGCACGCGGCCACCGGCAAGAACCACGATGCGATCGAACCAATCCAATCTCGGATCATTTTCAACCCTTACGCTCGTAGCGACGATGGCGCCTTCTCTGAGGTGCGGCAGCGAGGGCACAGTCCGAACAGTTCCAGCGAATGCTCGATCTGGGAGTAGCCCCTGGCCCGGGCGGAGCGCTCGAGCGCCTTCGTGGGGCACTCTTCCAAATCGAGGTCCTCCACCTCCTGGCAGCCGGTGCAAACGAGGTGGTGGTGGTGCCGAGCGCCGAGCGCCGCTTCAAACCGAGCGGTGCCGTCTCCGAAATCACAACGGCGGACGAGACGGGCTGCCTCGAAGCTTTCGAGGATTCGATAGACCGTCACCGGGTCGCATCCACCGGGTCCAAGTGCCTGCAGGAGCTCTGGCGCGCTGAAGGGACCGTGCTTCTCCAGGAGGAGCCGCAGAATGTCGCGCCGCTGACGAGTGAGCTTCAACCCAGCGGCAACCAACAACTGCTGGACCGTGTCAGCCGTTCTGTCCCCTGCTTGCTTCCGTCGGGCCATCGCTGCTCCTGAGGCAGAAGAGAAACCCTAGCACGCTCCGGGATGCAACACCCGTTTTTGTCAAACTTATGCAAGGTTGTTGCAAACGCAAGTTACTTGCATATACTAGCGCGCGCCGCAGGTCGAGGAGAGGACGATGTTTGATTCAGCGAGCACGTCGAACCCACATCAGGCTCAGCAGATTCGCACGATCAAGAAGTGGCTCCATCAAGCGTTCGAGATCGACGGTCGTGACGTCTCGGTCGTCGAACTCCACCGCTGTGACGCGGACCGATCCTGCGTCGAGACATTCTTTGCGCTCGCAATGGGTAGGGATCGGGAGCGCGTTCAGCTTCGAGTACCGCTGCCCATCGCCGAGATTCGCCCACGACATCTGATCCCACAGCTCGCTTCCGGCCGTCGGACGAGCTGCCACCGTTTCTCGTAAAGGAGAACCCATGCCCGCTGGTCAAGCCGATGCCCGAGAGTTGCCACGTCGCGTCCCAGTCACCGTTCTGACCGGCTTTCTGGGTGCCGGGAAGACGACCCTGCTCAATCGCATCCTCACCGAAAACCACGGCAAGAAGATCGCCGTCATCGAGAACGAATTTGGCGAGGTCGGCATCGACAACGCCCTCGTGATCGGCGCGGACGAAGAGATCTTCGAGATGAACAACGGCTGCATCTGCTGCACGGTGCGGGGAGACTTGATCCGCATCCTGGGAAACTTGATGCGCCGACGGGACAAGCTCGACGCGATCCTCATCGAGACCACCGGCCTCGCAGACCCCGCCCCGGTCGCGCAGACGTTCTTCGTGGACGAGGAGATGAAAGACCAGCTCAGGCTGGATGGCATCGTGACGCTGGTGGACTCCAAGCACGTGGCCCTCCATCTCGGCGAGAGCAAAGAGTGCCAGGAGCAGATCGCCTTTGCGGACGTCATCCTGCTCAACAAGACGGACCTGGTGACGGCGGAGGAGCTCGATCTTCTCGAACGTCGCATTCGCTCGATGAACGCGATGGCCCGCATCCACCGGACCCAGAACACCGCCATCGCGCTCGACAGGGTCCTCGACGTCGGTGGTTTCGACCTCGGCCGGGCGCTGGACACGCGCCCGGCGTTCCTGGAGCCGGAGTACCCCTTCGAATGGTCGGGCATCTACCTCCTCGACGCGGGCGAACATCTCCTGACGCTTCAGGATGGCAGCCCGGATCCCTCCATGGACGTCCTGCTGCTCAGGTTGCCGGATGAATCGGAGCAGGCGATGGCGACGGCGCTCGATCGCGCCACCCGGCTCATCTCCGAAACGCGAGCGCAGCCGACGACCGGCGGCGAGCTGCGGCCCGAATCGCTTCATCGAATCAGCCTCGCTCCGAAGGGCGAGAAGCGCGTGACGGTGCAGGTGAGCGAGCCCGGGGTCTTCGTGCTCTTTACCCAGCACCTGCCGGCGGAGTTCTCCATGCGGCTGCGACGCGGTCGCGCGGACGTTCGACCGACCTCGACGCACCAGTACAACCCCGGTCATGAGCACGACAACTCCGTGACGTCCGTGAGCATCGTGCTGGAGGGGGACCTGCATCAGGAGAAGTTGAACCGCTGGCTCTCGAAGCTGCTTCTGGAGTCGGGAACCGACATCTTTCGCATGAAGGGCATTCTCAGCATCGCCGGACAGGACCGTCGTTTCGTCTTCCAGGGCGTTCACATGCTCTTCGACGGGGAACCGGAGCGCCCGTGGGGAAAGGAGGAGCGTTCGAATCAGATGGTGTTCATCGGCCGCAACCTGGATTCGGCGGCGCTCGATCGGGGGTTTCGCGCATGCCTGGCCTGAGAGAGGCACTCGTTGCGGAATCGTCGAAGAGACCCACTCGCTCCGCAGAGCTCGAGCCCTCGTGGGTAGTGGACATCGGTGATTTCCCCACCGATCTGGCCTGGTCGCCCGGCGGGGAGCGGCTTGCGGTCGCGTCGGCCGCCGGGCCGATCGTCGTCCTGGGGTCGGAGGGTGATGAGCAGCTTCGTCATCGAGGGCACGAGCTGGGCAGTCTCGCAGTGGACTGGTCGCCGCAGGGCGAGCGGCTCGCGTCCGGCGGACAGGACGGTCGTGCGCGCGTTTGGGTCCCCGGCGATTCCTCGCCGCAGGCAGAGCTTCGCGGTGGCGCGGCCTGGGTCGAGCTTCTCGCCTGGTCGGAGGATGGAGGACACCTTGCGACGGGCTCCGGAAAGTTTCTGAAGGTTTGGGATGCGTCGGACTGGTCCGAGGTCGGGTCGTTTGACCATCCGAACACGATCAGCGGCTTGGCGTGGCGCGGGGAGTCTGGGCGTCTGGTGACGAGCTCCTATGGCGGGATCCAGTTCTGGGAGCTCGGCCAGCCAACGGCGCGTCGCACGTTTCGATGGAAGGGCTCTTTGATCTGCATGCGCGTGAGCCCCAACGGCCGGTGGATCATTTGTGGCTCGCAGGATTGCTCCGTCCACATCTGGAAATCGGCCTCCGGGCAGGATCTGGAAATGTCGGGCTACCCCTTGAAGGTCAAGCAGCTCGGTTGGAGCGACGACAGTCGCTATCTCGCGACCGGGGGTGGCGCGGACGTCTGCATCTGGGATTTCTCCGGTCGAGGGCCGGCGGGAACGCGGCCGGAGGTCCGGCAGGGACACGTGGACGCGATCGCCGATGTCGCGTTTCAGCCGGGCAGCCATCTGCTCGCCAGCCTCGGACGAGACGGCTCCCTCTGCTTTTGGAATGGAGCCAAAGGCAAGGGCAAGAAGGCACTCGGTACCGGAGGACGCCCGTCGTCCGGCAGCAAGCTGGCGTGGAGTCCGGATGGAACATCGGTGGCAGCCGCATTCGAATCGGGTGAGGTCGTCGCCTGGAAAGCGCCCTCGGTGTCTTGATGCTCGCGACCGTCGTCACGCTCTGCTTCGGGCTATTCCTGGGACTTCGGCACACCTTCGAGCCCGACCATTTGGCCGCGGTCTCCACTCTCGTGACGGCGAGGCCCCGCGCAAGCATCGGGGCGGCGATCATCGGCGCCGTGTGGGGCATTGGGCACGGGGCGTCGCTTCTGGCGGTTGGCTTGATCCTCGGTCTGTTTCGTGCCCAGCTTCCCGCTCATCTTGGCGAGATCTTCGAACTGGCGGTCGCGGCGATGCTCGTCGTTCTCGGGGGACGGAGCCTCTTCCAGTGCTTCGTCGCCCGAAGGAGTTCCTCGTGCTCGTTGACGGAGGCCGCCGCGGATCACGATCACGCTTCGAGGGTCTCCAGGTGGCCGCTCCTCGTCGGCATGGTGCACGGACTTGCCGGGAGCGGGGCGCTCACGGCCCTTGCGATGGCGAGCCTGCCCTCCCTGCGTGCACAGCTCGCCTACATGGGCTTGTTCGGCCTTGGCTGCGTGATGGGCATGGCGGCCATGACCGCACTCGCGAGCTGGCCTCTGCACCGAATGACCGAACGGCATTGGGCAGCCCGCTTCGCGATGGGTATGACAGGTGGCGTGTCTCTGCTCCTGGGCATCGGCCAAGCCGCGCCTTCGCTGGCGCATCTCGCGGCATGGCAGTGAACCGGCGTCATCCGATGCCGGGACGGCCACCTTGAACGCACCTCCCGTCTCCCTCGCCTCGAAGGGACCCAGATTGGCCGACTTCGATCAGCCGCTCGTACGCGAGACGGCCCAGCGCCTGACGGCGGGAGCGACGACGCCGCCGCAAAAGCTGGCGCGCCTGTTCGGCTTTGTCCGCGACGAGATCAAGTTTCAATTTCCGCTCGCCGGCGATCTGGTCAAGGCCTCCGACACGCTGCAGACCCGGCAGGGGCAGTGCAACACCAAGACCACGCTGTTTCTGGCGCTCGCCAAGGCAGCCGACATTCCAGCGAGGGTTCATTTTTCATTGATCCGCAAGGAGATCCAGCGCGGCCTGTTCTCGGGCTTGGCCTACTGGCTCATGCCGAGAGAGATCTCGCACTCATGGCTGGAGGTACAGGTCGACGGTCGCTGGCGAAAGATCGATGCCTACATCAACGACACCGGATTCCAGAAGGGAGCCGTCGCCGAGCTGCGCGGTCACGGTTGGAATACGGGCTTCTCCGTGGCGCTGCCGAGGTCGGGCGAGCTCCCCACCGACCTTGATTTGGAATCGGAGCGCTTCGTCCAGATGGGCGCCGTCACCGACGACCATGGAACGTATGACGATCCCTCCGAATACTACGCGAGCCCAAAGTATCGGAACCGGCCCGGCAAGCTGCGGCTGTGGGTCTATCGCCGCAGGGTCGGAGGCATCAACGAACGGGTGGATGCCATTCGTCAGAAGGGCACGTCCGCATGAGTGAGTGACCTCGAGATTGTCCCCCTGCCAGAAGACGCATTCAACTTGCAGACGCATGTTGATTGCAAATATGGT
>Ga0335073_10017277_pt1 | contig 10105 bp, 10 predicted proteins | sample Lox_Sample_22_FD_207093 | JGI IMG/M metagenome (GOLD analysis project Ga0335073, IMG submission 207093) | Soil microbial communities from Loxahatchee National Wildlife Refuge, Florida, United States - Lox_Sample_2.2 | ecosystem: Environmental > Terrestrial > Soil > Wetlands | place: USA... | reverse complement strand
AAGGTTGGGGGGCTGAATCTCGAATTCTACGCCGTGCTCTAACAGGATGGCGTTCATCATCGCAGTATCGGGCATGTAAAAGTCGGGATGGTTGGCTTTTAGTGCTTCACACGCGTCGTAGAAGGCCGCGATGAACAGCGGCGCGTTCTTAGCGGCGCTGTTCATATAGCTATTAAGGTCGGTCTCTGCCCAGCTCGCACTGGAACTCCAGCTCGAAGTCATTCCTGCCGCGGCGGCAAAATAGTCTTTGAAATGCTCTAGGACTTCCTGAAGGTCTCCTTGGGCGGCGATTTTACCGATGAGATCGGAGAAATCGTTCATGACCTTGAAATCGACGCTCGCCGGAGGATGGAAGCGCCATGCGCCATTGAATTTCAACATAGAGACCGATCCATGCAGCATTCATTAACGGATGGCAAAGCATTTTCATGCTATCAGGATTGCGGCCCATGAGAGAGGCTATGGGTCATAATCTCGTTGACCGAGGATGAATGCTTGGGTTGGTGGAAGGCTAGGAGGTAGAGCGCCAAGTAAGCAGCTGATCCAGTTGTGCGACCGTCGCTTCGCCTTTGTCGAGAAAAACATTGGGAACGCCGCCGCCGTAAAAGCGAACGTTCTCTTTACCGAATATGTCGCACGCCGCGTTCACAGGAGAAGCCTCGCAAAAGGTTCGCGTTTTCAGTGCTGCTGGTCCATACCAGCCGGGATTGCAAGGGTCCCAGTCCACAACCGTGCAACGTACTTCCGTTCCGCGTCGCTGTCGTCTGGCGGAGAAAAAGGCGCGATAGGTAACATCGTCTGGCGGCAATGAATATCCCATGAAAATTATGTGGTTCGCCTGCATCGTAGTGGCGCGTAGGTCGCGTTGAATTTCTTCGATGAAGGATGGTGGCCGGGGCTTGAATGAGCTTTGCATCACCGCCTGAGTGTGATGCGCGTAGGTCAACGTACCGCAATGGAGACATTTCCGGGCATCTACCTTTCCCTTCTTTCGCTGGTCTCGCTCATCACCGGTTATCCAATTGCGGCACGGTCTCTTGTCAAAAGCTCGCAAAGGTGGAGGAGGAAACAAGCCCTTGGCATTAAGCTTCCAGTCATCGCCGTGAAAGGCGGAGAGCTTGCCGCAATCCGGGCATTCCCGCCAGCAGAGGCAGCCGTGCGGAAACAAGAACTTTGTCAGCCTAACCTTACAGTCACCTCCTCTCCTAATTTCGTTTAGTCGCTGGGCGGCTCCTTCATTGAGCGGATACCAAGGCCAATCGTCATCACGCTTGCCTATCCGGCGTGCAGGAATCAGATGGCCGAAGTCATGAAAGAGGTGCAGAGGCACGCGCTGAGATCCAATACGGGGAACGCGCTTGCTGCTGTTCAGTTCGCGGTTGGCGAGGAACTGCAGCCATAGGGCGATCGGATCGTAATTTAGACTTACGAAGCCGACATCGCCTTGATAAAACGCTGGCTGGTCGAGTTGCCGTTTGGAAAGTGTCAAGCCTTGGCGTTGCATACGGCGCCCCAACACTTTGGCAAATTCGGCATATTGTCCGAGGACTTTTTGCTTCGTCGAAATGCATGCCTGATAGTCAATATAGAACGAGGCTATGAGGATCATAAGGAGGGCGTTCTTCGCGCCGATAAGTCTCCGGGCATCAAAAAATTGCACCTCAGTCTGCTTCTCAGATCCCGAATGTCGAGTACGGGCCGGTGCGCGAACTCCGAATCCGGGCGGGATATGCATGTCCAGCAGATTGAACAAGTCGTTAAGCTTAAACTGTTCAGTCGCGCTGCCTGGACATAGCCTCACCACCGACTTCAATGCAGGCCAGTCATAGGTCAGGCGGAGGTCGATGATCCGCTCACGAAGTTCCTCCTTGTCCTTGACCGGTCGCCAGTTCCGGCGCATGGCATCGAGCTGCTCGTGGTCGATACGGCCGATGCCGCCATAGACTTCATCGCTATCGCCAAGAATGGTGATCAGATCGAAGAGAGCATCGTGCCAAGGCTCCGCACCATTTTGACCGAGCGCATCGGCAACGCGTTCCTTAAGCGGCTTGCCAGGGGCGTCCGCACCGGTGATGCGCTTGATGAATTGGGTCTGATCCTTGGTTGTGCGTATTCCGAGCGCCGCCGTAGCACCTGCACCCCAAAATATGATGTTCTGCGGCTGCGCAATGCCCCGGCTCATCAGAGTGTCATCCGAATTGTGTCGGCCACAATTTCTATCGCTTTCATCCAAACTTTCTCTATTCCGACCTTCGAATTCATTCCATTAATTGTTGCCACTATAAACATTTCAGATCTCTAACTCCACCCGCACTCTTTCTGATTGTTACTTCCGATAAATTCTGTTATCAGTTCGCTTCTTTCAGGCATTTACTCTGATTGTGGCTAACGCCGCATCGATCTCTTCCGCGGTCAACTCCGAACTCTTAGGCAGGGCGACAATCAGTTTCCACTTGAAATCCTAATAGAGCGACAGCGCCGCTTCGCCATCCTCCAAGTGGCCGGCCAGTACCGCAAGCGCGACTGCGCTGGTCCGCTGCCGATCGTCCCGCCGGCGTCGACGACCGCCGCGATTCGCTGCATTATTCGAGCGGGTGTCATGTTACGTCGTGGTGTATAATCGCCCGACAACAAAATCAAATGATCTCGAACAAAACGGATCGCCCATGATCTACATGGATGGAAAAGACGGATCAGGTAGAGCAGGAGGCATTAATCTTGAGCAAACTGCTTTATCCTCGGCCATTACGTTTATATTTTCTTGGGTAATATTGCTGCCTGTGGGTGTCATAGTCACGGGAAAACTCCTCAACCAACGCTTGAAAATTGAGGTCGGTACCGGACAGCTATTTCGAATCCCGGTCAAAGGCGTATTAACAATCGAATCAACTGGGGCAGAAGTGATATTGGGATTCGCGTGGTATTTGATCACATTACTGGTCCTAGGTGCCGCTATAGGCGGTCATGTTGAGGCTTGGGTGAAGGCCCAGTTTGGCATTCAACCCGGCCAATTCAATGCTTTAGGCTTTATAAGCTCACTTGGCTCTGTCGCTATCTCTTTCATCATTTATGTCATTACGAAAACCCCTGTCAATCCCGCCCAAGTCATAAGGCGTAAACGACGTGACCAAATTGTAGACAAGTTGACGAAGAAGCAGACGGGAATCGATCCGAACTCAATACCTCAGGTGCAAGAATGATGCAGGAGCCTACTGTTGGGCGCGCTATCGCGATTGTGAGCGGCAAGGGGGGTAGCGGTAAGACGATTATTGCTGCAGTCATGGCAGAGGTATTTGATGCGGCTGGGCAGTCGCTAATTTTGGTTGACGCGGACACGGGGACTGCAGGCCTGACCTTCTATTTTGGGCTGGAGCTGGTCAGTAATACCTCCGTTGGGTTGACTGATTTATTCTTGGATTCCGACAAATTGCAGGGTGAGCGGGTTTCCAGTGTTGTCAGACCCATTCGGGGCTTCAAGCAGGCTAAATTCTTAAGTGTTGGTGACTACAGGCGCTTCCCGAAAGATCTATCTGAGGCAGAATTAGCTTCCCGTATGAAGCCGGTGATAAGTCGATTGAAGGAAATCGCGGATTATGTTGTGTTTGACTGCAGAGGCGGGATAGATGAGGAATCTTTAGCAGTATGTAAATCTGTCGATGACATACTCTTAATAGTTGAAACAGATACGACGTCATACCAAGCTACACAAAGGTTGGTCGATATACTTTCAGAGAATGACACAGCATTGAAGCTGAAGGGTTTCATGATCAATAAAGTCTTTGATAATCCAAAGACTTTGGCGAAGAACGGGACCGCCGCATTCCGAAGCCAGTATCTTACGGCGATTCCCTTTGATTTCGACGCTATGCGTGAATTTTTTACAGGCGGAATTCCTAACACGGCTTCGGTTTTCGGTACGCATGTTCAGCACGGATTACATAAAGCATACTCGGAAGTCATACCCGAACCTGCGAGGCGAGTGTATCGCTTTGATGAGTACGAAGAAATTGGCTTCGTTAATCTTGATTCGCTTCGTGGTGGAATTGTGGTGTCACTTCTGATAGTGGCTATCACGGGCCTGCTCGTATTCTACTGGCACAATCCTCCGCTGCACTTTCATATCACAGTACCACTGGCAGTCGTTATCCTAGCTTTATTCGGACTAGTCGGAAGCATCAGCAGTACACGCCAAGCAATTGGACGCGCGATCAATCGCTTAGTCGCGATTACTCTCCTGATTAGAAGACGCTAGACTGACACTCGGTACCAGTCCTTATCATTATTCACGAACTAGTAACCGCAAATTGTGTAAGCCGTCGACTCCAGGAGATTAAATCCATTCTATGCATCACGACAAGACTCCCTTCTGATCAGAGTTAGATCGAAAAGTCGGGCATGGACCGACTAATACGTCGCGAAGAAGCTCGCCGACTTCTCCGGGTTGTAGCCGCGCCGGTCGTACAGCTTGGTGGTGCTGGGCTCCCGATGCCCCGCAGCGCGTTGCACATCCTCTAAAGAGCACCCGTTCTCCAGTGCCGTAGTAATAAACGTCGCCCGCATCGAATGCGCGGAATACCCCCGGTCTAGCCCGATAGCCTTGGCGTATTTGCGGAGCACGCGGTCGATGGCATCGGGGTGCATGTGCCGGCATGTTTCCTGCCTCTTCCGGTTATGGCTTAAGGGCCTAAATAACGGCCCGTCGATGTCGCCGGCGTGGCCCGCGGCTTCCAGATAGGCCTTCAGCCTCTTCACCGTATTCGGGTGGATGGCCAGGGCGTCGTGCCGTCCGCCCTTGCGGGTGACGCGCAGCGAGTCATACCCGCGGTTCTGATGCAGGTCTCCGACGGTGAGCGAGGCAATTTCGGCGCGGCGAAGTCCGACCTGCAGCCCTACGGCTAGAATGGCCCGGTCCCGAAGACCCTCCAGAGTCTTCTCGTCGGGCAAGGCAAGCAGCTTCGCCGCATCCGCCTTGGAGAACGCCAACGTCGAGCCCTCCTGGCGGTTGATGGCCGGGCGCTCGACTTCCGAGACCGGATTCTTCTCGGCATAGCCGTACCGGACCAGGTGCTTGAACAAGCTCGAAAGCGCCGCCAGCCGGCGGCGGACGGTGGAGGCGGCGGCGCCGTCGATCTCGCGCATGATGCGCTCCCAGGCGATGACGGCGCGGTGGTCTACCTTACGCAGCTCCTCATAGGAGCGGATAGTCAGCGTGCGCATGAAGTGCTGCACGTCCTGTTTATAGGCACGGCGCGTGCGCTTGCTTTTCTGCTTGGCAAGCCAGATGTCTTCTTCCGGGATGTCAGCAAGTGCCGCGACGGTGGAAACCGCCTGGCCCGCACTGCCCGAAACAGCGGGCGGAAACACGGCGGGGGCGGTGTCATCCTCAGTGGGCATTGCGGATCAGCTTCACTGTGATGGGGAGGCTTTTAATACGCATCTTGCGCTCGGCAGTAAGAACCATCAGCTTTCGCTGAATCCCTAAGGCGAGGCACGCGCGATCGGCGAAGGACATGCCATACTGCTTGGTTTCAGGGAACAGCCTGGCGCTGGCTTCGGCGAGCGCGGTATCAAAGGGAACGATGGCCAGCGAAGCGCTTTTCACGAGTGCATGCAGCGTCTCCACGGCGACGCTGCGCTCGATGGTCTTCTTCATGACCTCGGAATAATTGACGGCGGAGATGAAGGCGCCGACCAGCGATGCGCGGACAATGTCCGCACCCGGCTCGTGATTCATGACGGCCAGCAAGGCCGATGCGTCGAGGACGACGCTAGTCACGCTCGATCTCGGAGCGACGGTCGGCGTTTACCTCGTCGGACAGGAGAACACCGCGCGGGACGTGTCTGGCAAACTCCGCCTGCACCTCCGCAATGACCTGGTCCAGCGTTTTGATGTGCAGGCCGTGCTGGTCGTCGACGATTACGACCGTATCGCCGTGGGCGATGTGGTGACGGTCGCGCGCTTCGGCGGGAAGTGCGACGCGCCCCGATGAATCCACCTTAAGGCGGTAGACCTGTTGTTGCTCTTGCATGGGGACGAGACCCGTGTGTAGTTGAAGGGAAGATAGTCCGTGCACTGTGCCAGAATCTACCGCTTCGGGCAAGAGGAATATGGTCTGCCGCTAACGTCTGCCTACGGGGCTTCTGACTCCTGCCCCCGCCGTGTTCATCCCCTACGTGAGAAACCGGATTATCACGTACTAGAAACCGAGGCAAGGCATTCCCGAAGGCTATGGCTGTAATCTTGATCGGTAATTTGCACTGCTTCTTGGGTGCTATTCTGCACCCTGGCGCAAATACTGATAAAGCGTCTCGCGGCTGATTCCAAACTCGCGGGCAAGGCGCGCTTTCTTCTCGCCCGTACTTGCGCGTTGGCGCAATTCCAGCACTTTCTCCTCAGGCAACGCCTTTTTGCGGCCACGATATGCGCCTCTCTGCTTAGCGAGTGCAATGCCTTCACGCTGACGCTCCTTAATGAGGTCGCGCTCAAACTGGGCGACGGCTCCGAGAACAGAGAGCATGAGATTGGCCATTGGCGAATCTTCGCCAGTGAATAGGAGGTTCTCCTTGATGAACTGTATCCGCACGCCCCGCTTTGTTTCGCTCTGCACAATCCGGCGCAGGTCATCGACATTACGTGCCAGGCGATCCATGCTGTGAATGACGATAGTGTCGCCTTCGCGTGCATAAGAGAGTAGCGCCCTTAGTTCGGGGCGTTCGATGTCTTTGCCGGATGCCTTGTCCGTAAAAACCCGTTCGGCGTCGAGATGTTCGAGCTGGCGTTCGGCATTTTGATCGTAACTGCTGACACGAACGTATCCGATCCGTTGCCCCTTGCCTGCCATAACTACCCTTTCTGTCAGGAAAGGTCTAAGAGGTGTGACAGTACCTGTCAATAAATCAGTAAATCGACCCTATGCTGACTTATTCGGGCAAAGTGTCTGACATCAGGATAGGGTACACCTCAGACTGACAATCTGAACTGCCGTGCATAATTCGTGAGTTATGCACGGGGGGATTTCTCGCTTTGGTGTCGGGGTGTCACAAAACCTTAACTTGCCTTAAGAGATGAAGGGCATTAGGCTTCGCGGATTCAACTACCAACCAGAGAGAAAAGGGCGGCAGCGATGGCGAGGTTAACTGGATTCTCATTGTCGAGGTGTGTCAATGACATTGCCGCTGGGCGGGTTGCTTACGAGGATGTCGAGAAAATTGTCGCTCGCACAGCATGGGCATCGGAGAACGCTATCAAAGAAGGAATAGCCTCTTACAAAGCCACAGCCTGGGCAGATAATCCAGAGCAAGCGGCAGTAATCGCAAGAAGGCTCTTTGATGAAGGGAAAGTGGAACAACCGAGACTCAAGGGGCAAGAGACGCCATCATTGCCGGGTGGAAATTTTCACTGGATGGATGGCGAAACAAAACAGATTATTACGTCGCCAGAAATTACTCATGCGGCAGCGGTGCTTGAAGCGGATAGAAGTTGGGCTGCCTTGGGCGCAGAGAGGAAACCCGGAGAAAAGGGTTCGCCGCACGGAGTCAACATAATCAACCTAGGGTAGTCGCAGCCCAAGTTTAGGCTTTCGTTGCTCTCCATCTGTGTGCAAAAGTCTTTGATTTATGCACAAAGAAAGCAGTTGCTCCCCCATCCGAAACACTGCTTCAATCACGCCGTGCCAATCACACCGTCCCAATCACAAGGCTTTCACGAGCGGCATCAACGACGGGCGCGGTGACGCCAGAGAGAGAGTTGATTTCAAGGATGCGGCCTATTTGAGAGAGTAGGCGGTGCAGCAGGCGAAAATTTCCCCCGGTGATCCGCACGATGGCAGCCAGGCTTTCGTCGTCGAACGTCTCGATAGGCAAATTCACTCCTTCAGGCCGCCAGGACGCCTGCAATACCTTGAGAATCTGCGCCTTTGAGAGCGTGCGGAATTCGTGCACGAACCCGACGCGCGAGTAGAGCTGCGGGTAGCGCGCAAGGCGCTTTTCAATCCCCGGCATGCCGATGAGGACGAGACCGACTTCGGAACGGTCAAATTCATCCCTCACCTGTTCCAGGCTCACCATCTTGAGGCGGTCCGCCTCGTCGATGATGACCAGAGACGTGTTTGGCTTTGGCAGCCGAGCGCGCATATACCGCTGTACATCAAGCAATTCATAGAACTCTCTGGTAAGCTGCTCCAGACCTTTGCGATCATTCGGCGAGTTCTGTGCGTATCGATTCATCTCCTGCCGTTTCGCGTCTATTTCCGGCTCCATTTTTCTGCCGAGCTGATTATCAAGTAAGTTATGGAGACGGTTACGCGCGGCCTGGATGCCATCGCCGACCTGCCTGGGCGTGTTACCCACGGTGGGCGTGAAAAGCACCGCACGGTGCTCTTTTGCATCATTAAGTAGCGCGTCCGTTGAGTCCGCATTGGGATCGAACGCTTCCAGCCGGTCCCACAAAGTGTAACGCCGCGCGGATAGAGTCTTTCCCACACCGGGAGGCCCATAACAGAGGCCGATGTAACGATATTTCTTGCAGGCGTCGCAGAACTCCAGGAACCGGAAATACTCATCCGTGTGAACGAAGGATTCGATCTTCAGATCACTCATGCCGGTACCGTTTCAGGCGTACCTTGGGCGCGGTGACTGGGACAGGCCGCTCCGGTTCCTGAGGCGCCGACCAGCGACGGGCCTCCAGAAGAGAATCCACCTTGCGTTTGCGTTCCTCAAGCGTTTGCCGCAATTCGCGCCGTCGCCGATCCCGCGCCCGGACGATGTCGCGCAAGGGCACTGTTTCGCCCGCCAGCTCTTGGCACACGGCGCGGCAAAGGAACATATTGCGGTGAAAGACCCGGATCTCGGCCATATCACGGGGGTCGTACCGAAGAAGCACCTCTTCTCCGACATAGGCCGCAAGCGTCGGATCGATATAGCGCATCCCTGTGAAATGGATTCCATCGGAACGCACAAACCGCGTTTTGGGAACCGTAAGCAGGAGCAAGTCGAGCTTCTCCAGCGATTCGGGCATCTGCGGCAGGAATCCGCCCGCTTCCCAGCGGGCCTGCGGTGCCTGGCCGGTTGTGCGGTGCGGCGTGATCAGGTACTCGTGAACCAGGTAGTTTTCAATTTCCTGCGACAGATCAGCAAGGGAGAGCACGGCGCGTCTTTCCGCTTCGCGCTTGGCATATCCCGGTAGCCGTGAAAGCAGCACCTGCGACAGGGACTCGAAAAAGCGCTCAATCTTTCCCCGGCCTCGTGGCCGCCCAACAGCGGAAAAGATAAGCCGTATCTTAAGGTCTGCCGCTACCTGCTCAATATGCCCTGACATGAAATCACTGCCGTGATCCGTATAGAGCACCTGCGGAACGCCGCAAACATGCCAGCCTGCCTGCGATTTACGCCAGATTGCCTGACGGAGAGCCAGCGCGGTATTAATCGCCGAAGGAGCGGCGAGCGACAGCAGATAGCCCGCGACCGCGCGGCTGTAGTCGTCAAGAATGATGGTTAGCCACGGCCTGCGGGGCGTGCCTTTTTCATCCTTCACCAGAATGTCGAGTTCCGTGTGATCGGCCTGCCAGATGGCGTTGGGGCCTTCCGCCTCGGTGCGGTGAACAAGGTCGAACGATTCGCTATATGCCTTTGCGCCCTCATGCGCCATCGTCACGAGGGCGGGTTCGAGCTTGCGAATGAGGGAATAGACAACGTCATAGCTCGGCGGGCGCTCACCCCGTCTCATCGCGGTCTCGGTCGCCTTCCGGTGTATGGAGGCAGCCGAAAGCTGGAGCTTTTGCAAGGCCAGCCCCTCGATCAATTGCTGAAGGGCTAATGACAACTTCCGTTCGTCCTTATCGTTCCTTTCCTTGCGGGCCAATCCCTCCAAGCCGTCTTGCCGATAGCGCTTGACCCAGTACCGGGCCGTCCGCAGAGATATGCTGTTCACACCGGCGACCCGCGTCAGTGGGACATTCTCTTCAAGAAATGGGCGAATCGCTTGAAAGCGCGCCAATGCCCGCATCCGCTCGGATTCGGATAAGCCAGTGAGAAAGGATAGACTGCTATCCTGCTCCTGCTGCATGACACGGCACTTTCAAAAGTAGTATTGGTGGGCACTTTATGG
>Ga0335073_10017276_pt1 | contig 10105 bp, 7 predicted proteins | sample Lox_Sample_22_FD_207093 | JGI IMG/M metagenome (GOLD analysis project Ga0335073, IMG submission 207093) | Soil microbial communities from Loxahatchee National Wildlife Refuge, Florida, United States - Lox_Sample_2.2 | ecosystem: Environmental > Terrestrial > Soil > Wetlands | place: USA: Florida... | reverse complement strand
CCATGAGATCGTCGACGCGGTGGGCTTCTCGGCCGGGGCGCACGTCCTGCTGCGCCTGGCGGCGGCCGAGCCGCGGCGGTTTCGCCGGCTGGCCCTGCTTGGCATCGGGGCCGGCGTCCTGGCCGGGGGGGACGCGGGATCCGTGATCGACGCGCTGGAAGGCGAGCCGGACCCGGAGAACATTCACGGTATGGTCTTCCGGCGGCTGGCCGACGGGCTGGGGAACGACCGCGCCGCGCTGATTGCCTTCCTGCGCAGGCCGAGCCGGCCGCTGACCGCCGCCGATCTGGCCAGGATCTCGTGCCCGGCGCTTGTCGTGCTCGGCGACAAGGACCCGGCCGGGCCCGGCGACCCGCTGGTCGCGGCCCTGCCCGACGCGCGGCTTGTCACGCTGCGCGGCGTCGATCATTTCGGCACGCCGTCCGATGTGCGGTGCATGCAGGCCGTGCTTGGCTTCCTCGACGGCTGACTAGCCCGCGGGCCCGGCGCCGCGGCCCGCGGCCTAAGGCAGCGGGCCGGCGGACAGCCGAGCGGTCGCCAGCTCGATGTCCGACTCGTAGCTGAGCAGCACCCGCAGCGAGTCGGCGACCAGTCCCGCGTCGAGGTCAGGGGCCCCGAGTGAGAGCAGGGTCCTGGCCCACTCCAGGGTCTGCGCCACCGACGGCTGCCGGCGGAGATCCAGCTCACGGAGCGAGCCCACGAGGGCGGCGATCTGCTCGGCCAGATGTGCCGAGATCCCCGGCACCCTGATCCGCACGATCTCCCGCTCTCGCTCGGCGGGCGGGTAGCCGATGTAGAGGTACAGGCATCTGCGCCGCAGGGCCTCCGACAGGTCCCTCGAGCTGTTCGAGGTGAGGAAGACCATGGGTATCTGCACGCCAGAGACCGTGCCGATCTCCGGGATGGAGACCTGGTAGTCGGACAGGATTTCCAGCAGCAGCGCCTCGGCCTCGATGTCGAGCCGGTCGACCTCGTCGATCAGCAAGACGACCGGCTGGGGCGCCCTGATCGCGTCGAGCAGGGGGCGGGGCAGCAGGAAGTCCTCGGTGAAGATGCCGGACTCGAGATCAGCCCAGTCTCCGGCGCGGCGTACCGTGCCCACGTTGTCGGCCAGGATCCGCAAGAGCTGCTTCTGGTAGTTCCACTCGTACAGCGCCTTGCCCTCATCCAGGCCCTCGTAGCACTGCAGCCGGATCAGCCGGGCGCCCGTCATCGTGGCGATGCTCTTGGCCAGCTCCGTCTTGCCGGTCCCGGTCGGGCCCTCGATGAGGATCGGCTTGCCGAGCTGGTCTGCCAGGCGCAGCACGCCACAGACATGCTCGTCGGTCAGGTAACCCACACCCCGCAGCAGGCTGGAGATCTGCCCGGCAGAGGTGAACCACTGATCGCGTGCGCTGGGCCCCGCGGTCTCGATCTCGGCTGTCATAGGACTCCCTGCGGCTGCTCCGGGCGCAAAACTTTGACTGTATGCGAAATATCGTCTCATTTATCCGGGCCGGCTTCCAGCCGGAATCTGAAGGCTCGACACCTATGCTAGCCCGGCCGGGCTCTTGACCGGTGATGCAGGTTTCGGTAGTTTGAAATGAATCAAATAATCGAGTCCGTATCTAGACCTCGCCGAGGTGTCCGTTGCCGAAGATCGTCGTCCTGGTTAAGTTCACACCCGACCTCACGTCCGATCGCGGTTTCCTGCCCGACGGCACCGTCGACCGGGCCGGGACGCCGGGCAGGCTGTCGGAGCTGGACGAGCACGCCGCCGAGCAGGCGCTGCGGGTCCAGGAGTCCGCACCCGGCTGGGAGCTGGTCTACCTGACCATGGGGCCTGACGGGGCTTCCGACGCGCTGCGGAAGGCGCTGTCGATGGGCGGGGACGCGGCCGTGCACGTTAGGGACGACGCCCTGCACGGGTCTGACGCCTTCGCGACCTCGCTGGTCCTCGCCGAGGCGATCAAGCGACTCGGTTTCGATCTGGTGGTCACGGGGATGGCTTCGACCGACGCGGGGATGGGCGTGGTGCCTGCCCTGATCGCCGAGCGGCTTGGGGTACCCCAGGTGACCTTCGCCGGGCGCCTGTCGGTCAGCGGCGACCAGGTGGAGATCCTCCGCGACTCCGACACCAGGACCGAGACCGTGACCGCGCCGCTGCCCGCGGTCGTGAGCGTGACCGACCGCACCGGGGAGGCCAGGTACCCGTCCTTCAAGGGGATCATGGCGGCGAAGAAGAAGCCGGTCGAGAATTTGAGCCTGGCCGACCTCGGCATCGACCCCGCGCTCGTGGGCCTGGCCGGCGCCCGCACCGCGGTGCTTGGCACGACCCGGCGCCCGGCCAGGACCGCCGGGCAGCTCGTCAAGGACGATGGCGAGGGCGGCCGGGCGCTGGCCGATTTCCTCGCCGCGCAGCGCTTCATCTGACCCCCGGTTGGCATCAGTCAAGAGGAGACCCATGTCCGAAGTCCTCGTGGTCGTCGACGCCGTGGACGGTTCGGCGCCCAAGCCCGCGCTGGAACTGCTGACGCTAGCGCGCCGGATCGGCTCGCCGGCCGCGGTGGTGTTCGGACCCGCCGCGAGTCAGGCCGTACCGGTGCTGGCCGAATACGGCGCCGCCGATGTCTACCTGGTGCAGGATCCCGAGGTGCTCGAGCATCTCGTGGTACCGAAGGTCGATGCCCTGGAGCAGATCGCCCGCCCGATCGCCGAGCGGGGCGAACTGGCCGCGGTGCTGCTGAGCGCGAGCGCCGAGGGCAAGGAGATCGGGGCAAGGCTCGCGCTGCGGCTTGACTCGGGTTTCATCAGCGACGCGATCGACGTCGAGGCGGGAGATCCGGGGTCGGGCCACGCCGTCATCGCCACCCAGTCCGCCTTCGCCGCCTCGTTCACCGTGACATCCGCGGTCACCTCCGGCGTGCCCGTCATCGCGGTCAAGCCGAACGCCACCACTCCCGCGCCGGAACCGGCCGAGCCCGCCGCGCACGACGTCACGGTCGAGCTTTCCGCCGCCGGCACGGCCACCGCGATCACCGAGGCCGCGATCAGGGAGTCAGCGGGCCGGCCCGAGCTGACCGAGGCTTCGATCGTCGTCTCCGGCGGGCGCGGCCTGGGCGACGGCCAGAATTTCACCATGATCGAAGGGCTGGCTGACCTGCTTGGCGCCGCGGTGGGGGCCTCCAGAGCCGCGGTCGACGCGGGCTGGTATCCGCACAGCAATCAGGTGGGCCAGACCGGCAAGACGGTTTCCCCGCAGCTCTATCTCGCGATCGGCATCTCGGGCGCGATCCAGCACCGGGCCGGCATGCAGACCTCCAAGGTCATCGCGGCGGTCAACAAGGATCCAGAGGCGCCGATCTTCGACCTGACCGACTTCGGCATCGTCGGTGACCTGTTCAAGGTCGTCCCCGCGCTTACCGAGGAGATCGTCCGCCGCCGCGGCTGAGGCGCGGGCGGCGGCGGGCCGCGCCCGGGGCGAGGCAGCCGGTCACTCCCCCGGGGTCAGCCAGTCGCGGAGGATCTCTTCGCTGTGCTGACCCGGGTGCGGGCTGGGCCAGCGCACGTGGGCCCGGGGGCTCCGCATGCGCTGGAACGGGCCGGTGACCCAGGTGGTGACGTCCGTGTCCGGGATGCGCAGCTGGGCCAGTCCGTCGTGGGCCCAGAGCCCGCCGTCGGCGAACAGGTCGGCGATCTCCTGCACGGCGCCGGCGGCCAGTCCGGCGGCCTGGAGCTGCCGGGCGCCCTGCGCCGGAGTCAGCGACTGCGCCCAGGCGGCGATGACCTTTTTCAGTTCCGCCACGGCCTCTGGCGACGGCGGGCCGTTCTCGCCGATGACCAGCTCGGGCGCGCCGACCAGGCGAGCGGCCGCATCCCAGTCGGACGCGTCCTCCAGCTCGACGGCCAGCCACGCGTCCTGCCCGGCGGCGGCGAACACGCCGGACAGGCAGGAGCCGGGCACCTCGTTCGGTACCGGCCAGACGTCCTGGCCGGTTGCCAGGGCCTCGAGGAACAGCGGGGCGAGCATGACCCCGCCCGCCTCGGCCTGGGCGATCTCGGTGTGGCTGCCCTGGCCGGTACGGTCACGGTGGGCCAGCGCGGCGAAGATCGTGATCAGGACGTGGGCCACGGCCGTGTAGTCGAACTGGGAGCCGTGCGGCGACCACACCCTGGTCAGGCCCATGAACCCGTTGACGTTGGACCCGTAGGCCATCGCCTTGGCCCGTGCCCCTGTCCGCCCGTACCCGCTCACCGAGACCCAGATCAGGCGGGGGTTCATGGCGGTCAGGGCCTCGGCGGTCAGGCCCCAGCCTGCCATCACGCCGGTGGCGAAGTTGTCGATCAGCACATCGGCCTGCCGGACGAGCTGTGCGAAGGTCTCGAGTCCCGCCGGGTCCTTCATGTCCAGGGTCAGCGTGCGGCCGCTGCGCGAGTACGAGGAGAACACCACGCTGAACTCTCGCCCCGACGGGTCCACCGCCTTGGGCAGGCCTGGGAACCCGGGCAGCCGGAGCGGGTCGGGCCGGTCCGGAGATTCGATCTTCACAACGTCCGCGCCCAGTTCGGCGAGTGTGGTGGCGCTGACGTTGCCCGCGATGGCCGTCCCGAACGACAGGACCTTGAGGTCGCCAACCCGCGGCCCGCTGGGCAGCGACCAGGGCTGGCTGGCCCGGGCGGCGGCCCACCGGCCGCCCAGCAGCTCCTGGTCGTGCTCGCCGAGCAACGGCGCCTCCCGCCGGTAGCTCAGCAGCGGCGCCGAAGAGCGCAGCGGCCGGCCCGGAGCGCGGAACGTGCCGGTCTCTGGCCGCTCGTGCTCGGCCCAGAACCCGCGGCCGGCCAGCTGCGGATCCCTGGTGACCTGCAGGATGGTGTACACCGGCGCACACGGCACGCGGTGGGCTATCGCGAGGTCCCAGAACCCCTGCACGGTGAACGGCGCGAGCAGTTCCGTGACTCGCGGGGCCAGCTGCCCGGCGCGCGCGAACCGCTCGCCGCGCTGACGCAACGCCGGGTCGAGCAGATCGTCGGGCCGGCCCACGATGTCGAGGAAGCCATCCCAATGCGGCGGATTCCAGATCAGCAGCTCGACCTGGCCGTCGCTCACGTCCCAGATGCCGGTGGGGGGCATGGCCGCGCCGCGGTGGCGGGAGGTCATGGACCGGCCCGCGATGGTGTAGTAGCTGACCGCCGTCGACTCCCGAAAGGCGAGCAGGTCGTGCAGGCACAGGTCGATCACCTGGCCGCCGGCCTGCGGCCGCTCGCGCAGGGCGACCATGACGCAGAACGCCGCCTGGGCGGACAGCTCGTCGTAGAACGGGAAGGCCGGTATTCCCCGCGGCGGGCCCTCGGCGGGTCCGATCGACCACATTCCGCCGCTCTCGGCGTAGGCGGTCAGCTGCGTGGCGCGCCGGTCGCGCAGCGGCCCGTCCAGGCCGTACGGGGTCAGGCAGCAGATGACGGTGTCCGGGCCGGCCCAGGAGAGGCTCCGGCCGTCGCGGTCCCAGCCAGGGACGGGCTGCCTGGCCGACGGGGCGATCACCACCACGTCACAGCCGTCGGCCAGGCGGCCGAGTTCGGCCTGCCCGCCGGGCTGCGTCCAGTCCAGCCGCACACCCCGTTTGTTGGCGTTGTAGTACGCGAAGGTCAGGCTCGTTTCAAGGCCGGGCACCCCGCCCGCGAACGGCGGGCGCAGCCGCTGGCGGTCCCCGCCCGCGGGCTCGACCTTGACTACGTCGGCGCCGAGGTCCGCGAGGATCTTGGTGCCGTAGGCGGATAGCTCACCGCCCAGGTCCAGTACGCGGACCCCATCCAACGGCGCTGTCATCACGGCATCCTCAATCAGGCGAACGGGGGGTCTTGAGCGGTTGCCGCTCCACGGGATCTCCTCCGGTAGTGATGTCTCAGGCGGCGGCCAGGGCGGCGGTGATGCGCTCGCGGTGGTAGCGCTCGTCGCCAACGTCGAGCTCCCAGTGCCGGCAGCGCCTGGTGAACAGCTGCACGTCGAAGTCGAGGATGAACGCGATGCCGGCGTGCACGGCGTGCGCCCGCTCGGGAGCGAGGCGCGCGGTCAGGCTGGCCTGCGCCTTGGCTTCCGATACCGCCTTGCCGGCCGGGAGCCCCGCGTCGAGCAGCCCGGCCGCGTAACGGACCATCAGCGCGGTCAGGTGGGCGTTGATGGCGATGTCCGAGCACAGGTACTGCACGGCCTGGTAGTGCCCGATGGCCTGGCCGAACTGGGTCCGCCGCTCCGCGTAGTCCACCGACAGCTCGAGCAGTCGCTCGGCGGCGCCCTGGATCTGCGCGGCGCGCAGCACCGCGGCCCGGTCCAGGACCGGCTCGAGCAGCTCCCACCCGGCGTGGACCTGGCCGAGCACCGCGTGCGCCCCGACGCGTACCTGGTCGAAGGTCGCGGCGTAGAGCGGATAACCGGCCAGGTTGGGCAACCCGGTCAGCGCCACGCCGGGCGCGGCGACCTCGACCAGCGCCAGCGTGATGCCGGACGCGGCCGCCGAGGGAGGCGCGGTGCGCGCGGCGACGATCAGGTGGCTGGCGGAGTTGGCGTAGCCGGCCAGGATCTTGCTGCCCGCAAGCCGCAGCGAGCCGTCCGCCTCGAGGGCGCCGGGCATGGCGACCGATTCCGGTCCGAAGCCGGTGTCGTCCTCGGCCAGCGCGGGCGTGACGATGCTCGTCCCGGCCAGGACCGGCTCGAGCAGGTCGCGGGCGGCCGGAGTGCCGGCGGCGGCCAGCACGCCGGCCCCGATCACGGCCGACTCCAGATGCGGGATGGGGGCAAGGGTGCGGCCCATGGCCTGGTAAATGACGCTGAGCTCGAGTACGCCGCCGCCGGCGCCGCCCACCGAATCCTGATGGCCGATCCTGAGCCAGCCCAAGTCGGCCATCTCCGCCCACAGGGCGGGGTCGAATCCCTGCTCGGAGGCCTCCCACTCGCGTACCGCGCTGACGGTGCTGCGCGCGGTGAAGAAGCGGCGCGCCGTGTCGGCCAGGTCGACTTGATGCTGCTCGAGATCGATGTCCATGGGTTCGTGCCCTATCTGGGAAGCCCGAGTCCGCGGGTGGCCAGCACCATCCGCTTGACCTGCGGGGTGCCGCCCGCGTGGTTGCGGATCGAGGTCCTGAACCAGGCTTCCGGGCCGCCGCTCGCCACGTCGATCGGGGTCCAGCGGGACCCGAGCGCGAGCTGGCCCACCCGCCCGGCGATGAGGTTGGTGAGCTCGGCGAACCGGGTCATCGACTCCTTGCTGACCACGGCCCCGATGGCTCCGGCGAACACGGGCGGCCGCTTGCTCTGGATGTTCGACAGCGACTCGTAGGTCAGCAGCCGTTCGGCCTGCACGAGCAGATCCATCTCGGCCAGCTGGTCACGGACGACCGCGTCGTCGATGAGCGGCTTGCCGTTGCGCCTGGCGGTCTTGCAATAGGCCACCATCTTGTCCAGCTTCTGCTGGGCCTCCATGTACGCGGCGCCGATGTTGCCGCCGTAGAACCCGCCCATGATCAGGTCCCAGCCGCGGCCTTGGGTGCCGATCATGTTCTCGTGCGGGACGCGGGCACCGTCGAGGAAGGTGTGGTTCTGCCGGCCGCCGCCGATGTTGGGCAGCGGCCCGAAGGAGACGCCTGCCTGGTGGATGGGCAGCCCGAAGATGCTGATGCCCCGGTGCCTGGGAGCCTCGGGGTCGGTGCGCGCCGCGCAGTAGAGCATGTCCGCGTGGGTGCCCCAGGTGGTGAACGTCTTTTGCCCGGTGATCACCCACTCGTCCCCGTCGCGGACCGCCCGGGTGGTCAGCGAGGCCAGGTCCGAGCCGGCTTCCGGTTCGGTGTAGCCTTCGGCCCAGAGGACCTCGGTGCGCTGGATGGCGGGCAGGAACTTGCGCTTCTGCGCTTCGGTGCCGCCGCGCAGCAGGGCCCCGGCGGCCAGCCCCCAGCCGATGGTGTTGACCAGGGGGGCGTCGCGGTAGGTGAACTCCTCGGCGAAGATCAGCTGGTCAATAGGCGCCCTGGCCTGGCCGCCGTACTCCGCCGGCCAGGTCAGGCCGATCCAGCCCCTGGCCGAGACCTTCCTGGTGAAGTCGATGGCGAAGGCCCAGAAGTCCTCGTCCTCGCACCACTCGGTCGACTTCTCCCACTGAGCCGGCAGCTCGGCGTCAAGGAAGTCCCTGACCTCTTCCCGCCATTCGTTTTGCGCCGCGGTGAGCTGCAACTCCATGACCGTTCCGTTCCAAGCTTGCTTAGACTCTTATAGAACGATAAATCTTTATTCATAACCTACGCCGCTTCCCGCGCCCGGTCAACGAGAGTGAGGTGCGCACATGCTGCGCTACAGCCTGGCCGGGACGCTGACGCTGACGTGGCCCGAGGTGGTCGACGTGGCCCGCACCGCGGAGCGGCTGGGGTTCGACGCGTTCTACGCGACGGATCACCTCATGGGCGTGGCCGGCGGTCGACACGCCCCGGCCATGGCATCCGGGCAAGCTGGAGGCGCTGGCCGCCGCGCTGACCTTACCTCGCGGCGTACAGGCGTTCGGGCTGGTCGCGGGTCAGGTAGAGGTCCCAGTAGAGTTCGGCGATGGTATCGGGCTGGGTCTCCGGGCCACCTGAGCCGATATAGACGGAGAGCGGGACGTGCGCGGCGTACACCCCGCGGTCGGCCAGCGCGGCGTTGAGGGCGAGGGCATAGTTGCGCAACCCGGCCCCGGCGATGCCGACGTTCCCCATTGGCGGCATGGTCACAGCGGAGGACGCGCCGGTCGTGAACAGCAGCGTGCCGCGGCCGCGGGCCAGCATGCCGTCCAGCACGGCCCGCACGGCGGTGATCGCGCCGTAGACGTAGAACTCCACCTGGGGCTGCACGTTCTCGGGGGTGACGTGCAGGACGTCGGTCATGGTCAGGCCGGCCGGCGCACCGTGCGCGGCCGGGGAGTACTCGAGCACGTCGACCGGGCCGAGCCGGTCCGCGGCGGCCGCCAGCGCCGCGGTCAGCGCGGGACGGTCGCGCACGTCAGCCTCGAATCCTTCGGCCTCGATGCCGGCCCGCCGCAGCTCGGCGGCCAGGGCGGCGAGGTTGGCGGCGGAGCGCGAGATCAGGGCGACCGTGAAGCCCTCGCGGCCGAACCGCCGGGCGATCGACAGGCCGAGGCCCGGGCCGGCCCCCACGATGGCGATGACGGGCACGGCAGCGCTCCCTCGCTAGGTCTGATCCCGGTCCGAGGCTATCCCAAGCGGGCACGTCCATTCTATAGTTATAGAGATATCTAAGTCATGCTCAGAGAGGACGAGCACATGATCGACCTGGGACTGGACGGGGCGCGGGCCATCGTCGTCGGGGCGGGCTTCATTCCCTACCGGGCCGGCCACGGCCGCGGCAGCGCGCTGCGGCTGGCCGCGGCGGGCGCCACGGTCGCCTGCGTCGACATGGACGAGAACCGGGCCAGCGAGATCGTCGCGGAGATCCAGCAGGCCGGCGGGAAGGCGTTCGCGGTGGTCGGGGATGTCCGCACCGAGGCCGAAGCCAGGCGGATCATCGACGAAGCGGTGGCCGGGCTCGGCGGGGTCGACGTGCTGGTCGACGTGGTCGGTGAGGCGATCTTCGCCCCCTCCCACGAGCAGACCGAGCAGGACTGGGACTACCAGATGACGAAGAACCTCAAGCAGTTCTTCTTCGTGCTCAAGGCGGTCCTCCCGCACATGGTCGAGCAGGGCACCGGCGGGGCGATCACGGCGGTCACGTCGGTCGACGGCTTCTCCTCCTCGCGGTTCCACGTGGCGTACGGCGCGGCCAAGGCCGGCATCATCTCGCTCGTGAAGACGTACTCCGACGAGTTCGGGCGGTACGGCATCCGGGTCAACTGCGTCGCCCCCGGCAACGTGGGGGGCGGCGTGTGGGACACGCCGGATGTGCCGTTCGGCCAGGATGTCGTCAACTCCCTCGCGCCGCCGCGGCCGATGGACATCGCCAACGGCGCGCTGTTCCTGTCCTCCTCGCTGGCGGCCCGGGTGACCGGGCAAACGCTCGTGGTCGACGGCGGGGCGACCACCCGGTCGCCCTGGGGCCTCAGCGACGAGAGCCTGACCTCCTTCAAGGCCGGCTGGCGGGAAGAGCGGAACT
>Ga0335073_10017275_pt1 | contig 10106 bp, 6 predicted proteins | sample Lox_Sample_22_FD_207093 | JGI IMG/M metagenome (GOLD analysis project Ga0335073, IMG submission 207093) | Soil microbial communities from Loxahatchee National Wildlife Refuge, Florida, United States - Lox_Sample_2.2 | ecosystem: Environmental > Terrestrial > Soil > Wetlands | place: USA: Florida... | reverse complement strand
TGAAATTCGAAACATCGCGGAATTGTGAAAATTGAGTGAATCCGGTTAGGAAATTGCCGCTCCGTTGATAATCGAAACGGCCACCTTGACCAACGGCCCCAGCCAACAGCCCGTTCATTGTTGCAAAGGCAGCGGTATTTGAGCCAGGTTCCGGATTACTGAGTAGAGCCAAGTACGTTGCTCCAATTGCACTCCCATTAGCCGCGACATCACTCTGGTCCGCGACGGGGGACATTAAGTTGCCCGTTGGGGAGTTCGGATCACTTACCGTTTGGCCGTTTGGCAGTACTACTGACTGTCCCTGACCAGGCCCACCCGGAACAGCAGGCCCACCGATCGGGCAGCCTGTTTGCGGCTTCAATTGCCAGTCTTGTCACTTGAAGGATCCTTTACCGAGATCTCAATTCCTGCGTACTTCACGACTTGGTAATAAAGATCCGGATGACGGTTAAATGTAACCAGCAAGTGCGTTGGGGTAAGCCAGCTCATAGTCAAATCAATACCTCCCTTTCCCGGAGGCAAGTCGTTAAAGAAATTTAGCACTGGCTCTTCGGTAGCTGAGCCACTCGTCCGTCGGAGATATACGCCCATAACGATAGCTGCATTGCCAGGCCCACTGTGCTGATCCGCACGGCCGCTGGCTATCCAGTTTCCGTCCGGCGACGAAGCCTGGATGGACCAGATGGTCCGGACGTCCATGCTACAACCGAATATCAATGTCCCGACGCAAACAATTACGAGCGACAGAATTTGCTTGAACGCCACTCTGCGCCGTGCGGTGAGATCCACAGCGACACCGCAAACCACTGATGCCGACTCCACTACGGCGCCGTGCATAACAACCCACTCTGCTGAGCATTGTACCCTGCAGTAATATTTGAAACGTTAACTGCTGGAGTAGACGGATACGCCGGGCTCATGGGTGTATTGGCCCGATAGCTGGAAGCGGTGGCCGCGTACATATTTGCTCCGCTTAAAGCGAAGGATAACGACCATCCCGCTGCTGCAAAAAGCTGGTCGCACCGATGGACGTGCGCGGACGCAGCCAGACGCGTTGAATGCGCGCATCGATCTGCCCCATGTAGCGTCCGGCCATCAGCGAATCACCGGCCGAATCGGCTGACGCCTGGGCGCCGCTGTCGGGTGCGAGGTTTGCCGGCGCCTCCACGGCAGGGGGCTGGAGCGAGCGAAGGTCCACCGAAATCTGCTGCAGTGCGGGTTCACCGATGTCTGCAGCTAAAGCTGATCGATCGGGTGGTCCTGCGCTGATGAAGGAGACCTGCAGCACGTCATCCTGCCCCGCAGCCTGGGCGGAGTCGGCGAGTGGTGGGGCGTGCGGCCTGGCGTGGGCGCCGCCGCCGGCCAGCAGGGGCACCAGCACCGCGGTATGCAGTGCCGCGATCAGGGCGGCGCACAGGCCGCTGCCGAGAAAATTACGGGTCGGGAGATCAAGGAAGGCCCGCCGGGCTCGCGGACGCGCGCGAGCCGCCGCCCGAACCTCCCGCCGCACCACCTCCGGGTCGAATACGGTGACGTCGATCTTGTGATCGGACATCATCCCAGCCCCCTGCCCTAATTCGCAGGCGCCGGCTCGATCCGCAGCAGCGCCCCATCGTCCTCGTCGGTCACCACGTACAGCAGCCCGTCGGGTCCCTGCCGCACATCGCGCAGCCGCTGGTGCAGGTCGGTGAGCAGGGTCTCCCGGCGCAGCTCCTGCAGCTTGCTGTTCAGCACCACGCGCTCCAGTCCGCCCGTGCGCGGAATCTCCCCACGGCGCGCGCTGGTGATGAAGAGATTGTTCTTCCAGGCCGGGAAGCGGTCGCCGGTGTAGACCGTGAGATTGCCCGGGGCGATGGAGGGCAGCCAGACGATGAGCGGCGCATCCACGCCCGGCGCCACGGGGGAGTCGGAGATGGGTGAGCCGTCGTAGTTGCGGCCGAAGCTCACCTTCGGCCAGCCGTAGTTGTGACCCGGGAGGATCACGTTGACCTCATCGCCGCCATTCGGCCCTTCCTCGGCGTTCAGCACCACGCCGCTTGGCATCACTGTCAGGCCGAGGTGATCGCGATGGCCGTAGGAGTAGATCTCCCCCAGCACTCCCGCCCGGCCGGCGAAGGGATTGTCGGCCGGGACCTTGCCGTCCTCGGTCAGGCGCAGCACCTTGCCGTAGTCCGAGTCCAGGTCCTGGGCGGCATCGCCGAAGGGTCCGCCGGTGGTCAGGTAGAGGAAGCCGTGGCCATCGAAGGCCAGCCTCGAACCGGAGGTACTGCCCGAGCCGCCGACGAACAGCGTCTGCACGTGCTCGAGGGCATGGCCGTCCAGCCGTCCCCGCAGCACAGTGATGCGGCTCTCGGGGCGCACGGGCGGCCTGGCATCGGGCGGCGGCGGATTGCCGGCCTGGTTGAACGTCACGTAGACGAGATGATCGCGGGCGAAGTGCGGCGACAGTTCCACATCCTGCAGGCCGCCATTGCGGTAGGGCGGTGCCGGCGGCAGGCCGCCGATGGGCTCGGGATCCACGCGGGCGGCGCTTCCCCCCACCCCGTGGATGAGACGCAGCGGCCCGCCCCGCTCCGACACCAGCGCATCCCCCGAGGGCAGCAGCGCCACGGCGAAGGGGTGCCTGAGCCCCCGGGCCACCACGACGACACGGATGCGGTGCTGCTCGGCGGTGTCGAAGGTGTAGCTGCCCGCGGTGAGGGACACCGGCGCGACGCCGATGCTGGGCTGCTGGGCGTATGCCGGTGCGGGCAGGGCCAAGGCCAGGGCCAGCCCCGCCAGGCACGCAGGCACGCGCCGGCCTGCACCTGCCGCCATCCCAACCGCGGGCGACGCGGCTTCCATTCCCGAGCTGTCAGGCATAGGCACCCCCCGCAGGGCAGGCATCATAGCTGCATGCGTACGCCCGCGAACACTCCCAGCCCCGGTTGCTCGAAGCCGATGGGCTCCTGGTAGCGGCGGTCCAGCAGGTTGTCGATGCGCGCGAACAGGCTCCAGGCGGCGCTGAACGCCCACGCCGCGGCCAGGTTCACCGTCACATAGCCGGGGGCATCCAGGCGCGCGATGGAGAAGTCCCGGTTGCCGTCCACCCAGGTACCGACGTACAGCACCGTGGCATCCAGCGACACCCCGCGCCCCACCTGCCAGTCGCCGTTCAGGCTGGCCTTGTGCTTGGGCCGGCGCAGCAGCTCCTCCTCCAGGACATCGTCCTCGGCTTCGGTGAAGGTGTAATCGGCCTGCAGTTTCAGGTCCTTCGCGGGCTGCCAGGCGAGGAAGCTCTCCACGCCCTGCGTGGTCGCCCGGCCTACGTTGGCGTAGGTGGTGCCGGTCACGTCGGTGGTGATGAGGTTGCTGATGTCGTTGTGGAACCAGGTCGCGCCGGCGCGCAACCCCGGGGCAAGCTCCTGCTCCATGCCCGCGTCATACCCCAGGCTGGTCTCGGGCTTGAGGTTCGGGTTGGAGAAGAAGAACGGCGGGAAGTTCTGGTACAGCTCCGAGAGCGTGGGTGCCTTGAAGCCGCTGCCGGCGCTGGCTTTCAACTTCGTTCCGCTCTGCGGGATCAGCCAGGCCGGTGCAAACCGCCAGGTGGCCTTGGAGCCGAAGCGCTGGTTGTCGTCGTAGCGCACGTTCGCCGCCGAGTAGAACTGCCCGCCCAGCTGCGACTGCAGTTCCACATCCCCGGCGTTGTCGATCACGCCCGCGGAGAGGGGCTGCGCGATGACATCGCGCGCATGCTCCGCGCCCAGCACCAGGGTCTCCCCGGGGGCGAGCTTCACATCCCCCTGCCAGTCCACCTTCACGCGGTCGCCGGTGTTGGCGGCGGGCCCGGCGATGGGGTCCTGCGTGAGGGTGCGGTCATGGGAGAACGCGACGCCCAGCTCCTCGGTGAAGGCGCCGTCGAAATCCGAGGCATGCGCCGCGATGCGCGTGGCGTACGAGGTGGTGTCGGCGATGCTCTGCGCCCCTTCCGGGGGGCTGGGGAAGTCATCCGGATTGTCCGCGGTGTAGCGGTAGTGGATGTCGGTGTAGCGGCCCACGAGCGTGAAGCCGAGGTCCGGGGCGAGGTCGTACTGCAGCTTGGTGGAGGTCGTGAGGTTGTCGTCGTAATCGTCGATGCGGCTCTCCCCCGGCGGGATGAGGTCGAGCGGCGTCACCGGCGTGGCCCCGGCATGGAAATGCTGCACCGTGGCGGCGTAGGAGAGCGCGTCGTCCGATCCGCGCACGCCCGCCTCCTGGTTGAAGGTGTCGAAGGAGCCGCCCTCCAGCATGCCGCTCCACTGCGCGGGGCCGGCCCCGGTACGGGTGATGATGTTGATCACCCCGCCGATGGCATCCGATCCGTACAGGCCGCTCTGCGGCCCGCGCAGCACCTCGATGCGCTCGATGTCCCTGGAGAGCAGCTGGCCGAAATCGAACACCGCGCCGGAGTTGGATGGATCACTCACGTCGATGCCGTCGATCAGCACCTTGGTGTGGTTGGAATTGGTGCCGCGGATGAAGATCGAGGTCTCGCCGCCCGGTCCGCCCTCCTGCACCACGTTGAGGCCGGGAACGATCGCCAGCAGCGCCGACACCGTGGGCAGCTGGCTTGCGGCGATGTCGGCGGCGGTGATGACCGTCATGCTGCTGGCGATCTCATCCAGCGGCGTGGGAATGCGCGTGGCGGTGACGACGACGGGCCCGAGTTCGGCGTCGTCGCCTGCGGAGGCGGGGATGGCAGCACCCTGCGCGGCGAGGGCGATGCAGGCGGCCAGGCATGGCGGGAACCGGATCTTCCGCACGACGCTCTCCTCGATGAGGCCCAAGGAAAGCCGCCGCACGGGCGCCGTATACTTGATGGCAGGCAGACCGCGCGACGACCCTGTCGTCGCGGCGGTTTCCCGCAGCCCCAGGCACACCCCGGCCATGGAACTGGACGACGGCGCTGGGCAGGTCTCCTGGCTCCCGGTTCATCGCCTGCCTCCGCCTTCCCGGGGGATGCCCAGTGGCGTGATGGAAGCAGGCTCGCCGGTTACAGTTGCGGGGGCAGCCGCGGCATCTCACCGCGTTCCCATTCGAATCCCGTGCGGGAACCCTGCGCGTTCAGGGGCAGTATAGGCAGCGGGCAATGGCCGGCGCCAGCCCCGCCTGATCACTCAGCCGGCGGCGAGCGCGGCGGCGACGATGGCCTGGGCCTCCTGCTGGATCTGCGCCAGGTGCGCAGGTCCGCGCAGGCTCTCGGCATAGACCTTGTAGATGCTCTCCGTGCCCGACGGCCGCGCCGCAAACCAGCCGCTGGCCGTCGTCACCTTCAGCCCGCCGATGGGCGCGCCGTTGCCGGGCGCCTTGGTGAGCACCGACTCGATCTTCTCGCCGGCGAGACTCTCGCTGTGCACCTGCTCGCCGGAGAGCTTCGACAGCGCCTTGCGCTGTGCCGCATCGGCCGGTGCATCCACGCGCGCGTAGGCGGGATCGCCCAGCTCGCGCGTCAATGCGGCGTATTGCTCCGCGGGGTCCCTGCCCGTGCGGGCCGTCATCTCCCCCGCCAGCAGCGCCGCGATCATGCCGTCCTTGTCCGTGGTCCACACCCCGCCGTCGCGGCGCAGGAACGAGGCCCCCGCGCTCTCCTCGCAGACGAAGGCCAGGGAGCCGTCGAACATCCCGTCCACGAACCACTTGAAGCCCACCGGGGTCTCGTAGGCCTGCCGCCCCATCGAGGCGGCCACCCGGTCCAGCATCAGGCTGGTGACCACCGTCTTGCCCACCGTCGCCTTGGCAGGCCAGCCGGGCCGGTTGCGCAGCAGGTACGATGCCGCCGCGGCCAGGAAATGATTGGGCGGCATGAGGCCCGCGGTCCGCGTGACGATGCCGTGCCGGTCATGGTCGGTGTCGCAGGCGAAGGCCACGTCGAAGCGCGTGCGCAGCGCGATCAGGCGCTGCATGGCCGGCGGCGAGGAGGGGTCCATGCGGATCCTGCCGTCCCAGTCCACGGTCATGAAGCGGAAGGTGGGATCGACCGCGTCGTTGGTGACCTCGAGGTTCAGCCGGTGGCGCTCGGCGATGGCGGGCCAGTAGTGCACGCCCGCCCCGCCCAGCGGGTCCACGCCCAGGTGCACGCCCGAGGCGCGGATGGCATCGAGGTCGACCACCGCCGGCAGGTCGCCCACATACGCGCCCAGGTAGTCGTGGCGCTGCGTGCTAGGCAGCTGCAGGGCACGCTGGAGCGGCATGCGCCTCACCGCCACGAGGCCGACGGCGAGGATGTCGTTGGCGCGCTTCTCTATCCAGCCGGTGACGCCGGTGTCGGCGGGCCCGCCGTTCGCGGGGTTGTACTTGAAGCCGCCGTCGCCGGGAGGATTGTGCGAGGGCGTGATCACGATGCCGTCCGCGAGGCCGGCCTTGCGGCCGCGGTTCCAGCCCAGGATGGCGTGCGAAATCACCGGCGTCGGCGTATACGGGGTGTGCGCATCCGCGATCATCACCGCCACCGCATTGGCGCCCAGCACCTCCAGCGCAGTGGCGAATGCGGGCTCGGACAGGGCGTGCGTGTCCATGCCGAGGAACAGCGGCCCGTCGATGCCGTGCGCCGCCCGGTACTCGCAGATGGCCTGGCTGATGGCGAGGATGTGAGCCTCGTTGAAGGAGCGCTCGAAGGCGCTGCCGCGATGACCCGAGGTGCCGAAGGCCACGCGCTGTTCGGGCACGCCCGGGTCGGGCGCATCGGCGAAGTAGGCCGTCACCAGGCGCGGGACGTTCACCAGCAGGGAGGCGGGAGCCGGCTTGCCGGCGAGATCACTGGTAGCCATGGCGTCATTCTGCGCCGCCGCCGCGACCATGCAAGGGCTATTCATTTTTCACTTGCGCAGGGCGCCTGCACGGGGGACGATGATCTCACCCCTTGCCTGTCTCCGGCCCGTCACGGGCACGCGTTTCATGAACAGTTCCTATTTCAAGCTGGCCCTGGCGCTGGGCCTGCTCTCCGCCATCGGCCCCTTCGCCATCGACATGTACCTGCCGGCCCTGCCCTCGATCGGGCAGAGCCTGCACGCCGATGCCGCCACCGTACAGCTGAGCCTGACGGTGTTCTTCGTCGCCGTCGGCTGCTGCCAGCTGTTCTACGGCCCGCTGTCGGACCTGCTCGGGCGCAAGCTCCCGCTGTACCTTGGCCTGGTGCTGTTCGGCCTGGGCAGCCTCGGGTGCGCGCTCGCGCACAGCGCCCCGGTGTTCATCGCCTGCCGCTTCCTGCAGGGCCTGGGCGCCTGCGGCGGCATGGTGATTCCGCGCGCCATCGTGCGCGACCTGCACTCGGGCGTGGAGGCGGCGCGGCTGATGTCGCTGATCATGCTGGTGTTCAGCATCTCCCCGCTGCTCGCCCCGCTCACCGGCAGCTTCATCATCCAGGCGGTGGGCTGGCGGGCCGTGTTCTGGACGGTGCTGGGCGCCGCCGTCCTGGGGCTCGGCATCATCGTGCCGCTCAAGGAGACCCGCCCGCCGGCGGCGCGCGCGGCCAGCAGCCTGCACGGCACCTTCGTCGCCTACGGCCGCCTGGTGCGCGACCTGCACTTCCTGGGCATCGTATGCGTGGGCACCTTCGGCATGGCCTCCTTCTTCCTGTACCTGGCGAACTCGCCGTTCGTGATGATCGAGCACTACCATCTCTCGCCGCGCGCCTACAGCGTGCTGTTCTCGCTCAATGCGGGATCGTTCTTCGCCGCCGCCCAGCTCAATCACCGCCTCGGCGCGCGCTTCGGACTGCGGCGCCTGGTGCGCAGCGCCGCAACGGGCTTCGCGCTGGTGATGCTGCTGCTGCTGGCGCTGTTCGCGGCCGGCGTGGACCACCTGGCGGTGCTCACCGGCCTGCTGATGCTGGCCTACGCCTGCCTGGGGATGACGGTGCCACCCTCCTCCGTGCTCGCGCTGGATGAGCACGGGGCCATCGCCGGCACGGCGTCCGCCCTCATGGGCACGGTGCAGTTCGGCGTGGGCTCGGTGGTGATGGCGGTGTCGGGCGGCCTCACCAACGGCGCCCCGCTGCCCATGGTGGCGGGCATCGCCGCCTGCGCGCTGCTGTGCGTGGCCTTCGCGCGCATCAGCCTGCGCGAGCAACACCCGGCGGCGGTGTCCCTGATCGCGGGCGCGGACGCCGCCGACTGAGCCGGCACCGGCTATCTGAGCGCCTTCGTCTTCGCCTCGATGGAGGTGAGCAGGTTCTTCCACGAGGCCACGAAGGCCTCGGCGCCTTCGGCCTGCAGCCGCGCCGCGAGGGCCACCACGTCCACGCCGGCGCGGCCATACTCGGCCAGCACCTGCGCACTGTCGCCGCCGTCGGGGCCGAGCCCGCCGCTCACGCGCCCGTGGTCCCCGAAGGCCAGCAGCGTCTCCTCGGGCATGGTGTTCACGGTGTTGGGCGCGGCGAGTGCGGTGATGTAGAGCGTATCCGGGGCCGAGGGGTCCTTCACGCCGGTGCTGGCGAACAACAGCCGCTGCGGCCGCGCACCGAGGTTCTCCAGGCGCTGCCAGCGCTGGGTCGCCAGCAGCGACCGGTAGGCCTGGAAGGACTGCTGCCCGATGGCGATCCCAAGGCGGTTGCGCAGCCCCGCGGGGACCTTGTCCATGGTCGCCTTGTCCCAGCGGCTGATGAACAGCGAGGCCACCGAGCGCACATCCGGGGACAGCCCCGCGCTCACGCGCCGCTCCAGGCCGCGCATGTAGGCGTCCGCGGCCGCCACATAGTGATCGTGCGAGAACAGCAGCGTGACGTTCACCGGCACGCCGGCGAAGGTCGCCGCCTCGATCGCGGGCAGCCCCTCCGCGGTACCGGGGATCTTGATGAAGAGGTTGGGACGCGCCGCCTTGGCGGAGAGCTGCCGGGCTGCGGCCAGCGTCTGCGCGGCGTCGTAGGCGAGCAGCGGCGACACCTCCAGCGACACGAACCCATCCACGCCGGCGGTGCGCTGGTGCACGCCCGCGAACAGGTCCGCGGCGCGCGTGAGGTCATCGATGGCCAGCTCGAAGAACAGCGGTTCCACCGACAACCCCTGCGCGGCCAGGCGGCGGATGTCGACATCGTAGGAGGCGCTCTTGGAAATGGCGTGGTCGAAGATGGTGGGGTTCGAGGTGAGCCCCGTGACCGCAAGCTCGGAGATGTAGCGCGCCAGCGTGCCGCGGTCGAGCAGCTCACGGGTGATGTTGTCCAGCCACAGGCTCTGGCCAAGCTGCTGCAGCTGCTGCGGCGCGCCCAAGCTCTTCTGATCCGCCATGATCGCCTCCTTCACCCGGAACCGGACCGGGTCCGCCGGGTGCCACCGGCAACCCCATTCTATCCCCTCGCCGCCGCCACCGCCGCGCCCGTCACGGGAACCACCCCGCCCGTCACCGGAACCGCCGCGCTCGCCTGAAGCGGGTGAGTTCCGTAGGGCTAGCGCTGCCAGAGTATGTGGCTGGCCTCGAGCGGCGTGCGGGCATGTTCATGCCAGGCGACCAGCCTCGGGGTGTAATCCCCGGCCGGCCGGCCCACCGGCACGCGCACTGCGAACAGTCGCGCACCGGAAGTGGGCACCACGGGTCCCGGGGCCATCCCGTGCACCTCGGGTGCCGAGCCCTCCCGGCCATTGGCGTAGAGCTGGACGCTCACGCTGCCGGCATCCAATGCGCCGAGGAACACCTCCACCTCGAACTCATGGCCGGCCGAGGTACTGGCCACCGACACGGCACCGAAGCGCGCCCGGCCCCAGTCGCGGTCCAGCCCCTGCCGCCACGCCACCAGTTCCCGGCCCAGCCGCGCACCATCGGCGGTGCGGGCGCGCACGGCCTGCGCCGCCGGCAGGTAGTACCGCTCAGTGTACTCGCGCACCGCGCGGCCGCTCGAGAACCGGGGTGTGAGCTGCGACATGCTGGCGCGCATCCGGGCCACCCAGGCCGCCGGAATGCCGGCGGCGTCGCGCTGGTAGAACTGCGGCACGACCTCGCGCTCGAGCGTCGCGTACAGCGCATCCGCATCCGCCGCATCCCAGGCCGGGTCCTCGCCATGGGTCTGGGCATCGCCGATGGCCCAGCCCACCGCAGGGTCGGCGGCCTCGGCCCACCAGCCGTCCAGCTGGGAAAGATTGAGGCCGCCGTTGACCAGC
>Ga0335073_10017274_pt1 | contig 10106 bp, 8 predicted proteins | sample Lox_Sample_22_FD_207093 | JGI IMG/M metagenome (GOLD analysis project Ga0335073, IMG submission 207093) | Soil microbial communities from Loxahatchee National Wildlife Refuge, Florida, United States - Lox_Sample_2.2 | ecosystem: Environmental > Terrestrial > Soil > Wetlands | place: USA: Florida... | reverse complement strand
GGAGCAAAGGAAGCACGGCATCGAGATGATGGCCGAGCGCCACGCCCAGCCACACCAGCAGACCGCAGAAGATCGTCGATCCGAGCGCATACCAAAAATAGAACTGCACGAGGTCCATTTCGGCCAGGCCGGCCGGAATCGAGACGACGCCGCGTATAAACGGAAGAAAGCGACAGATAAACACCGCGAAGCTGCCGTAACGCTCGAAAAAGCCATGCACGCGATCGAGATTTGCGTGGCTCAAGTGCACGTACTTCCCGTACTTGTCGATCAGCGGCCGTCCGCCGAATCGCCCGATCAGGTAGCCGACGGTCGCGCCCCCGAGTTCGCCGAGCACCGCGACGAGTATGGTCAACCACAGAAACGGGAGATGGCCCGTAGCCGTGAGCGCGCCCGCGACCGGCATGACGATCTCGGCGCCGACCGGCGCGCCGAAATTCCCGAGCACCAGGACGAAAAAGAGTCCGCCGTAGCCGTAGTGATCGATCAGCGAAACCGCGACCTGTTGGAAATGCTCCACGGTAGTCGTTACCTAACTACCGGTCGCAGAGTTTCCGCCGCTGCTGCTGCGGCGCAGAATCTCCGCGGCGAGGCTTCCGCCCTCGGCGCGCAGTGCGCGCAGGAGATGCGCCGGTTCGACGTGCGTGTCGCCGGCGTAACTCTCGGCAAGCACGATGATCTTACGCACGCGCGGCGTGACGAGGATACCTTCCCACAGGCGATCTTCGCCCGCGCCCAGATGGCGACGCACGTCGGCGTGCAATTCGCGCACGTCGATACCGTCGGCAACTAAATCCGCAAGGATTTCGGGATCGCGTTCTTCGAGGAGCGCAACCATCAGGTGCTCCGCACCGACGTAGTATTGATTGTGGTTACGGCACTCTTGTTCCGCGACGCGCAAGACGCGCAGTGAGGCGGGACCGAATCTCTCGAACAACGCTAGACCTTACCAGAATGGTCGGGGCGACTGGATTCGAACCAGCGACCTCTTCGTCCCGAACGAAGCGCTCTACCAAGCTGAGCCACGCCCCGACAAAACTCCCGTCTATTCTTATCTCCCGCCGCCCCTCCTGCTTTGGAAGGGAACCCTCTACCAACCTCCACCAAGGGGTTACGCCCGTACCTTTGGAACGCTCTTCCTCGCAAATGCGATATCTCATCGTGGGGTGCGGACGCGTCGGCTCGGCACTCGCGAAACTCCTGGACGCCGACGGTCACGAAGTGATCGTCGTTGACGAAAACCCCACCGCTTTCAAACGCCTCGGCCAAAACTTCCGCGGTCACGTCGTGGTCGGCACCGGTATCGACTACGACGTGCTCAAGCGAGCGGGCGCTGCCACTGCCGACGGTTTCGTCGCCGTTACCGACGGCGACAATCGGAACATCATGGCCGCGTTGATCGCGCAACGCATGTTCAAAATCAAGCGCGTCGTCTGCCGCATCTACGATCCGCCGCGCGGCCAGATGTATCGCGAGCTGGGCATTCAAACGGTCGTGCCGACGACCGTCGGCGCGAAGCTCATTCGCGACACGCTGATGCAAGCGCCGTGGGACCCGGTCCATACTTTTGATTTCGGCAAAGTGACGTCACTTTCTGCAACCGTTACCGCAAGCGAAGCCGGAAAAGCAATCGAAGCGATCGAGCGTCCCGGGCGCATTCGCGTCGCCGCGATTCGCCGCGAGGGGCTCGGCGTGATGGTCGCCTCGAACGAGCTCGTGCTCCAAGAAGGCGATCAGATCAACGCGATCGTCGCACCCGAAGCGATCAGCGAGTTCGCGCAGATGTTTGCCGGCTGCACGCCCCAAGTGGTGTCCGCCTAGTGTTCATACTGATCGTCGGCGGCGGCAAGGTCGGTTCGTACCTGACCCGCGCGCTCATCCAACAGGGCCATGAGGTCGTCGTCGTCGAGAAGTTCGACAAGAAGGCCAAAGCGCTCGACACGCTGATCGATCGCCAAGTGACCATGGTCGGTGACGGCTGCGACCCGACGGTGCTCGAAGCAGCCGGCGTCGCGCGCGCCGACGTCGTGGTCGCCGACACCGGCGACGACGAAGACAATCTCGTCGTCGTGCTCCTGACCAAAAAGAAATCGAAGGCGCGCTGCATCGCCCGTGTCAATAATCCGCGCAACCGGCTGATCTTCGACTCGCTCGATCCCGAAGATCCGGTAATCGTGATCTCGTCGACCGAGATCATCCTCGACGTGCTCAACCAAGAGGTCAACGCCGCCAGTTACACCGCGGCGCTCGAAACGATGCACCTCTTCGGTAAAGGCAATTTGAGCCTCGTGCGCATCAGCGTGCCGGAGCAATCGCCGGTGACCGACAAAGCGCTGTGCGATCTCAACTTGCCGCGCAACAGTGTGATCGTCGCGATCGAACGCGACAACGACGAGAGCATCGTGATTCCTACCGGCGATACCATGCTGCGCGCCGGCGACCGCATCGTCGCCGTGGTCAAAAACGGCGCCGCCGAAAAGCTCCAAGCGCTCTTCAACGCCCCCGTAACGGCTAAATAGCGCTCCGCCTGTCATCCCGAGCGTAGGCGCGAAGCGCCCATTTTGTCATCCCGAGCGTAGGCGCGAAGCACCCATTTTGTCATCCCGAGCGTAGGCGCGAAGCGCCGTAGTCGAGGGACCGCGCTTATTTCTTGGTGTCAGACGGTCCCTCGACTACGCTTCGCTACGCTCGGGATGACAAGTAGAGCGCTACGCTCGGGATGACAAGCAGAGCGCTACGCTCGGGATGACAAGCTGCGCTAAATAAAGCCCTTTCGCAACGCCACGACCGCGGCTTGGGTGCGGTCGGCGGCGGAGAGTTTTTCCAAAATATCGCGGATGTGGCCTTTGACCGTGCCCAAACCGATGTTGAGCACGGCAGCAATTTCCGTGTTCGCTTTGCCGTCCGCGATCAAGCGCAAGACCTCGCTCTCACGCGGCGTAAGCGGCGAGTTCGTCACCGATGCCGGGGCACGATGCGAGAAACGCGCCAGCACGACGTGCGCGATCTGCGGATCGAAATACGCACCGCCTTCGGCGGCGATGCGCACGGCATCGATCAGCGTCGACACCGGCGACGATTTCAAGCAATAGGCATCCGCGCCGGCAGCGAGCGCGGCTACGACTTCGTCCTCGAGATCGATCATCGTCATGATCACCACGTGCGTGCGCGGCGAGTCGGCACGAATTTTTTGGGTGAGCGTAATGCCGTCGATGCCGGGTAGACCCAGATCGACGATCGCCACGTCGGGCCGCGTCGCAACAACCATCTCGTAGCCGCTGATACCATCGGCAGCTTCGCCTACAACGTCGAACGCCGACTGCAACGACGTCTTCATCCCCGCGCGCGTGAGCGCGTGATCTTCGACGACAACGACGCGCGTGCGGTCGCTCAACGCGCATCCTTTCCGTCGAGCGGGATTTCGATGTAGAATCGGCTCCCGCGCGGCTCGCGTGCTTCGTAGCCGGCGTGACCGCCGTATTTCTCGGCGATGCGCCGCACGATGTACAGCCCTAAACCCGTGCCGCCGCCGGAGCGCACGCCCCCAAAGCGCTGAAAGAGCGCACTGCGCCGCTCCGCCGGAACGCCAAACCCATCGTCGAGAACGGTGAGCGTGAGCGCGCCGTTTTTTACGGCCGTCTCCACACGGACGCTGCCTTCGGCCGGCGTGGCTTCGATCGCATTGGCGACGAGATTCGTCACGGCGCGGCCGATTTCGTCTTCATCAGCTTCGATCGAGAGGCCGGCGGCGACCGGCTCGACGTCTAGGTGTACGCCCCTGGAGCGCGCTACCGGAAGTAACTCGGCTGTGACGCGTTCGATCAGCGGTCCGACTTCCTCACGGCGGAAACGCCGGACGTCTTCTCCCGATTCATAGCGTGCGACGAGCAAGAGCGTCTCCACGAGCCGGCGCAGACTGGCCATCGATGCGCGCGTCGTTTCTAGGATCGCGCGGTATTGCTCGGGCAGTTCGCCGTACGCACCGTCGAGCGCCTGATTCATGGTCACATCGGACGCAACCAGTGGCGTGCGCAAGTCGTGCGCGAGTGCGTAGACGATGTCGCGAATGACCTCGCTGCGATTCTGCAGTTCGCTGCGCCCGCGCAGAATCTCTTCGTTCTGTTCCGCCAATCGGATGAACAGCCGCGCTTGCTGCAGTGCGACGGCCAGATTATCGGCAAAGTCTTGGACGGCATCTTGTTCGTCGTGGGTGGGCGAACGTTGACCCCAGCCGATGATCAGCGCCACGGTGCCATTATCGAGTTCGGTCGTCGCAACGGTGATCGACTCGTCCAATAGACCTGCCAACGGATCGTTCGCGCCGACGGTGACGACGCGCTCCCGCGTCCGCGCATTTTCGATAACCGACGCCAGTTCGGGCGCAAGGGGTTCGCGTTTGAGCGTAACTTCTTCGCCGTCGGCCTCATAGCTGTCGGGGAGGTCCAACGACGACGCGCGGTACACGAGCAAGACACGTTGCGCCATGGTCACGCGTTGCGCTTCGCGCACGGCGTTGCGCATCACGATCTCCATATTCAGACTTGCACGCACTTGCTCCATGGCGCGCCGCAACGCGCGTTCGCGCATAAATCGACGTTCGCGTTCACCGCTCTCACCGGCGCGTCGCGCACTCTCCTGCGCGCGCAACGTCAACATCCCGACTACGATAAAGCTGGCGGCTAAGAGCAGGCGATCGCCGACGGCGATGGCGTTCCATTGATGACCGGACTGCACGCCGTTCACGTAACCCGCAACCAGATTTGCGATTTCGGCCAGCACGACGAGACGAATAGTAAGCGACGGACGCAATGCAAGCGACGACAGTGCAATCGGTCCATTGAGCAAAATCGCAGCAATGAAGAGCTGCGGCGTGACGAGGTCGATGACCCACGCGATGATCAAAAGCGCATAGCACAGTGCCGCCATCACTCACGCGCTTCGCGCAGCGGGGACTCCGTTCATTTTGCAAGAACCGGCCCGGGTGATGGAGCAGTCCGCCGACGAACGCGAAGCCGCCCGCCGCCGCTCCGCCGAGGCGCTTTTGCGGGAGTTCGGCGAGCGCGCGCGCCTCGTCGTCTATATCGCCGCAGCTCCGGGCGCGGGAAAGACGCGACGGCTCCTTACCGACGCACGATTACTTCAGGCTGCGGGGCGGCGCGTGGCGATCGGCTGGATCGAAACCAAGGGGCGTCCTGATCTCGAGCGCCTCGCCGAAGGGCTTCCGCGCATTCCACCACGTGAAGTCACCATCGGCACAAACCGCTACATGGAGTTCGACCTCGACGCCGCGCTCGCCGCACGTCCCGACGTCATCATCTTAGATGAACTTGCACACGACAATTTGGGCAATGCGCGCAACGGCAAGCGTTGGCAGGACGCGCTCGCCCTGCGCGATGCCGGTATCACCGTTCTGGGCGCCTTCAATATTGCGCATCTTGAGACCGTCTCGGTTACTGCCGAGCGACTAATCGGGTACCCGGTGCGCGAGATCGTGCCGCTCGCCTTCCTCAAGAGTGCCGACGAAGTGATCGCGCTCGACGCGTCACCCGAATTACTTCGCGAGCGGTTGCAGAGCGGCATGATCGTTCGCGATGGCGATATCGCGCGTGCGGAAGGCGGACTCTACAAAGCGTCGACGCTGACGATGTTGCGCGAATTGCTGTTGCGCACCATCGATGAACTCACCATTCCGACGGTCGCCCCGGCAACGACCTCCAGCGCGGTGACCATCGTCCCGGCCGGGACTGACTACGCCAGGTTTATCCAACGCGGTGCGCCGCTCGCCGCTGCGTTAGATCTTGCGCTCCAGATTCTTCCCGATCCGCGGTGCGATCTCGACGAAATCGCGCGCATTGCCGCAACGTACAATGCGGACGTATTACCGGCGCAGGAAGCCGACGGCATCGACTTCGCAACGCTGCGCGCGTCGATGTTGATCGTGGCGCGCGGAAAACTCGGCGCGCGCCTGGTCAATACACCCGTCGAACGCGATATCGCTCTGCTCGATGCCGAACAAACCTACATCGAGCAATCTACGCTTACCACGCCGCTCTCGAGCGTCCTCGGCGATCGCATGCGCGTCGGCTATGGCAAGCTCATCGTGTATCTCGGTGCGTCAGCAGGAGCGGGGAAGACATACGCGATGCTCGACCGCGGACATCAATTGAAAACCGAAGGGGTCGATGTCGTGATTGGATTCGTCGAAACGCACAATCGCGCTGAAACACAAGCAATGATCGGAGACCTGCCGATCATCCCACGCAAAACGATCACGTCCGACGGCATCACCTATACCGAAATGGACCGCGATGCGGTGCTCGCGCGCCACCCGCAAGTTGTATTGGTCGACGAACTCGCGCATACGAACGCGCCGGGATCTGTCGCACCCAAGCGCTTTCTCGACGTGCTCGCATTTCTGCGCGCGGGCATCAACGTCATCACGACGCTCAACATCCAGCATCTCGAAGCGCTCAGCGACGCGGTCTTCCGCCTCACCGGCACGCTGGTGCGCGAAACGCTACCCGATGGCATTCTGCCGCTCGCCGACGAAGTGATCCTCATCGACGTCTCGCCCGAGACGCTACGGGAACGCTTACGCGCGGGTAAGATCTATCCGCGTGAGCGCATCGAACCCGCGCTTGCAAACTTTTTCCGCACCGAAAACCTCGCCGCACTGCGCGAATTGGCGGTGCGCGAAGCGTTGCGAGCTGAGACGCGCGAACGCATCGCGGCGCCGTTCGATCGGATTCTGCTCTCGATCGTCGCACGCCGTGAAGATCTGCTGCTGGTGCGCAAGGCCTCGCGCATGGCGGCGCGGCTCGAAGTCGACTTCGCGGTTGCCCACATCGCCGAGAAGCGAGATCGTATCGACGAAATCGTCTGTGCGGAATTCGCGCAGGCCGCGCGCGCGCTCAATGTCGATTGGATCGACGAGCGCAACGTCGATGATGCTGCAAAACGCCTTTTGCAGATCGCGCGCTCGCGTTCGCAGACCGACATCGCAATCGGCGGCACGCATCGTGCGCCGCGCTGGCCGGCGCGTAATTCTTTCGCGCGCCGGCTACTCGACGAGGGCGCACGCGAAGTGCTCGTCTTGGCGCGACCGAAGGCAGTGACTATCGCCGAGGACGCCGATGCCTAATGCAAGTTAAACCTTGAGATTATCGAGCGCCAAGTTGAGTTGCAACACGTTAACGTGCGGCTCTCCGAGAAACCCGAGCACCCGCGGCTGGATGTTACGCGCAATCAACGCGTTGACTTGCGCGACGGTCATGTTGCGCGCTTTTGCGACGCGCGGCGCCTGATAGTATGCGCCTTCGGGGCTAATATCCGGATCGATGCCGCTACCGCTCGAGGTTACGAGGTCCATCGGCACGGGAACCGTCGCTTCGGGATTCTCCTTTTTTAGTGCCGCGATGGTCGCACGCGTCGAATCGATCAACTTCTTCGAAGTCGGTCCAAAGTTGGTTCCACCGGTTGAGGTCGGATCGTATCCCTTGCCGGCGGCGGACGGCCGGCCGTGAAAGTATTGGGGCTTGCTCCAAAGCTGTCCGATGATCGCGGACCCGACCGGTTTTCCGTTCACATACACCATCGAGCCGTTCGCTTGCCACGGGAACAGTAGTTGCGCGATGCCGGTCATGATCAACGGGTAGATCAATCCGAAGATGATCACCGTAACGACCGTGACGAGTACCGAGGTCCCGAGATGCTTGAGCGTGTTGTCCGTGAACTGCCGTACTTTTGCCATGATACTCCTCAGGTCAGATGCAGCGCGGCAAGGATGAGATCGACGATCTTGATGCCGATGAACGGCACGATGATCCCACCTACGCCATAGAGCAGAACGTTTTGCCGCAACACGAGATTTGCACCGAGCGGGCGATACGTGACGCCGCGCAATGCGAGCGGGATCAACGCCACGATAATCAGCGCGTTGAAGATTACCGCCGAAAGGATCGCGCTCTGCGGCGTCGTGAGCCGCATGATGTTGAGCTGATCCATCACCGGATAGGCCGTCGCGAACATCGCCGGGAGAATCGCAAAGTACTTTGCGACGTCGTTGGCAATCGAGAACGTGGTCAGCGCGCCGCGCGTCATCAACAACTGCTTCCCGATCTCGACGACTTCGATGAGCTTGGTCGGATCGGAATCGAGGTCGACCATGTTGGCAGCCTCTTTTGCCGCTTGCGTTCCCGAGTTCATCGCAACGCCGACATCGGCTTGGGCGAGGGCGGGGGCATCGTTGGTCCCGTCGCCGGTCATCGCAACTAAACGACCCGCGGTCTGTTCGCGTTTGATGAGCGCCATCTTTGTTTCGGGCGTCGCTTCGGCCAGAAAATCGTCGACACCGGCCTCTCCGGCGATGGCTGCCGCGGTAAGCGGATTGTCGCCAGTGATCATCACCGTGCGAATGCCCATCGCGCGCAGACGATCGAAGCGTTCGCGCATCTGCGGTTTGAGGATATCTTTCAAGTGAATGACGCCGAGAATCTGACCGTTGCGCGCGATGAGTAACGGCGTACCGCCGCCTCGCGCAATGCGTTCTACGACCGCGGCGAGACCTTCGGCGGGCTTTCCGCCCTGATCGCGCACCCAAGCGGTTACGGCATCGGGCGCGCCCTTGCGCAGCTTCGTGCCGTCGGGCAGGTCGATGCCGCTCATACGCGTGTACGCGCTGAACGGTACGAACGTAGCGCCGGCCGGCTCCGAATCGCTAATCCCGTGCGACTGTGCCAGCGTGACGATCGAACGGCCTTCCGGAGTTTCGTCGGGAAGGGACGTCAGATATGCCGTGCGCATCGCGTCGGTCGACGTTACACCCTCGGCAGGAATGATTTCGGTAGCCTGACGATTACCGAGCGTGATCGTGCCCGTTTTATCGAGCAGCAGCGTGTCGACGTCGCCCGCAGCCTCAACCGCGCGACCGCTCATCGCGAGCACGTTGCGCTGCATCACGCGATCCATACCGGCGATGCCGATTGCCGAAAGCAACCCACCGATGGTTGTCGGAATGAGGCACACAAGGAGTGCAATCAACACCGTAACCGACTGATGCGCTCCGGCATAGATCGAGTACGGCGACAGGGTCGCTACGGCGATCAAGAAGATAATCGTGAGGCCGGCAAGCAAAATCGAGAGTGCTATTTCGTTAGGCGTCTTCTGCCGTGACGCACCCTCGACCAAATTGATCATACGATCGAGGAACGTCTCGCCGGGGTTCGCGGTAATACGAACGTCGATCTGATCGGAGATCACACGCGTACCCCCGGTCACCGCGCTACGATCGCCGCCGGCCTCGCGTACGACCGGCGCCGACTCGCCCGTAATCGCCGACTCGTCGACCATGGCCGCGCCGTGGATCACGTCGCCGTCGCCGGGGATGAGATCGCCCGCGCTCACGCGCACGACGTCGCCTTTACGCAGATTGCTGGACGGAACGGTTTCGATCTCGCCGGCAACGACGAGCTTGGCAAGCGTCTCGGTGCGCGTTTTGCGCAACGCGTCGGCTTGCGCCTTGCCGCGGCCTTCTGCAACAGCTTCGGCGAAGTTCGCGAAGAGCACCGTGAACCACAGCCAGATCGAGATCGCAAAATCGAATCCCGAAGGACCGTGCGTACTGAGATCGCGCACGAAGAAGATCAGCGTGACAAGGGCACCGACTTCGCAGACAAACATCACGGGATTGCGCGCCATCCAACGTGGATCGAGCTTCTTGAACGAATCCACGAGCGCGCGTCCGAGAATCTCGCGGTCGAAAAGCGAGCGCGCTTGCGGGCGGCGCTCGAGCCGTCTTTGAGAGATCACGTTAGAACGTCTTTCCTTGCAACATGTACAGGTGCTCGACGATTGGGCCGAGTGCATCGGCCGGGAAGAATGTCAGCGCGCCGACGATTACGATCGTGCCGATCAGCAATGCGATGAAGATCGGGGAGTGTGTCTCGAACGTGCCGGGGCCGGCGGGAACGGCTTTCTTGCCCGCGAGCACGCCGGCAAGCGCGAGCGCCGGAATGAACATACCGATGCGTCCGAAGAGCATTGCGACGCTCCCCATCACGTTGAAAAACACGTTAGGGCCGATACCCGCGAACGCCGAACCGTTGTTG
>Ga0335073_10017273_pt1 | contig 10106 bp, 11 predicted proteins | sample Lox_Sample_22_FD_207093 | JGI IMG/M metagenome (GOLD analysis project Ga0335073, IMG submission 207093) | Soil microbial communities from Loxahatchee National Wildlife Refuge, Florida, United States - Lox_Sample_2.2 | ecosystem: Environmental > Terrestrial > Soil > Wetlands | place: USA... | reverse complement strand
CTCGTCCAGGTCGGCGGCGTTGAGGATCCAGAATCCGCCGAGGTGCTCCTTGGTCTCGGTGTACGGCCCGTCGGTGATCAGGAAGTCGTCGCCGGACTTGCGGACCACGGTCGCCGAATGCGAGAGCAGCCCGCCGGCGAACACGAACGCGCCCGACTCCACCATCTTGTCGTTGAGGACACCCGTGTCGGCGAACGACTGCTTCCACTCCTCGACCGGCATGTCCGGGAAGACGCCGGCGTGGTGGACCGCGAGCAGGTACTGCGTCATGAGAAATCACTCCTGTTTGTCATCCGGAACCGGTCCCTGGCCGGCCCTCACGACCGCTACGAAGTCGCCACCGCCGAATCGACACTCTTCCCGCCACGATGCCAGAAAACTTTTCGCGCGGGACCACGTCACGGATGGCGCGTCACGGGCGCCGGACGGCCCGCACCACGTCCCGGTGCTCCTCGATCGCCTGCTGGGGCGTGTAGCCGTGCGGAACCCGGAACCCGCAGTACAGCGCCACCCCGAAGTCCGGCAGAAACCGCGCCGCCGTCGAAGAACGCCGCCGCAGCCCCGCCTCCCCGTCCAGCGGCAGCACGATGCCGAGGAACACCCGCGCGTCCCCGACCGACAGGCCCGCCAGCGGTTCGAAGAACGACGCGTCCTCGCTGCGCAGGTACCGCGGCCCGGCCATGTGCACCCAGTCCATCGGCCGCCCGGAATGCGTGAACGCGTAGTTGGCCATCCGCACCAGCACCGACATGTCCCGCGCCTCGTACATCGGCCATTCCGGGAAGGTCCCGTAGCACAAGTGGTATCCGACCAGCACGTCCGAAGGCACGAGCCGGGGCAGCGTGTCCACCGCCTCCGCGTACCGCTCCCACGCGCCCTGTTTCGAACCACCGGGCCCCGAACCACCGGGCCCCGAACCACCGGCCCCCGAACCACCGGCCCCCGAACCACCGGCAGCGGACCACGACAGCACGCCCTCGATGTCCAGCGTCTCGTAGGCGATGTCCCACTGGATCGCCAGCTCGGACGGCGGAATCACGGCCGTCAGCCGCGACATCTCCCGCGAGACCAAGTCCGCGTACCCCCGGAACGCGACCGGATAATCAGCGGCGAAGTCGCCGCGCAGCCCGTTCAGCGCGCTGACCGGGAACGGCAGCCCGACCTGGAACCTCAGCCCGGCGGGAATCACCCCGGCATCACGCAGCGCGCGGAACACCTCCCACGACGCGATCGCGTCATCGATCCGCGGCCACGAATCCCAGTGCACGGAGGTGACACCCGGCCTGATGCCGAACACCGGCGTCTCGTACATGTGCCGCGGAATCCCGGTCGGCGACGTCGTCTCCGCGATCGTCTCGATCGACGGGTTCGGCCGCACAAGGCGCTCTCGCTCATACCCCACCCACGACGAGCGCGGCCCCGTCTCACCGTCCGGGAGCGCGAACACGAGGTCGGCGTAGTTCGCCGCGGCCGCGCGCAGCGCCTCCTCGGTTGACGTCGCTGGCACGCTGCCCACTAGCAACAGATCAGCAGTCACTCGCGGGGTCATTGAAAGCTCCGTTCGTTCGGTAGGTCTATAAAGAAAATCATGACGACAACGGAAGAGCTTCGCCGGGCGCTCGGGCCGCTCGGCATCTGGATGCCGCCACCGGCGCGCATCGGGATCGACCCAGCCGCCTACGGGCGACGCATCGAGCAACTCGGCTTCACCTCGGTCTGGTACCCGGGCATGAACTCGGCGGCCGACCTGGCCGCGGTCGAGCCCGCGCTCGTTCATACGGGCAAGCTGCGGCTCGGCACGGGCATCGCCAGCGTCTGGACCTGGCGGCCCGCCGAGCTCGCCGCGGAGGCGGACCGGCTCACCGCCGCCTATAACGGGCGTTTCATCCTCGGCCTCGGCGTCAGCCACGCGCCCGCCGTCGAGGCGACCGGCCAGGCGTACGTCAAGCCGTACACGAAGATGGTCCAGTTCCTCGACGAGCTCCCGGCCACGCGCGCGCCGATCGTGCTCGCCGCCCTCGGCCCGAAGATGCTCGAGCTCTCCCGCGACCGGACGGCCGGCGCGCATCCGTACTTCAGCCCGCCGGAGCACACCGCGTTCGCCCGCGAGGTGCTCGGCCCGGAGCCGCTGCTCATCCCGGAGGTCGCGGTCGCCCTGTGGCCCGGGGCGGAGGGGCTCGCCCACGCGCGCGACTACGCGAAGTTCTACCTGCGGCTGCCCAACTACACGAGCAACCTGCGCCGGTTCGGCTTCACGGACGCTGATCTCGCGGGTGCGGGTAGCGACCGGCTGATCAACAGGGTCGTACCGAACGGTGCCGTGGACGCTGTCGACCGCATCCGCGAGCACCTGGCCGCCGGCGCGGACCACGTGGTGGTGCAAGTGGTCGGCGAGGAGGGCCGCTACGCGGCCGGTGAGGTGGAGAAGCTAGCCGCGCTGGCGGTCGACATCAAGAAGCGGCAACCGGATTGAGAAGCAGCAGCCGGGCGAGCTCAGCCGGCTCGGTCACCATCGCCTCGTGGCCGGTGGCTATCTCGCGGGTCGGCCAGCCGCGAGCGGCCGCCCTGGCGGCCTGCGACTGGAACGGCCGTCCCCCGGCGGCGCACTCGATGTACACGCCGGGGACAGCGTCGGCCGCGCCGGTCAGCCGGATCGGCCGTTCGAACGTCGACCACGGGTGCGGCGTGAGCCGGGGGGTGAGCCAGGCGATGTCGGCTTCTTCGGTGACGCCGAGGCCGGTTAGCGGGCGGGGCGGGATCAGCCAGCCGAAGCCCCGCTCGGCGACCGAGTCCCGGAAGTGCTGCTGCGTCGCGAGAGGCAGCAGGTCGATGGCCGCCTCGCCGTCGCTCGCGAGGAACGCGTCCAGGTACACGCGGACGGCGAGCCGTTCCGGCACCCGGTCGGCGACGCCGCTGATCACCTGGCCGCCGTAGCTGTGGCCAACGAGCACGACGTCGGTCAGGTCGTACGCGGTCAGCATCGCGACGATGTCCTCGACGTGGGTGTCGAGCGTGATCGAGCGGCTGAGCAGATGCGCGCGGTCGCTCACCCCGGCGAGCGTGGGTGTGTGCACCTCGTGGCCCGTTTCGCGCAGCGCGGGCACGACCCGCTGCCATGCCCAGCCGCCATGCCACGCCCCGTGCACGAGAACGTAAGTGGTCACGGCCGCTATAGTGCCGCGTTTGCCGTGACTGGTCTAGGTCGGGGGCCGAGCGTGCCGGTACCTCCGTCGCTCGGTCGGCTGGTTCCCCGGGAAACGCCGACACCACCACACCAGTTCCCACCAGCCTCTGGCGTGGACTTTGTATGCTCACCGACCATTTTTCGAACCTTTTTGTCATATTTTGCCCCTGCGGCACGCATACAATGAAGGTGCCGGGGACCGGCGTCGGGGTCAGGCCGCGACGCGGACCGGGCGGGTGGCGGTGACCATGCGGGCGGTGAAGTCTCTCGTGTAGTCGCGCCACCACGTGGGCGCCAGGCCAGCTGGGGCGGAGGTCGCGGACGACAACGTCGCGCTGGCTGGGGCCGCTGGGAAGGCGGTCGCCGGGAAGGCGGTCGCCGGGAAGGCGGCAAACGTGTGCTCGCGTCGCGCCCGGCGCGTTCGGCCGGCTGGCGGTACCTGTGCTGATGCGGAAGCCGGTGCTGGTGCCGGTGCCGTCGCGCCGGTGAGGACGATGCGCCGGAAGATGACTTCCGCGTCGGCGTCGGTCAGCCGGACAGTCGCGGCCCAGGCCGCGAGGTCGTCGTCGAGGCTCATCGCTCCTCCTCCTTCTCGTCATCGTAAGTACCCAGCTCCGCGGCCAGCGCGCGGCGTGCCTCCGAAAGCCGGTAGCGGACCGTGCCGGCCGGCACGCCGAGCGCGGCGGCGATCTCCGCGCTGGTCAGCCCGCCGGCCGCCGCCATGGCGAGCGTCACCCGCTGGGTTTCGGGCAACCGGGCGATCGCCGCGCCGACAATGGCGGCGCGCTCGGCGGCAAGCACCGCGGTGGAGGCCGGGGCGCTGACCGTCGCCGGCCGCGCCGCCGGGTCGTCGGTCAGCGCGCGCTGGACCCCGGCCCGGGTGGCGGCCAGCCGCGCGCTGTCGACCGACAAGTTGCGGGCGACGGTGAACAGCCAGGCCCGCCGCCCGTCGTCGGGCATGTCGGTGAGCCGGTCCCGGTGCTGCCAGCAGCGGAGGAACACCTCTTGCGTCAGGTCCGCCGCCGCCTGCCGAGCACCGGTCCCGCCGTCGGTCCGGCCCACGAAGTACGAGTGGATCGCGGCGCGGTTCGTCTCGTACAGCTCGCGGAACTCAGCCGCGTTCATGGACGGGCTCATCGGCGGCGTGGAGGGTGTTGTCGCCGGCGGCAGCGGCTCAGCCGGCGCCGCCATCGGCGGTTTCGGGTGTCACGGTCGAGCCGAACACCTCGGCGATCACCTGCACCGCGCCCAGCAGCGGCGCCGGCGCGATGACGTCACCGAGCACCGTCAGACCGGTGAGCTTGCCGAACAGCATCTCCTCGGTGACCCCGGCCGCGATCGTGAGGTCGCCGAGGACGATGACGCTGACGGGCTCGCGCAGCAGCCGGAAGAAGTCCCGGCTGAGGGTGGTGTCGTCGTTGAAGACCTTCGGCTTGGTGCCCTGGTACCAGGCGGTCTGGCCGGTGACCTGGATCGCGGGCTCAAGCACGTCCCGGCTCGACTCCGGCGCGATGAACTGGCCGGCGACCAGCGCCGTGCGGAACCCCACCGTGGTCACCTCGCCGGTGACGAGCACCTGGCCGGCGGCGAGCAGCAGGTCGTCGGGGCTGCCGTTAATGTTCGCGAGGACCGCGGACGTGAGCTTTGCCTGCCCGCTGAACATCCGCAGCTGCTGGCCTTCCACGTACGGGTAGTAGGTGACGGCGCCCGTGCCGCCCGCCAGGGACTTGCCGAGCGCCTGCTCGCTGCCGCGCGGCGCGAGCACGGACCCGGTGACGTAGATGTGCCGCGGGATCGCGCCCGTCACCGGGCTGGTTATGAGCAGCAGCCCGACCACGACGAGCACGTCGTTCTCGTCGCCGAGGCCGTCGCCGCCGACCTCGAGCGTCCCGGTGTGCACGCGGGCGTTGCCGCCGCCGGGGATGTAGACGGTCTGCGCCACGTGCTCTAGGGGGATGGCCACGTAGGCGGCGGCCAGGGCCGCGGGCACGAGGACGAGCGCCACGTTCACGATCTTGCCGATCGCCGCGAGCTGCTCCGGCTCGGTGAGGTGGGTGAGGTCCAGGACCGGCTGGTCGCGGATGACCACCGGGGCGGTTTCGTTCTCGCTCGTCACGGCCTGCTCGCCCTTCCCTGTCATCTTCTCGCTGGTCACTGTTTCCCCATCCTCAGCGTCACATCGTTCATGCCGAGTACTACGGATGCCGGGCCGGAGTGTTGGGTGGAACTTCGGGGACTTGGAAGACGGGACTCCTGGCACGGTAGCGTGTGGCCGTGACACGCGCGCCCATCTCGATGCCCGGCCGGACCGTCATCTTCGACTACGGGGACGTCATTTCCCTCGCCCCGTCCTCGGCGGACCGGGCCGTGATCGCGTGGCTGGCCGGCGTGCCGGAGAGTGATCCGGCGTTCTGGAGCGCGTACTTCGCGCACCGGGACGGGCTTGACCAGGGGACAGCGGGGGTCGCCGCGTACTGGCGGGCGATCGCCGCCGACATCGGCGCCGAGTGGGACGAGGCGCGGGTGCACGAGCTGTGGGCGGCGGACTTCCGCTCCTGGCTCTCGATCAACCCGGCGATCATCGAGGTCCTCGCCGACCTGCGGGCCGGCGGGACTCGACTGGCGCTGCTGTCCAACGCGGGCCCGGACTACGGCAGCTACTTCCGGCACGGCCCGCTGGGTGACTTCTTCGAGGGTGTCTACGTGAGCGGCGAACTCGGCCTGCTCAAGCCGAACGCGGCGATCTACGAGCACGTGCTCGCGGACCTGGGGATCGCGGCCGCCACTGCGGTGTTCATCGACAACCGCGAGCCCAACGTGGCCGCCGCGCAGGCACTCGGCATCACCGGCCACGTCTTCACGGTCATCCCGGACCTGCGCGCCTTCCTGACGTCACTGGCCGGTTAGCGCCCGGCTGAAAATCGGCAATAACGCCAATTGCGGTGTTCTATCCCGCTTGTTACTGCCGCAGCAGGAACATCCGCTGGTCGGGGAAGCGAAAGTACTCCGGGGAAGATGGCGATTCCTGCGCCGGCGGCAGACCTTGATCCTGCACTGGAACGGCAAGTCCCGGAGCTAGCGGGTCAGCCCTGGCAGCCGGTTAGGCATAGGGTGGGCTGGAAAGCAGCACTCGCTGGCGGGCTCGGGAGGCGCGAAGTGAACTTCGATCTGTGGGGTCAGCCGGTTCCACTCCAGGCACTGGAATCTCCGTCGCTCGAAAGGCTCCTGTCCGGGTACGCGCCGCGGTTGCTGCCGGGCGGGCCAGGCGGGTCGGCGCGGGAGTTCCCGCGGGTCGGCGATGCAGCGCTAGCCAGCAACGCAGCGCTAGCCAGCAACGCAGCGCTAGCCAGCAACACGGTCGCGGCACTGCCGCACGCGACGACGATCGTCGCCGCGACCTGCTCCGACGGCGTGGTGCTCGCCAGTGACCGGCGCGCCACCTCGGGGAACCTGATCTCCAAAGGCGACGTGGAGAAGGTGTTCCGCTGCGACGAGTTCTCCGCCATCGGCATCGCCGGAGTGCTGGCGCTGGGGCTGGAGTTCGTCCGGATCTTCCAGGTCGAGCTGGAGCATTACGAGAAGATGGAGGGCCGCCCACTGTCGCTGGTGGGCAAGGCCAACCGTCTCGCCGCCATGATCCGCGGCAATCTCGCGCTCGCCATGCAAGGGCTGGTACTGGTCCCGCTGCTGGCCGGCTACGACGTGGACACCGGAGCCGGGCGGATCTTCAGCTACGACCCGGCCGGCGGCCCGTCAGAGGAGCACCGGTTCTACTCGATCGGATCGGGGTCGGTGTTCGCCCGGGGCGCCCTGAAGAAGCTCTACCGAGACGACATGCCGGCTAGCGAAGCCGTTCTGTGCTCCTTGCAAGCTTTGTACGATGCCGCCGACGACGATTCCGCGACCGGCGGGCCGGATCTGGCCCGGCGCGTCTTCCCGATCGTGGCCACGGTCACCGGCGACGGGTACCGGCGACTGCCCGAGGAGGAGGTGGCGGACGTCGCGCGCCGCGTGGTCGCCGAGCGGATGGACTTCCCCGACGGCCCGGTCGCCCCACTGCACGACTGACCGTCCGCCCCGGCACCGGCTGTTCATTATCCCGAACGGTCCCGTGTTTCACGCCTCACGCTGCCCCGCCTCGGTCGGGGCCGGAGGCTCCCAGCCGTAGATGGTCCCGATGCCGCGCAGCGTCGCTCCCGGCGCGAACCTGGCCAGCAGCCACATCAGCGTGTCGCGGAAGGCGACCGCGGGCGGGGCGGACCAGGTGGTCATGGTCGCGGCCCGGCGGGACCAGCGGACAACATAGGCGGTCCGTGGCTGCCTGTCGGCCGTGTACCGGGCCAGCATCGCGGCCACCCCGTCCGGGTCGGTTCCGGCGGCCAGCGCGGAGATCACCGCGGCGTCTTCGAGTGCCTGGCACGCGCCCTGACCGAGGTTCGGCGTCATGGGATGGGCGGCGTCGCCGAGCAGCGCGACCCGGCCCTTGTCGAAGGAAGGCAGCGGGGCGGCCAGTTCGGCGACATCGTGCCGCAGCACGTCCCGGGGCCGCGCGCCGGCCAGGAGGGTCGGGATCGGTTCGTGCCAGGTGCCGAACAGCCTTACCAGCTCGGCCAGTTCGTCACCGGCGCTCGCGCCGGGTTCGGCGGGCGCGGCGGCGTAGCAGTAGACCCGGCCGTCGGAAAGCGGCATCACGCCGAAGACGGTGCCGCGCCCCCAGCTTTCCGCCATCGGAACCCGCCCCGCCACCGGACCCGTCAGCAGCCGCCAGGTGGTGAAGCCCGCGTAGCGGAGCCCCGGATGGCCGGGGAACAGCGCCGCGCGGGTCCCGGAACCGATCCCGTCGGCGGCCACCACGAGGTCGGCGTCCAGTTCGCCCGCCGAGGTGACGACGTGTGCCACCGCCGTCTGCCCGCCTTGCCCCGCCGTTCCGCCTTGCCCCGCCGTCCCGCCAGGCTCGACCGAGACCACCTCGGTCGCCAGGGAGAGGACGCCTTCCGGAACACGGGCCGCCAGCGCGTCGATCACCGCCGACCGCGGCAGCAGGATAATCGAGTCTCCGAAGCGGTCCGCGATCATCCGCCCAGTGCTCGACCGCATGAGCCAGCGCCCGCTGGAGCGGCGGATGCCGAGTTCCTGCGGCACCGCCAGCTCCCGGAGCCTATCCCCGGCTCCGATGGCGTCCAGCGCGCGCAGCCCGTTCGGCGCCAGGGCCAGGGCGGCCCCGACGGGCTCGAGGGTTGTGGCGCGCTCGAAGAGCTTGACGTCCCAGCCGGCCGACGACAGCCCCGCCGCTGCCGCGAGGCCGCCGATCCCGGCCCCGACTACCACTGCGCGCCCTCGCGTCACTCCCGCTCCCTCCAGACCCGGTAACGCTGTGTACGGACTGTAGTACGTACGCAACCGGGAGTGTGGTTCACCCGCCGCGGGTGTTTCGACGAACCGAATCGTGACCGTTGCGTCCACGAGAGCATCAAGCTTTGATCCCGAGGGCCGTCTCCCTGGGTGCTACGCGACCCGGTCCGGGAGGGCGCGGACGACCGCGGCGGTGCGACTGGAGACGCCGAGCCTTTCGTAGATGTTTTCCAGGTGGGTGCGCACGGTTCCCTCGGAGATGCCGAGTTGCCGCGCGATCTGCGTGTTGGTACGCCCGTCCGCCAGCAGGCGCAGCAGGTCGTTCTGCCGAGGGGTGAGCCGCGGGACGGGATGACGGCGCCGCGCGGTGTCCACGCAGGCCTGGTACAGATGCGGGCGCAGGAGCACAAGCAGCGCCCGGTCGCGCTCGGTGAAGTCCGGGCCGGGGGCGCGGTGGAAGAAGAGACCCACGTACCGCCGGCGCACCGCCGGCTCGGTCTGGTCAGGCAGGGCCAGGCCTGGCAGTGTCAGGTCAGGCCGGGTCACGTCGGGCAGGGCCAGCCCGAGATGGTGGTCTATCCCCTGCGGCCGGATGCATTCGATGTACATGCCCGTGCTGTGCCATTGCCGTCTCGTGTAGAAGTCAGCGGTTTTGACGACGCTGTGCAGGTCACCGGGAACGGCTCGCACGCTGCAGAACCGGCAATCCCAGTAGTGGGACCAGAACAGCTGATTCCAGCCCTCGGACATCTCGTGATAGTCATCGTCGTCGTCATCGCCCTGTAGCCAGGTATGAACCTGCCGGCGCGTGTCGTAGTGCTCGACCGATATCCCCTCGCAGGGGATCTGTGTCCTCAGGTCGGCCAGCAGGGACGGCGGTAGCAGCCCTTCCCCGTCCGGCAGATCGGGCCGGTCCCGGCTGACGATGGCCGCCAAGGCGCGCAGGTCATGGCCGCTCGTCCGCAATGGAGTAGTCATCGGAGGCCCCCCTCCTCACTCGATGTTCTCACGCTAGACCGCACCTCGCGGGGCTGGGTATCCGCAGATCATCGGATGGCGGGCGGGCCCCGGGGCCGTCCATGCTGACGGTTGACAGATCGCGCTAGAAGCCGAAGGAGATCGTCATGAAGCCGATTCGTCACATCCGCCGTATCGCCGTCGCGCTCGCCGGCCTGGCCGCTGCCCTGGTGGCCTTCGGCGCCACGCCCGCGTTCGCCATGCGGTTGCCGCTGCCGCAGGACGGTCCCGCGCCGTCAACTCCGGTCACGTCCCCGGTCCGCACGGTGACCCACACGGTCGTCGTGGGCGGCATGCCCAGCTGGCAGATCGCCCTGATCGCTGTCGGCGCGGCGCTGGTCGCCGCCGTCTTGGCTGTGCTCGCAGACCACGCCCTTGCCGGCCGCCGCCGGACAATCGCCGCCGCCTGAGCCACGCGCGCCAGGGACTCAGGGTGCCGCCCGGCCGGTCCCGGCCGGGCGGCCGCGCGGCGCGAGGCCCGGGAAGCCGCGCGGCGCGAGGCCCGGGAAGCCGCGCGGCGCGAGGCATGGGAGCGCCGCGGACAGTCACACCA
>Ga0335073_10017270_pt1 | contig 10107 bp, 10 predicted proteins | sample Lox_Sample_22_FD_207093 | JGI IMG/M metagenome (GOLD analysis project Ga0335073, IMG submission 207093) | Soil microbial communities from Loxahatchee National Wildlife Refuge, Florida, United States - Lox_Sample_2.2 | ecosystem: Environmental > Terrestrial > Soil > Wetlands | place: USA... | reverse complement strand
ACTCGGGACCGGCGAGACCGGTCTCGGACGTGATCAGCGCGATCGTGAGGGGGCCCTTGGAGGCGGCCAGCGCGGGTCCCGGGTCGAGCGCGGCCGCAGGCGGGATCACGAGCCCGGCGGCGAGGGCAGCGATGGCGAAGGTACGCAGACGGTGACGCATCTGTGGAGGCCCCCCTTTTGCAGTTCCCCGAAGCCTATCCGATACCTCTAGAGGTTTTAAGCGGTCCGGACCTGGGGCGGGCGCCTTCGGCGGGATGCCTCGCGACCGGCGGTGCGGTCGGCGATACTCTCGGGCGCACCCGGACCCGGACCCCTGAGGAGCTAGAGACGTGCTGTTCGCATTGCGGTTCGACTTCCGCAACCCCGCCTTTGCCGGCACCACGGCGGCGGAGCGCTACGAGGCGGCCTTGGAGATGGCGGAGTGGGCGGATCGCCTGGGCTGCGTGAGCATCACCATCTCCGAGCACCACGGGTCAGAGGACGGCTACCTGCCGAGTCCCCTTCCCATCGCGGCGGCCATGGCCGCCCGGACGACCAACGTCCGGCTCACCGTGGCGGCGCTCATCGCCCCCTTCTACGAGCCCATCCGGCTCGCCGAGGACATGCTGGTGCTCGACAACCTGACCAGGGGACGCGTGGACCTCGTCGTCGCCGGGGGCTACGTCCGGGAGGAGTTCGACCAGTTCGGTGTGGCGATGTCCGAGCGCTCGGCACGCGTGACCGAGGTCGTCACCACCCTCAAGGGCGCCTTTACGGGCGAACCCTTCGAGTACCGGGGCCGGACGGTGCGGCTGACGCCACCGCCGTACCGCCCCGGCGGCCCCAGCATCTCGCTGGGTGGCAGCAGCGAGCCCGCAGCCCGGCGGGCGGCACGCATCGCCGACGGGTTCCTCCCCTCCGTCCCCGAGGTCTGGGACTTCTACCGGGACGAGGTGCAGCGCCTCGGCCGGCCCGATCCGGGGCCGTACCCGATGGGGGCGACCCGCGTCGTCGCCCTGGCCGACGATCCGGAGGAAGGGTGGCGGCAGATGGCCCCCTTCTTCCGGCACGAGACCAACGCCTACGGGGTATGGCAGGCGCAGGACAACGTCGCCTCGCCGTATCGGGTCGTCGACAGCGACGACGCCCTGCGGGCCACCGGCCAGTACGACGTGCTCACGCCCGAGCAGTACATCGAGGAGGTCCGGTCGAGCCCGCTGCCCTTCGCGCTCCTCCACCCCCTCTGCGGAGGCATGCCGATCGACGTCGCCTGGAGCAGCCTCCGCCTGTTCGAGAGAGAGGTCGTCCCGGCCTTCGACGGCTAGCGGGGTCGACCCGTCGCGGAGGGCTGGGCCGTCATCTCCCGCGCCCCGGCCGCCCACTCGCCGCGGTGCTCCCGTACGCCCTCGACGATCTTGCCCCAGCGAGGGAGGCTCTCGGTGATGCGCATGTCGAAGGTGCTCGTGCCGCGGAATTCCAGCACCTCGACGCCCTCGGGCCCGGCCGTGTAGGCGTATGGGGCACCATCGGGCACGAAGAAGCCCTCGCCGGCTTGGAGGACCTGCGCGCCGAGGTGCAGCTCGCCGCGCAGGACGTAGTACAGGCAGTCCGCGCTGTGCGAGTGGCGCGGGAGCGCGTAGTGCGGACCGAACCAGGACCACACGAGGCTCATGCCGCCCGCGTCGGGATCCCCAAAGAGGACCTTCACGACCTGACCACCGCCGGTGGCCCATTCGAACATCTCGTCCGCCGCCGGGGGGTCCAGCGTGGGCATGCTCATCATCGTGGTCTCCTGGAGCAGCCGGGCATCGGCCCGCCCGAAGCGCTCCAGCCCTTGCCTCCCCGTTGGTCGCATGGCGAGAATCATGCTACCGACTCGGCGAAAGTACGACTACCGGGAGTGCGGGGACCGTGCCACATCCGGTCGTCCGTGGTCGGTCCGTGCCCGGGATACCGTTTCGGGTCGACGATCGGGACGGGTGCGGGCATGGCCAACAGGAGCTCTGACGGCGCGCATCGGGCGCGTGCCCAACCTCGCGAGAAGCCCCAGCAGATCGCCGACGAGTTGCGACGACTGATCGTCGCGGGCGAGCTCGACGAAGGCGATTCGCTGGGCCGCGAGCCGGACCTCATCGAGCGGTTCGGGGTCTCACGACCCTCGCTCCGGGAGGCGCTGCGGATCCTCGAGGCCGAAGGCCTGATCTCGGTAATGCGCGGCGTGCAGGGTGGCGTCGTCGTCCACCGGCCCGATCAGCGGCTGACGGCACGCACGGCCGCCATCGTCCTCCAGTCCCGCAACGTGCCGCTCGCCGACGTCTTCGAGGCTCGCACGATCCTCGAGCCGGCCGCCGTGCGGCTCGTGGCGTCGGGCCGCCAGCGGCGGAGATCCGCCCAGCGCCTGCGCTCGCTCATCGCGCAAGAGGAGGCGGCCATCGACGACCCGGTCGCGTTCGGCCAGGCCAACGCTCACTTTCACGAAGAGCTCGTCGCAATGGCGGGGAACCAGACGCTCACTATCGTGGCGGAGATGCTCAACGAGGTGGTCGCCCGTGCCGTCACGGCGGTGAGCCAGACGGACGCGGAGGGCGGATCGGCGCGAACCCGACGCCGGGGCGTCCGCTCGCAGGAGCGGTTGGTGGACCTGGTCGAGGCGGGAGACGTGGACGCCGCGGAGGCCCACTGGCGCACGCACATGGGTGTGGTCGGGCGCGTGATGCTCGGCCAGCGCGCCAAGACCGTCATCGATCTCCTCGACCACCTGTGATCGGAGAGGGCGGGCGCTTGTCTGACTCGACCCCTCGCGACCTCGACGGCCAGGTGCAGGCGGACTGGCAACGTCGCGTGGTCGACCGCTCCCTCCGCACCGCGGCGGCACGGTCCGTCGACCGGGGCATGAACCTCATCCGGGCGGCGGCGACGGTGCTCGGCCGGTCCAACGGGGAGGACATCACGGTCCAGGAGGTCGCCGACGAGGCGGGACAGTCGCTCCGCACCCTCTACCAGTACTTTGGCAGCAAGGACGACCTCCTCCTCGCCGTCTTCGAGGAGGCCATGCGCACGTACGCGAGCCTCATCCATCAGCGAGCTCGACGATCCCCTGGATCGGCTGGCCGGAGGGATCCTCGCCGCGGTGCGGATGCCCGAGGTCAGCGGCAGCGGCGTCGACCGGGGGCTCTCGCGCCTCCGTCTCAAGCTGTCCGAGGTCGAGCCGGAGATGGTGGGGCGGGCGCAGGCGGCGGTGACCACGCTCGTCCGTGAGCTCGTCGAGGCGGCCGCGGGGGCCGGCCGGATCGAGGTGAGCGATCCCGAGGCCGCGACCTTCATGATCCTCTCGCTCAACGCGGCGTTCATCACGAGCCAGACCCTCGGCAACGACGCCGGCGTCCCTCGCCCCGACGTCGTCGGCTTCGCATCGTTCTGCCTCCGAGGGTTGGGCGCCGAGCTCGACGAGCGATGGTACGAGGATGTCAGCTTGCGCCTGCGCTTCCCGGCCCGCCGCTCACGCCGGGAAACAGCAGCGGCGACGACCCGGCGCGACGACCGCCCACGCTCGCGACCGCGCGCCGCCAGGAGGGCCTAGCCCGGCCCGGGCCGGCTCGCGCCACCGGCGGTGGGGCACCGAAAGCTCTAGACTTTTTGCATGCCATCGGGGGAGTGGTCCTTCGCGGCCGTCCAGGACGTCCTGGCGGCCGCCGTGCCCGACCAGGAGATGGTGGTGTGCGGCGGGACCCGGCGAACGTTTGCCGAGGTGGCCGAGCGGACGAGATCCCTGGCCGCGTTCCTCGTCGCACGCGGGCTCGGCCTCCGTCGGGAGCGCAGCGAGCTCGAGCGCTGGGAGTGCGGGCAGGACACCGTCGCGCTCGTCTTGCACAACGGCCCGGAGTACCTCGAGGCCATGCTCGGGGCGTTCCGGGCCCGGGCCGTCCCGTTCAACGTCAACCAGCACTACCGCACGTCCGAGCTCGGCACCCTCCTCGACGATCTCGACGTGAGGGCCGTCGTCTACCACCGCGCCTACGGGCCCCTGATCGGCGCGGCGTGCGACACCGCCGGCGTCGTGCTGGTGGAGGTCGACGACGGCTCCGGCGTCGCCCCCCTCCCGGGCAGCACCAACTTCGAGGAGGCGGCGAGCACCCCGGTCACCGGCCCGCTCCCCGGGGCCTCGCCCGACGACCTCTACCTCGTGTGCACGGGCGGGACCACCGGCCGACCCAAGGCCGTGCAGTGGCGTCAGGGCGACATCTACATCTCGGGCATGGCGGGCCGGGAGGGCGCCACGGCCGAGTCCGTCGCCGCCTCCGCCGCCGCCAACGGAGGGCGCCCGTGGTACGCGGCTCCCCCGCTCATGCACGCGGCCGCGCAGTGGACGGCGTTCTCGGGCCTGCACCAAGGGGCCGCGGTGGTCCTGCACGACGACTCGCGGCCCTTCGAGGCCCGCCGGATCCTCCGGCTCGCCGAGCGGGAGAGGGTGGCGTTGATGTCCATCGTGGGCGACGCCTACGCACGGCCGATCGTCGACGAGCTGCGGCGGCGCCCCTACGACCTGAGCTCGCTCAATGTCCTCGCCACGGGTGGCGCGGCCACCGGCGAGCACCACAAGGAGGCGCTGCTCGAGCTCCTGCCCCACGTGACGGTCGTGGACGGCTACGGGGCCTCGGAGACGGGCGGGATGGCGTTTGGGGCCCGGTCCCGGGAGTCCCGCTCCGAGGGCTTCGCGCCGGGCGCCGGCGCCACGGTGGTGGCCGCCGACCGGACACGCTTCGTCGAGCCGGGAGACGACGAGATCGGCTGGACGGCCCGCCGGGGCCGGGTCCCGCTCGGCTACCTGGGCGATCGCGAGCGTACCGAGGCGACCTTTCCCCTCGTCCAAGGGGAGAGGGTCGCCATTCCCGGCGACCGTGCCCAACGGCTGGCCGACGGCCGCATCCGGATCCTCGGTCGCGACGCGATGGTCGTCAACACGGGTGGCGAGAAGGTGTACGTCGAGGAGGTCGAGGCCGTCGTCCGCCGCCATCCCGACGTCGCCGACGCGCTGGTGGTCGGACGACCCTCCGAGCGCCTCGGCTCCGAGGTCGTGGCCGTCGTCGCGGCCCGCGACGGGACGACCGTCGACGGGCGGGTGATACGCGAGTACGTGGCCGCCGAGGTCGCCCGCTTCAAGGCGCCCAGGGCGGTGGCCGTCTGCAAACGGGTCGAGCGCCACGCCAACGGCAAGCCCGACTACCGCTGGGCGCGGGAGGTGGCGAGCAGCGCCCCGGATGTCACGGGGCCCGGCTGATGGACCTCGGGGTGCGCGGGCTCGGCTACCTCGTCGTCGGCGGGTCGGCCGGGATGGGCAAGGCCGCGGCGCGGGCGCTCGTCGCAGACGGAGCGCGGGTGGCGATCGCCGGTCGAGGTCGCGAGCGGGCCGAGGCGACGGCCGAGGAGCTCTCCGCAATCGGCCCGGCTCCCGTGATGGCACTGACCGCCGATCTCACCGAGCCGGGCTCCGCCGAGCAGCTGCTGGCGCGGGCCGTCGAGGGGCTGGGCGCGCTGCGGGGCGTGGCCGTCACCACCGGGCTCGGGGCCCGGGGCCAGCGTGACCTCCTGTCGGGTAGCGACGAAGACTGGGCGGCCGCCTTCGACGACGTGCTGCTGGCCACGGTCCGGGCCTGCCGAGCCGCAGTCCCCGTGCTGGTCGAGGGTGGGGGCGGTTCGATCGTGACCACCGCCGCCTACTCGATCCGCGCACCCAAGGCCCACCAGTTCCCCTACGCCTCGCTCAAGGCGGGGGTGGCCACGTTCACGAAGAACCTGGCCAAGTCGTACGGCGGCGCCGGCATCCGGGCCAATTGCGTCTGCCCGGGTGCCACCGAGACGGACGTGCTCGCGGCCATGCGCGTCGATCTTGCGAGGACCCGGGGCTGGCCCGTCGAGGAAGCCCTCGAGCGGGTGATGGCGGAGGAGTGGGGTATGAAGGTGGCGCTCGGCCGGGCGGGGCGCCCCGGGGAGCTCGGCGACGTGATCGCCTTCCTCCTGTCCGAGCGCGCCTCGTACCTCACCGGGGCGACGATCAACGTCGACGGCGGCACCGACTTCTGAGCCCGGCGGCGCTCAGACCTCGGGCTCGGGCACCTCGAAGTGCGCGTCGCAGAGCTCGAACGCCCGCCTGGTGCCGTGCTCGGCGCGAGCCTTCACGAAGTTGAACTCGTGGTCCTCGAACCGCAGGTTGGTGCCGTACGCGTGGAAGAGGGAGCTCAAGGCCTCTTCCCCCTGGTAGGCCTGGAGCTGCTCGACGACCCGGAACGCCTCCTTGGCCATCACGATCCCGTCAGCCGGCATGCGGGAGACCTTGGTCGCCCACCATGTCGCACGGGCCTCCACGGTTTGAGGGTCGACCACCTCGGTGAAGATCCCGAGGTGGGCCACCCGGGAGGCCTCGATGGTGTCGCCGGTGAGCAGCAGCCGCCGGGCGAGCACGGGCCCGAGGCGGTAGAAGAACAGGTGGAGCGACCCGAGCGCCGGGCCCAAGAACCGCGTCGCCGGCATGCCGATCACCGTGTCGCTCGCCACCACTGCGATGTCCGCCATCAGCGCGAGCTCGAAGCCACCGCCGAGGGCGTAGCCGGACACCTCGGCGACGGTCGCCTTGGGATAGCCCACGAGCGAGTGGTAGAAGCCGAAGGCCTGGCGGTCGACCAGGAGCCGGCGTCGTTGGCTCGGTCGGCGCGGCGGCGTCCCCGCGGCCGAGCCGTTCGTCCCCGTCGTCGCCCCGGTTGCCGCGCTCGTCGCGTCCTGCCGGGTCCCCTCCCCGTACCAGGCGTAGGCGTTGTTCATGTCGGCACCGGTGCTGAAGACACCGCCCTCGCCGCGCAGGAGGACGACCTTCACCTCGTCGTCGTTCGCGAGCTCGTCGAGGTGGGCCGCCATCTGCCGCCGCATCGCGGGGTCGTAGGCGTTTCTGCGCTCGGGGTTGGCCAGGATGACGCGGGCGATGCCGCGCTCCTGGTCCCGTTGCACAAGAACTCGACCGCTCACGAGATAGTCCTCCCGGGCTGCGCTGTGGCGTGCTGGTCACCTCGGATCGTACGCTTTAACATGTAGAGGTTTCCAGATGCATGGGGGGAGAGGGGGAGGGGCGGCATCATCGAGGCCATGGAGTTCGACACGATCCTCTACGAGGTGGAGGACCGCACCGCGACGATCACCTTCAACCGTCCCGAGCAGCTCAACGCGGTCAACCCGGCCATGGTCGGCGAGCTGCGGCGGGCCTACGCCCTGGCGGAGGCCGACCAGTCCGTGTGGACCGTCATCGTGACCGGTGCCGGCCGGGCCTTTTGTGCCGGGGCCGACGTCACCGAGATCCCCGAGGACGGTCGGGTGGTCTACGAGGAGCCCTACCTCTCGACCTACCCTCAGTGGGAGGCGCCGCAGGAGGCCACCCCTCCGTTCCGCTCGATGACCAAGCCGATCCTCGCGGCGGTCAACGGACTGTGTTGCGGCGCCGGCCTCGATCTGGTGACGACCGGCGACATCGCCATCGCGTCGGACCGTGCCGAGTTCTTCGATCCCCACGTCAGCATCGGCCTCGTCTCCGGGCGCGAGGTCGTCCGGCTCGCCCGGGTGCTCCCGCTCAACGTCGCCATGCGGATGGCGCTCACAGGTCGGCACGAGCGGCTGGGCGCGAAACGGGCGTACGAGCTCGGCATGGTCTCGGAGGTCGTCGAGCACGACCGGCTGCTGTCACGGGCGCGCGAGATCGCGGCGCTCGTCAACCGCAACGCGCCGCTGGCGGTGCGGGGCACCCGGCTCGCCATTCGCAAGGGCATCGACCTGCCGCTCCACGAGGCCGAGATCCTCGCCGAGGCGTTTCGCGAGCGGGTGCTGCGGACCGAGGACGCCAGGGAGGGACCGCGCGCCTTCGTCGAGAAGCGGGCGCCCAGATGGCAGGGACGATGAGCCGCCCGGCCGCCGGGCTCTCCGCCCGCATCGCCGACGTCGTGGCCATCGACCCGGGCGCCGACGCCCTCGAGTTCGAGGGACGGTGGCGGACCTGGGGCCAGATCGCGGACACCGTCGCACAGGTCGCCGAATCGGTCGGGGGACCGGGCGTCGAGGTCGGCGTCCTCCTGCGCAACCGTCCGGCCCCGATCGGTCTCCTTCTCGGCGTCCTCCGTGCCGGCGGCTGCCTCGTCACCATCAACCCCGGGCGCGGGCCCGGGCGCACGCGCGACGACATCGCCGCCCTCGACCTGCCCGTCCTCGCCGGCGAGCCGGGGGACCTCGCCGAGCTCGTGCCCGCAGGAGCCGCTGCCACCACCCTTGCGGCGACCGACCTCGGGAGTCCCGTCCTCGTGCAGCGGGCCACGGCGCCGCCCATCGCGAGCGCCGGGCCGGACGTCGCGGTGCGCATGCTCACGAGCGGCACCACGGGGCCGCCCAAGCGGGTCGACCTGACCTACGAGACCCTCGAGCGGGTGCTGGTCGGGGCCAAGCACTACGAGTCGAGCACCGACGCCACGCTGCGGCTCCGTCGCGGGGTCGCCGTCGTCAACTCCCCGCTCGTGCACCTCGGCGGGCTCTTCCGGGTCCTGCAGTGCGTCAGCGACGGCCGCTCGTTCTCCCTCCTCGAGCGCTTCACGGTCGAAGGCTGGGTGGATGCCGTGTGCCGCCACCGCCCGGCGACCGCGAGCCTGGTCCCCGCGGCGCTCCGGATGGTGCTCGAGGCGGGTCTCGATCCCTCCGACCTGAGCAGCCTCCGCTCCGTGGTGTCGGGAACGGCCCCGCTCGACCCCGACGACGCGGACGCCTTCTTGGCCGCCTACGGCGTGCCGGTCCTGGTCACGTACGCCGCCACCGAGTTCGGCGGCAGCGTCGCCGGATGGAACCTGGAGGACCATCGCCGGTTCTGGGAGACCAAGCGCGGCAGCGTCGGGCGAGCGCACCGCGGCTGCGAGCTCCGGGTGGTCGACCCCGCCTCGGGCGGGCCGGTGGCCGCCGACGCCGAGGGTCTGCTCGAGGTCAAGGCGGTGCAGCTGGGCTCCGAGCGCTGGGTCCGCACGACGGACCTGGCCCGGGTCGACGCCGACGGCTTCCTGTGGCTCCTCGGGCGGGCGGACCAGGCGATCATCCGCGGCGGGTTCAAGGTGCGCCCCGACGACGTCCGCGCCGCGCTCGAGCGGCATCCGGCCGTCCGCGGCGCGGCGGTCGTGAGCCGCCCGGACCGGCGCCTGGGTGCGGTCCCCGTCGCCGCGGTCGAGCTGCGCCCCGATTTCGACGGGGTCGGCGAGGGCGAGCTCCTGGAGCACGCGGCCCGGGTGCTCGCCCGCTACGAGCTCCCGGCCGAGATCCGCGTGGTGGACGATCTGCCACGCACCGAGTCCGGGAAGGCCGACCTGGCCGCCGTCCTGGCGCTGTTCGACCGGCAACGGGAGGTGGCCGGCTGATGGGCGTCCGCACCCTCTCCGCATCGAGGGGCCGCTGAGCCGTGCGCTGGACCTTCGGCGTCGAGCCGCTCCCACAGGTGGAGACCGCCGCCGCCTTGATGCGTCGCATCACGGACCTCATGCTGGCCCTGGAGCACGAGCAGCCCGAGGTCGACGGCCTGGTGGAAGAGCTCCGGCGGGCCGAGGCCGCCCTCCTCCGGCGCGTCCCGCCGGACCCGACCCCCCGGGTCGGGGCCGCGATCTCGGGCGACGGACGCGCGTACATCGACCACGCCCGCGACGTCGGCGCCTACAACTCCTGCTTCCCAGAGTACGAGATCGAGGTGGACGGCCGACGGGCCAGCGGCTCCGTGCGCTTTCCGATCGCCTACGAGGGACCGCCGGGGATCGTGCACGGCGGGTTCGTCGCCGTGCTCTTCGACTGCGCCGTGCAGCACCACAACTGCGACGTGGGGGTGGCCGGCAAGACCACGTCGCTCGCCCTCCGCTACCGCCGGCCGGTCCCGTTGCTGACAGCGCTCTCCTTCGAGATCGACCGCTCGGTCGCCGACGATCGCATCCTCTCGACGGGCCGCCTCCTCCACGACGGACGCTTGCTGTGCGAGGTGGACGCGGAGGCCGTCGCGGCGGACCGGGCCACCCTGCCTCCCGTGTCGCCCCGGAGGGGGGCGTGATGGGCTCGACGGTGATCGACGCGGGCGAC
>Ga0335073_10017269_pt1 | contig 10107 bp, 4 predicted proteins | sample Lox_Sample_22_FD_207093 | JGI IMG/M metagenome (GOLD analysis project Ga0335073, IMG submission 207093) | Soil microbial communities from Loxahatchee National Wildlife Refuge, Florida, United States - Lox_Sample_2.2 | ecosystem: Environmental > Terrestrial > Soil > Wetlands | place: USA: Florida... | reverse complement strand
CGATTGCAGTCCTTTTTTCAATTTAGGGGACCTGTTCCCCGCATAATTAGGCGTCATTCCGGTTCAACCTTCCGACAAGACTAAGGGCAAGTGCTTAACACCGGATGGAGAGCCGGAATGACAGGCTCTTGTATCGGCCGCGTCACCGTTGGCTGCGTCACCGTTGGCTGCGTCACCATCGGTCGCGTCACCGTTGGCGATGTCGCAATCGGGATGTCACCGTTGGCGAGGCCATAAAAAAAAGTCCCCACTCTATTCGAGCGGGAACCTTTTGAAAATTTTTTTTAATGGATCTTTTCACACAACGAAGTTAGCGGTTCTTTCCGTTAAAAAAACCCCATTTGATCTGTTCGTACCATCAAATGAGTTCCATCTTTCCAAAATCCTTTCGGTGAAAGTAAAATTCTTTACAAGGCAATCTTTTTTTCGGTCATCATTTTACGCAGGTTGATCAGGCCGTAACGCATCCGGCCGAGCGCAGTGTTGATACTGCAATTGGTCAGGGCTGCGATCTCCTTAAAGCTCAGATCTGCATAATGACGGAGGATAATGACCTCCCGCTGATCTTCCGGCAGCAGGTCGAGCATTTGCCGGACCCGGTCATGACTCTGGCGTTTCATCATCTTGGTGTCTGCTCCTTCTTCGGTGAAGTGCAGCACTTCAAAAATGTCGCGGTCATCACTGGTCTTGATCGCCGGGGTCCGCTTGACTTTCCGGAAATGGTCGACACAGAGATTGTGCGCGATCCGCATCGCCCAGGGCAAAAATTTTCCCTCTTCCGTGTAACGGCCACCGCGGATGGTGTCGATGATCTTAATGAGAACGTCCTGGAAAATATCTTCTGCGAGATATTTGTCCTTAACCAGGAACAGAATGGAGGTGTACAACTTATCCTTGTGACGGACGATCAATGCTTCAAGCGCATGCAGGTCGCCGTCCCGGAATTGATGAATAAGTTCGTGGTCAGTCTTTTTGCGTAGCAATGTCATAAACTTCTACGGGTTTTTGAAGGTGATAGGATATATTTTGGATTTTAAAAGATGGTTTGGCTTTTCGATGTAGAAGTAATCAATCTATAGGCTAACTGTTTGGTAGGTTAAAAATAACAAATGATATTCACAATTCAGACTATAATGTGCAAAAATAAATCTTGCACTAAATAGGGTTTAAAGATATACAATTTTTGGAAAAAACAACATTTTGGGAATTTTTTTGTTCCTTAATTTCTCCGCCGCCTCATCAAACAATAAAGAGTGCCCCTTATTTTGTCTTATTTCGCCGTCTAAACCAAACAAAAAGATAGACAGTCTCTTTGCAAATTTTTTTAGTATTTTTGCATCATTATTATGAGTATTTCGACGCGTCCGGCAGACAAACCTACGTCAACCGCATCGACCCACCAGGTTGACTCTATCTTTATAAAAGGAGCCCGGGTTCACAACCTTAAGAATATCGATGTCAGCATTCCCCGCAACCGGCTGGTTGTGGTGACCGGGGTCTCGGGTTCGGGGAAATCCTCATTGACCATTGACACGCTCTTCGCCGAAGGGCAGCGCCGCTATGCCGAAAGTCTCAGCGCGTATGCCCGTCAATTCATGGCCCGGATGGATAAACCCGACGTCGACTATATTAAAGGTCTGTGCCCCGCAATCGCCATCGAACAAAAGGTCATCACCCGCACCCCACGGTCCACCGTCGGCAGCATGACCGAGATCTACGACTATCTCCGCCTGCTCTTTGCCCGCGTCGGCAGAACATTCTCGCCCATTTCCGGCCGCCAGGTCAAGAAAGACGATGTGACGGACGTCGTAAGCGCAATCGCGGACGGCACCGCCGGCGATAAAGTGCTTCTTCTCACTGCGTTTAAGCAGCATAAAAACCGGCAGCCGAAGGAAGAATTGAATATTCTGCTTCAGAAGGGGTTCTCCCGCGTTTATGTCGGCGGCGAAACCCTCCGGATCGAGGATCTGCTGGAGCTGGAAGACACCGCCCTCAAAAAGAAGCTGCCGCCACCCGGAGCGAAGAATGCTCCCGTCTACATCCTGATCGACCGGCTCGTCGTCAGGGAATTCGATGAAGATGACCGGCACCGCATCGCCGACTCGGTCACCACGGCCTTCTATGAAGGAGAAGGCGAGCTGCTGCTGGAGATCAACGGCGACCGTAAACTTCCGTTCTCGAATCGTTTCGAGCTCGATGGCCTGACGTTCGAGGAACCTGTTCCCAATCTTTTTTCTTTTAATAATCCTTTCGGCGCCTGCCCCACCTGTGAAGGTTTTAGCCAGGTGCTCGGCATCGATCCCGATCTGGTCATTCCGGACAAAAGGCTCAGCGTATATGAAGGCGCAGTCGCTCCGTGGAAAGGGGAGAAGCTGGTCTGGTGGCGCGATCAGTTCGTCAAAGGCGCCAAAAAGTTCGACTTCCCCATTCACAAGCCGGTCATCGACCTGAACAAGCAGCAAATCCGGGCGCTTTGGGAAGGCAATGAGCATGTCCAGGGCATCAATGACTTCTTTAAAGAGGTCGAACGCAACCTCTATAAGGTTCAATACCGGGTGCTCCTGTCGCGATATCGCGGCCGGACCGAATGCCCTGACTGCCACGGTTACCGGCTGCGTAAGGAGGCCCTGTATGTAAAGATCGATGGCCGCCATATCGGGGAACTTTGCGAAATGCCTGTCCGTGATCTTTCCGAATGGTTCGACAACCTCACGCTCGAACCCCACGACCTTCAGATCGCCCGCCGCATCCTGATCGAGATCCGCCACCGGCTGAATACCCTCCTTGACGTCGGCCTGGGTTACCTGACCCTCTCTCGTCTCGCCAATACCCTCAGCGGCGGCGAGAGCCAGCGGATCCAGCTGACCCGTTCCCTTGGCAGCAATCTCACCAATTCCCTTTATATCCTGGACGAACCTTCCATCGGGCTGCATTCGCGGGACACCGAAAGGCTCATCCGGGTGTTGAAAGAGCTGCGCGATCTGGGCAATACCGTCGTCGTGGTAGAACACGATGAGATGATGATGCGCGAAGCCGATCATATCATCGATATGGGCCCGCTGGCCAGCCATCTCGGCGGTGAAGTGGTGGCAACCGGGAATTATGATGCGCTGGTCGCCAACGAAGACAGCCTTACGGGCAAATATCTCAAAGGTGAGCTGGCCATTACTCCTCCGGCGCAGGTACGGCCCTGGAACCGCTCGCTGATCGTAGAAGGCGCGCGCCAGAATAACCTCAAGGACCTGACCGTCGAGTTCCCCCTCAACGTCCTGTGTGTCGTCAGCGGGGTTAGCGGCAGCGGCAAAACCACCCTGGTCAAACAGATCCTTTATCCGGCCCTGCAAAAGATAAAAGGCGAGCCGGGCGATAAGGTCGGACTGCATAAAGCCATCAAAGGCGATATCGACTATCTTTCCCAGATCGAAATGGTCGACCAGAACCCCATCGGAAAATCATCCCGCAGTAATCCCGTCACGTATATCAAGGCGTACGACGAGATCCGCGATCTCTATTCCCGGCAGCCGCTCAGCAAGCTGCGGGGATTCCAGCCCAAGCATTTTTCCTTCAATGTCGACGGCGGCCGCTGTGATACCTGTAAAGGAGAAGGCGAACAGATCGTCGAAATGCAGTTCCTTGCCGACGTCCACCTGACCTGTGAGGTTTGCCACGGCCGGCGCTTTAAAGAGGAGATCCTGGAGGTAACCTATCGGGAGAAGAACATCTTCCAGGTCCTCGAGATGAGCGTCGACGAAGCCCTCGATTTTTTCAAGGATGAAAAAGATATCCTGCAAAAGATCCAACCCCTCAGCGACGTCGGCCTTGGCTATGTCAAGCTGGGGCAGTCTTCCGATACCCTATCGGGCGGCGAGGCGCAGCGCGTCAAGCTCGCGTCTTTCCTCGGCAAGGGCCGCGCCCAGGGGCATATCCTGTTCATCTTCGACGAGCCGACGACAGGGCTTCACTTTCATGATATCCGCAAGCTGCTGGCGTCTTTTAATGCGCTGATCGAGCAAGGCCATTCTATCCTGGTGGTCGAGCACAACACTGATGTGATCAGGTCTGCCGACTGGGTCATCGACCTTGGCCCCGAAGCCGGCGACGGCGGCGGCAACCTCGTCTATGCCGGGCCACCCAGGGGTTTGAAAAAAACAAAAGACAGCTATACGGGCAAATTCTTATAAAAAAAGAGCCGGGCGAAGCCCGGCTCCCGGCGCGCGGGATGCGCGCATTATCCTAATTCCATCCTCCGCCGAGGCTTCGGTATAACTCCACTTCTGCGCTTAACTGTCCTTTCTTTATCGATGCTAACTCCAATTCGCTTTGCAGTACGTTGCTCTGCGCGGTGATCACCTCCAGGTAATTGGCCATCCCGTTCCGGAACAGGCTGTTGGCATTGGCGATGGCCTGCTTGAGCGTATCCACCCGGTTGGCCGCAACCGCCTGCTGTTCTTTCAGCTTATTACGTTCCGCCAACGCATCCGAGACCTCGCCCACGGCCACCAGAACTGTTTGCTTGAACTCGATAACCGTCTTCTCCCGGTCTGCCTCCGAGATCCGGTATGCCGTCGTCAATTTCTTGCGCTCGAACACCGGTTGCGTCAGACCGCCGACCACCATTCCGAACAGCGATCCGGGGATATTGAACCAATTCTTAAAGATATAGTTGTCCCACCCTCCTTCCGGCGAAATAACCAGCGAAGGATAAAGCGCCGCTTTGTTGATCGCTACATTCGCATTGGCAGCCGTCAGCGCGAGTTCGGAGCTCCGCACGTCGGGACGGCGACTCACGAGCGCCGCCGGCACCCCGGCCGACAGCGTATCACGTACGGCTACCTGGTCGAGCGTTGTATGGCGGGTGATTGCGGCAGGCAGGCCTCCTGTCAGAATGCTTAACGCATCTTCCTGCAACAAGATACTTTGCTGTAGCTGCGGGATCAGCTCCGCTGCGGACAACTCCTGCGCTTCGGCCTGCTGAACCCCTAACGCGGTCACATCCCCGGCATTATATTGCAGCCGGATGATCCGCAGGGTGCTGTCGTTGAGTGCCAGGTTGGCCCGCGCAATCGCTAACTGCGCATCCAGCATGAGTAGGTTATAATACCCTTCAGCTACGCCCGAAACAATATTGGTCTGCAAAGCCTTTCTTGCTTCTTCTGTCTGGAGATATTGCGCCAGCGCCTGGGATTGCTTGTTTTTGATTTTTCCCCAGATATCTGCCTCCCAGGACAAAGCCACATTGGCATTATAGTCGTTGAGGTACTTCGAATGGAGAAAATCATTGGCCGTTATCCCGTTCAGGCTTTCCGAACCGGGGCGGGTCAGCGTCGCTACTGCCTGCGCGTTGACATCCGGCCAATAGCCGAGTTTCGACTGGCCCAGCACGAGCTGCGCCGACTTGATGTTCTCCAGCGCCACCTCCATATCGTAATTGCGGGCAATCGCACTGTCGATCAACTGCCGCAGATCCGGATCGGTAAAGAAGGTCTTCCACGGCAGATCCGCGATGCTCGTCGTATCGGCAACGGCCGCCGCACCCCTGAAATCCCCGGGCACCGGCGCCGCCGGAACGGCGACATCTTTGGATACTTTGCAGGATCCGAATCCAATCATCACCACCAACAAAGCGATAACCGTCAGTGCCGGTTGGATGCGTACCCGGCCGACCCGCCGGCTGGCCATTCGCTCCTGCAAATGCTGGAAGATCACAAACAGCACCGGCACCACGAAGACCCCCAGGATGACCCCCGTCAGCATTCCGCCAACCGCGCCCGTCCCGATCGACCGGTTGCCCAGCGCCGAAGCGCCTTCCGCCCGCATCAACGGCAGCAACCCCGCGATAAACGCAAATGACGTCATCAGGATCGGCCGCAGCCGCAGCTGTGCCGCTTCCAGCGCCGCCGCCATCAGTTCCATCCCGGCCCTGCGCCGCTGCACCGCATATTCCACGATCAGGATGGCATTCTTCGCCAGCAGCCCGACCAGCATGATGAGGCTGACCTGTACATAGATATTGTTATCGACCCCGAAGAGCTTTAGAAAGCCAAATACCCCGAAAACCCCTACCGGAATCGACAGAACGATCGCAAGCGGCAGGATATAGCTTTCGTATTGCGCCGATAGCAGGAAGTATACGAAAATAAGGCTCAGGATAAAAATGAAGATCATCTGCGACCCCGCGGCTTTTTCTTCCCGCGTCATGCCCGTCCACTCGATCGCATAGCCGCGCGGCAGCACCTGCGCCGCCGTTTCCTCGATGGCCTTGATGGCGTCACCCGTACTGTAGCCCGGCTTGGGTACCCCATTGATGGTAACGGAGTTGTAGAGGTTGTTGCGGGTGACTGTCTCGGGCCCGTAGACCCGTCTCAACGTGATCAATTGATTCACGGGGACCATCATCCCGGTTTGACTTTTGACATAGATGCCATCGAGCGATCTCTCATTGGCCCGATAGGGGATATCGGCCTGCGCCATGACGCGGTAATATTTCCCGAACCGGTTGAAGTCGCTGACAAAGCTGCTGCCGTAATAGATTTGCATCGTCCGCATCAGGTCGCTGATCGAGACGTTCAGCTGTTTGGCCTTATCGTCATCGACATCCATCATATATTGCGGGTTGCCGGAGGCAAATGTCGTGAAGGCATAGGCGATCTCCTTCCGCTGCATCAGCGCCCCGATCAGCTGATGGGCCATTCCGCCCAGCTTATCCAGCGAACCATTCGACTGGTCCTGCAGCATGAACTCGAAACCGGCTACGTTCCCGAAACCCTGTATCGTCGGGAAGGTGAAGAAAAAGGCATGGGCATCCTTCACGCCGTTCGCCACCTTCATCGTCATCGCGGCGGTGATCGCATTGATATCCTTGACCGGACCGCGTTCGTCGACCGGCTTCATCCGCACGAAACCCGCGCCATAGGATGACGCATTGGCGTTCGAGATAAAGTTCAACCCCTCGATATTATACCTGCGGTCGGTGATCGGGTCCTGCTTGATTATGCTGTCGATCTCCTGCATGGCCTTATGGGTCTGCGCCAGCGAGCTTCCGGGCGGCGTCTGGACCGCATACAGCAGGAAACCCTGGTCCTCCGTAGGAATGAATCCGCTGGGTGTGCGCTGCATCATGAAGTAAGAAGTGGCTGCCAGCACGACCAGCGCGGTGATCGGGATCCACCGGTGACGGAACAGGAACCGCAGGCTGCCCAGGTACCGCTGCGTCATCGTCCGGAAACCCGTGTTGAAGGCCGTAAAGAACCGGCCCGCAAACCCTTTCCGCTCGCGGTGTTCGCTTCTGAGGAACAAGGCGCATAGCGCCGGGCTGAGCGTCAGGGCATTCACGGCCGAGATCAGGATGGCGGTAGCCAGCGTGAACGCGAACTGCCGGTAGAAGACGCCTGCCGGGCCCTGCATGAAACCTACCGGGATGAACACGGCCGCCATCACCAGCGTGATCGAGATGATCGCCCCCGAGATCTCGCTCATCGACCGGACGGTGGCCTCCCTGGCTTCCAGCCCCGTAGCTTCAATTTTGGCATGCACCGCCTCCACGACCACGATCGCATCATCCACCACGATCCCTATCGCCAGCACGAGCGCGAATAAGGTGAGCAGGTTGATGGTAAACCCAAAAAGTTGCAGGAAGAAGAAGGTCCCCACGATGGCCACCGGCACTGCAATAGCCGGGATCAGCGTAGACCGGAGATCCTGCAGGAAAAGGAAGACCACGATGAACACCAGGACAAAGGCCTCCACCAGCGTATGCAGCACCTGGTCGATCGAAGCATCCAGGAACTCTTTGGAGTTATACATGATGCTTGTCCCCAGACCCTTCGGCAGTTCGGCGGTGAACTTCTTAACCAGCTTCTGGGCTTCGGTCAGGATATCGTTCGCGTTCGACCCCGCCACCTGGAAGACGGCTACCCCGGACGTCGGATAGCCATTCAGCGTGCCGTTCGAAGAATAGGTATAGGAACCAAACTCCACGCGGGCCACATCTTTCAGCCGGACCACCGACCCGTCTGCATTCGCCTTCACGATGATGTTCTCATAGTCCTCATTCTTGTTCAGCTTGCCTTTATATTTCAGCACGTATTCAAAGACTTCATTGCTGCTTTGACCCAGCCGCCCCGGCGCTGCTTCCAGGCTTTGATCGCGGATCGCGTCCGTCACCTCGATAGGCGAAAGGTTGTAGGCCATCAGCCGGTCCGGTTTCAGCCAGATCCGCATCGAATAGTCTTTGGTACCGAAGGCCTGGGCATCGCCGACCCCCGGGATCCGCTGCAACTTTGGGATCAGGTTGATCTTGATATAGTTTTGAAGGAAGGTCTCGTCGTAGGTACTGCTGTCCTTGCTGTACACGGCGATGAACATGATAATGCTGTTTTGTTGCTTCTGGGTGGAAATACCCGCCTGGATGACTTCCTGCGGGATTTGCGACGTCGCCTTCGCCACGCGGTTCTGGACGTTCACCGAAGCGATGTCCGGATTCGTACCCTGCTTGAAATACACCGTCAGCGTCATGCTGCCGTCATTGCTCGAATTGGAGGTCATATAGGTCATATTCTCCACCCCGTTGATGGCTTCTTCCAGCGGAACGGCCACCGACCTCGCCACGACTTCGGCATTGGCGCCCGGATAGTTGGCGGTCACCACCACGCTGGGCGGCGCGATATCCGGGAACAGCGTGATCGGCAGTGTATAGACCGACAAACCGCCCAATAAAAGCAAAATGATACTTACGACCGTGGATAACACCGGTCTTTCAATAAATCTCTTAAGCATAAGATCTACAATGGAGTTACTTTATAAATACTGTCTGTTGAAAGCAGCTGAGGGGTGATCACCATCCCGTCCTGCAGCCGGTCCATCCCCGCGTACACGATCCGGTCGCCGGGCTTCACGCCCTTATCCACCAGGTACCAGCCGGTTGTTTTCGCCACGACATGCAGCGGCCGGCTGCTCACCTTATTGGAATCGCCGACGGTATAGACGAATATCTTGTCCTGCAGCTCATAGGTGGCGGTCTGCGGAACCGGGACCGTCGATGAATTCGTCTGCGGGATGCGGATCCGGCCGGTGCTGCCGGTGCGCAGCAGCCCTTCGGCATTCGGGAAGATCGCGCGGAAGCTGATGGTGCCCATCGTTTTGTCGAACTGACCCTCCATCAGCTCGATCCGGCCTTTGGCGGCGTAGATGCTTTTATCGGCCAGCTCCAGTTCCACCGGCGGCAGGGTCTTGATCTTTTCTTCGATCGTCTTGCCTGCCGATTCATCCGTGAAATGCAGGAAATCACTTTCGCTCATCGAGAAATAGGCATACACTTCGCGCACATCCGAGAGGACCGTCAGCGGCGAGGCTTCACCCCTGCCGACAAGGCTTCCAACCTTATAGGGTATCCGCCCGATATAGCCGCTCACGGGCGCCTTGATCAGCGTATAGCCGAGATTGATCCCGGCATTGCCGGAGGCCGCTTCCGTCTGGCTGACCTCCGCTTTGGCGGCAGCATATGCGGCTTCGGCGGCTTTCAGCTGTACGTCGGAGATGACCTTGTTCTCTACCAGCGGTTTCAGCCGGTTCACTTCGATGGCGGCCTTTTCCATATTGGCTTTTGCTGCGCTGATATTGGCTTCGGCGTTGGCGAGCTGCTCGTCATAAGGCCGGTCGTTGATCTTGAATAACGGCTGCCCCCGGGTCACAAAGGCGCCTTCTTCCACAAAGATCTTGTCCAGGTAACCGCTGACCTGCGGGCGGATCTCTACGTTCGTCGTACCCTCTATCGTCGCCGAATAGTCGGCATACGTGGTAGCGGAAGAGGCATTGACGGCCAGGACGGGCAGCGCCTGCGGCGGCGGTGCGGCCTGTGTACCCTGGACTTGCGAGCAGCTGCTGAACCAGGCAGCCATGAGGATCGATAAGGCGGAATGAAAGAGTAACTGTCTCATAACGTTTAACATTATTAAATTTTTTAATGGCGTTAAATTGGCAAGCCGCGCGTATTAATGACACGTCACCGCGCCGGAACCGGACAAACAGGCTTGGATTTTTTTCAACCGGGGCAACCTAACGTTTCAGGGAACGGGTAATACCCGTAATGGCATCCTTGAGTATTTGCCG
>Ga0335073_10017268_pt1 | contig 10107 bp, 11 predicted proteins | sample Lox_Sample_22_FD_207093 | JGI IMG/M metagenome (GOLD analysis project Ga0335073, IMG submission 207093) | Soil microbial communities from Loxahatchee National Wildlife Refuge, Florida, United States - Lox_Sample_2.2 | ecosystem: Environmental > Terrestrial > Soil > Wetlands | place: USA... | reverse complement strand
AGTCGTCGCCGAGCTTGAGAAGTTCAACAATGAGCCGCTGACGATTGGACCGACGACCTTCACGCCAAAAGTCCATATGGGCGGCGCGGCGCGGCCAATGACCTTCCTGGAGGTCAGCAACGGCAAATATCATGTCGTTGACAAATACGCGATCAAGGTTCAGCCAGACATTCAATACTGAAAGACCAGGACCAAACTGGGATTTGGGTATTCGTCCAACTCTGTAGCCGGGGGTTACGGGGCGGTTGATGGAGCTGCTCGCTAAGAATGTCACGGTCCGCTTCGGTGGCGTGACAGCTTTGGATGACGTGACATTGTCGCTTGCCCCAGGCGAAATACTCGGGCTCATCGGTCCAAACGGTGCCGGCAAGACGACGCTGGTCAATGTCTTGAGCGGGTTCCAACGCCCGAATGCCGGGCGGGTGTGCATCGGCGCCAAGGACGCGACCGGCATTCCTTCCTTTCGTTACGCGCTTGCCGGTGTCGCTCGCACCTTCCAGGCGGTCAGGCTGTTTCTCGGCATGACGGTCGCGGAAAACGTCGAAGTAAGTTGCGTGAATACCGGGATGTCGCGCTCGGCGGCGCGTGCGCGAGCCGCCGAGCTGCTAAGCTGGGGAAAGCTTTCCGACAAGGCGGATCGGACGGCTTCGACACTGAGCTATGGGGACGAGCGCCGCGTTGGCCTGATACGTGCATTGGCTTTGCGACCGAAGTTCCTGCTGCTTGACGAACCGGCTGCCGGTCTCAACGCGACGGAGGCGGAGGAGTTGCGCGACCTTATTGGCCATGTTCAGGAGGTCTTCGACTGCGCCGTGCTGCTGATTGAGCACAACATGGCTTTGGTGATGAATATCTGTCATCGCCTGCATGTGCTCGATGGCGGCCGGACCATTGCGACCGGCACGCCTGCCGAGGTGCAAGCATCCCCGGCATTTCGTCAGGCCTATCTCGGCAGTCATGCGGCCTAAAGAGCGCGGCAACGTTCGATGACGTTCCCCGTAGCGGCGCAGCGAACCGATAAGAACGTGCAGGCGCCGTCGGAGTTGCTTCTGGCCGTCGATGACCTGCATGTCGGCTACGGCTCGATCACTGCGCTGCGCGGCGTCACCTTGCGGGTTCACCGCGGCGAGGTGGTTGCGGTCGTCGGTCCCAATGGCGCCGGCAAATCGTCGCTTTTGAACAGCATTGCCGGTCTGGTGCGCCCGCGCCAAGGCCAGATCCGCTATGCCGGTAGGGCGCTCGACAGCTTGTCGATCGAAAACATCCTGCGCAGCGGCATTGCGCTGGTGCCGGAGGGCCGGCACATCTTCGGCTCGATGACGGTCGAAGAAAACCTGCTGCTTGGGGCGACCATCCGCAGCGACCGACAAGCCGTGGCGGCGGACATCGCCGACCTGATTGCGCGCTTTCCCATCCTCCGGGGACGGTGGCAGCAACCGGCCGGCCGACTTTCTGGAGGCGAGCAACAGCAATTGGCGATAGCGCGGGCGCTCTTGTGCCGTCCGGCGCTCTTGATGCTGGACGAGCCGTCGCTCGGGCTCGCGCCCGCCATCATCGATCAGGTCTATAAAATCTTGCATGAGTTGCATGATCGCGGCACCACTATCTTGCTGGTCGAGCAGAACGCCACGCGCGCGCTCGAGATTGCCGACCACACCCATGTTCTCAGCGCCGGTGCGCTGCGGTTGAGCGGCACCAGTGCCGAATTGCTGAGCAGTCCGCAGTTCGATGCCGCCTATTTCGGCGTGACGCCGCCCGAGCAGGTGCCGGCGTCATGATCGTCGATGTTATTCAGGGTCTCGTCGATGCGATCAGCGTCGGTAGCCTTTATGCCCTGACCGCGCTCGGCATCGGCCTGATCTTCGGCGTCATGCGGCTCATCAACTTCGCTCACAGCGAGCTCATCATGCTGACCGGCTATACGCTATTGCTGTTCGCGTCCGAACCTGCCGCGGTCGCCATTCTCGGCGGGCTTGTCGTTGCCGTCGCCGTCGCGTTGATCACTGAACGGATAGCATTCCGGCCGCTGCGCGGCGCCGATCCGACCACACTTTTGGTTGCCTCTTTCGCGGTGAGTTTCCTCATCCAGAAGACCATGGCGCTGACCGTCGGGTCGAAAACCAAGGGCGTCGATTTCCTGCCCAGCCTGGGCGAGCAAATCGTAGTCGCGGGTATTCGACTGCAGCTCCTGAAGATGGTGACGATCATTGTCACGGTGGTTCTGCTCGTTGCCTTATCCTGGTTTCTCAGGCGCACCCGGTACGGCCGCGAGATGCGGGCGGCGGCGGAAAATTTTCGTATGGCGCAGCTGCTCGGCGTTCGCAGCGATCGTGTCATTTCCATCGCCTTTGCCATCAGCGGCGTTTTAGCGGCCGTGGTCGGATTTCTGTTCGTCTCGCAGAGCGGGTTCCTGGAGCCGCGCATGGGCCTGCAGCTGGTCGCCATTGCGTTTGTCGGCACCGTGATCGGCGGGTTGGGCAGCCTGGTTGGCGCCGCCATCGGCGGCTTCATCGTCGGCGCCGCCACCGTGCTGCTGCAACTTGTTCTGCCGTACGGTCTGCGAGAATTTCGCGAAGTTTTTGTTTATCTTTTGGTGATCTTTATTCTGCTGGTGCGCCCACAAGGGCTGATCCCGTCGGCCGGGCTGCGGCAGCGGGTATGACCAGTTCTGCCGCCATGCGCATGTTGCGCAGTATCTGGCCGCTGCTGTCGCTGGCACTCGTTGTCACCGGTATCGCGCTCGTGGCTTCAGTGGCGCCGATTACCGTGCAGCGACGCGTCGCCGAGGCGTTCGTCACGCTTGTCGCGGTCGTCGGTCTTTACATCTTCGTCGGTAACTCCGGGATTCTATCCTTCGGCAACGTCAGTTTCATGGCGATCGGCGCTTATGTTTCCGCGATCCTGACGATGCGGCCGGCCGCCAAAGCAATGTTTTTGCCGGGACTTCCCGAGCTGATCAAACAAGCGCAATGGGTGCCCATTCCTGCCGCGCTGGCCGGTGGGGTCGTTGCTGCGGTGCTGGCGTTCCTGGTCGGCGTTCCGTTGATGCGGCTCTCCGGCATTGCCGCCAGCATTGCGACCTTTGCGCTGTTGTCCATCACCCGTATCGGCATCGGCAATTGGAACTCGGTAACGGGCGGGCAAAACTCGCTGATGGGATTTCCGATCTACACCGACATTTGGACCGGCTTGGCGTGGGCTTTGGTCGCTATGGCGGCGGCTTTCATTTATCAAGAAACCCGCTCGGGTCTGGTGTTGCGCGCCTCGCGTGAGGATGAGATCGCCGCCCATGCCGCTGGCTCCCATATCTACCGCCATCGTCTCATCGCTTTCGTCATCGGCGCGTTTTTTAGCGCGATCGGCGGGGTGCTTTTGGGTCATTATCTGGGTGTCGTGCGCATCGACACCTTTTATCTCGATCTCACCTTCAACATCGTGGCCATTCTGGTAATCGGCGGCAGTGGCAGTCTTGCCGGCGCGGTATTCGGCACCATCGCGATTGCGACAATGACGGAACTGCTGCGCCAGGCCGAAGTTGGCTTCCAGATCGGTACCCTGCACATCGCGGCCCCGGCGGGATTGGCCGATGTCATCGTTGCGCTCGGGATGCTCTTGATCATCCTGCTCCGCCCGCGGGGCATAACCAACGGCCGTGAAGTGGCATGGCCTTTTCGGCCCTGAGTGCCGGCGCCACCGGCGATCAGCCTAAAATATGTCGTGCGGACGTGGCAAAGCGCCAAATAAGTTTTTTCGCGGCGGGGCTCGGCGGCCCCACCGCTTTTAGCCTGCGATCGTGAAGCTTACCGGAGGAGCCGCGGGCTTTGCGGCCTCACATCTCGATCGTTGCGTGCGTGCGCACCGGGGCGCCTTCGGTTACGTCATGCCCGTACGCGCGCGCCGGCAGCTGCAGCACGGTTGCGCACTGGCCAACCGTCAGGCGCGTCACCAGCACGATCTGGCCGCCGGGAAATTCAAGCGCGTCATGGTGGACGTTCGCATCCTCCATGTTCACCTGGCGAAAGCGCGCGACCTTGTGATCGACCCGCGCCCGGCCGAACAAGCTGAAAGCGCGGTCGTATTGCACGTTGTTTTCGAAAGCAAGCTCGGTGCCGGGAAGCAGGCAGACCGCAACATCGGATTCGCCCACGGCGGCAAAACCGCGGGTGATCGAGTTGGCAAAATCCGTCGCGATCAACGTGTCTCCGACCTTGGCGGGCCGCGAAGCAACGAGATGCAGACTATAGTCGCACATGGATTTACTCCTCTCCAGCAAAACCGTCGGACAGTCGTGGACCTATCCTGGGACTGTTCCTCAAGCTGAACACGCCCGTTGATCAAATGTTCCCGCCCGGCCGCTAAACCGTGGCCACGCTCGGGGGCAAATCGCGCCCGCACCCGGAACGCGCACGGACGACACCGCAGTCCCGCATCAACCAATCGATAGCGCGGGCGGCGGCCGCCAATTGTAGATCCAATCGTAATGGTGCAGCAGGCGCTTGCCGCCCACCAGGCGCATAGCGGTATCGCGCAGCGTGGCGCTTAAGCCGGCCAAGTGATAGCGTGTGTTGTTGCGGGCGGCCAAACGCTGCACTTTCCAAGCGCGAGCGCGGCGCAGATCACTATAAGCCCGCAGCGCGGCAGTGACGTCGTGCGGATTTTGCGCGAGGCATTGCGCCGCGACGGCGGCATCCTCGATCGCCATGGCTGCTCCCTGCGCCAAATAGGGTAGCATCGGATGGGCAGCATCGCCCAGAAGCGCCACCGGCCCCTGCGACCAACGCCGCAGCGGCCGGCGGTCGTACAGCGCCCATTTCAACCACGCCCCCGGTAGCGCCACGAGCGCGCGTGCCGGCGGCGCCCAAGCCTCAGCGGCAAGGCGTGGGATGAGGTCGGCAAGGCTTGCCGGCTCGCTCCAGCCGGGATCGTTCCAGCTGTCAGGGGCGATAACGACGACGTTGATGACGGCGCCGGCCTTTACCGGATAGTGCACGAGGTGGGCGTCGCGCCCGAGCCACAAATGGATTAGCGGCGCACGAAATTCAGGCGCCACCGCGTGCGCCGGGACGAGGCCGCGCCAAGCGGTCCGTCCGGCAAAGCGCGGCGGCTGCGTATGGCCGATGCATCGACGAACGACCGACCACAGACCATCGGCAGCAAGAAGCGCGACGCCGTGCTCCTCAGTCGCGCCCGCAGGTCCCCGCGCCGAAACCGTGATGCCGTTGGAATGGGTCACGAAGCCTTCGACACGCAGGCCGACCTTGAGTGTAATGGCGAGCTGCCGCGCGGCGGCGCCGGCGAGCGCGGCCTGCAAATCGCCGCGATGGATCACCCAATAGGGCGCCCCGTAGCGCTGCTCGGCGGCCTCGCCCAGCGGCATCTGCAAAATTTCGCGGCCGCTCGCAGCGCTCAGAACACGCAAGCCTGCCGGCACGATGGCCGCCGGGCGCAGCCGATCCGCCAGCCCCAGATCGATCAGTGTGTGCGCGGCGTTGGGCGAAAGTTGGATGCCGGCGCCGGTTTCCTCAAGCCGTTCGGCCTGTTCCAGCACGACGACGCGAAAGCCGCTGCGCGCCAGCGCCAGCGCGGCGGTGAGCCCGCCGATACCGGCTCCAGCGACAATGACGACGCGCGTAGACGTCAGGGCACGCGCTCCGACAAACGGTTCAGACGCCGACTTCGTGCAAGGCGCATTCCGCCGGACGCGCCGCGCCCGGCGCCAGCGTCGGGTCGTAGCGATAGAGCGTCGAGCAATAGGGGCAGACGTATTCGGTGTCGTTGCCCATGTCGCAATAAACGTGCGGATGATCGAACGGCGGCATGGCGCCCACGCACATGAATTCCCTGGCGCCGATGTCAACGACTGCAACGCCGAGGTCGTTGTGGAAGTGAGGAACGATCGTGTCCGCCATGTTTCGATCCGCTTTGCCGGAGCGGCACCATAGCGGCGCAGTAAGCGGAATCCTAGTGCATCGTCTTTGCAAGCCAACGGGCTCCGGCCACCGGGCCGGACCCGCTGACCGTTCGCGATGATGGGTCTGGACCGTTACTGCTTGACCAACGGACAGGCAGGATTGGGTGGCCCGAAAGCCTGGTCGCCCGGAATATGCGCGAGGATTTTGTAATAGTCCCACGGATATTTCGATTCTGCCGGCGACTTCACCTGCACCAGGACGAGGTCGTGGACCATCAGATTGTCCTCGCGCAGCCTGCCGTGGCGGGCGAAAAAGTCGTCGATCGGCGTTTCGCGCATCTTCGCCGCAACCTTGAGCGGATCGTCGGTGCCGGTCGCCTGCACGGCTTCGAGATAATGAATGATCGACGAATAGACGCCGGCCTGCCACATGGTCGGCATGCGGTTGATCTTGGCGAAGAAGCGTTTCGACCATGCGCGGGTCCGGTCATCCATATCCCAATAGAACGAGGTGGTAAGCAGCAAGCCTTGCGCGGCCTTGAGGCCTAGTGCGTTGACGTCGGTAATCACCACCAGAAGGCCGGCCATCTGCTGGCCGCCTTTGAAAATGCCGAATTCGCCGCCAAGCTTGATGGCGTTGACGTTATCGGGCGGGCCCGAAGCAATGCCGATGATCTGTGCTTTCGAGGCTTGGGCCTGGAGAATGAACGACGACAGGTCAGGCGTTGCGAATGGATGGCGCACCGCGCCAAGCACTTTGCCGCCGTTTTTCTCGATCACTTCCGTGGCTTCGTGCTCCAGCGAATGGCCGAAAGCGTAGTCGGCGGTCAAGAAGAACCAGGTTTTGCCGCCGCGTTTGACGACTTCCTGTGCGGTGCCGACGGCGAGTGCGTGGGTGTCGAATACCCACTGGATAGCGTAGGGCGTGCAGAACTTGCCGTGGAAATCGGCTGTTCCGGTCGAATGGGTGATGAACAGCTTTTTTCTTTCGTTGGCGACAGTCTGCACCGCCAAGCCGACCGCCGAAACCGGCACATCGACGATCAGATCGACCTGGTCGCGGTCGTACCATTCCCGCGCGATGCCGGCGGCGATATCGGGCTTGATCTGATGGTTGGCGGAAATGACCTCGATTGGCTTGCCGAGGACTTTGCCGCCGAAATCGTCGACCGCCATTTGCGCGGCCACCACCGAACCTTGACCAGTCGGCGTTGATGCCGGCCCGGAGAGGTCGGTGAGAACGCCGATCTTCACGACGTTGTCGGAAATCTGCGCTTTGGCAAGGCCGCTCAGGCATGCCAACAGCGCTGTCAGCAAAACGAGGCACAAGCGTTGCATCGAAATCCTCCCTGCGGCCGTGCGCCGTGGCGCCTGCGGTTCTTTTTTCAAGGTACCGCTGCTTTGAGCCTAAGCGGCCCTCCCGAGCTTCGCAACCCGGTGAAAAGCGGCTTTCAACGCCCAAAAAAATGTCCGCCGCGCCACCCTTCGGACGTTTTGGATGCGAAAGTTCCACCAAACACCGGCGCGCCTGCAGGTCGGTCCACAACGCTTATCGGCGCGGAGGAATGAATGACACAGATCGGGCTCAATCACTATTTGAGCGTCGCCAAGACGCTGAAAAACAATACGCGTGCGCTCTATGAAGGCGTGCTCGGAGCGACCGTCCAATCGCCGCGGCCGGATGTCGACATATTCACGTTCGCCAACGGCTCGTCCATGGGCATCTTCTACGTGGCCGCGGGCGAGGCCCTCACACCGGCGCAGCATATGCACGCGCTCTGGCTGGAGTTTGAGGTCGACGACCAGTTCGCCGCCATCGTCCGCTTGGCGAAGTTCGGGATGCAGCCGTTCGAGTATTTCAACGACGAGCCAAAGTATTTCAGCGCGCCGGGCGGCCAAGTTTTTGGCATCGCCAAGCGCTGAAACATTCGCTGAACGTGTAGGCCCAATCATCGAAGGAGAGTCCCATGAGCAGTTCACCGCTCCTGCTGAAAAAGCATGCCATCGTATTCGGCGCCGGAGGCTCGATCGGCGCCGCGGTCGCCAAAGAATTTGCCTCCGAAGGCGCGGAAGTTTTTCTCGCCGGCCGGACCAAGTCGAACCTAGAGAAGGTGAGCAGACAAATCACCACCGACGGCGGTCGAGCCCACGTGGCGGTGTTGGACGCCGCGGATGAGGCTGCCGTCGATGAATATATCGATGGCATCGTCAAAGAGGCCGGCAGCATCGACATTATATTCAACGCCGTTGGTCCATTGGTGGCTGATTACGGAAATGGAAAAAACGCCGTGGATCTGACGATTGAAGAATTTCTGGTGCCGCTGACGACAGTCGTAAAGTCGCAATTCATCACCGCGCGCGCGGCCGCGCGCCATATGGTGAGACAGCACACCGGCGTAATTATCTTTGTGACCGGGAGCCCGGCACGCGGTCACGTCGAAGGCGCGACAGCCATTGGCGCCGCGTTTGGCGCCATTGAGACATTTATGGAAAACCTAGCCTTAGAGCTTGGCTCGGCCGGCGTCAGAGCGGTCTGCCTTCGTACAACTGCTAACGTCGACAGCCGCAGCATCCGGCAAACGGTAGATATCCTGGCCGACAAGATGAGCGCAACCAAAGAGCAGATGATTGCCGGGATTGCGAGCCTGAACTTTCTAAAAGTCCCTGCCAATACCTCCGACACCGCAAAGGCGGCGGCATTTCTCGCTTCCGACCGGGCGCGTATGATGACCGGAGCAGTCGTCAACGCGACCGCCGGAGCCGCATTGGACTAGCCGGACCCGATCATCCGGCAATGAAAAGCGCGATTGCCCGGCTCGTTCCGAAACACCCAGGCGCCCGGCGGCCGTCGTTGGGCTTTGAAATGAATGTCCGCTGCGCGCGTCCTTGCGCGTCTTTACGGGGAGCATTCGGCCGCGGGCAAAAATCGTCCGCTGCCGTGGTTTCAAGTGGCAAACGATTTACGGTTCGAACCGAGGAGAGACTGCAATGAGCGAATTCACCTATTTGTTTCGTGGCCGGGATACCTCCGCGTCTCCCGAGCAAATGCACAAGAGCATGCAAAAATGGGTGGCCTGGTTCAAGGAACTCGGCGCCAACGGCCACATTAAGGATCCGGGACATCCATTGGAAGGTACCGGCAAGGTCGTCAGCGGCCGCCACAAGAGCGTCCATGACGGTCCATACGCCGAGGCCAAGGATATCGTGAACGGCTATATGCTGATCGAGGCCAGGGATCTCGCGCACGCCGTGGAGATTTCCAAGGGCTGTCCGATATTGGATGTCGGAGGCTCCGTGGAGGTGCGTCCGATCCAGATTTTTAATATGTAAATGGAGCCTAGCGACCATCTCTTTCGGCGCGAGGCGGGGCGCATGATCGCCGCGCTGACTCGGGTATTCGGGATGCACAACCTCGCGCTGGCGGAGGACGTTGTGCAGGACGCTTTTTGCCGCGCGCTGGAGGTGTGGCGTGTTCGCGGCATACCCGAAAACCCGTCCGCGTGGTTGATGGTGACCGCAAAAAATCGGGCGCTTGACGTTCTGCGCCGCCAGCGCACGGCGCGGACCTTCGCGCCTGAGATGGGACGGCTGCTTGAAAGTGAATGGACCCTCGCCCCGGCCGTTGAAGAGCTGTTTGCGGCGCCTGCCATCAAAGACGATCTGTCGCGCATGATGTTCTCCTGCTGCCATCCTCGCCTGTCCGAAGAGGGGCAGGTTGCGCTTGTGCTGCACATCTTGTGCGGCTTCCGCGTCGGCGAAATCGCGAGCGCGTTTGTCAGCACCCAAGCGGCGATTGAGAAGCGGATAACGCGGGCAAAGAAAGTGCTCGCAGCGTCGAAGCGGCTGTTCGACATTACCGAAGCCGCCGACTTCTCGACCCGTCTGCCCGCCGTCCACCGTGCACTCTATTTGCTATTCAACGAGGGTTACCACGGCGCGTCGGCCGAGACCGCGGTGCGCGCTGAACTTTGCCGCGAAGCCATGCGTCTTACCGCCGTGCTGTTGGCGCACCCTTTCGGCGCAACGCCGGCGACGCACGCGCTCGCCGCCTTGATGTGCCTGCATGCGGCCCGCCTGCCGGCCCGTGTCGACGGATCGGGTAATTTGATCTCGCTGCTGCACCAAGACCGGTCGCAATGGGATCAGGAGCTTGTCGGGGAGGGATTGAAACTTCTGGAGCTTTCCGCCTCGGGTGC
>Ga0335073_10017267_pt1 | contig 10107 bp, 8 predicted proteins | sample Lox_Sample_22_FD_207093 | JGI IMG/M metagenome (GOLD analysis project Ga0335073, IMG submission 207093) | Soil microbial communities from Loxahatchee National Wildlife Refuge, Florida, United States - Lox_Sample_2.2 | ecosystem: Environmental > Terrestrial > Soil > Wetlands | place: USA: Florida... | reverse complement strand
ACGGCCATTTGAAGATACTCCAGTGCAATTCGTCTATCGGCGTCGGAACAGCTCCGCGAGCTGCTCGAACGGTTTCTGGGCGGGCGCCGGTCCGGCCTGCGGGCCGGGCTCGGCCGGCTCATCCGCACCGCCGGCGGCGCACTCGGATGCCGGGTGCCGCGGCACCAGCGGCCACGACAGCAGCAGTTCCTCCTCCACGAGGTCACGGATGCTGATGCGGTGGTCCGGAGCCAGCACGGTCTCCACGGGCTCGGGCACGCGCTCGGCCTCCTCAGGACTCGCGACGATCGCCGCGCGGCCGCCGCCATCGAGGACCAGGTCCATCGGGCCCAGGCAGCGCTGGCAGGTCAGCCGCGGCGTGGCCCGCACCCGCACCTCGGCAGTTGCCAGAGCACCTTCGCGCGCAAAGCGCACACGGCCGGTGGCCAGGCCCTCCAGGGGCTGCGGCGCCAGGCGCGCAAACTCGCCCAAGGGGATGGAGAACTCCAGTTCCTCGCCCCGATCCGCCAGCGGGTCGATATCCAGCAACTTCGACCAGCCCTGCAACATGGGGCGCGTATCATAGGTATGGCAGCACCCCAAGTCAAAGCGGAAGCGCTCTTAAACCCTTGTTTCACCGTATCGTTTCAGCATGACCGCCCCTGCGCTGATCCTGGCCTCCACCTCCCGCTACCGCCGCGAACTGCTGGGCAGGCTCGGCATACCCTTCACGGCACTGGCCCCGGGGGTGGATGAGGCGCATCGGGAAGAATCCCCCACCGACCGCGCGGTCCGGCTGGCAGCGGCCAAAGCCGAAGCTGTGGCTTTACAGAATCCCGGTGCCCTGGTGATCGGCAGCGACCAGGTGGCCGCCTGTGGCGACCTGATCCTCGACAAGCCCGGCACTGCGGAGCGGGCACGCGAGCAGCTGACCCGGCTCTCCGGCCACACCGCGCTGTTCCATACCGCCGTGGCCCTGCGCCGGCATGACACCGGCTTCCGGGTGGACCATCTGGACACGGTGAGCGTGGCGTACCGCGAACTGTCCGCTGCAGAGATCGCCGGCTACGTGGAGCGGGACCGGCCGCTGGACTGCTCGGCCAGCCTGCGCTCGGAGAGCCTGGGTGTGGCCCTGCTGTCGAGCATCGACTCCCGGGATCCCACATCGCTCATCGGCCTGCCGCTGATCTGGCTCGCCGGCGTGCTGCGCCAGTGCGGCTACCGCCTGTTCTGATGCCCACCGGCAGACTGATGCCCGCCACCCTTCGGGTCCGTGGCCAGTGCATCCAGCACCGCCGCAAGGTCGGCCGGCAGGGGACTGCTCGCGCTGAAATCCCCCCCGCGCGGCCAGTCGAAGCAAATCCGGTGAGCATGCAGGAACATGCGCCCCAGGCCGCGCTCCTGCAGGGTCGCATTGAAGTGCTCGTCGCCATACTTGTCGTCGCCGGCCACCGGGTGCCCGGCATGCGCGGCGTGCACTCGGATCTGGTGGGTGCGCCCGGTCTCCAGGTCCACCTCCACCAGGGAGGCCAGCCGGCCGAAGAACTGTACCGGGGTGAAGGTACTCACCGCCTCCTTGCCGCCAGCCTGAACGCGCACGGTGCGCTCGCCCCCCACGCGCGTGTGCGTGGCCAGCGGCACATCGATGCGCTTGCGGCCGAGGTTCCACTGCCCCCTGAGCAAGGCCAGATACCCTTTGTCGACCTGCCCCGTGCGCATGAGCTCGTGCAGCTCCCGCAGTACCTGGGGCTTGCGGGCCACCAGCAGGCAGCCGCTGGTATCCCGGTCCAACCGGTGCACCAGCTCCAGCGTTTCCTGGGGTCGGGCCGCCCGCAGGGCTTCGATGATGCCGAAGCCGATACCGCTGCCGCCGTGGACGGCAATCCCCGCCGGCTTGTTGAGCACGATCAGGCGCTCATCCTCGCTGAGGATGGCCGCCTGGACAGCCTCCATCAACGGGCGCGGCACCTTGGCCGGAACCCCGGCGCCGGGGGCCTCCCGGTGCACCGGCGGCACCCGCACTCGATCCCCGGTGACCAGGCGCTGCTCAGGGCTCGCTCGAGCACCGTTGACCCGAACCTCCCCCCGCCGGACGATGCGATAGATCCGACTGCGCGGCACCCCCTCCAGCAACCGCGAGAGAAAGTTGTCCAGCCGCACCCCGGCATGGTCTTCCCCCACCTCGACGTGGCGGACACCTTCGCGAATCGGCCCCTGATGTTCCGCGGACAACTCAACCTCTCCGTAAGATGTTGTTTCTAAAATGGTCTCAGGGCTATACTTGCGTCGGCCGCCTTGCAGGACAAGGATGGCCGCCTCGGCAGCCGCCAAGCGCTGCCGATGATGTTACCGGCCCCGCAGGTTCAAGGCGCAGGAGTTCCCCGCGCCATCCGCCGGGGGTCATTAGTTGGTCCTCGACATCGAGGCCATCGTTCGGGCCGACCAGATAGCCGTACCCGTTGCAAGTCTTCCGCGAAGGACGCCGGGTGCGCCGTCGGTTGAGTTAGAAGGTTTTCGGCGTCCCACTGGCAAAGTGGGCGGGTACTGATGAACTGCCAGACTCGATCGCCCCTATCCCTCGCTTCGCGCCCTGCGGCGCGACCTCCTGCCGTATTCCGGCCGGCCCCTCAAAGCTCATGCAAGGCCGTAAATGAAGAGAATGCTCGTGAACGCCACCCAGCAGGAAGAGCTGCGGGTCGCACTGGTTGATGGCCAGAAACTCTACGATCTCAGCATCGAACTTCCCTCCCGCGAACAGAAGAAGGCGAACGTCTACAAAGGCCGTATCTCCCGTGTCGAGCCCTCGCTCGAGGCCTGCTTCGTCGACTACGGCGCAGAGCGCCACGGCTTCCTGCCGCTGAAGGAAGTCTCCCGCGATTACTTCCGGCAACAGCCTCAGGGCGGCCGGATGAACATCCGCGAGCTGCTGTCGGAGGGCCAGGAGGTGCTGGTCCAGGTGGAGAAGGAGGAGCGCGGCAACAAGGGCGCGGCCCTCACCACCTTCATCAGCCTGGCCGGGCGCTTCCTGGTGCTCATGCCCAACAACCCCCGCGCCGGCGGGGTCTCGCGCCGCATCGAGGGCGAGGACCGCGACCAGATGCGCGAGGTGATGAACCAGCTGCAGATCCCCGACGGCATGGGCGCCATCGTCCGCACCGCCGGCGTCGGCCGCTCCGTGGAGGAGCTGCAGTGGGATCTCGACAACCTGCGCATGCAGTGGGAACAGATCGCGGCGGCGGAGAAGGAGCGTCCGGCGCCGTTCCTGGTCTACCGGGAGAGCGATGCCGTCACCCGCGCCATGCGCGACTACCTCTCCGACGACGTGGGCGAGGTGCTGGTCGATGACGACGCGGCCTTCCAGAAGGCCCAGGAGTACATGCAGCGCTTCATGCCGGATGACGCGCAGCGCAAGCTCAAGCACTACATCGACGACATCCCGCTGTTCACGCGGTTCCAGATCGAGAGCCAGATCGAGTCCGCCTACGCCCACAAGGTCTCCCTGCCCTCCGGCGGCAGCATCGTGATCGACTACACCGAGGCGCTGGTGTCGATCGACATCAACTCCGCGCGCGCCACCCGCGGCAGCGATATCGAGACCACGGCCCTCAACACCAACCTCGAGGCGGCCGACGAGGTCGCCCGCCAGCTGCGCATCCGCGACATCGGCGGACTGATCGTCATCGACTTCATCGACATGGAGTCGCCGAAGAACCAGCGTGACGTCGAGGACCGGCTGCGCGATGCGGTGAAGATGGACCGCGCGCGCATCCAGATCGGCCGGTTGTCCCGGTTCGGGCTGCTGGAGATGTCGCGCCAGCGCCTGCACCCCTCGCTCGGGGAGACCAGCCACATCGTCTGCCCGCGCTGCGTGGGCATCGGCAGCATCCGCAGCGTGGAGTCCATGGCGCTCGCCATGCTGCGCCTGATCGGCGAGGAGCTGCGCAAGGAGCGCACCAGCCGCGTCATCGCCCAGGTGCCGGTGGACGTGGCCACCTACCTGATCAACGAGAAGCGCGAGTGGATGCGCGGGCTGGAGGACAAGACCGACATCGACCTGGTGATCGTGCCGAACCCGCACATGCAGACCCCGGAGTACTCCATCAAGCGCCTGCGCGAGGACGAGCTGGAGCTGCCGGAGAACAAGCAGCTTTCCTACCGCATGCCCGTGCAGCCCGAGGTCACCGACCCGGCACTGAAGGAGAAGAAGCCGCCGGCGGAGGCGCCCGCGGTGATACCCATCATGCCGGCAACGAGCGCCCCGGTGCCTGCGGCGCCGGCGCCTGCCCCCACACCGGTGGCCGCGGCTGCGGCAGCTGTCCCTGCGGCGCCGCGGGCCGGCCTGGTGCAGCGGCTGTTCCGCGCCCTGTTCGGCACTGCACCGGCTGCTGCGCCGGCCGCGGAGGCTGCGACCGAACCGGCGCGCACCGAATCCCGCGGCGAGCGCCATGGCGAGCGCAGCCGGCATGGCCGCGGCCGGGACCGCGACCGGGGACGTGATCGGGACCGTGGCCGTGGCCGCGGCGGAGAGCGGGACCGCAGCGAGCGTGGAGATCGCGGTGACCGCGCGCGGGAAGCCGATCGCGGCCGGGATGGCCGTGATGAGCGCGGCGAGCGCGGTGAACGCTCCGATCGCGGTGACCAGCGGGCCCGTGACGGCCGTCCGCCCCGCGACCGCAGCCGCGAGACCGAGGACGCGGCGCGCACTGCCGAGGGCGGCGCACCCCGGCCCGAGGAAGGCGCACCGGCCGGCACCCCGGGCGAAGAGCGTGGCGAGCCGCGCCGGCGCGGACGGCGGCGGCGCGGACGGCGTGGCGGCGGACGCGACGCCGGCGCCGGCATTCCGCGGGACAGCGAAGCCGGCCTGAACGGCGGGGGGGGCGGGAATGGCCACGATGGCCACGATTCCGAAGGCCACAGCCAGGCTGCGCCATCCCACGCCGCCGCACCCACGCAGCACGGCGAGCCGGCTCCGGCCCCCGCGCACGCGGACGCCTCACCGGCTGCGCACGCCGAGAGCGCACCCCAGGCGGAGGGCGCCAAACCCTACGTGGTGTGGTCGTCGGCGCCGCCCCAGCCATCCAGCCCCAAGCGGGACGACTGAGCGCACCCGCCACCCGCCGCCCACCGCAAGGTGGGCGGCCCATGGCGCGGGGTGCCGGGGCGCTGCGGGCGCCGTTAGGCGCCGCGGGCGCCCAGTCGCGCCAGCACAGCCGGTACCGCAGTCGCCCGGGCATCCCGGCGACACGCGGCCAACCAGTCCGGCGCCGCAGACCGGGAAGCTGGCGAACCCATCGCCGGGGTTCATCGCAAAGCCGGGCGGCGCTCCCGGCAGCCGCTACCATGAGTCCGACCGGCCCCCGGGGGCCGAAGCGCGGATCGGATGGAAACCTCCCTCGCCCCTGCCTACGCCCTGGCGGAGCCCCTGCCCGCCGATGTGATCGCACCTTCCGCCGACACACTGGGCGGCTACCGCCGTTATCCGGTGTTCAGCGCCCGCTGGTTGCGGGGCCGCACGCTGCTGATCGCGCCCATCGTCGGCGGCCTGGGACTGGTGCAATCCGCAGAAGTGGGGCTGGTGCTGCACAGCTGGCGGCTGTTCTGGCTGACAGCGGCGGTCTCACCGCCGATCTGGATACTGTTCGTCGTGGCCGGACCGCTGCTGGCGACGCTGGTGCGCCACAGGCACTGGCCCCTGGGCGTGGAACGCACTGCCATCTCCGTGGCGGTGGCCATCGGGGTCGCGGTCAGTTTCGCGGGCCAGCAAGCGGCCAATGTGTTCTCGCGCGAGGTGCTGCTGCCACCGCTCAAGGCCGCCATGCCCGGCTTCAATCCGCAGCTGTGGAACAAACCGGCTCCGCAGCTGGTGATGCTGGTGCTGGCGGTCCAGGTCTGCCTGTTCGCGGCACTGGGGGGTGCCGTTGCCCTGCTGGCCTATCTGCGCGAGCACCGCCGCTGGCAGGGTGCGCAGCAGGCACGCGCCCTGGCGCAGCTGCGCCGCCAGAAGAGCGAGTCGGACCTGCGCCTGTCGGTGCTGCAGGCGCAGGTGGAGCCGCACTTCCTGTTCAACACCCTGTCCTCGGTGCACGCCCTGATCCGGCAGGATCCGGCGCGTGCGGAGGCGACGGTGGAGGCGCTGGTCGATCACCTGCGCGCCACCATGCCGCGCCTGCGCCGCAGCCTCGATGAGGCGCTCACCACGCTGGCCGAGCAGATCGAGGTGTGCCGCAGCTATCTCGGCGTCATGCAGGTACGCATGGGTGCGCGACTGCGCTGGTCCATCGACCTGCCGCCGGCACTGGCCGGCTGTGAATTCCCGCCCCTGCTGCTGATCTCGCTGGTGGAGAACGCCATCAAGCACGGACTGGAGCCCCGTCCGCAGGGCGGCAACCTGGTGATCAGCGCCTGCGTGGATGCCGGGCAGCAGGCGCAGCTCGCGGTCAGCGTCACCGATGACGGCGTCGGTCTGCGCCCAGGCGCGGCGGGCGGAGTGGGCCTGGCGAACGTGCGCGCCCAGCTGGAGGCCCGCTACCAGGGACATGCCTCCCTCACGCTGCGCCCACGCGCGGCCGGCGGCGCCATCGCCACCATCCGCATCCCCTGCACGCGGGCGGCGGCCTGATGCGCCCGCGCGCGCTCATCGCCGAGGACGAAGCACCGCAGCGGCAGCGCCTGTGCGGGCTGCTGGCGGAGCTGTGGCCGGAACTGGAGGTCATCGCCCAGTGCGGCGACGGGCTCACCGCGCTGGAGGTGCTCTCCACGGTGCGCCCCGAAGTGGCCTTCCTGGACATTCGCATGCCCGGGGTCACGGGACTGGAGGTGGCGCAGGCCGCCGGCGGCACCCAGGTGGTGTTCACGACGGCGTACGAGGAGCACGCGCTGTGCGCCTTCGAGCGCGGGGCCCTCGATTACCTGCTCAAGCCCGTCAGCAGGGAGCGCCTGGAGCGCAGCATCGTCAGGCTGAAGGAGCGCATCGGTACCGTGCCGGGTGCGGATGACTCCCGACCCCTGGGCGGCCGGCTGCCCGGCCTGCTGCGCTGGGTGACGGGCCGCAGCGGCAACGTCACCAGGATGTTCGCCATCGACGAGGTGGTGTTCTTCCAGGCCCAGGACAAGTACGTGCGCGTCGTCACCGGCGACGACGAGGTGCAGATCCGCACCCCGCTGCGCGAGCTGCGCGCCGCCCTCGACCCGGAGGTGTTCTGGCAGATCCACCGCAGCGTGATCGTGCGCGCCGGCGCCATCAGCCGCATCGAGACCGGCGACGACGGCCGGCCCGTCCTGCGCCTCAAGGGGCGCGGGGAGGTCCTGCCGGTGAGCAGCGCCTACCAGTACCGATTCCGGCCGATGTGAACGGCGCAGGAGGGGCAGTGAAGGGAGGGACCATGATAAGGGGGAAACAATGACCGCCGCCATCGAGATCCAGGGTCTGAACAAATCCTTCGGCGCCACGCGCGCCATCGCCGATCTGGACCTTGCCATACCGCGCGGAGCCACCTACGGCTTCATCGGCCCGAGCGGTGCGGGCAAGACCACGGCCATCCGCATGATCATGGCCATCCTGTTCCCGGACTCCGGCCGGCTGTCGGTGCTGGGCCGGGCCTCCGCGCTCGAGGCCAAGCCCCGCATCGGCTACCTGCCCGAGGAGCGCGGCGTCTACCGCCGCATGCGCGTGAGTGAGTTCCTGGCCTACGTCGGGCAGCTCAAGGGCACCACGCGTGCACAGGCGCTGGCACGCGCCGACATCTTTCTCACCCGGCTCGGACTCCCGGACACCGGCGCGAAGAAGTGCGAGGATCTGTCCAAGGGCATGCTGCAGCGGGTGCAGTTCATCGCCGCCATCATCAACCAGCCCGAACTGCTGATCCTGGACGAGCCCTTCGGCGGCCTGGATCCGGTGAGCGTGCGGCTGCTCAAGGACGTGATCGCCGACGAGCAGCGCCGCGGGGCCACCATCATCTTCTCCACGCACGTGATGGCGCACGCCGAGGAGCTGTGCCAGCACATCGTCATGATCAACAAGGGCCGCAAGGTGCTGGATGAGCCCATGGCGAGTCTCGCCCGGCAGTACGACCGCCGCACCATCCGCCTGGTACCGCTCGACCCGGCCGCGGACCTCATGGCGCTCGGCCGGTTGCCGGGCGTCGAACGCATGCGGCTGACCGACGAAGGGTGCGAGATCACGCTCGCCGAGGCCGCCGATCCCTGGGAGCAGATGCGCGCCCTCACCGGCGCGGTCGCACCGGCGCGCATCGAGTTCGCGCGCGTGCGGCTGGAGGACGTTTTCATCCGCCTGGTCGGCAGCGGCGCCGCCTCGCCCGCCGACCAGGCGCTGCGCGAACACCTGCAGGGCCTGTCGGCACAGGGAGCGCTCACATGATCGAACGCATCTTCCTGGTCATGACGCGCGAGTTCGTGGCCACGGTGGGCCGCCGGGCCTTCCTCATCGGCGTGGTGGTCATGCCGGCGCTGGGACTCGTGCTGCTGTCGCAACTGCCGCGCCTGCTCACCAGCCACGGCCCGCAGGTGTCGGGCGAGGTCGCGCTGATCGATCCCACCGGCCGCATCGGGCCGCAACTGCGCCATGCGCTCGACCCGGTGGTCATCGCTCAGCGCCGCGCCACGGCCCGGCGCACCGGGCCGGGCGCCGCAGGCGCTCCGGCCGCCCCGGCACCGGGGGCGGCAGTCGGACCCATCCCCCTGCTCAGCGTGGTACCGAGGCAGGATCCGGGCCTGGATGCCGGCAAGGACTGGCTGCGTGCGTCCGCGGATGTGCTGCCCCGCCACCTGGCGCTGGTCGTGGTGCATCCGGATGCGGTGGTGCGCCGCAGCGGCCAGGCCGACTACGGCAGCTACGACCTGTACGTGACGCCGCGGGTGGACCAGGACACCGAGTCCACGCTGCGCGAGGCAATGCGCGAAGCGCTGGTGGCAGGCCGGCTGGCATCCGGCGGCATCGATCCGGCGGCCGTCGAAACCATGCTGAGCGTGGCCAGTCCCGACACCATCACCGTGGCGGCCGAGGGTGAGCGCTCCGGACAGAACCTGGCCCGGGCGTTGCCCTTCATCTGCGGGCTGCTGCTGTTCATCGGCGTGTTCGTCGGCGGGCAGACGCTGCTGGCCATCACGGTCGAGGAGAAGTCCAGCCGCGTCATGGAAGTGCTGCTGGCGGCGGTGTCACCCCTGGAACTCATGTGGGGCAAGCTCCTCGCCCAGCTGGGCGTGGGGCTGTTGACCATGGCCATCTATGTGGGCATGGGCCTGTTCGCCCTGCTGCAGCTGTCCATGGCCGGCTTGGTCCAGCCCGGCCTCATCCTGCAACTGCTGGCCTTCTACCTCGTGACCTACCTGGTGTTCGGCGCACTGATGCTGGCCATCGGCGCCGCGATCAGCAACATCAGCGATGCCCAGTCGATGATGGGCCCGGTGATGATGCTGATGCTCATCCCCTACGTGCTGACGCCGGTGTTCGGCCGCCAGCCGAACGCACCGCTCACCGTCACATTGAGCTTCATCCCGCCCTTCAACTCCTTCGCCATGCTGGCCCGCCTGGCCTCCGGCACGCCGCCGCCGCTGTGGCAGGCAACCCTGAGCCTCGCCGCCGGTGTCGTGGTTGCCGCGGCCACCGTGTGGTTCGCCGCCAAGGTGTTCCGCGTCGGCCTGCTCATGCACGGCAAGCCGCCGAGCTTCGCGACACTCATCAAGTGGGCACGGATGGCCTGACCGCGCAGTACGGGTGGGAGCGGGCCCGCCGCCCCGCCCCGCCCGGCCGGCCCGGCTGAACAGGTCCGGCCCGGGCAGCTAGGATTGCACGTTGAACTCGGCCAGCAGCTGCCGGAGCAGCCCCCGTGCCGCGGCCTCGATCAGGTCCAGCACCTGGTCGAAGCCGCCCGGACCGCCGTAGTAGGGATCGGGCACGTCCAGGCGGCCGGCGTCGGTGTACTCCAGGAGCAGTCGGATGCGTGGTCGTGCACCAGCCGGCGCCGCTTCCAGCAGGTCCTCGAGATTGCTGCGGTCCATGGCCAGGATGAGGTCGAAGTCCTCGAAGTCGGAACGCTTCACCTGCCGGGCACGCAGGCCCGACAGGTCATAGCCGCGGCGCAGCGCGGCAATTTGGGAGCGACGATCCGG
>Ga0335073_10017264_pt1 | contig 10108 bp, 7 predicted proteins | sample Lox_Sample_22_FD_207093 | JGI IMG/M metagenome (GOLD analysis project Ga0335073, IMG submission 207093) | Soil microbial communities from Loxahatchee National Wildlife Refuge, Florida, United States - Lox_Sample_2.2 | ecosystem: Environmental > Terrestrial > Soil > Wetlands | place: USA: Florida... | reverse complement strand
CTCTCGTCCTTCCAGCCAACAGGGCTACAAAACAATGCCCGACTATCTAACCTTACTGATGCGTGGGCATAAGATGAAGAGACCGCCAATCGTGAGCTAGGGAAAGTTCGCTGGTGAGACGAGCTTCAGAAGATGGCCAAGCGAGCGTTGCCTGCGCTCGAAACGAATATAATAAGATAGAACTAAGAACTGTTTGGGAAGGACAGGTATCAGGTCATCCGGTGTCCATCCTTTCCCGGTCTATGTGCTATTTTTTTTTGTACGATGTGGCTTTGAGCTCGTTGACGCGGGGGCTCTGGCTTGGCTGGTGCTCAACTTGGTGAGGCGGCAAATTTCTACGTACACAAAACACTCCCATCTTTCAACAACCCAAAATCCTCGAAACTCGTCCCCCCAATCTTGCACCCTTCACAATCCTTTCGACGTGTCAATGGCTACGCCCACATTCTTCGTGCCTCCACCTACAGCGGAAGATATGGTCAAAGCTCTGGAAGCAGAGATCCAACGCTAGCAAGAGGCAACTCCTGAGCTTGACTTTGAAGACGAAATCGAACAATCGTACAAATGGATGTGCGAAATAGAGCACAACAGATTCAAACCGGATGAAGTCGAGAAATTTCGAATGGGAATCTCCGAGCACAAATACTGGGAGCCCGAAGCTCGACACTTGAAAGATCTGCTATCCGATGTGATATTGCAAAATCTCCTGCGCAGATACAATGCGGATAACATGCTAGAGAACTGGCGAAAAATTGCAATAGCTTACAGAAGCCGCCTAAGGAGAGAAGGGCTCTCGATGCAGCAAGTTAGGGAAAGTCGACTGTCGATCAAAGACTAGAGTTACTGGAAGTTTGAAGCACAGAGTCTTCGGGAAATCGCGGCGCGTCGTGAATGTGAAATGCAGGAGAGGTACTTGGAAAGAGAGCAAACAATCAGGAGTTCCCAAGCCCAGCGTTGAGTGGAGCGCATCAGCAGTTTCTCGACCAGAAGTCACAACACCCATCCAGCAGTCAGGCAACACAGCCGCGACGCTCACATCGATTGAAAGCCAGACGGCCACGACGTTCACAACGACTGAAAGACAAATCCGGCGCGCTGCAGTCATTGAGCGAGGTGTCCGTATTACGCAGCCCCACCACAAAGAAAGTGACGAAGCGTCGCGGCAAGGTCGGCGCTAAGGCTCAGCTGCTGATGGGGTGTTGACTCACTGTGGCCAATCCTTCCTGACCTTGCCCACCATGGAGCATAAGGGCAGGCCAACTTTTCTCTACGATTTTAGCGCTAATAGAGTGTAACACTCTCGGCACGTATAACAACACTCGTGTCGCCATGCATCCACATCACAACTCTCTGCAATTATATCAATCGCTAGATCATGGCGAGTTCTGCAGCTGCGGATCTTTCTGATATTGTTTTGCTTCTTGGAAATATTGAGGGTACAGACGAGATCTTGAAGCTTTCTGAGAATTCGAGATATGAGTTCAATCCCCCCTAAGGTAATCACGACTGGAGGGGTCGCCAGGGAGGAAGGCTTTACCCGCCGTTTCTTGCTTTTATGTTTGGAGAGGCCATGTACTCTGCAAAGGGCTGGATAGTTGGCTCCTCGGACGATCCAGACAAACGCGACCTTCAGGTAGCCAAAGACAGCCAGACCGGTATCAGTGGGCGGCACTTTCGAATCGACGTCGCCCCATATACGCACTGCCCGAGGCTGAAAGTTCTATCGAAAAATTCTCTTCGCATATATGCACCCGGTGGCCACACGATAACCCTCAACCAAGGAGAGTCCCTAGAGATCCTCTCCGCTGTCCATATTGATCTGGGAAAGGTTGCAATGCGAGCGTGGCGCCCATCCTTATCATCTCAGGAAGAGCCTCGATACAAAAGAAATGCCGACAAGTTCAGCGAGGATTTCCTTGACGGCTTTGGTAGGATTCCCTTGAGGCTCGATGCAACGCCAATCTCAACCTCTGACATTAGGTTCGGGTTGAAGGATGCTGTTTACAAACCAGGAGAAACCGTCGGTACCGGTATGCTCACGTCGGTCATAAAGGTGGAGGAATTGCGTTCTGGGAGTATCTTCGCCGCAAAAGTCCCGCACTACAGAACTTCAGATGGTGTAAGTGTGATTCGGGAGAGATGGGAGTCAGTAATGGGAGAATATCAAAAACTAGTCCAGCTCAAACATGTAGGTCACTCTGACAACTGCGTTGAAAGTGAAAACTGATCATCCTACAGCCACATATTGTGCAGGCCGTCGAGGTATTACTGGGCCACGCTAACCAGCCGCCATGGTTGATCATGGAATGGATTCCCGATGAACTCAGTTCAATCACTCTCGACAGTCGCGACATTCCTACCCTTGTGAAGCACGTCAACGAAGGCCTAGTGTGCATACACAATCACGACATCGCTCATAGGGACCTGAAGCCAGGGAACATTCTCGTCAAACTAAGCGGAAAAAGGTTGGAGGTCGCAAAGATCGCCGATTTTGGGACGGCGAAGTACGGAAAGATGCAGACCTATGTCGGGACAGTCGTGTAACAGGCCCCCGAGTTCTGGGAAGAGGAAGGAGAGGCACTATCTTATACCAATGCCATCGACATGTGGTCACTTGGAGTTATCACGGTAGAATTGATTACCAGAAGCTTTCATGGATGGGACAAGGGAATCCAGCCGACGAAGACTCAATACCAGAAATAGATCCGCGAAGTTCTCCGACCGCGCGTGACAATGGTGCCAGAGAGGTTTACGCCTTTGGTGCAGGGATTGCTGTGTAAGAATCCTAAGGATCGATGGACGGCCGTCGATTGTGACAAGTGGATGTGCGCGAATGGCATCGACTCTCAGGAAAACGTAGGAGGCACTAGGAAGCGGGATGCTTCACCATTGCCTAGGGACAGAGACTCGGACCGACGCGTCAAGAGCGACAATACGGTAGCGACGAAATAGAAGCCTTACCTTTGTCCTGGCTGAGATCCTCTCGGCGTTGATTGTGAACTCCGCTGCTCACTTTGCGACGGCGAGCGTACTATTGGGGAGGAATAACCTTAATAGCTTGTTCAACGAGAATTAGATTCGTCAGTCTGCAAGCGGAGAATAATTTATCTGCATGGCGACTCCCCATGAGCAGAGCGGCGTGGTACAGAGTCACATGTTTTTTCTTCTTCTGTGTTTGATGCCTTAGGCAGTAATTTCATCGCAGTGGTCATTTATAGAAAGCAGGCGCACCTTCGTTTTCGACACGTCTCGCAGCTTTATACCCTATGTTACTCCCAGTCTTCCAGCCGTGCAACCTCGTAAGAGCGGAAATGAAGATTACACAAACAAATGCCGGCCGTCTGACGATGCCGCATTGGAAAATGATGCTACGGCTCAAGGTGATAGTACGAACCTCTCAAAAGACCCTGCAAATAGCCCAGGCAGAAGAGACAGTTTCAATTCTGATGTTAAAACGCGATATTACTACGTTTGCGATCGATCCGGAGAGTACGAAACAAGATGGGGATCCTCCAGAACTAATTCAAGCACGGTGAATGGCACTTGAGACAAGTGGAGTGTTTGCTGACTGTACTCCGACAATGGCATGGAATTTTTACTTTGGAGACAAGGAAGCTTTCTATGCTGAGAGATTTGCACAAGCTAGGGCTCAAAATTCTCTCGTTGAGCCTCAAGATGTACCTAGGCCACGTCCTAAGTGTGCTGCAGCAATGACAGCTTCGGATGCTTGGATAGGATTTAGTCCAGGTAAGAGACAGCGACGTCTGTAGAGTAGAGGATAGACTCTAAATAGGGCGGGTCTGGGGAACCGTTCCCAGACCTCCTAATGAGTCTTGCAAAAAGTTCCCAAATGGGAACACTTCGCACCCATATATCATGCGAAGCGCGTCGCAGTAGGGAGAGGGTCACTGCCTAGTACTAATGGGGACTAGCGGATCCCCACCATTGGCAAAATCTCAAATGTTGGCAAAATCTCAAAAAGCGTTGGCAAAATCTCAGCAGCCATACTTATGTAGTGCCCCCGTGACTTGACGAACCTTCGAAAGCAAAAGTTTTGATCGGCCGTAAGTACCTCCCCGGGTGGTGGAATTGCTTCTAACGCCACGTATATTTTGAATGAAGGTTTCCTAGCATCATAACGGGATTGTATCTTTGGAATGGTTCCTTTTATGACTTTCAGGAATGAAAAGACGATGACGGTGGTGTTGCAGCGTGGAAATGTTGTCGTGGTTTCAGGGTATACACCGCGGAAATCAACTGACTGGCAGCCATACTTGGGTAATATTTAAGGTAGGCACAGTCCCAGATATTGAGGAGTGGCTGAAGAGCGCAATTTAAAAAGAACTGTAAGAATTACAATGTGTGCGCAGACTCGGAGTTGTTGTGAAGCCAAAGTACAGTACTTACCTCTGATCCATCCCAGTACGGCGGGTGTCCCATCACGCAGGGGGGAGGTTAATTGGAGGAGGCTAAAGATGGTTGCCCTTTTCAGATGGGCCGGGCCGACGATTTTTCCGACCTTTGGATGTCTTTCGTTCCTCAGCGCAACTCGATGATCCGAGACCAGCTTTGAGATCAACATCATTGACATACGTGATTACTCACCATCGAAACCCTTTCTCCTCCTTCATCCGTTCGCCGGAGCAAATAACGGAGAGTTAGCCGAGCTCAAGGAAGTTGGCTGACCAGCCCTCGAAATTGTCCTACAACTAGCAGCATTCGCGTGTCAAACCTTCCAGATCTTCGTCATGGCTCAACAGCCATATCCTACCGTCTATGTCAACAACCTTAACGAGCGCGTCAAAGTCAACGACCTCACGGATGCACTGAGAGCAATCTTCGAAGAGTTCGGCAATGTTGTTGGCATCGTCGCGAAAACCTCTGTGACTCGACGTGGGCAAGCTTTTGTGATTTATGATAATACAGATTCGGCGCTGCGGGCGATGGAATCACTCGACGGTTTTCCGTTGCACGGCAAGCAAATGCGCACGCACAAGGCTTACACACCCAGCGACGCAACCGTGTCACAGCACGGCGACCAAGCATTGGAAGAACACAAGAGGCGGAGGATTGCGCAAAAGGAACTACGAGCCATGTCTGCGCAGAAGACGGCTCGAGATGCAGGACGACGCGAATTAGATCTGAAGCGCGCTGGTGCGCCGCCAGAATCAGACCGAAAAGCGAAGATTGCCCGTGGAGTTGGTGGTGGCCTCAAGTCAACTGCAAGCGCGGCGTCCACCGTCATTCCCGACGAATATTTGCCGCCGAACAAGATTCTCTTTATTCGAGACATCCCTGAAGGTTACGATATGGATACCTTGAGCCAGCAGTTCTCAGTGTTCGAAGGCTTCAAAGAAGTGCGTCCGGTGCCTGGCCGCGCCAACATCGCCTTCGTTGAATATGCTGCGGAAGTTGGCGCCATCGCTGCGAAGGAGCGCATGGGAAACACAGTATTGCCCGGTGCAGAAAATTCACCACCGATCAGAGTCACCTATCAACGACAGTGAAGTTCCGTTCCCACTGTTTCGTCTTATTCATAGCGAGGTGTTACGGCGTTTTACCAACACGAAGGTCTCTTCCTTCATTGGCCACAGTTGTAAGCTAGGAATCATATTTGGAGTCAGGACATGGGATTCAGTAGCATTCATTGTGGACTTATATGACAGACAGTACTTGCGTGCATCCCATCAAATAGAAGGGCAATGGCGACGCTAAAATTACAGACAATTCTCTCAAAATATCACGTCCTCGTTCTCTTCATCGCCTAGCAAATCTTTCGACGCCACATCATCCTTGTCTTTCTTCTGCGGCACTTTCGACGCTTCTTGTCTGGCCTTCTCTGCCGCTGCAGCATCACGTTCCTTTTTACCCGAGACTTTCTTTAAGCGGTAGAATTCTTCTCTGTCCAACTCGTCAAGCTCCGAGTTGATGTATTTGATTGTGTTCTCCGTGCGTGGGATAATGACATGCTCACTGAAGAAGGTCAGTCATGGAGCTGATCATTGACAAAGGACGCGGCCTTACATGGCATTTACTCTTCGGTTGACCACCTTTATAACCTCGTCCAAGATTACGAAGGCTGTTTGCAAGCTCGCAAGTTCGACTAGCGTCTCGACGGCTCGTGCGTATGTTTCTCGACATCTTTGCACCTGCTGTCCACCTTTTCCCAGGCCAGTTAGTCCAAAGTCATTGGCGGCCTCAACTTGGAAACTCTCAAATGCCGGTAGGAAGACACCCGACACGTTTTCCTGCCTCGTTCGTACTCTGAATGTTGCGGATTTGACAGACTCTTGTATCTGGTACCCAATATTGCCACCGACGGCATATGTGACCTCGGCCAGAGAGAAGGCGGCAATCTGCATGACCCTGCCCATCTTCCGTTTGGCCTCGTCGATTCGTCTGGTGATCTCTGCGTAGATGGTGGTTAGGTCCTCTGAAATAGTATTGCAGTGCAAAATCATCTATATTACCTCGAAATCGCCTATGATAGCGTCAGATTAGCTACAATTGCAGAGATAACAGCGGGATCGTACTTCGTTAGGGCTTCACTCTTCCTCTTCAGGAGATCGTGTCCTGTCTGTGCGCCCTTCAGCTTGCTCTTCATCTGACCCAACACCTGCCGGGTGGGAAAGACGGCTTCTCTCGCCTGTTGTATGCTATCAGTTAGGTGTATCGATGTCCAGTAGCACAAGCCCTCAACGTACGCCTTGTCCAGACATGGTTGTCAGGGACTTTTATTGAGGCCTTAGAAGACCAGAAAGAGCTTCTAGAGATGTACGCAACAAGCTTGGAAGGGCCAATTGTACTCGATCGAAAGATGTAGTGTAGAGGTGGCGGCATTCGAGCTGGGAGACCAGGGAAGGTCCAAGCTTCGACTGACTCTCAGGCGCATGTACGATAGTTAAGGCATCTATAACCGGGCCAAACGAGTTAGTTCCAAGCGCGAGACTTCAAAGAACTTCGTTGGCGACCAAATCTTCTTCTTAGTAGTAAAGGAGAGCCAAACGACGCGCCAATTCCCTCATCATCACCCTCGGTATCTTTAGCTGCTCTGCACGGAACCGAGACACGGAATCGTAAATACTCTGGCCTCTTTTATTTACAGCTGCGTCGACTTCGCCCGCGCAGAGGCGACCCAGCTACGGCCGGCGTGTCGACTTTTTCAAGGTGAACTCATTCACCTTTGAGTATGCCCGGAACCCTTCTCGCTTCCCTAAATCCTTCCAATGTCCGGTCAGCAAAGATAACACCGAAAATGTCGAGGCCCGACTTCTTGCTGGTGGGTGACCACGACGCTATCTACGAGCAGGACATCCTACGCAACCCAGCAAGTATCAAGCCATGGCTCAACTATTCCGAATTCAAACGCCAGCGAGGCAGTCGCCTCGAACAAGCCTTCGTCCTCGAACGCGCATGTACCGCCTTCCCACGCAGCTACAAGCTTTGGAAGATGTATCTTGAGCTTCGGACTGCGCATTTGAAAGGCAAAAATCCGTCGAAATTCCAAGCACACTATGTCAAGGTCAACTCACTGTTTGAGTGGGCCCTTGTGTTGCTAAACAAGATGCCGAGGATATGGGAGATGTATCTGACGTTCCTCATGCGACAACCACTCGTAACCACCACTAGACGTACCTTCGACAGAGCTTTGCGGGCCTTACCTATCACGCAGCACGACCGGATATGGGCTCTCTACCGACCGTTTGCAAACACAGCTTCGGGCGAGACTGCCGTACGGATATGGAGGAGATATATGCAGATACATCCGGAGTACACCGAAGACTACATCAAGCTGTTGGTGGATATGCGGCGGTATACAGAAGCCGTCAAGCAATATTTGAAGATCCTGAATGATCCTCGGTTTAAGAGCAGAGACGTCAAATCGCCCTTTGATCTGCTGTTTGAGATGCTTGATATCATTGTTGATCATCCGAACGACATCGAGACCGGCGTTGACACTGGCATCGATGTGGACGACATTGTGCGGAGCGGCATTTCAAAATTCAGTGATCAGAGCGGTGTGCTATGGGTGGCGCTGGCATCATACTGGCTCAAGAAGGGCGATTACGAGAGGGCACGAGATACCTACGAAGAAGGCATTTCAACGGCGCTCACCGTGCGCGATTTCACCTTCGTCTTCGACGCGTACGTTGAAGCCGAGGAAGCTCTGGTGGGCCAGAAGATGAACGAAGCCGCGGCGCGAGCCGACAAGGGCGTGGTGGACAAAGCCGCCGACGTCGACCTAGACATCCGTGTGCTGCGCTTCGAGCAGCTCATGAACCGGCGCGCGTTCCTCGTCAACGATGTGCTGCTGCGCCAGAACCCAAACAACGTGAACGAGTGGGAGAAGCGGGTGGCTCTGTGGGGCGACAGCTTCAACGAGGTGGTCAAGACGTACAACGACGCCATCGCCGCCATCAACCCGAAGCGCGCGGTAGGCCAGTTCCACGAGCTGTGGGTCAACTTTGCGAAGGTGTACGAGAAGCGCGGCGACCTGGCGACGGCGCGGGCCATCATGGACAAGGCCGTCAAGGTGCCGTACAAGTCGGTGTCGGAGCTCGCGGAGACGTGGATCGCCTGGGCCGACCTTGAGCTGCGAAACGAAAACTTCGACCGCGCCGTCGAGATCATGGCCAAGGCGACGCTAGCACCCAAGCGGTCGACGGTCAATTACTTCGATGACACGCTGTCGCCGCAACAGCGCCTGCACAAGAGCTGGAAGGTGTGGTCATACTACGTTGATTTGGTGGAGAGTGTCAAGCCGCTTGAAGAGACGCGCAAAGTATACGAGCGCATCTTCGAGCTGCGGATCGCAACACCGCAGACCGTGGTCAACTACGCCAGCCTGCTGGAGGAGAACGAATACTTCGAGGACTCATTCAAAATCTACGAACGTGGACTCGATCTCTTCAGCTATCCCGTGGCATTCGAGCTGTGGAACCTGTACCTGCAAAAAGCGGTCGAACGACAGATCAGCATAGAACGGCTGCGCGACCTCTTCGAACAAGCCATCGTCGGCTGCCCACCGAAGTTCGCGAAAACGCTCTACATCATGTACGGGCAGCTGGAAGAAGAGCGGGGGCTGGCGCGGCACGCGATGCGGATCTACCAGCGAGCGACACGCGCGGTGGCGGAAGAGGACCGGTACGAGATGTTCAACTACTACATCACGAAGTCGGCGTCGAACTTCGGGCTGACGTCGACGCGGGCCATCTATCAGGACGCGATGGAGGAGCTGCCGAAGCGCAGCGCCGAGGGCGCCGACGCCGGCCGCCGCGAAACCAAGGACGTGTCCATGAAGTTCGCCGAGCTGGAGCGCCGCCTCGGCGAGATCGACCGCGCCCGCGCTATCTACGGCCATGCGTCCGAGCTCTGCGATCCCCGCCGCGAGCCTGACTTCTGGAAGACGTGGGAGCAGTTTGAGATTGCGCACGGCAACGAGGAGACGTTCAAGGAGATGTTGCGGGTCAAGCGCAGCGTCCAGGCAAAGTACAAGTATGTCAAATTTTTTTTTTTCTGCAGCGTAGATACTGACAGCATTCCAGCACCGAGGTTGGCTTCATCGCGACGGAGGCCCTGGCGCGCGGCCAGCAGCAGCAGCAAGGCGAAAAGGCCAACGGCGCTGTAGGCAATCTGGGCCACATCGACGCCATGGCCGCTCTCGAGCGGCAAGCACGCGCTCCCGTCGGCTTCGTCGCCGCCAGCGCTGGCCCGGAAGGCGGAGACCGGAAAGATGCAGCGCCACAAGCGGTCGTTGCAGCGAACCCGGACGCCATCGACGTGGACGACGACGACCTTTGACGTGGCTCCCGTCGCCAGCTTTCCATGCGGATCTACCAGGCGCAAGGCTGAATCTCATCTTCGGAACATGCGGGAAGCACAGTCGAGTTCGGGAAGGCTGTTCAATTTTTTCACTTTTTCTGATCTTGTAAACAATGTTGGCCTTGCCGCATTTTGAGCGACCTCACCGGTTTTCTTCCTGCGTTCACGATCTCATGAAGGCATCATGAGGCTGTCTGAAACCTTTTTGTTACGTCGCATGAACTTCTCGCATTGGGTGGCGTCTTCCCGGCTAGACGCGGACAAAGGAAAGGCTGATATTGGGGGT
>Ga0335073_10017263_pt1 | contig 10108 bp, 9 predicted proteins | sample Lox_Sample_22_FD_207093 | JGI IMG/M metagenome (GOLD analysis project Ga0335073, IMG submission 207093) | Soil microbial communities from Loxahatchee National Wildlife Refuge, Florida, United States - Lox_Sample_2.2 | ecosystem: Environmental > Terrestrial > Soil > Wetlands | place: USA: Florida... | reverse complement strand
ATATCGTCTGCTCGTAGAAACACGTCGCGACGTCTAGGCACGCCGAGGTGACGCCGCCCACGACTTTGCTCGTGTTCTTCGTGGTGTAGCGCGCGTTGCCCGGATCCACGCGCTCCGGCGAAAACGAGAGGAAAAAATCCTCTCCGACGCGCAGACCCGATGCCGCAAGAATCTTGAGCAGCACTTCCTCGGTCGTGCCGGGGTAGGTCGTGCTTTCCAAACTGATCAACTGGCCCGGGCGAATCGTGCGCGCAATTTCCTGGGCGACGCGGCGAATATACGAGATGTCCGGTTCCTTATTGGCGGTCAGCGGCGTCGGAACGCAGATCACGATGCAGTCGCACGAACCGAGCGCACTGAACTCGGTCGTCGCGCTCAACTTCGCGCTTTCAACGACCTCGGTCAGCTCGGCATCGCGTACGTCGCGGATGTAATTCAGCCCCTGATTGACTTGATCGACACGTATCGGATTGCGGTCGTAACCGATGACGTTAAAGCCCACCTTGGCTTTTTCGACCGCGAGCGGTAGCCCGACGTAGCCGATGCCGACGACGCCGACGAGCGCGCTGCGGTCCAGGATCTTTTTCTTGAGCGCGCTCGCGCGCAGCGATGGGGCTTCCAGAATTTTCACGATGTGCGGGCCTCAACGGAAGTGGGGAGATAAGGGGCGACGGTGCCGCGTTCCACGTGCACGGCCCGTGGTTGCGGCTGGAGTTCTTGGACTTCCACCGGCGCGTTGGAAGGCCGCGGCGTATACTCGGGGACAAACTCGCGAACGATCTCGATCGCGTTTTTTGCATCGTGGCGGCGCACGGCTGCGCGCAGACGATCGACGCCGTCGTTGAGGTGGGCGTAATCGAGACGATCTTGCTTGGCGATGAAGAGCCGCTCGTGCGCGGTGCGGGTGAAACCCTCACCCTGCGTCAGAATCTCTTCGAAGAGCTTTTCGCCCGGTCGGATACCGCTTTCGACGATGGGGATATCGCGATAGGGCTCGAAGCCCGAGAGGCGGATCACTTGCTCCGCCAAATCAAGAATGCGCACCGGCGAACCCATGTCGAGCACGAAGACCTCGCCATCGATGCCCATCGACATCGCCTGCAGTACGAGCGAGACTGCTTCGGGGATCGTCATGAAATAGCGCACCATCTCGCGATGCGTAATGGTGACCGGTCCTCCGGCTTTCACCTGACTCTTGAAGATCGGCACCACGCTGCCGCGACTTCCGAGCACGTTGCCGAAACGCACCGACACGAACTCGGTTGCCGAGCCGCCGGCAAAAGATTGACAGATAAGCTCGGCCATGCGCTTTGTCGCGCCCATCACGCTTGATGGGTTCACGGCTTTATCGGTCGAGAGCAGGATGAATTTTGCCGCGCCCGACGCCGCAGCGGCGAGCGCGACCACTTTCGTGCCGAAGACGTTGCTACGCACGGCCTCGCACACGTTTTCTTCGACGATCGGTACGTGTTTGTGCGCCGCCGCATGCATGACGACGCGCGGCTTGTAGGTGCTGAACACGTGCCGGATTGCGCCGACGTCCGCCGTGTCAGCCAGTACCAGTTTGGTCCGGCGGAAATTATAGGTTTCGTGCAGCTCGCACTGAATCGAAAAGAGACTGTTCTCGCCGTGTCCGAGAAGCACCAGGAGTTCCGGTTCGAAGGCCGCGACCTGGCGGCAGATCTCGCCGCCGATCGAACCGCCCGCGCCGGTGACGAGCACGACTTGGCCTTCCAGGTGCGGCCGAATGCCCGCGGTGTCGATCACGACGGGTTCGCGATCGAGCACGTCTTCGAGCCGAATGTCGCGAATGCGTGAGACCGTTACACGATCCGAAAGAACGTCGACGGCGTCCGGGACCACGTTGACGCTCGGGCGCCGTTCGGGCGGCAGCTGCGTACACAGTTCTTTGACCTCGTTTATCAACCACAGTGGCGCGCCGACAATGGCGACGATCACCACATCGACGTCCTCTTTGGTCACGAGTTCGGGCAACTGCGGCAATTTGCCGAGCACGCGAACGCCGTCGATACGCCGCTCCGAGATGCCGTCGTCGAGGCATCCGACGACGCGCATCGGGACGCGCTCGTCCTCGAAAATCGCTTTCGCGATTTGATGCGCGGCGATGCCATGCCCGACGATCAGCACTCGCTTGGCATCCGGACGCCGGCGCCGCCACCAACTGCGCACCAGGACCAGCGCGATGCGCGAGAACATCCGCAGTACGAACGCAAGCATCGCTGCGATCACGACCAGACGACCGGAGGCCGCAGTTAGCGGCGATGGAATCTCTTCGAAAATCAATGCGAGAAGGGCGCCGCTTGCCGCCCCGACCAGCAGGCGAACGACGTCGTGAAAATCGAACGTGCGCGCACTTTCGTAGCGGAACTGCACGTAGCATCCGGTCACTAGCAGGATCCCCGCAACGAGCGCCAGCTGCTGCCACGACGCGCTGTGAATGTCGCCGACGGCGGGGGCAACGAAGACCGCTATGGCGACCAGGACGCAGTCCGCCACGAAAAGCGCGGCTCGTAGCAGCGGGCGGATGGCACGACCACCGTTGGCTCGGGTTATCACGGCTCCATCCTATGTGCCCACGCCGCGCTTGGTTAGATTCAGGGCGCTCCGTCGCGTTGGTACAGACGGCCCCGGCCGCCGGGCCCTTCTGCCGTAGCCATGCGAGCGGCGGTCCGGGCACGATGGCCGAGTGAACCCGCTGCGTACCTTGACCGCCCTCGCTCGCGTTGCCCGAGCCGAAGCCGCCGACGCCGAGCAGCGCGCGCGTTTGCGAGGCGTGCTTTTTGCGTCGCGCGTGATCGTTCGCGGTGCAGATCGCATCACCGTCGGGCGCAACGTCTTCATCGATCATGGCGCGTATCTCAACCCGAGCACGGTCAACGAGCGGCGCGGCTTTATCGCCATTGGCGACGACGTCGAGATCGGGCCCTACAGCGTGCTCTGGGGCGGTGGCGGTCTGACGATCGGTAACAACGTCCACCTCGGCGCGCACGTGCATATCACGACGCAAGCCGGGCGTCCGATCGATAAACACGATCGCGGTCCGCTCGTGGTCGATGTTGCACCGGTCGTTATCGGTGACAATGTCCTGATCTATTCCGGTGCGATCGTCGTGCCGGGCGTGCGTATCGGCGCCGGCGCTATTATTGCTGCGGGCGCGGTTGTCACAAGCGACGTCGAGGCCGGTGCTCTAGTTGGAGGAATACCCGCTGCGCATCTCCGATAGCGACGCAATCGCATGGGATGTGGCGACCTGGTCGCGCGCGTTGCGCTATTGGGAGCGTGAAGGCCGTCTATCACATGCACGCCTTGAGTGCTTAGAAGTCGGCGCACATGATGGTGGACTCTCGGTGTGGCTTGCAGCCCAGGGGCATCGCGTTGTGTGCTCAGACCTCAATACGCCGCAGGAGCGTGCCAAGGCCCTTGCCGTTCGTTACCGCGTGGCGGGCAGCATACGTTTCGAGGAGATCGATGCTACGGACATTCCCTACGAGGACGCATTTGACGTCATTGCGTTCAAGTCGGTCTTGGGGGGAATCGGACGTGACGGCGCGCTCGAACGTCAACGAATGGCGATCGCCGCCATGTATCGTGCGCTGCGTTCCGGTGGCCGGCTGCTCTTTGCTGAAAACCTGACCGGAAGCCCACTACACGGATTGTTGCGCCGCCGCTACGTTGATTGGGGTGCGCAGTGGCGCTACGTTACGGTCCACGAGATGCGGTCGTTTCTCGAGCCCTTTAGCAGCGTGTGCTACGACACGGCCGGCTTTTTCGCGACGCTCGGGCGCACCGAGCGGCAACGAAACAAGCTTGCACGAATAGATGATGTCATCGTGCAAGCGCTCGTGCCGCCCGCGTGGCGGTACATCATGTACGGGATAGCTACGAAATAGCGTTGTCGACGCCGAGGAGTTTGAGCAATACGTCACGCTTTTCGGCTTCGGTCGGCGCGCCGTCATAGCTTTCGTACGCCTCGCCGAGCATCTCGGCGAGACCTTCGTAGATCAGCGCTTGTGATTCCGCCGAAGCCGGTGCGCGCGTAGGATTTGTCGAGCGCAAACGACCGTCGATGCGGCCACGCTCGAGTAGACGGATCAAGGTGCTTTCGCACGATGGGCGGCGATAGAGGTTCCGGCGCGCACGTGTGCCCGGGAACGCCGCGCGGATTCGCGTGATAAATCCCAGGTCATCGAGCGCTGCCAATGCTTCGAAGACCATCGACGAACTGTACAAGCCGAGATCCTCGCGTATCTGATCGATCGTTGGGCTACACTCGCCGCGTGGATCGCTGAGCATCGTTAAGTACAAGTACATACTGATCTGGCGCGGGTTGAGAACATGAAATAAAAAGCCGCTCCACCACGCAGGGATCATCGCGCTCGGTGCACACACGTGCTCCGGCTCACATTGGGGTGGTTCTTTCTCCACTGGCTGGCTCGTTTTAATCACCTGTTTCCTTAGCCTGGGTAGTTTCGGGTCCAGAAATCTGGAGGGTTCTTCTTCCCACCGAATGCGAGGTGACTAAACAAATAAAAATCGGGTTCTTCGTTAGAACCCGATTAAACGCAGGTGACCGCTCGAACGCTGCTAGGCGGGCATGTCTTTCTTTTGTTCCTGATAAATCAATGTGGGCGATTCTTTCTTCTCGATCACATCCTTGTTGATGATGCACTTCTTGACGCCTTGCAACGAAGGCAGATCGTACATCACGTCGAGCATCGTCTCTTCGAGAATCGAGCGCAGCCCACGCGCACCGGTCTTGCGGCTCTGGGCCCTCGTCGCGATCGCAACCAGGGCGTCTTTGGTGAACTGCAAATCGACGCCGTCCATATTGAGAATCTTCTGGAACTGACGCACGAGCGCGTTGCGCGGCTCGGTGAGAATGCGGCGTAACGCGAGTTCGTCGAGCGCGTCGAGCGTGACGACGATCGGTAGACGGCCGATGAACTCCGGAATCAACCCGAACTTGAGTAGATCTTCGGGCATCAGCTGCTGCAGCAGTTTGCCCGTGCGTGAATCTTTCTTGCCTTCGGGCGTCGCGCGGAAGCCCATGTTGTTCGCGCTGACCCGCGACTCGATAATCCGCTCGAGGCCATCGAAGGCACCGCCACAGATAAACAGCACGTTGGTCGTGTCGATCTGGATGAACTCTTGGTGCGGATGCTTGCGACCACCCTGCGGCGGCACATTGGCGGTCGTGCCCTCGAGAATCTTAAGCAGCGCCTGCTGCACGCCTTCGCCCGACACGTCGCGCGTGATCGACGGATTCTCGCTCTTGCGCGCGATCTTGTCGATCTCGTCGATATAGACGATGCCCTTCTCGGCGCGCTTGACGTCGTAGTCGGCGGCTTGAATCAGCTTGAGTAGAATGTTCTCGACGTCCTCACCGACATAGCCCGCTTCGGTGAGCGAAGTTGCGTCGGCCATTGCAAGCGGCACGTCGAGAATCTTCGCGAGCGTTTGGGCGAGATATGTCTTACCCGAACCGGTCGGGCCGACGAGCAAGATGTTCGACTTCTGCAGCTCGACGTCATCGGCCGCGCCGCCGGCGTTGATGCGCTTGTAATGGTTGTAGACCGCGACCGCCAGCGACTTCTTGGCCCGCTCCTGACCGATCACATACTGATTGAGGATGTGATTGATCTCTTTGGGCTTGGGAATGTTACGCAGCCGCAGATTCTCGTCGACGTTCTTGTAGAGCTCTTCTTCGATGATCTCATTGCAGAGCTCGATACACTCGTCGCAAATGTACACGCCGGGGCCGGCAATTAATTTACGTACTTGCTCCTGCGATTTGCCGCAGAAGCTGCACTTGAGCTGACCCTTCTCGTCTCCGAAGCGGAACATATCGGGGGCGGGCGTCCTCCTGGGCGTTAAGCCGGTTGCGACAAGGCTGTTCGGTCTTCGATAACGTGATCGATAATCCCGTAGTCCTTGGCTTCGTCGCTGGTCATGTAATAGTCGCGGTCGATGTCCTTGAGGACTTGCTCGATCGGCTTCTTGGTGGTCCGCTCGTAGATGTGGGCGATGGTCTGGCGGGTAGCGATCAGGTCCCGGGCCGCGATCTCGACGTCGGTGGCCTGGCCGCCGATCTGCGATACCCAGGGCTGATGGATCAGGATCTTGGCGTGCGGCAGGGCGAAGCGTTTCGTGGCCGCACCCCCGGTCAGGAGAACCGAGCCCATAGATGCGGCCATGCCCATACAAATGGTAGCCACATCCGGCTTGATAAAACGCATGGCATCGTAGATCGCCAGGCCCGCGGTGACGCTGCCACCCGGCGAGTTCACGTACATGTCGATGTCTTTGTCGGGGTCTTCCTTTTCAAGGAAGAGCAACTGCGCGATCACCAGGTTGGCCAAGTGATCGTCGATCGGGCCGCCGACGAAGACGATCCGATCCTTCAGCAGACGCGAGTAGATGTCGTATGCGCGTTCTCCGCGCGCGCTCTGCTCGACGACCATTGGTACCAAATGACCCATAGCTTTACAATTCTCTCCGACTCAGCAATAGTACGCGCCTAGTAACCGCGCGGTTTCCTCAATGGTTGCCTCAGGCCTTTTCGGCCTTCTCGACGACCTTGGCGTTGTCGACGAGGAACTCGAGCGTCTTGTTGCGGACGATGCCTTCCATTAGCGAGATCACGTTGTTGCCCAGCGCCTTGCGAATGCGGTCGACCGGCTGTCCGTACTGACGCGAGAGCGCCGTAAGCTCCTCCGCGATGTCCGCCGGGGTAGCGTTGATCCCCTCGGTGCGCGCAATCTCCTCGATGACGAGCGTACCCTTCACGCGTTGCTCGGCGTCGTCACGGAAGCTCGCCCGCAAGTCGTCTTCGGTTTTGCCCTGCTCTTTGAGGTAATCGTCGAAGCTTAAACCGCTTTGCCCAAGCTGCGCGACCAGATCGTTGATCATGTTGTCGATCTCGCGCTCTACCAGCACTTGAGGAAGCGGGAACTCGTGCGCATCGACGAGCTTCTCCATCAGCGCATTCCCGATAGCGCGGCGCGCGCGCGATTGCGCGATCGCTTCCAGACGCTTCCGCACGTCTGCACGCAACGCATCGAGTGTTTCACTCTCTGAGATCGTTTTCGCGAAGTCGTCGTCGATGGCCGGGAGTTCGAGCGCCTTTACGTCGTGCACGGTTACGGTGAAGGTCGCGGTCTTGCCCGCGAGATCTTCCTTCGAATAATCGCGTGGGAAAACGGCCTCGATGTCCTTTGTCTCGCCGGCACTCATGCCCGCGATGCCCGAGGCAAAGCCGGGAATAAAGCGATTCTCATCGAGCTCGGTCATTTGCCCCTTGGCCGTGCCCCCGTCGAAGGGCACGCCGTCGATCTTGCCCTCGTAATCGATCGTGACCACGTCGCCAAGCTGGGCCGGGCGCTCAACCGGAACGAGCGTCGCGCGCTCCTTCGCCAGCGCAGTCAGGCTGCGCTCGACGTCCTCGTCATCGATTGCCGGCGTATCGCGTTCGACTTCTATACCTTTATAGTCGCGCAATGCGATGGCCGGCCGCACGTCAACGGTCGCTTTCAATCGCGACGGCTTGCCTTCTTCTGCCGGCAGGATCTCCATCTTCGGGCGATCGACCGGAACGAGTTCGTGCTCGCGCACCGCGCGCGCATAGACCTCGGGGACAACGTCTTCGAGCGCTTCGCTCGCGATCGATTCGGACCCGTAGGTCTGTTCGAACACTTTGCGCGGCACTTTGCCCGCGCGAAAGCCGGGCAGCTTGACGTTTTTCGCGAGCCGTCGAAACGCGCGCTCCTGCGCCGCGGCAAGTTCTTCCGCGGTGATGGGGATCTCCAGCTCCACCTGCGTGGGGGCCAGCCGGGTCAGCGTCGAGGTGCTCACGGGTCGCAACGTTCCTTTTTGGACAAATACGAAGGGGCGCTTCGGCGCTTGCGCGCCCGCGCCCCGTATCGCTTTTGAAATCCTGGAGCGGAAGACGAGATTCGAACTCGCGACCCTCGCCTTGGCAAGGCGATGCTCTACCACTGAGCTACTTCCGCGCGGCTAGGCGGGGGACCCGATTAAATAGAACGTGCCGGCCGCAATTCCTTCGTCACGCGAGCATCAGGCCCACCGTGTCATAGCTCAGCTCGCGACGCATACACCGAGAGGCACACAGAGCACGAGTGTGAGCGAAAGAGCTCCTCCCGACGAACTCTCCAAGCTTGCGAAGAGCGGTTGCCTCGAAGACGTGTTTCGTGGAGACCTTCGCGAATCGTTAGCGCGCGCCACGGCCCCTCAATACAATCTTCTCGCGACGCAGATGCTGTACATTTCTCGCACGTGGAAGCTCGTTCGCCCCACCAACCTCGCGGAAACACTGGGCAAGCAGAGACTCGAACTCTGACGGGTTGCCCCACTGGAACCTAAATCCAGCGCGTCTGCCAGTTCCGCCACTTGCCCGAGTGCCGTGCCGCCATGCGGCGACCGCTTAGTATAGAACGCGCCGGGGTTATTTCCTCCCGCCTCTTGCTTCCCCGAAGGGCCCTATGGGAGGGTTCGTTGCGCTCCTTTCAGCCGCCACGCCCGGCGTTACGATGGTGCGAGATGATGCCGCGTGTCTTTGTTACCGATGGCGCCTATAAACACTCCCTCGCCGCGGTGCGGGCGCTGAGTAGCGCAGGGTATCGCGTAACCGTCGGTGAGCGCGAGGGCCTTACCTCATCGCGCGTGCTTAGTTTCTGGTCACGCCATTGCGCCCAAACGTTTCGCTACCCCGATCCTCGGAGATCGCCGGAGGCGACCGCCGCCGCCCTTGCCGAGCATTTTTCGGCCGCGCATTATGATGCAGCCATTCCCGTCGGGCTCGTGATGGTTGAACTTTTCGTGCAGCATCGCGATCGATTCACCGTTCCGCTCATGCTCCCGCCTGCCGATAGTTTCGCGATCGCGGGCGACAAGCGCCTCACCTTCGCACACGCGTCCGGTCTGGGTATCCCGATCCCTCGGACGTTGCCGGCGGAGAGCTGGAAAGAGCTGCCACCCCCGCTTGTGTTCAAGCATCACAAAGCCGGCGCGCTCGTCGCGAGGAATGAACCAGAGGCGGCCGCGTACGCGCGCGATCTCGGCGAAGCAATCAACGACTATATCGTTCAGGAATTTATCCCGGGTCAAAACGGCTTCGGGTACTTCGCGATCTTCCGTGAAGGGCGCGAGGCCGGGTACTTCATGCACGAACGCCTCATGCAACACCCGAAGGAGGGCGGTCCCAGCGTTGTCGCGCGCGCGATTCGCAATACCAGATTGCACGAACTGGGCAGAACCGTTCTCGAGTCATTGCGTTGGCATGGCGTTGCCATGGTCGAGTTTAAACGCAGCGATCGCGACGGCGAATTCTACTTGATCGAGGTAAATCCAAAGCTCTGGGGTTCGTTAGATCTTGCCATTCAGTCGGGTTGCAACTTTCCGGTGTGGATCGTGCGCTCGCTGGCCGATCCCGATGCGCCGATTACAAACGGGTACCGCGAAGGCTTGACCTATCAGTGGATCATTCCATCCGGGGTGCAGAGCTTTGTGCGCTATCCGGAGTTGCGCATGCAACTCCTTCAGAACGTGCTCTCACTACGTGTGCGCACCGATCTGCGCATCACCGACCCGATGCCCGCCGCTGCGGGAATCTGGTCCGGCGTTCGTGCGTTGCTAACGAGGCATTCGTAAACGATGCGCAAGTTCTCGGTCGATTTTCACGTTCACACCTCGCACTCGTTCGACTCGCTGACGCCTCCGAAACTCGCAATCGAGGTTGCGCGCCGGCGTGGATTGGACGGAATCGCGGTGACCGACCACAATACCGTGGCCGGCGGAATCGCCGCATTCGAAGCCAATCGCTACGATGACTTCCTTGTCATTCCAGGTATCGAGGTCAAGAGCGACCTGGGAGATATCATCGGCCTCTATGTCGTGCGTGAGGTCAAGAGCCGCTCCTTTGCCGACGTTATCAGCGAACTTCACGATCAGGGCGCCATCGCCTATCTACCGCATCCAATTCGCACATTCGGCGTCGAACACGTCGACGGTATCTTCAGCGCCTATCCGGAGATCGATCTTTGGGAGCGCTACAACGGACGATACGATGCGA
>Ga0335073_10017262_pt1 | contig 10109 bp, 4 predicted proteins | sample Lox_Sample_22_FD_207093 | JGI IMG/M metagenome (GOLD analysis project Ga0335073, IMG submission 207093) | Soil microbial communities from Loxahatchee National Wildlife Refuge, Florida, United States - Lox_Sample_2.2 | ecosystem: Environmental > Terrestrial > Soil > Wetlands | place: USA: Florida... | reverse complement strand
CCGAAGTGAAGACTGCGCCGGGTGCGGATGTGCTGATGACCTTCGTGCCTGAATTTCCTGTGTTTCCACCGGAGGAAGTCTGGATGCGCGTGCCGCGCACGACGATCCCCGGGCTGATCGTCAGGGAAGAGGGTAGCGCGCGCATCGCCTATCTTCCTGCGGACATCGACCGCCGCTATCAGCAGGGCAACATTCCCGATCACGGCGACCTCCTGGCCAACCTGGTTCGCTGGGTGTCGAGAGACGCGATCCCGCTGGAAGTGCAAGGTCCCGGGTTGATCGACTGTCATTTGTATCAACAACAGAGCAGGCTGATTCTGCACCTCATTAACCTGACGAATCCCGGCGCCTGGCGAATCCCGGCGGAAGAGCTTATCCCAGTAGGGCCTCTCATCGTGAAAATGAAATGGCCGGAGCGTGGGGCAGGGAATCACGCGCTTTTGACAGTCTCCGGCGGGATGGTGCCTCTGCGGAAGCACGCTGGTTGGGCCAACTTCGAAGTCAAGTCGGTCCTGGACCATGAGGTGATCGTGCTGGAGTAACCGTCGCGTTGAACCCGCATCCTTCTTGTCGGCAAGGAGCGGTATGGCTTAGGTTCGCGGCTCTCCTTGACGGAACAGGAGAATCAAAATGCTCAGGCCGTAAATACAACCAAAAAACCGGCATTGGTTACCCTTTACAGGTACTACACCTTTGGATTCGGCTGTCTTATACTCGTTCGGAACCCCAAAAAGTATCAGCGGAGTTAAAGGTGAACCATCTCTCTGCCCTACGGCAGCGTCTTCTTGTGCCTTTGTGCGTCTCTTGCGCAATCGGGCTTGGCGGTTGCGGATCATCCGGGTCATTTGCCCCTTCAATCGATAACAGTTCGAATACGACTACTCCGATTCGGCACGTCATTATTGTGATTGGGGAAAACCGTAGCTTCGACAATCTCTTCGCAACCTACCAGCCCCCAGCTGGACAGGGACAGACCGTGTCTAACCTGCTGTCGGAGGGGATTGTCAACGCGGATGGCTCAAGCGGTCCGAATTTCAAGCAGGCCGCACAGCAGGAAGCGATGGATACACCCGCGGATGCATTTATGATTAGCCCTCAACAGACTGGTGCCTTTGCCACTTTGCCGCAGCCCAGCATGGGCCTGAATCTTCTTTTAGAACCGTATAGCCTCGAGTATGGGATAGCGTCGGACCCGGGCCTGGCGGACGACGAACAGTACCTGGTGACACAAGGAGGATTCTTCGGGCGCTTTTCGCCCGACCCACGACTGGCCGCTGCAACGAACAATGGGCCCTTTAACGTAACCAGTTACAGCTACGACTTTCCCGAAGACAACTACCAGCCCGGATATCGCAGGCTCAACACCAAGGACAACACAGGCGATCCGGTGCACCGCTTTTACCAGAACTGGCAGCAGTCGGACTGCAGCATGGCATACGCAACCAAGACCAATCCCAGCGGCTGCCTGCATGACCTGTACGCGTGGGTTGCCATTACGGTTGGCTGGGGTACGGTCGATACGCCGCCGCCGCCAGAATGGACCCAGGACACTACCTTCCAGGGCGGGACGGCCATGGGTTTCTACAACATGGCCGCAGGGGATCTACAGTATTTGAAATCTCTCGCGGATACCTACGCCATGAGCGATAACTATCATCAGTTCATGTTCGGTGGTACAGGACCGAACTCCATCAGCACCGGCACTGCGGCGCCACTGATTTACTCCGACGTAAACGGTAATCCCGCGATTCCGCCGCCCGACCAAATTGAAAATCCCGATGCGTTCAACGAGAACAACGACTACGCCACCAACAACAACTGGTATTGGAACGATGGCTTCTGGATTGCCAATACCGGCAACGCAAGCAACGGATCTTACACCAATTGCGCGGACAGAACCCAGCCGGGGGTCGCTGCCATCATGAATTACCTCGATGCTCTGCCGTACAAGCCGTTCCATGGCGGCAACTGCCAGCCGATCCAGGGAAGCAACAGCACGGCCAAGTACTATTACCTGGTCAACAACCAGTTGCCGTCGTATACGCGCAATGGTGGGGCGCAGCCCTCCACGTACCAAAGCCATACGGTGGGCCCATCATCCGTCCCCACCATCGGAGACTCCCTTTCCGCCAATCAAGTAACCTGGCACTATTACGGCGACGGATTCGATAACGAATTTCTTTATGGTCACTACTGCGACATCTGCAATCCGTTTCAATACGCCAAATCCATCATGACGACGGATCTTAAAAACAACATTCAGGACATCAGTTCGTTCTACTCGGACGTGACAAACAACACGTTGCCGGCTGTTTCGTATGTCAAGCCCGACGACATCACCGATGGCCACCCCGGTACGTCAACCCCTGCCATGTTTGAAGCATTTGTGAAAAACATCGTGCAGAAGGTAAAGGCCAACCCGGATGTATGGGATTCGACCGCCATCATCATCACTACCGATGAATCAGGGGGGCTGTATGATTCCGGCTATATTCAGCCCATCGACTTCTTCGGCGACGGGCCGCGCATTCCCCTCATTGTAGTGTCGAAATATGCGAAGACCGGTTACGTCGACCACACGTACAACGACCACGCGTCCCTGCTCAAGTTCATCGAGTACAACTGGAAATTGGCCCCGTTGTCCGCCACCAGCCGCGATAACTTGCCGAATCCTACTCCTGGCGTTACGCCCTACGTGCCCGGCAACAGCCCGGCCGTGGGCGACCTGACAACCCTGTTCAACTTCTGACACACACAAGTCTTCGTTCTTTATCTCGCAGGTCTCACCCAAGATCGAGCGTAATCCACGCAGGCGCGTGGTCGCTGGCGTTGACCTCTCCGCGGGCCCATCGATCTACGCCGCCATCCACGAGCCGGTCCGCTACCTTCGGCGAAAGCAGAAAATGATCGAGCCGCATGCCTTTGTCTTTTGCCCAGCGATCGAATTCGTAATCCCAGAAGGTCCACAGCGGACCTTCCGGAACTAGCGTTCGCATCGCGTCCGTCCAGCCTTGAGCCAGCAAGCGCGCGAAGGCCTTTCTGCTCGCCGGTTGTATCAGCGCATTTTTATCCAGGGAGCGCGTGGGATAGATATCCTGCGGTGCCGGCACGACGTTGTAGTCTCCGGCCAACACCACGGGGACGCCGCTCGCCATAAGCTCGGCCGCGTGGGTAATCAGGCGCTCAAACCAGGCCAGCTTGTACTCGAATTTCGGTCCCGGCTGCGGATTCCCATTGGGGAGGTAGATGGAAGTGATCAGCACTCCCTCAACCGCAGCTTCGATATAACGGGCCTGATGATCGGCAGGATCTCCCGGCAAACTGGTGCGGGTCAATACAGGAGCGTGGTTGCGCGCCAGAATGGCTACGCCGTTCCAGGACCGCTCGCCTTCCCAGACTGCTTCGTATCCGGCGGATCGCAGGGCCTTGGCGGGAAATTCCCGCTGATCCGCTTTGAGTTCCTGAAGGCTCACCACGTCCGGCTTAGCTTTGGCTAACCACGCCAGGAGATTGTCGAGCCGCTTATTGATGTTGTTGATGTTGAAGGTCGCGACTTTCACCAGGCCCTGCTTTGTTGACTTCGGCTGGCGCTATTGTAAGGGTTGGCAAGTCCCTCCCGGCGCCGATCGCTACTGCTGCACAGGCAGGCTTTCAGATTGTCTATTCCAGTGATGGACACCTGCTCGCTGCCGCCAGACATTTTGATATCGAAGGGAAAAATATAATAGGCCCCGGCATTTGAGACTGCACAGGGACCGCCGCATCGGAGCCTGTGAGCGATACTGATTCACATGACGATGCGCAGGTCTGTAATCTTCGATCTCGATGGTACGCTCACCGATTCAAAGCCGGGCATTCTGGGGTGTCTCACCAAAAGCCTGGAAGCGCATCGCATCCCCTGGACCGGGCCTCTCGAGTGGTTCATTGGGCCTCCCGCCGAGCAGTCCTTTCGACGGCTGATGCCGGATGCGGACGAGGCCAGCCGCCTTGCTCTGCTGCAGCATTACCGGCGGTGTTACGACCTGACCGGCTGGCAGGAGAATTCGGTTTATCCCGGTATTTACGCACTGTTGGAGAGCCTGAAAGCCTCCGGCCTGCCTCTCTTTGTCTGCACTTCCAAACGTGAAGATTTCACCCTGCGGATTCTCGAAAAATTCGAATTGAGCCGCTATTTCGTGGCGGTCTATGCGGATACGGTTGGTGGGCTGCAGCACAGCAAGACGGCTCTATTGCGTCGCCTCCTCGAAGAGCAGTCCCTCGATCCCGCCACTACGTTGATGGTCGGCGACCGCAAGTTCGATATCGAAGCAGCTCGCACGAACGGCCTCACGTCGATCGCGGTCACCTACGGATACGGAACCTCAGAGGAACTGGAAGCTGCTTGCCCCGACCACATTTGTCACGTGGTCGAGGAGCTGCTGCCACTCCTATGTGCTTTGGCAGATTCATCGCCGGCCCCTCCGAAGGTTGCTTCTCCTGCATCTGGGTGATTGGTGCAAGCATGGCCGCGGTGCGTTTGTGCCATCCCCTAAGCGCCTCTTACTCGTTACGCAGTGCAATCATCGGCTCGACGCCGGCAGCGCGGCGGGCGGGGATGAAGGACGCCAGCAGCGCGGCCACACCCAACATCAGCGTGGCCAACGTCAGCATGACCGGGTCCCACGGCCTCACATCGAAGAGCTGAGTGGTCATCAGCATACCGGCTCCAATCGCCATCGGGATGCCGAGTGCAAGCCCAATGCCGATTTGCGAGAATGCGCCGCGCAGCACCATCCTGACAACGTCGGCGCGGGCTGCTCCCAGTGCCATGCGCACGCCGATTTCGCTCGTTCGCTGCTCAACGGTGTACGCCATCACTCCGTAGAGCCCAACTGCAGCCAGCACGAGTCCAAGCACGCCGAACAGAGTGGTCAGCTTGGCAATCATGTTTTGCTGCTGAAAGGCCCCGTTCACGACTTTGCTGTACGGGTCCACGGAGTAAAGCACAAAGTTGGGATCGACACTCACCAGCGCCTGGCGTACGCGCTCTTCCAGTCCGGGCGGATTGCCAGGGGCCCAGATCACGATGTTGTACAGGTAATGCGACCATGTTTCGCCGCCCTGGAAAGCAGGATCGTCGAAATGTACCGTTTGTGCCTCCGGAACCCAAAACATCGGCATAATGGGGTCCTTGTAGTCGTAGGTCATGTAGCGCATGTTCCGCACGACGCCCACAATTTCAAAGCTGGAAGCATACTGGACGCGATCGGGGCCGAAGTGCTGCGCGATAGGGTTCTCGCCCTTGAAGAAGCGTTTGACGAAGGCTTCGTTGACGACGGCGACGTTTCGCGTTGAGGCGGTGTCGTCCTCGGTAATGGGCCGCCCGAGGATCATCTTTGCGCCGATGGCCTCGAAAAATCCGGGCATGATGCGTGACCAGCCTGCGGTCGTGTCTTCCTTTGGCGGAGGCTCGGGCCTGCCCTGAATCCGAATGCCGTCATTCCAGCTGTCGCCCGTCATGGGCGCGTAGAGAGCCGGCGCTACCATGCGCACGCCGGGAATTTCCCGCAGACGATCGTCAATCCGGCGAAATAGCGGCTCCATCTGCTCCATCGTGTAGTTGCTCAGAGTGGGGTTGATCGAGGCGATATAGCGGCCATCGGTCTGGAAACCGAAACTCTGGTGCTGCAGGTTGCGCAAGCTTTGACCCAGCAAGGCAGCCGCCGACAGCAAGACCAGTGACATCGCCGCTTGGCCGATGACCAACGATTTTTGAGCCCACGATCCGCGGCCTCCCACGGAGCGGTTTGCCCCGCGCAACGCCTCGACCGGGTCGGCACGCGAAGCCATCCAGGCCGGTGCAATGCCGAAAAGAATTCCGGTCAGCACCGACACTGTCAGGGCGAACAGCAGCACCGGCCAGGAGGGGTTGGCATCCACCGGCACGTAATTCGGCCCGTTGATCTCGAAAGCCAGATAAAGAATAAGCCGCGTTCCCGCATAGGCCACGGCAATACCCAGCGCTCCGCCGATGACGGCCAGCGTGACACACTCAACCAGCGCTTTGCGCACCAGCCGCTGCCAGGACGCGCCCAGCGCCACCCGCACCGACGTTTGTGCCCGGTCTTTCAGGCCCCGCGCCAGCATCAGGTTGGCGAGGTTGCCGCAAGCCACCAGCAGTACACAGGCCGCGGCGATCAACAGCAATTTGAGTCCGTCCTGATATTGGTCTTTCATGGCGGCCACGCCGGCGCCCCCGGGAATGAGGTGCAGGGTCTGCTGCTGCCATAGTTGCTTTTCATTTGGATCCATGTCTGGCACGTGGCTGGCCAGCCAGTTATGCAATTCGACGCGCAATTTTGCTTCGAGCGCTTTAGGATCCGTTCCCGGCCGCACCCTTCCGATCAGATCCAGAAAGTTGCGATTGGGTATTTTGAGGCGCTCGGTGTCTCCGTCAATGAGCGGTTCGGTTGCGAGCGGCAGCCAAAAATCCGGCATGCCCCAACCGGCCAGCTTCGCTCCATAGAATCCGGGCGGACCAACGCCAATCACGGTAAACGGATGGCCATTGATGAGGTATCCCGCGCCGATGACGGAAGGATCGGATCCATATTTATCCCGCCAGACGTGGTAGCTCATGACAGCAACCGGCGGCGCGCCCTCCCGGTCATCGGCGTCTGTCATCAGTCTGCCAATCCATGGCTGCACACCCATTGTGCGGAAGAAATTTCCTGAGACATATTCGCCGTTGCGTGTATCAGCCTGACCCTGTGAGCCTGCTCTGCGAACACCCAGCGGCGCATTGCCGGCCTGAAGGGCAGCGAGGTCGGTGAATTCGGGCGTGTGCTCGCGGAAGTTGCGATACGCTTCGCCGGAAAACATCGCGAAATCTCCGTTGAGACCCTGGGTGTAGCCGCCCCAGTTGCAACAGAGGACTTTGTCGCCGATCCTCCACAGCTCTTCGGGCTTGGCGACCGGGAGCGACTTGAGCATGACCTTGTGGACCAGGGTGAAGATCGCCGTCGTTGCTCCGATTCCCAGAGCCAGCGTGATCACCGCGGTGGCGGTGAATCCCGGGGACTTCCGCAGTTGCCGCATCGCGTCGCGCAGATCATCCAGCATCTCGAGTCCTATCCTGTTGCGGGATTTTGACGTCCTTCTAGCCTGTACGGGGGAGGAGACTGGCTGGTTCCCCATTTTATGGAGGTTTGCGTCTCGCGGGCCAGGGTGCCATGCTCAAATGGCAGGAAGGTCGAGGATGAGTTTGGCTGGTTTTCTTCGATCGTCCTATGACTTATGCTTGCATACGAGGGGCTCCATGCTTCATCGCCTCAAAGATCTCTCTCTGGAGCAGCCCGGCGATTGCTTGTTGAAATTTTGAAACGGAGCCACAGGCTGGTACCGCTGACGTTGTGATCCTCGATACCCAGTGGCGAGCGCCCACTTTGCGCGATCCGAACGACGCCCATGTTTTGCAGACGGCCGAGCGCGGCGAGGCAGACATTGTGTCAACGAATGATGCTGATTTCTACGACGCCGCCCTGCTTTCGTTCTGCACGATGCGCGGCATCGAGGTCTGTAAGAGCACTCTGCTGCAGCGATTATTGGGTCTTGGTGGGTCAGCGCAGCCACGAATGATGTCACGGCCTGCCGCCAATGCGTTTCCCAAAAAGCAGCTTTATCGGTTATTAATCTGGCTCAAGGACGATATTCCCATGGTCTTCCGCCCCGGTTTGTGGCTGTTTTTGGGTCTTGTTGCTTCCCAGCTCTGTGCCCAATCCATCAATCTTCCCACCAGCAAGCGCATCGAGGAACCGGTTCCCGGTTCTCCAGCGAAGCTCAACAGTCTGCCGATGGCCATGGCGTGGTCGCCAGACCATCGCTATCTCGCCGTAGTCAACAGCGGGTATGGCACCGTGGAATCCAACTACTCCCAGTCGATTGCCATTCTGGACACCAGCGACAATCAATTGAGAGATTTTCCCGATGCGCGCACGGCGGTTCTGGCGCCGCAGACCATGTATTCCGGGGTAGCGTTTTCACTTGATGGATCTCGTCTCTATGTGAGTTTCGATTCGCTCTCGGCGCCCGAGGGTGGAGAGGCGGACCAGACGGGAAATGCGATCGCCGTCTACAGCTTCGCGAACGGGGCTCTCACCCCGGAACGGCTGATTCCTGTCCCGTTGCAGCATTTGTCTCCAGGTCGTACCCAGAACCACGATGGATTGAAGCTGGCGAGCGACGAGGCGATTCCCGCACCGACAGGTCTGGCTGTATTTCGGGGCTCGGACGGTAAAGAGAAGGTCGTCGTGGCGGATGAGTATTCCGACGACGCGCTGCTCATCGACACGACATCGGGCAAGGTTGAAAATCGCTTTGACCTCGGCCAGGGCGCAATTGTCCCCTCGACCTACCCGATTGCCGTGCTGGCGACTCATGACGGGCGGTGGGCCTTTGTTGCTTTGTGGAATGGCTCCGCGGTGGCCCGGCTCGACCTGCGCACCAGAAAGCTGGTCGACAAGCTGCCACTGATGGCGCCCGAGTCGAACATCCGGCCGAGTTCCCATCCCATTGCAATGGCGCTTAGCCCGGATGAGAAGACGTTATACGTCGCGCTGGCCAATCGTGATGCAGTCGCGGCCGTGCGCGTGGATGGCAAATCGATGCGGCTGCTCCACACCTATGACGCTCGCCTGCCGGGACAGACTTACTTCGGGGCGATGCCGGATGGCGTAGCCGTCTCACCCGACGGCGAAACCCTCTATGCGGCTGATTCGGGATCCGATGCAGTGGCTGTGTTTCACACCGGAGCCGGTGCCAAGTCAACCGCGGAAGGTTTCATCCCTACAGAGTGGTACCCTACGGCGCTTGCCCTCAAGGCCAATGAGCTGTACGTCGCGACCGGCAAGGCGCGCGGAACTGCGCCGAACGCCGCACCGCAGCCCAGGCCCGCGCAGATGTCACCTGGTCTCGCGTCCCTTGCGCGTCGCCCGCATACCTACATCGCCACCATGTTGTACGGCTCGCTGGCCACCGTCGACCGCGCGGATGCGGAGAAGAATATGGCTGAGCTGACGCAGCAGGTGATGAATGCCAACCTGATGCATGCGGTGCAGGAGCATCTGCATTTCGCTTCCGGCGCGAACCCGATCCATCATGTGATCTACATCATCAAGGAGAATCGCACCTACGACCAGATTCTCGGCGACCTGGGTGCGGGTGATGGGGATCCCTCCCTGACCATGTATGGGCAGCAGATCACGCCCAATGAACATAAGCTGGCGCTGCAGTTCGGCGTGTTAGACAATTTCTACGATTCGGGCGAGGTCTCCGGCGATGGACATGTATGGTCTACCGCCGCTATCACGAGTGACTACACCGAGCGCACCTGGCAGCAGGCATATCGCGGGAAAGAGCGCCAGTATGATTTCGAGGGCGTGACGGAAGCGGGCTATCCAATTGAGGAAAAAATCCCCGACATCAACGAGCCCGCCAGCAGTTACCTATGGACCGACCTGGCCCGGCATGGCAAGACTCTCTACCATTTCGGCGAGTTCATTTCGACCCGATTTTGTGACGATTCCGGCGAGGCGCCAAAGCCCAAGGCACCGACGGAAGGAACTCCCGAGCCGACGCACCTGTGTGCGCAGCCCTGGATCAAGCCCAGGCAACCGATCCCTGCGAACTACGGCGGTGGCGAAAACCCATACCCGTGGAACATCCCCCTCATCTATCAGGACGTTGCTACGAAGCCTGAACTGGAAGGACACTTTGATCCCAAGTATCCGGACTTCAATCTCAGTTTCCCCGATCAATTGCGCGTCAACGAATTTCTCACTCACTTCAACGCCTGGGTGAAGGAGCGGAAGCAGGGAAAGGACCCTATGCCCGCGTTTGTGATGCTGCGCCTGCCGAATGATCACACCGCGGGCACGCGTCCGGGCTCACCCACCCCGAAAGCTTCCGTTGCGGACAACGATCTTGCCGTCGGCCGCGCGGTAGACGCCATCTCGCACAGTCCATATTGGAACGACACTGCCTTCTTCATCCTCGAGGATGACGCCCAGGATGGCGCCGATCATGTGGATGCTCACCGTTCCGTGGCTCTGGTGATCAGCAAGTATTCGCCC
>Ga0335073_10017261_pt1 | contig 10109 bp, 8 predicted proteins | sample Lox_Sample_22_FD_207093 | JGI IMG/M metagenome (GOLD analysis project Ga0335073, IMG submission 207093) | Soil microbial communities from Loxahatchee National Wildlife Refuge, Florida, United States - Lox_Sample_2.2 | ecosystem: Environmental > Terrestrial > Soil > Wetlands | place: USA: Florida... | reverse complement strand
ATGGCCAAAGGAAAATTCCACGGTGCGATAATGACGCCCACGCCGCGCGGCCGCCATTCCTGAAAATTGGATTCGCCGGCCACGCGCTGCGTCTGCTCAGGCCGGCCCATCATGCGCATCTGTGCCGCGTAAAAATTGCAAAAATCTATCGCCTCGGCGACATCGGCATCGGCCTCATTCCAGCTTTTGCCGGCTTCCAGGATTTCGATGGCGCAAAGCACGGCTTTATCCGCGCGCATGAGCGAAGCCGTTTTTTCCAGAAGGCCGGCGCGCTCAGGCGCAGGCGTCCGGGCCCATTTTGGCCACGCGGCGCGCGCGGAGGCCAGCGCTGTATCTGCCTCGGCCATAGTTGCTTGCGAAGCATATCCGACGATTTCCTTTTGGTTTGCCGGGTTCAATGATGGGAGCCAATCATTGGTTGAAACTGGCTTGTTATTGATGATAAGTGGATATCGCCGGGCTAACTGTTTACGGGCTGCCTCGATAGCGTCCCGAATTTTTTGGCGTTCGGAATCGATGGTGAAATCGGTTGGCGGTTCGTTTTGGAAGCCGGGCCGCGCGTGGCTGACCGGCAGGTCAGCCCTACCAAATTTATCAATCGGGAGGTCAGCCCTACCAGGTTTATTGTCGAGCGGGAGGTCGGCCCTGGCGGGTTCGGGTGAAGTTCCAGTGATGTCGGAGTCGTTCTTCCGGTTCATGGATCGGGCAGGCAAGATGCCCGTTCCACTAAACGGTTTTTTTAGCAAATCGTCGATGCGTATTCCGCGAGCGTAGCGGCTGGCGAGGAAGCCTTCGTTTGAAGTATTCTCCAAAAGACGGCGGACGAGATACGCCATGCCCGGCAACAATTCGCCGACGGGACAATATTCGCGCAGCCGGCAATTCAACTGCAACAGCGCGGCTTTGACAGGCTCAGCCATTCCATAGAGCATTTGGAATTCGAAGCGCCGGAAATCCATTCCACGCTGTTCGGCGTGCGCCAGCGTGTGCGCGATGCTTCGGACATTGTGCGTAGCGATCGCGGCGTCCACGGCATCTTCATGTTCGAGCAGCATTGCCGAAAGCCTTTCGAAGTTGGCGTCTGTTTCGGCTTTGACGGCGAATACCGGCGATGGCCAGCCACGCTGCGCGGCTGCGACGGTTTCGTAATCCCAGTACGCGCCTTTGACCAGCCGAATGGTGATGCGTTGCCCCCGCGCCTGTGCCCAATCGATAATGTCCGCCAGGTCCGCTTCTGAGTCTTTTAAATATGCCTGGATCGCCAGTCCGCGCGCGGGTTCTTTATCAAATTCACGTTCGCTGAAAATTGTTTTAAACAGACGCAGGGTGAGGTTTTTTAGCGCATAGCTTTCCATGTCGAAATTGACCAGGGCGCCGGTTTCCTTTGCCTTGCGCAGGATCGGCCGAAGCCGCGAAGAAATACATTCAATGGCCGTTTCCGGGTCCGCAGGATGGATTTGGGAATAGAGCGCGGAGATTTTGACGGAAATGTTTAGGGCCGGCACGGAACCGGGCGGGCCGGATGCGCGCCCCACTAAAAGATTGCTCTTGCAAGCGCCGGGCCACGCAGGCATTTCCCGGGCGAGTATCTCCAGCATTTCCAAATATCGCCGGGCATATTGGCCGGCTTCCGGCTCACTCAAGACGGCTTCGCCGAGCAAATCCACAGTAAAGGCGATTTGCCGCTCATGGAGACCACGAAGCGCGGCTACGATCTCATGGGGGTCGTCACCCAACATGAATTGCCGTGCCAGCCCCGTGACCTGCGCCTTAACCGCCGGAGCCATGAGCCAGGGCGCGATGGCGGCGGCCTTGAGCCCGGCGCGAACCGCGGGGGACAGGCGCTCGGTATCAAGATATTCCTTGAGATGACGCGAAACTTCGCCGGATGACGTCAGCATCGGCAGCACATCGACGAAACGGAACAACTGGGTTTTGAAGTGTTCGTCCCGCATCGCCCAATCCATCAGCGAGCCCGCCAGGCCTTTTTTTGTGAAAAAGGACGGAGGCTCGGCTGATTCGATTAAGGAAAAGATTTTTTGGCCCCAGGCCTGAACCTTTGGTTCTAAATCATTAGGAGGATTTGAAAGTTCAGTCATAGGCGAAAGTTCGGCGTGGCAGACGAGATCCGCAGGGTGGGAACCTGGATAAAAATTGATCATTTTTGCCCTGTTTTGCGCGCTTTGGAGGCGGTTTTGCGCGTAAAAGACATGAAATGGCGCGAAACTGGCATTTTTCGTTTTTGAGATATTCAATAAAAACGGGCTTTTTTTGACTTCTCCTCTCGTCTGTCCCCCCATCAATCGGGATGTGGGGGACAGATCGCACGTCGTGCGCGTTGAACCGCCTCCGCCCGGATTCGACATGGCAAGGACGGTGAAACGGTGGCATCACCATTGGCCACAAAGCGTTAAAGTGGAGAGAATCGGCGCAACCGCGCTGCCGGTATTCGTCTTTAGCAGTTTTCTTCACCCTCACCCCCATAAGGCCAGAGAATCGAGCCGAGTTCAATAAGAACATTTTACACCCTTTGACACCCTTGGGGAATTTACGATTTACGATTTACAATTTACGCGGGTTTCGGTCACAAAGGTAATTCTTATTCTTCTGGTTCGGCGCCGCCGCCGCCCATGATTTTCTGAATATTGGCGATGTGGTCCTGCAATTCTTTCTCTTCTTTCGCAGCGAGCCTGGCGACGACAACGTAACCCGCTTTACGAGTGGCTCCGGAGCCGACAATCAGATGCCACCAACGTTGGCCCAACTCGTTTGCCGGGGTCGGATTCTTTGTGCCAATACGAATGCTGAGGCCGTGCCACAGTTGAGTTTTGGAGTCTGCCCCGGGCAAATTTTCGTTAAGAACCAGATTTCGATTATGCTCGTAGCAGTACAAAGCGGCCTGATGGTATTTCGCCGCCAATTCATCATTTTCCCCGGAAGTCCGTGCTTCCATGGAAAAAGCCCCGCACCATCTCAACTCAATGATAGGTTCACGCTTTTTGCCATGCTTAACGATCCCAACTTCGTCGACGTGAAAAACGATGCAAAAGTTGCAAGTGCAGGCTTGCCAATAATTTTCCAACCGCTCAAATTTTTCATCCTCAACGCTCATTGGAGAATAAGGTCCTGATATCGTGTCATTTGCCATTCATCTTACTTAACGCCAGCGCCCCACTAATCAACCGCTACAAATAACCAGGCAATTAAAATCCAGCCTTTCTGCGGTCTGCACCCTTCGATCGATAAATGGCTACTTCAGGTTCGCCGGATTGAGAGCCTTCAAATCTTTTGGCAGGAACATACCGTCCTTGCGAATGAGCTCGCGGTCGAACCACACTTCACCGCCGCCCCATTCGGGCCGCTGGATGAGCACCATGTCCCAATGGACGGCACTGCGGTTGCCGTTGTCCACGTCCTCATAGGCCTGGCCGGGCGTAAAGTGCAGAGAGCCGGCAATTTTTTCGTCGAACAAAATGTCGCACATGGGATTGAGGATGTAAGGATTGAAGCCAAGCGAAAATTCTCCCACGTAGCGCGCCCCGGCGTCGGTGTCGAGAATTTCGTTTAGCCGCTTTGTGTTGCTGGCGCTGGCGTTAACGATTTTGCCGTCTTTGAATTCGAGCCGGACGTTTTCGAATTTACTGCCTGAGTAAATGGTGGGGGTGTTGTATTGAATCACACCGTTCACGGAAACCTTCACGGGGCAGGAAAAAACCTCGCCATCGGGAATATTGCGATCGCCCTTGCACATTTTAGCGCCGATGCCTTTGATGCTGAAGGTCAGGTCGGTGCCGGGGGCTTTGAGGCGGACCTGATCGGCCTGTTTCATGCGTTTTTCGAGCGGGACCATGGCCCGGGCCATTTTGGCATAATCCATGGTGCAGACCTCGAAATAGAGGTTTTCGAAGGCCTCGGTACTCATGCCGGCGGCCTGGGCCATGCTGGGCGAAGGCCAGCGCAGAACGCACCAGCGTGTTTTGTTGACGCGATAGTCCTGCACGGGGCGGATAATTTTGGCATACATCTGCATGCGCTCTCCGGGCACGTCGGCATTCTCACTGGCATTGGCGCTGCCGCGAATGGCGATGTAGGCCTGCATTTTCTTCATGCGAAACATTTCAATGTCGCGGATTTGCGCGGCCTGCGCCTCTGTGATGTTGAGCAACAGTTCGCGGGAAACACGCGTATGGCGCACTTCGACGAAGGGCATGCCACCGGCCGCGCGCACGGCGCGAGCGAGTTCGACGCAGAATTCGTCCGGCACGTCAATCATGTCAAGCAAGGCGCGGTCGCCTTTTTTGATTTTGGTAGAATAATTAACGAGAAGGTTGGCGAGTTTTGTGTAGCGTGGGTCAGTCATATATTTCCATTTTGCAAATTCAAACAGGCGGCGGCGTTTCGCCGCGCTCGGCAAACCAATGCTTGAAGAAACGCACATCATTGGCATCTTTCTCCCGGAGGGCTTTCGCCTTCATGCGCCATAACAATCGCGGAGAGGCAAATGGGATTGGAACGCCGTCCACGTCGCGAATGATAATGTCCTTAAGCGCTTCGGCGTAATCAATTCCGCTCGCCAGGCCCATCAAATCCACAACTATTTCATCGCCGACTCGAATAACCGTGTGCTTTTGGAGTTCTCCCGGCTGGAGTTCACGGACGGCGTTATCGGGTAACGTCGAAAGCGCCGAAAAAAAATTTGCTTCATTCTCCATATCCGTGGCAACAACCAGATCGATATCCATGGTTTCGCGAAAGAAATTGGCAGCCCTCATTGCAAATCCGCCAACCACGACGAATTTGGCCCCGCGCTTGTTTAATTCATGACACCAGTCTCGCCGGTCTTCCACCGTTGGCTGGCGCGGTTCTAGTTCCTCGGACGAGTGATCATTCGCCATAACCATTCGTCTGCTTCTTCATGAGTTTTGAAACGATGCACACCACGCGGAATATAAACACCGCCCAATGCTTTCCGCCAGGCGATGGAATTTGCCTTAGAGCTTGTACGGGTCGAAAGCGCATTCGGCGTCGTGGTCCGACGCCCGACAAAACGATCAATTTTCTCTTCGACGTTGATGAACGGTTGACTCACAACGGGGAACATAAACTGAGGGGGAGAACAAAGCAAGCAGAGCCCACCCTCGCTTCGATGCTTCCTGCCACAGCGATAGTCCCGCAAGGCGCATACGCGTCAAGCCAGGAGATACAAAAAAAATCGAAAGGGAGGCTTTCGATGACTGCGTATTCTTTAACTTTTCAATGCTTCAGCGTCCCCGCCGGCCAGGTTGCGCATGAGGTCAAACATCTTCTTTGCGGTCTCGCCGTTGGCGGGAATTTTGTTGGCCTCGGGGTCTTCGACCAACTCCGGCGGCAACTCCTTGAGAAAGCGCGACGGATGACAGGGCGTGAGCTGGCCGTATTTCCTGCGGCCGGCGCAATGGCTGATGGCCAGGCTTTGCATCGCGCGGGTAACGGCCACATAAAACAGGCGGCGTTCCTCATCAAGCGTACCTTCCGCCGCCGATCGGGAATGCGGCAGGAGACCTTCTTCCAGACCGACAATATAGACGCGAGGGAACTCCAGCCCCTTGCAACTGTGCATGGTAATGAGCGTCACGGCGTCTCCGGCCTCCTCCTTCTCCTCCAAACGTTCGGCATCAAGCGTGACATCTTCGAGGAACGATTGCAGCCGCGCGGCGGGCGGCTCGCCGATCTGGCCGAAATTGTCGAGGGTCGCGATCATTTCACGCAAATTGCGAATGCGGTTTTCGGCGGCGTCGGCGTCTTTCTCGCCGCGGCGCAACTCGGCGAAATAGCCGACTTCATCCAAAAACGATTCACTCCAGGATTGCAGGGGTTTGGGCGAGGCCGCGTTCTGCTGGAGTTGCGCGGCGGTGCGTTCGATGAATTCGACGAATTTTTCGATGCTTTCGCGCGTCCTGTTTTGAAACGTGGTCTGCACGACCGGGCTTTTCATGGCGGTGAAGACCGAACTTTTGCGTTCGTGGCTGGCGGCCAGGAGGCGTTCCATGGTCACGTCGCTCAAGCCGCGGGCGGGAACGTTTGCGATGCGCAACAGGCTAATATCGTCGTGAGGATGAAGGAAGGTTTTGACGTAGGCGATGAAGTCCTTGACTTCGCGGCGATCGAAGAAGCTTTGGCCGCCAATGAGGTGATAACGCACGCCGGCCTTGCGGAGGGCTGTTTCGAGAGGACGCGACTGGAGGTTGGTGCGAAACAAAATCGCGTTGTCGGCCCAGGGCGCGCGATGAGCCATTCGGGCAAATTCGATTTGCTCGACAACACTGCGTGCTTCGTCTTCATCGCTGGTGAAGGAACGCAAAGTAATTTTGTTTCCCTGGCCTTTGCCGGACCAAAGCTGCTTTGGCCGCCGACGTGGATTGTTTTTGATAATGGCGTTGGCGGCGTTGAGGATGGTGTTGGTGGAACGATAGTTTTGTTCCAGCTTGATGATTTTGACTTCGGGAAAATGTTTTTCGAGATCCAGCAAATTGCCGATTTCCGCGCCGCGCCAGCCGTAAATGCTCTGGTCATCATCGCCCACGACGCAAAAGTTCCGGTGATTTGCCGCCAGCGCATGGATGAGCTGGAATTGGGCGGCGTTTGTGTCCTGATATTCGTCGGCCATGACGTAACGATATTGGGCGCGGCAGCTTTCGAGCGCGTCCGGATGCCCGGCGAAGAGCCGAAGCGTGAGCAAAATCAAATCGTCAAAGTCCACGGCGTTACAGGCGTGAAGGGCGGATTCGTAACGGGCGCGGATGTGCCGGGCGAGGGCGCGGACGCTGTCGTCGGCAAAGATGGCGGCGCGTTCCCCGCCGTTTTTGAAGCGGCTCAACATGCTCAGGACCTGGGCGGGGTCGGCCTTTTCGCCTTTGGCGGAAATTTGCGAAAGAATCTTTTTTATGACGCTCAACTGCTCGGATTCGTCGTAAATGACGAAATTGCTTTTATACCCGAGTTTTTCGATATGCCGGCGGAGGATGCGGACACATAGCGAATGGAAAGTGCAAATCGTAGGGCGCTGTTCCGAAGCCGACCGTCCATCGGCGGCCGGTTTGCGGGGGGCCGGAATTAATTTGCGGATGCGTTCCTGCATTTCGCGTGCCGCTTTATTGGTGAAGGTCACGGCGAGAATATTGCCGGGGGCGACACCTTTGGCGATGAGATGAGCGATGCGATAAGTGATGACGCGGGTCTTGCCGGTTCCCGCGCCGGCCAGAATCAGGACCGGGCCGCGCAACGTCTCGACGGCCTCGCGCTGCTGCGGATTCAATACACTTAAATTCAACACGGGCCGCGGATTTTAGTTTTTAATTTGTGCAAAGCAATTTTTTTCGATCTCAATTTCTCAGAGCGTACCATTGATGGACTTCCCCCCTTCCCCAAGGACCAGTCTAAAATCACTTGATTCTGGCAGGACGGCGGTGTTTTCTATTGAAATGACGGATAATGACCGTTCTAAACAGGCGAATATACCAATGGTCTATGTGGTGGATGACGAGGTGATGTTGCTGGATTTGGCGGAAATGGTATTGGACCCCGAGGGATTTATGGTACGAACATTTGCAGATCCGTGCCGGGCTTTGGCTGAATACAAAGCGGCGGGGCGGCGTCCGGACCTTCTGGTGACGGATTATGCAATGGAAGGCATGAATGGATTGGAATTGATCCAGGAATGCCGGAAAATTCGTCCCGACCAAAAGACCATCCTTGTCAGCGGCACAGTGGACGAAAGCGTTTACGCGAATTCGACGATTAAGCCGGACTATTTTTTGGCGAAGCCTTACAAGACGGACTTGTTTGTGGCCGCGGTGCGCGCATTGGCGCTCGACTGAGAGCAAGGCAGCCATCCAAACTGTGAAAAAGGTTGTTTCAACGGTTTCATTGGTGGTGCTGGCCGTGGTGATCATCACGCTGATCGTCCTTGGCGTGTACCTCAATCGTATTGTCAAGACGGCCGTCGAAACGTACGGGCCGCGATTGACCGGAACAACGGTGAGCCTGGACTCGGTGAATTTGTCATTGCTTACCGGTTCGGCGAAAGTCAAGGGCCTGGCGGTCGGCAATCCGGAAGGATATAAAACTCCGCGCGCCATTTCGGCGGGTGTGATTGCGGTGGGATTGAATCCGCTGTCCGTCGTTTCCAAAAAAGTCGTCATTCGCTCGATTCGCGTCGAATCGCCCACCATCACTTTTGAAGGCGGTTTGGCGGGAAATAATTTGGGCCAAATTCTTGACGACGTCAGTTCGAGCGGCCAGAACGGCGGGACCCTGTCGACCAACGCGGCGACGGCGCCCAAATCAGAAGAGAAATATGAGGTGGACGACCTCATCGTGACGAACGCGAAAGTGCAGGTATACATCAACGGAATTGGCATGACCAAACCCGAAGTGATCCCGTTGCCGCCCATTCACCTGACTGACCTGGGCAAAGGCGACGAAGGCATCACCGCGGCGGAGCTGACAAGCCGGGTTTTGAGCGCGATTTCGAGCACTACGCTCGAAACGGTGGTGCAAACGGCGGCTGATTTTGACAAAAATGCGGCAACGCTCAAACAAGTGCGGCAGCATGCCGTTCAGCAGCTTGGAAATTCGTTGAGTAATTTTTTGAATAAGTGAATAACTTTAAAACGTTCGGGGGTGTTGAAAGGGATGCAAGGAGCCTACTGCCTCGATTTCGGAGAAACCTGGCGCCTTCGGGCGGCAATTCATGCCTTCAACGCAGCCAAGGCAACGAGGGCGGCGGCGCTTTCGGCGGATTTTTTGCTTTTTCCCTGTCCCCGGGCCAGTTCGGCGCCGTCGTGAAAGACTGCGCATTCGAAGAGCGGGTCGTGGTCTGAACCGGAGATTTGGATTGTTTGATATTCCGGGGCTTTGGTCGAGTGTGATTGCAATAGCTCCTGCAGTTCGCCCTTGGGATTTTCGATGAGCGGCTGGGCGGCCAGTTCATTAAATGCGCCGGCAAATTCCTTTAAAATGAAATCGCGCGCGGCTTCGAAGCCGCCATCCAAAAAGATGGCGCCCAGCAGGGCTTCATAAGCGTCGGCCAGAGCGGACGCTCGATCACGACCGCCGCTGGTCTCTTCGCCGCGGCTTATAATCAAATGGTTGCCCAGGCCCAGCGAACGGGCGCGACTGGCGAGGCTGTGACGATTCACAAGTTTTGCCCGCGCTTTGGTGAGAGGACCTTCGTCGAATGCCGGAAATCTCTGATAAAGCTTTTGCGTGAGGACAAGCCCCAGAACAGCGTCGCCGAGAAATTCCAGCCGTTGATTATGCGCCGTGGCTGTGCCGCTTTCATGGGCGACTGAGGGGTGGGTAAGGGCCAGGCGCAGTAACTGTGCGTCACGGAAATGGTAGCCGGAAAAATCAGGAAGTATCTGGATCGGAGACATGCCGCGGGTTACTTCGACGCAAGATCCGCCAGGGCGGACGCTGCTTCGACAGGTTGAGCCGAATTCTCGTGCGCGGCAGGCCCGGCCTGTTGTCCGGGCGGATTTAATCCGTGCTCAAGCAACCGGGCGACGTCGCGCTGGACCTGTTCGAGCTGGTCCAGGCGCAGGTTCGGGTCGGCGATGGTAAAGACGTCGCCGGTTTTGGGATGCTCATAAATGAAGAGGCGTTGTCCGTCGCGGACGAATTGTTCTTTTACTTTGAGGATGCGCTTACGTTCCAACATGACGGCCAGGATATAACCCGCGGGGGCGTGTTGAGGGTCGTTTTGCCCGATGAGTTTGCGCAGGAGGGTTTCCGCGGTGTCTTTTTGGATGGGTTCCGCGACGGGAGCGGGGGCTAAAAAGACAGTTTGCCAATGGGAAATAAAGCCTTTTCGTTCACGCGCGCCTTCGCTGAACTGGTTTTGCCAGCAGTTTTGACAAACGTCCATGCGGCGCAGTTCGGCACGTTCGTCAAAAAGCAACGTGTGCAGGGGCTGCTTGTCGGCAAAAGGCTGGTTGCAGGCTTCGCACGCGGTCGCTCGAGATTGGATGTTCCATTCGTTCATGTGTCTCAACTTTAAAACACGGTTGAGAGCTGCGCAAAATTAAAAATCAGGAGATGAAACACCAGCCCGGGTCATGGATGAGTCC
>Ga0335073_10017260_pt1 | contig 10109 bp, 6 predicted proteins | sample Lox_Sample_22_FD_207093 | JGI IMG/M metagenome (GOLD analysis project Ga0335073, IMG submission 207093) | Soil microbial communities from Loxahatchee National Wildlife Refuge, Florida, United States - Lox_Sample_2.2 | ecosystem: Environmental > Terrestrial > Soil > Wetlands | place: USA: Florida... | reverse complement strand
TTCCCGATAGCCGGCATGGTGTGCGTGAATCGACTCTCCGAGCGTTCGGTTGATGTAGATCTCGCCGAACTCGAGCTCGTCGACCGACCGCATGACGGACTGGTAGTTCTGGCTGAACACGTAGGCCGACAGGCCGTAGCGGGAGTCGTTCGCGAGGTCCACGGCCTCCTCCAGCGAGCCGATCCGCATGACGGGGGTTACCGGGCCGAAGGTCTCCTCGCGCATGACGGACATCTCCGGGCTGACGCCGCGCAGCACCGTGGGCGGGTACCAGTAGCCCGGCCGCGGCGTCTCCTCGACCAGGGCTGGCCCCCCGGCGATGACCTCGGCGCCCTCGGCTTGGGCGACCCGGACGGCCTCCGTCGTCTTGGCGAGCTGCTGCGCGCTGGCCAGCGGGCCCATGTCGACCGGGCCGGATGGGTGACCGACGACGAGCTTGCCGACCGCCGCGACGTAGGCCTCCAGGAACGGCTCGTACAAGTCCGCGTGGACGAAGACACGTTCGGCGGCGGTGCAGACCTGGCCCGCGTTGGTGTGCCGGGCGGCCACGATGGCGGGCACGGCCACGTCCAGATCGGCGTCGCGCCAGACGATCGCGGGCGCCTTACCGCCGAGCTCGAGCGCGACCCGGGTGAGGTTCGCGGCGGCGCTCGCCATGATCGCTTTGCCGGTGTCGCGGTGGCCCGTAAACGACACCATGGACGTGGTCACGTCCTTGACGAGCGCCTGACCGGCGGCCGGGCCGCCAGTGACGAGGTTGAGCACGCCGGGCGGCAGGTCGAGTTCGCGGTCGATGAGCCGGAACAGCTCGATCGTGCTCAGCGGTGATATCTCGCTCGGCTTCACGACGATCGTGTTGCCGGTGATCAGCGCCGGGCCCAGCTTGCGGCACAGCACGGCGAGCGGGAAGTTCCACGGGCAGATCGCCGCCACGACGCCGACGGGCGCGTGCAGCAAATGGATGACCTCTCCGGGCGCGTCGCCGGGCAGTACCTCACCCTCAAGGCGGCGGTCCCATTCGGCGTTGTAGCTGAGGAAGCCGATCGCGAAGTCCAGCTCGTCGAGCGCCTGGCTCACCGGTTTGCCGACTTCGCTGACGATGAGGTCGGCGAGGTGCGTCCTGTTGTCCCGCAGCACCCCGGCCATGGTCCGCAGGTGCCCGCCGCGGACAATAGCCGGGGTGCGCGCCCACTGCCGTTGCGCGGCGCGGGCCGCGGCCAGGGCCGCGTGCACCTCCGCCTCGCCCGCGCTCGGCACGCTGGCCAGCACACGCTCGTCGGCCGGATCGAGCGCGTCGATCGGCGCGTCCGTGGCCGGGCGCCACGCGCCGTTGATGTACAGCGGCTCCTCGACTGACGGCAGAGCTGTGGTCATCGGTGTGTAGCCCCTTCTGGGTTAGCCGGGTGACTGGTTCGCGGACGGCGATTGCGCGGTCTCCTCGCCGAGGTAGCTGGCGACCACCTGCTGCGTGTCGGTGCGCAGGTTCTCGGCCGAGCCTTCGAGCGTGACCTCCCCGTGGGCCAGCACGTACGCGCGGTCGGCGACCTGGAGCGCCAGCTGAATGTGCTGCTCGACCAGGAGCACGGCGCAGCCGGCGTCTTCGGCGTACGTACGTACCACCGGGAGCAGGCGCTGGACGATCACCGGGGCGAGGCCCAGGCTGAGCTCGTCGAGAAGCATCAGCTTCGGCTTGCGGGCCAGCGCGCGGCCGAGCGCGAGCATCTGCTGCTCGCCGCCGGACAGCAGTCCGGCCCGCCGGGACCGGAGCTTGGCCAGCGCGGGGAAGTACTCGTAGGCGACCTCGGCACGCAGCCGTTCGCCCCGGTGACACAGCCGGAAGTGCTCGTCCACGGTGAGGCCGAAGAAGATACCGCGTCCCTCGGGCACGTGGGCGATGCCCATCCGCGCCCGGATGTTCGGCTGCACCTTGGTAAGGTCGGTGCCGAGAAAGCTCACCTCGCCGGCCATCGGCTGGACCAGGCCCGAGATGGCCCGGAGGGTCGTGGTCTTGCCCGCCCCGTTGGGACCGAGCAGGGCGACGATCTCCCCCGGCGCCACCAGCAGGTTCACGCCGCGGACGACGGCCGCTTTGGTATAGCCGGCCGTCAGGCCGGCCAGCATGAGCGTGGGCTGCGACTGGTTCTCGCTCACCGGGCCACTCCGTTCGGGGATTCCTGATCGGCGGCCGCTGTTTCGGTGTCGGCCGAGTCCAGCTCGCCCTCGCCGCCGAGATAGGCCGCGACGACCCGGGGGTCGCGGCGGACAGCTTCGGGCGGCCCCGAGGCGATCACCGTGCCGAATTCCAGCACCACGACGTGATCGGAAACCTCAAGGACCAGGTTCATGTCGTGGTCGATGAGGAGGATTGGCATGCCGGTATCGACGATTTGGCGTAGCCGCCGGCCCAACTGGTCGCTCTCGTGGGTGTCCAGGCCGGCCGCGGGCTCGTCCAGGCACAGCACCCGGGGTCGGGCCACCAGCGCCCGGGCGATGCCGACGAGCTTGCGCTGGCCCTCGGAGAGATCAGCCGCGTTCGCGTCGGCTAGCTTCTCCAGGCCGAGCAGCGACAGGGCGCTGTTGATCGAATCCGACGGTGGCCGCAGCCGGCCGACAAGTTCCCCGAAGGTCCGCCAGCCCCGGACCCGACCCGACGCGACTGAGAGGTTTTCCCGGACCGACAGGTCATCGAAGAGCTCGATCGACTGCCACGTCCGGGCCAGGCCGAGCCGCGCCCGGCGGTGCGGCGGCAGGCCGGCCAGGTCCCGCCCGTCGAGCCGCACCTCGCCTTGATAGCGGACGAAACCCGAGATCGCGTCGATCAACGTGGTCTTGCCGGCCCCGTTCGGTCCGATCAGGGCGATTAGCTGGCCCGCGGGCACGTCGAGGTCCGCGTCGGCGACCGCCTTGACGCCGCCGTAGGAGACGGAAAGACCGCGGACCGACAGGACCGGGGGCTGCCCGCTGGTTGTCAGCGCTGTGTTTGCCACCACGGGGTTCGTCATCACAGGCCCGCCTCTCGTGACCCGGCTCGCGCCGGCTCGGTCGGGGCAGGCTCCAGACTGGCGACCGGCGTTCCGCCCGGCCGGGTCAGGGTTCTTCGGATCAGCCGCCCCAGCCGTCCGAGGTCCCGCCGGGTGGCGAGGCCGACGCCGTTCGGCGCGAAGATCAGGTTGAACACCAGGAAGAAGCCGCCGACCAGCAGGGCCCATGAGCCCGAGATGTCGAGGTAGGTCTGGAAAATGTACGGGAGCAGCGCTTCGGTGGTGATCAGGCCGGCCGCGATCGCTCCGGTCATCGTCGTGATGCCGCCGACGTAGGCGAACGCGACGATGCTGAGCGAGGACAAGGCGTCGTAGTTGTTGGCCGATACCGAGTCATAGCTGTAGGCGGCCATGACGCCAGAGATGCCGGCCAGGAACGAGCTGATCACGAACGCGATGAGCTTGACGTTGCGCACCGAGATGCCCGCGCCCGCGGCGGCGCGCTCGTTGGCCCGCACGGCGAGCATCTGCTGGCCAAGGTTCGTCCGCCGGAGGTTGACGACGAACAGCCCGCAGACGATCAGCACCACGAGGAACGCGAAACCGAGCACGGGGCTCGGGAGCTGGCCGTCGAGACCGAGGAACCCGGCGTGGTAGCCGAAGTCAAGGCCGAAGATCTTCGGATCGGCGACGGCGTTGCCCGTGTTCGACTCGCCCCAGATCGTGTTGGTGAACCAGAACTGCTCGATCGCGACCGCGGCGGCCAGGCTGACGACCGCCAGCTGGACCCCCCTGACCCGCAGCGCCGAGGCGCCGATGAACAGCCCGACCAGGGTCGCGGCGAGGACACCGAGCAGCGGTCCCACCGGGAACGGCAGGTTCCACGCCTCGTCAAGGTGCGCCATCGTGAACCCGGCCACGCCGGCCAGCGGTAGCTGGACGATCGAGATCTGGCCCACGTAACCCGTGATCACGACGATCGAGAGCATCAAGACGATGGCGACCTGGCTGGTCAGCAGGGCCTCGCGCCAGCCGTAGGGCAAGACGATCAGCGCGACCACCGTGACGATGCCGCACAGCAGGGTCGGCCGGACGAAGCGTTGTGGCTGCGGAACGCTCGGCAGCCGCTTCTCGGTGACGGCGGCCCGGCCGGGCAGCCGCGACCCCATGACGAACAGGGCGATGACGACGAGGAGGAACTCGAGCAGCTGGTCGAGGCCGGGCATCGGGGTGCCCTGGTCCTTGGGGAACCAGGTCTGGACCGACGCGTAGTAGATGAGGTTCTCGACCACGCCCACCGCGAGACCGACCAGGCAGGCGACGATCGCCGAGGTGAAACGGGCGAACAACGCGGCCGCCAGCGCCGGGACGACGAGCAGCGGCACGGTGGTCGGGTCGAGCGAGGTCAGTGACCCGGTAAGCACCCCGAGCACGCCGACGACCAGCGACGCGAGCAAGGTGTTGGCCATGGCCAGCCCGTTCGGGGACAGCCCCGCGAGCACCCCGGACGCCTCGCTCTCCGCGGTGGCGCGCGTCGCCAGCCCGAACCGGGTGAACCGGTACAGCAAGGTCAGCGCGATCGCCATCGCGAGGGCGGTGGCCGCGACGATCAGCCCGGACTCCGGCACTCCAACGCCGACCACGGTTATGTTGCTGCTCGGCAGCACCGACGGCTCGTTGACGGGCTGCGGACCGAACCAGAGGGTGAAACCGGCCGCCAGGAAAAGCAGGATGCCGAGCGACGCCACCAGCTTGGCGACCGGAGCCGCGGCCCGCAGGCGGCGGAACGCGAGCACCTCCATGAGCGCGCCGAGGACGAGGACCGTCACCAGGGCCAGCGGCACGGCGACCCACTTGCTCACCGTGAAGCCGAACTCCCCGGTGTCGAAGCCCCAGAACGCGTAGCCGGCCACCATGGCCTGGGCGCCCATCGCCAGGTTGATGATGCCGGAGCCGCGGTACATCACGACGAGCCCGGTGGCTATGCCCGCGATGAACGCGCCGGACCCCAGGCCAAGCACCGCGAAGAGAAATATCTGCGACATAAGCTCAAACGCCTGCTCTCAGGTCAACCGCAGGACGACCGGGCGGCGGGTCCAGTCGCTCGGTGATGACTGGACCCGCCGCGCGGAGATCACTTGCCGGGCACCAGCCCGTAGTACTGCTCGAGTCCTGGTGACGGCTCGATGTACCCGGCTTTCTGGCCGGGACCGCCGGTGCCGGTGTAGGCCGAGTAGCTGTTGCCGCCGTTGTAGTGGAAGAAGAATGAGCCGTCGGCGCAGTCGGCCGGCAGCTGCGAGTACTTGCCGCACTCGATGATGGGCGGTCCCATGACGACCGGTCCCCGGAACGTAGAGGCCTTGGCCTCGAGGAGAGCGGCGCTGTCGGGGCCTGCGAGGGCGGTGTAACCGATCTCGTTGAAGAACTTGTCGTCGGTCATGACGCCGGCGAACTCGTTGACCCAGGCGTAGTTCTCGAAGTCAAGCTGGGTGCCGCCCATGCCCTCGACAACGGCCTTGAAGTTGAGCCCGGCCGTGGTGTAGGGCGTCAGCAGGTCGTCGAGCGGCTGGCCGCGCTGGTACCAGATCTCCGGGTTGTGCCCGCCCGGGTACTGGGCGATCACCGACTGCCCGTAAGAAGAGCAGTCCGTCTGGCCGATCATCTTCGACTGGGGGATGTTCAGGTCCGCCGCCGCCTTGTAGAAGGCGATGCAGTTCGCGGCGGTGGTTAGCGAGGCCGTGATCACCGCGTCGGCGCTCTGCGCGCCGGCGGCGGCGAGCGCGCCGAGGACGTTCTCGGTCGTCTCGTCGAACCCGACCAGCTTCACCGTCGCGCCGGCCTTGCTGGCGCCAAGCGCCTCACCCTGAGCGACCGCCTCGGACCCGGCCACCTGCGGGTAGACGATGACGACGCTCTTTGCGTGCAGCGGACCGTCGACCGCGAACGTGCCGATCGCGTTACCGGACAGCTGGCCCGTCGCGCCCAGCACGTAGGTGTGCGGGCTGGTGTTGTCCGCGCCGCCGAACGTGAAGGGCATGATGATCGGCTTCTTGCCGGCGTCGACGGCGTCCTCAGTGGCGGAGCCGACGGCCAGCGACCCGTAGTCGATCGTCTTGACGGCCGGGTTGTTGAGGAACTGGTTCATGCACGCGGCGCCCTCCTCTTCGGAGTTCTTCACGTTGCAGACCACGACTCCGATCGGATGCCCGTCCACGCCGCCGAGGTACTGGTTGATGTAGTTCACGAACGTCTGGACGGCGGTCTGGTCCTCGCCCGAGTCCTGCGGCGGGATCGAGCCGCCGCCGTTCATCGAGAAGCCGATGTCAATCGGCGGCAGGCTCATGTTCGCCGCGCCCGGTGTCGCACCGGTGTAGGCGGCGTAGGCGGCGAGTGCCTGTGACCAGTCCGGTACCGACGGCGCCGAACTGGTGACAGATGCGGCCGGCGAGCCCGACGCGGTCGCCGGCGCGGACGCCGATCCCGACGTAGCGGTGGTCGCCGGGGTGGTGGTTGAGCTGGTTGACGCCGACGTGGAGCAGCCGCTGGTCACGGCCAGCGCGAGGGCGGCCACTCCAATCAGGTTTCGTCTGCGTCTCAGCAGCCTGATCGACTTCATTGTCCCTCCTACCGGCAGGCGTCGCCTGCCGTCTTCTTTCATGCGGTGATCTTGATGAGCTTCTGCAGGCCCCGTAGCCGCGCGGGGCGCGGCACGTTCGGGAACCGGAGCGGCCACGAGGTGGACGCCACCTCGCCGACATAGATGTCGCCCTTGGAATCGACGGCGATTCCGTGCGGCGAGAGGAACTGCCCTGGCGCGGTGCCCGCCGAAGGCGTCACGCTCAGGCGGGCGAGCAGCGTGCCGCGGCTGCTCCAGATGCTGACCCGCGGGCCGAGGTTCGGCGCCTCGCGGTTGAACTCGTACGTGGGACCGGCCTCGCCGACGTAGCAGAGCGAGTCCGCGGTCTGGAACAGGCCGCTTGGCCGGTGCACGCCGTGCCACTCGTCCTCGAACCGGCCATTGCCGTCGAAGACCTGAATCCGGTGGTTCTCCCGGTCCGCGACGTAAACCCAGCCGTCGGCGTCGCAGGTGATGTTGTGCGGCAGGTTGAACTCGCCCGGGTCCATGCCCGGACGCCCCCACGACAGCAGGTGGACGCCATCGGGTGAGTACTTGTGCACCCGCGCGTTCGAGTACCCGTCAGAGACGTAGATGTCGCCGTCGGGTGACAGCGCCGTGTGCGTGCACCGGCAGAACGGATCGCCGCTCATGTACGGGGCCGGCTTGCCCGGAATGCCGAGCTCGAGCAGGACCTTGCCGTCAAGGGTGCACTTGCGCACCGTGTGGTCGCCGTCGTCGGTGCAGTAGATGAAGTCATCCGGGCCGATGTGCGCGCCGTGCGGATGCGTGAAGATGTCCTCGCCCCACGACCCGAGGACGGCGCCGTCCCGGTCGAAGACGATCATCGGGTGATCGCTCCGGTTGAAGACGTACACCCGGTCGGCGCGGTCGACCGCGACGCCGCCGACGTCGTTCATCACCCAGCCGTCGGGCAGCGCGCCCCATCCCTCGGCGACCTCGTACGCGTACTCGCCGCTGCCCAGCTGGACGCGTTTTGTCATCCCCGCCGTCCGGTGTACTGGAGGGCGAACAGCCCGCGGTCGGTGTCGGTGAGGAAGCAGACGCCGTCCGCGGTCACGAAGACGTCGGCCGAATGCAGCGGGACCGGCTCACCGCCGGGCGCGGCCGAGTCCGGCTCCGGCGGCGCCGCCACGAAGTAGCCCGTCTGCCGGGGCTGGTACTGATTGGCGATGTCGAAGGCGCGCAGGCCGGCGTTCTGGTACGTCACGAACACCGTCGAGGAGTCCTGCCAGGCACCCGCCCGGTTCTCGTAGATGTTGTGGGGGCCGAAATGGCCGGGTTCGGCGCAGAAGTCACGCTCGGCCGGGGTCGGCAGCGTCGATACGCTGACCGGCCGGGACAGCTCGCGAGCGTCGAAGATCCAGGTGTACTTGACCTGGTCCGCGCAGTGGTCCATGGACGACTCGTCGGTGACCACGATCAGCTGCCGGTCGGGCAAGGACAGGCAGTTGTGCGTGTTGCCGCCGAACGGCGGGCTCCAGTTCGTGTGCGAGATCAAGGTGGGCTTGGCGGGGTCGTGCACGTCGAGGACGACCATGCCGCCGTCGCGCCAGGCGCAGTAGGCGATCTCGTCCTTGACGATCGGGTGGTGCAGCGCGTAGCGCCCGGTCCAGGAGGGCTCCTCGGCTCCGTCCTCCCACATGCCGGGGAGCCACCAGCGGGCGACCTCGGTCGGCCGGGCGGGGTCGCTCAGGTCGATCGACAGGAAGATGGCATCGGTGTACCCGTCAAGGAAAGCGGACGCGTAGACGTAGCGGCCGCCGTCGTACCACATCCGGTGCACGCCGCACCCGGCGACCGGCATGAAACCGATCTCGCGCGGATTGCCGCGGTCGGAGATGTCGTAGACGCGCATCCCGGCCGAGAAGTCCACGCCCGGCTGGCCGAACATCGACTGCCGCGGGCTCGCCGACGCCGGGAACAAGCCGTTGTCGATCTCTTCGTTGACCAGCAGCAGGTCACCGTGCACCTGGAGATGACCCGACCAGGTCTTCGCGCCGAGCACCGGGCGGTGGAACACCGGCTTGATCGCACGGGGATCGGACACGTCAAGGACCGTCAGCCCCTGCCCCTGCCCCAGATAGGCGTACCCGTCGGCCACCATCACCTGGATCGCCTCTGGACGGCCGCCCTGATCCGAGTAGCCGAGGTACTCGAAGCCCTCGTATATCGCGCCGTCCAAGGGATGCTGAGCCATAGAGGTATACCTCGCCCATCTCACTGGTTTCATAATTGACCGGAACGAAGGATCGAGAAAGCCAATATAAATGCGTCCGAAGGCGCTTATCGGCCGTCCATTGCCTGGACTCTAGGACGCCCTGGAGACGCTGTCAATACTGCTCGCCTAACAATTGACAGAGCCCGCGAACCCGAGTCCAAGACCTCTATTTGAGATGCCATTGACCTGCGGATTTACTATTTCTAGCGTTGTATACTTGATGTCGACAGCATGTATTTAATAGCCCGGCGTGCGCAGCGGATAGATACAAGTCGCATATCTACGCGTTGCTTGTCACAAAGGTCGGCCCGGCGTTAGTGTTTACGCATGCGACGAATTTCTGGACTTCCATATGCCAGCTAACGAGCGGACTGGCGGCCAGCTGATCGTCCAGGCACTCGAGAATGCCGGTGTCGGTTACTGTTTCGGGGTTCCCGGCGAAAGCTTCCTGGGTGTCCTCGACGCGCTGTACGACTCATCGATCAAGGTCGTGTCCGCCCGGCACGAGGGCGGCGGCTCGTTCATGGCGACCGGCTACGCCAGGACCAGCGGGGAGATCGGCGTCTGCTTCGGCACCCGGGCGGTCGGCACGGCCAACATGGCGATCGGCATCCACAACGCCCGGCAGGATTCGCTGCCTATGATCGCCCTGGCCGGCCAAGTCAACCGGTCGTTCAGCGGTCGCGAGGCGTTCCAGGAAGTCGACCTGGTCGCGGCGATGCGCCCGCTGAGCAAATGGGCGGTCCAGATTCCCACGGCCGGCCAGGCACCGGAAATCATGGCGAAGGCCATCGCCGCGGCCACGTCCGGCCGTCCCGGACCGGTCTTCGTGTCGGTGCCGCAAGACGTCTGCGATGAGCGGTCGGACGTCGCTCCCCGGGCAGCGACCCCGATGACGGTCGCGTACCCGGACCCGGCCGCGCTGACAGTGCTCTTGGACGCCCTGCTGACGGCCACCCGGCCGCTGATATTCGCCGGCGGCGGGCTGTACAACTCGCCGGGGGCGGTCGATCTGCTCCTGCGGTTCGCCGAGCTGACGCAGGTCCCGGTGATCACCAGCTGGCGGCACCACGACGAGTTCCCCAACAACCACCCGCTGTTCCTCGGCTGCGCCAGCCTCGGCGCCCCGGCCACGGTGTGGGAGCGGCTGGCCGACTGCGACGTGATGCTGGTCATCGGGAACCGGATGCAGGAGACCAGCACCAACGGCTATGCCTATCCGCTGGCGAGCACCCGGGTGCTTGCGGTAGACGTCGATCCAGCCGCGTTC